>Ga0180432_10000975_pt1 | contig 45983 bp, 45 predicted proteins | sample SS_ome_10_FD_132414 | JGI IMG/M metagenome (GOLD analysis project Ga0180432, IMG submission 132414) | Hypersaline lake sediment archaeal communities from the Salton Sea, California, USA - SS_1_MS_2 metaG | ecosystem: Environmental > Aquatic > Non-marine Saline and Alkaline > Hypersaline >...
ATAAATAGTAACCCATCCGGTTTCAATGTTCTCATAACCGCTTTTCTAAGGTCTTTTCTCCCATCATTCTTTAGCAGATGGTATAAATTAGAAATAAATACAATATCGTAGCTGGCTTCCTCCAGTTCCGTAAAATCGCAACATTGAAATTTCACACCTTCTTGCCCGTCAGGAATCGCACTGGAGGCAATGTCTATAGCTTTCTTAGAACTATCTATCCCCAAAACCCTGCACCCAAGATTGTTTAAAAAGTAAAATGCGTCACGGCCATAGCCGCAGCCAATGTCCGATATGCTTAATATCTCTCTGCCTGAATTTGCATTTTTGCAGGCATCTAACTGCATCAATGGCTAACTCACTCGGCCCCTCTCCCCAAACACACTCATTGCTTTTATATTCGTTGTCCCAATACATATTTTAAAGAAGTTGCCGCTCAAGATGTGCCACAAATATGTTCGCTTGTGCGTTGCTTTTGACCATCTGGAATAATTTAAATACCTAATTATACATTATAGTCTGCCCGTTTCTTCAAACCATTGGATAGCATCTGCAATTGCTTCTCTAATAGGGCGAGGGGATTAACCCAATTCACGTCCGGATTCCCCCCCCATTGCCAGCAACTCTCTAACGAGGACGTTTCCGAGATGCCCAGTTGCTTCCCGCGATTACAACCATTGCGATTCCCCTTTTTTACTGATTCCCCCGGCAATTTCGCAACAGCCTTCAAACAATGCTCTCAATAGTGGTATAATAAAAGAACAAATGGTCACAAACAGTTTGACAGCATGAAAGTACTGAAGCCTTTATCTGAACTTATCTCTTTGGAAGGAAAGAGAGCTTTGATTACTGGCTCTGCCGTTGGCATTGGCAGGGCAATGGCCTACAGGTTTGCAGAGGCTGGTGCGGACTTAGAACTTGTAGATATGAATAGCAAAGGGCTGGGACTTGTGAGAAAGGAGCTTTCGCGGTTGGGGTCGCAAATAGACACTTATAAAGTAGACCTTTCCCAGGAAGAGGAGGTAGATGCTCTATGGGAAGAACTAAGAGGAAAGGAGCCTGACATACTGGTAAATAACGCTGGAATATATCCTTTCAAGAATTTCTTGGAAGTAGATGATGCCTTTCTTAATAAGGTAATAGATATAAATTTGAAGTCAGCTCTTTTGATGTGCCAGCATATGATAAGTAGAAGATTAAAGAGGGGTGGGGTGATTATAAATATCGGTTCTATCGAAGCCATCCTGCCTTTCGCAGAAGACTTGGTTCCCTATGACATTAGCAAGACAGGAGTCATCGCCCTGACAAGGGCTCTGGCCAAACAATACGGCAGAAATGGTTTCAGGATAAATGTAATTATACCCGGAGGCATAACAACTCCTGGAACAAAGGCTGTTGCCAAAGAACTTTCCCGCTTCAAAGTAGGCCTCCTTAAAACGGGCGTTCAATTTGCAATGAGATTGCCACTAAGAAGGGGCGGACAGCCGGATGAAGTGGCCCGCGTCGCTCTGTTTCTTGCCAGTGATTTGTCCAGTTATGTCCATGGAGCAGCTATACCTGTTGACGGAGGGTTTTTGTCTGCCTAGTGGCACAGGTGTTGGCCCTAAGAATTTATTACCCAGTACTATTCAAGCAAAAAGGGAGACCGTAAGGCATGAATCTTCTATTCTATGGTTGTGAGAAGTTGCCTATTACTGTTCCTCTTTCGAGAAAGTGTAGGTCCTTTCACCTTTTCTTGATAGCCTAAACAATCGCCCATTAGTTACCTGGGACACTATTTCATACTCTTTCATATGGTGGTCACTGAATGATAGGACTCCGTTTGGCTTCAAAACGCGATGCAGCTCTTTTAGCACTCCATCCGGGTCGCCCAGATCGTGGAAGATATCATATAAGAGAACTACATCTAAGCTATTATCCAGCAGCCCGGTTTTGCAATCGGAAAGAATGGTTTCCACATTCGCCAGTTGTTTTTTCGAAACGATTTCCTGAACCTTCTGAATTGCAAGTGGATGGATGTCCAGGGCGTAAATTTTCCCTGATTTGCCCACCAATTCTGCCAGGGGGATTATATAGCTTCCAGATCCACAGCCATAATCGAGCACATGAAATCCCGGTTTTATCCCCACCTCTTTTAAGATATTCAGGCGGGGCAAGCGGAGATCGCGAAATTTGTAGCCTAAGGACATGAATTTGAAATGAAAACCAGACATTGCTTTATCCATGGCAGTTTACTTCCTTTTTAAGAGGCGTCTTTATGCAAGGATTAGAGCACATCTGAAGTTCCGGGCTAAAGGCGGCGTCGGCTGGAGCAAATTGGAGCCATATACCCATTGTCAGGACTTGTTTGACGTCATCTATCTCCTTGATATTACCCCACCTCGCTTGCTCTTTACGCTGCCGCCACTGCCATCTCTTTATATGCCCTAAGACACAGGTAAATCAGCATGGCGCTTATCACCACGCCCATAATGGCAAATGGGCAAACAGGTATACCCAAGGCCTGGGCAAGAGAACTTCTTATACCTTGGAGCGTAACGAGGGCGGGGGCAAAAAGGTTTATCACAGCCCAGACGATGCCACCAATAAGTCCTGCCTTTAATCTTACCAGGCTAACAAAGAACAGGATTAACCAGATCGCAGGCAAGACATAAACAAAGGGCGGTGCAGTTTCTCCAAATGCCACCATACCGACAACGATGCCTGCCACGCCTGGGAAAATTGCCACCAGCATCATCACCAAAGCCCACTTTGCTTTAGAGGATAAATCTCCCCATCTCATGAAACACCTCCTTCTCTTGGCTTAATCAGCCTTTTGTTTCCCCAGCCTGCTTTACCAGCCAGTATTCGATGCTGTCTGCTAAAGCCAGCCAGCTAGCTTCGATGATGTTAGTGGAGCTGCCCACCGTTCTCCAGTTTTCCTTGCCGTCGCTGGATTCGATAAGCACTCGAACCTGCGAAGCAGTGCCTGCTGTTTCTTCGAGGATGCGTACCTTATAATCAATAAGTGTTACAGCAGTCAAGTCAGGATAGAACTGAAGCAGCGCTTTACGCAGAGCCTGGTCGAGGGCATTGACCGGACCATCACCCTCAGCAGCCGTATGCACTATCCTGTCATTCACTTTGACCTTGATAGTGGCTTCTGATAATGGCTCCTCTTCATGTCCACTGCGGGGTGGGCGTCGTCGTTTCTCTACCACCACCATGAAGTCAACTAGCTCAAAAGGTGGCTGATAGTTAGGCTGGACCCTGCGAAGCAAAAGGTCGAAAGACGCTTCGGCAACATCATATTGAAAACCCTGTTTTTCTAATAACTTGATTTGCTCCAGCACCTCCTCAATTTCCTGGCCTTTAGGAATAGGTAGTCCACGCTCTTTAGCCTTGAAGATAATACTCCCCTTGCCTGCCAATTCTGAAACTACAACGTGGGGGCGGTTGCCCACTAGATTCGGATTTATGTGCTGATAGCTATCCTCCCATTTTATTAAGCCTGAGACGTGAATTCCACCTTTATGGGTAAATGCATCATCGCCTACATAGGGAAGCCGGTCATGATGAGGCATATTAGCTAGCTCTGATGTGTAGTGAGAGACATCGCTGAGCTTGCTTAGCTGCTTGTCAGTAACACAGTCTATGCCCATCTTAAGTTTCAAAGTTGGTATGATGGAACAAAGGTTGGCATTGCCACAGCGCTCACCGTAGCCATTGATGGTTCCTTGAACCTGAATAACTCCCGCTTCCACAGCAGCCAGGGAATTAGCTACGGCAAGCTCGGCATCATTATGGGTGTGAATACCCAAAGCAACAGGGGTTGCCTTTTGAACAGCTTTAATAGCCTCCACTATTTGTTGCGGCAAGCTACCGCCATTGGTATCGCAAAGAACCAAGCATTCAGCACCAGCTTCAGCCGCAGCCCCCACAACGTTCAATGCATACTCGGGGTTACCTTTATATCCATCAAAGAAGTGCTCGGCATCGAAAAACACCTTGAGCCCCTTTGCCCTGAGGTGACTTATGGAATCTATAATCATGCTGAGGTTTTCCTCCAGCGTTGTCTCCAGCACCTGGGTTACTTGCTTATCCCAGGCCTTTCCTACAATGGTTACCACCTTGGTTTTAGCCTTAAGTAAGGCTTGAAGATTAGAATCTTCTTCCGCTCTGCAATTTGAGCGCCTGGTGCTGCCAAAGGCAACCAATATTGTATGACTCAAGCGCAAATTCTGTGCTTTAGCAAAGAACTCTGTATCCTTGGGATTAGAACCGGGCCAGCCGCCTTCGATGAAGTTGATGCCCAACTCATCTAGCTTCTGAGCGATCTTCAGCTTATCCTCAACAGAAAAAGAAATTCCTTCCTGCTGAGCACCGTCCCGTAGAGTCGTATCATAAAGCTGTACCGTTGACATGGGAAACTCCCCTAACCTTTCACTTTTTGAGTAATTAACTCTCCCATTTCCTTTGTTCCCACCTTGGTTTTCCCTTCTGACATTATATCGTAAGTTCTATAGTCTTTCTCTAAAGCAGCAAGGACGGCATTTTCTACAGCCTGGGCTTCAGTTTCCAGCACAAAGGAATAACGGAGCATCATGGCTACGCTGAGAATAGTGGCAATAGGGTTAGCCAGGTTTTGCCCCGCCCGACTTGGAGCGCTGCCGTGAATTGGCTCATACATTCCAAAGGTTTTTCCCTTGGGAATTCCTGCCAAACTGGCTGAGGGAAGCATACCCATGGAACCAGCCAGCATTGAAGCTTCATCGGTGAGAATATCACCAAACATGTTTTCGGTGACCAAGACATCCAGGTCGGTAGGGCGCTGAATAAACCTCATAGCACAGGCATCAACCAGCATGTGTTGAAGCTCAACATCCGGGTAATCGGCAGAAATTTCTGTGGCAATCTGCCGCCATAATCGGGATGATTGGAGGACATTAGCTTTGTCTATCGAAGTTAACTTTTTGCGGCGGCTGCGAGCCAGCTCGAAACCAACCTTCAATATGCGCTCAATTTCCACCTCAGAATAAGCCAAGGTATCAACGGCTTGCCTTCCCTCCGGAGTTTGCCACTGCTTTTTGGGCTGGCCGAAATAAAGTCCGCCTGTGAGCTCTCTAACTACCATTAAGTCAACCCCCTCGATTACCTCAGGTTTGAGGTTGGTAGAATCTACCAGCATAGGAAAAACTTTTACGGGACGCAAATTAGCGAATAGCCCCAGCCCTTTTCGCAAAGCCAGAAGTCCGTCCTCGGGATGGACTTTAGCTTGAGGGTCATCCCACTTATAACCGCCCACTGCGCCTAGCAGCACAGCATCACATTGCTTACACATCTCCAACGTCTCCTCGCTGAGGGCTGTGCCCAAGGTGTCTATAGCAACGCCACCTACTAAACCATCGTGGAGGCGGAAGCTATGGCCAAATTTCGCACCTACGGTCTGCAAGACTTTTATCGCCTCGGCTATGACCTCAGGGCCAACCCCATCGCCGGGTAAAACCGCTACATTAAATTCCATACTGTGTACCTCTATAATTTCGCCTTAGTATACTCCACCTGGAGTCTCTTAATTATATATTCGCTTTACCTTTTTTGACTAGGATGCGATGTTCATATCTTTCTTAAATGATTATGTCAACATCATCCCCCTAAGGCAAGCTTATTACCTTCTCAGTTGGAAAAGGGGAATTTGTCGTGACTTGGAAGTTGTGTTTCCTGACAAACTAAATTACTATTTACTGGGATTGCTAGATTTATTAGCTTCCAAATGGAAAAAATGAGAATTGGACTCATTTCTGATACCCATATCCCGAGGGATGCCGATGAAATCCCCCCGCAGGTGAGAGAGGTTTTTGCCGGCGTGGACCTCATCCTTCATGCCGGCGATATCTATATTTTTCAGGTCCTGGATGAACTCGAAAACATAGCCCCCGTGCTAGCCGCCGAAGGCAACGGTGATATATGGCTGCCTGAAGACCCGCGATTAAAGGAGAGCCATGTGCTAGACATAGAGGGATTGCGCATTGGTATAACCCATAGCCTAGATTACCCCGAGCCTTCTTGGAGAAGCCTTGAACAGGCGATGGAGGGCGAATTTGGTGGCCCTGTTGATGTCTTCGTTTTTGGCGGCAGCCACAAAGCAATGGTTGAGACCTCCAAAGGAGTCCTTTTGGTAAACCCAGGCAGCCCAACCCTGCCAATGGGATTGCGGCAATTGGGCACTGTGGGCATCCTGGAAATCAGCCAGAGTAAGGCAGAAGCACATATTATCCAACTGCACTGAACAGAGGCTACAGCCTCATTCTATGGTGACAAAATTGCTTCCAATTCGTACCTTACTTCTGGGGTGGCCATAAAAACCAGGGTGCTCCCCTGTCTGATGGGACAGTCATCGGCTGGGTTATAAATCCATCCTTCCCCTGTCTTTATGGCGAGCAACAATAGATTAGGGTGTCTCTTTAGATTTAAAGACGAAATAGTCTTTCCAATAAATGAGTCAGGCACACACACTTCTTCAACCCGCAAATTTACCTCTTTATCTCGCAACATTGTATCCAGAAATGAGACTGCGGTTGGTCTTATCATTTCGGAAACCATCCTTAGCCCACCTATATAAGTCGGTGAAATTACCGCATCAGCCCCAGCCTTCTTCATTCTCTCACTGTTTCTTATCTCATTGCACCTAGCCACTGCTCGTATGCCAGGCCTGAGTTGCTTTGCAGTCAGAGTGATCACCAGATTCTGGTTGTCATCCCCGGTCACTGCGAATATCCCTTTCGCCCTCTCGATCCCAGCCCTCGCTAGAACAGAGGTATCGGTGGCATCCCCCTCTATAAAAACTCCATCCCTGAATGTCTCTAAAGCACTTTCTATCCCGCACTTGTCCATATCCACTGTCACGCAGGGCCTCCTAGTCGCACTCAGCTCCTCCAGTATATAGAAGCCCACTCTTCCAATACCGCATACAATATAATGATCCTTAGAGTTCCTCATTGTCCTTTCCATCCTTCTTCTCCTGAATGACTTGCTCAATTCTCCTTCTACCATCAGCGCGGTCAAGTTAGTGAAAATATATGCAAAGGTACCAATGCCCAACACGGCTATGACCATTGTAAATATTCTCCCACCAGGATTATGAGCCAGGTCGATTATTTCATAATATCCAATCGTGGCAACGGTAATGACCGTCATATAAAGCGTATCTAACAGCGAATATTGCTTCCCCCCGATTAGCCAATAACCGAATGTCCCGATTAATAGAATGGCCGCTATGACTACCCCGGCCCAAATAAACTTCTTTTGAATTGGTGAACCCACCTTCCTCACATACTACAATATCATTTTATGATATCTTTGACTATCATATTAGCGCCACTATTTTCGTACAGTCTCATTAAGTTGCTTTCAATTTTCACTAGATGGCTAACCATATATTGAGCACGCCAAATTCTACGGCCTTCTCGAGGGCCTTCCGTTTGACGAAATGTTCAATGCTAGAATACAAGCATACGGGATAACAATGGGTGAATTGGAAACCTTAGCCACCGTGGTCGCCACCCAAGGCAACTGATATATAGCTATCCGAAGACTTGCGTTTAAAGGAGAGTCATATGCTAGACATAGAGGGATTGCGGCAATTGGGCACTGTAGGCATCCTGGAAATCAACAAGAGTATGGCAGAAGCTCACGTTATACAACTACACTGAACATGGGTGAAACAACAGCATGGTTTTACCGTTCCTTTAATTTCGTCTATACTAGCTATATAATCCAAAACAAGAAAAGATTAACTATGGAACAGCTCGAAAGGTATCTTGAGCCTACTTTCACTATTGATTCTGACAGCAAGCCAATAAGAGAGAAAATTAATGAATTAATTGGGGATCAAGAAAATGTTATAAGCAAGGCTAGAAGCCTATTTTACTTTGTTCGCGATAAGATTAAATTTACTATGTATGTGCAGATCGACCTTGAAGGATATTACAAAGCTAGCAGGACTTTACAAAAAGGTGAAGGTTACTGTGTCCAAAAAGCTGTGCTTCTGACTGCCCTAGCCCGCGCATCTGGTATTCCAGCACGTCTCGGATTCGCTGATTTCATAAACCACAGGCTTGCTCAGAAGTATGTTGAATTGCAGGGCACAAACGCAATTGTATACCACGGCTTCGCTGAGTTATATCTTAACGACAGATGGATCAAGACCACCCCCGCCTACGACCTTGATATGTGTAACAAATATCGATTTATCCCCGTCGATTTTGATGGTGAGCATGATGCCACATTTCAGCAGATTGACCAGGACGGTAAGCCACACATTGAATACATTAGATCTCATGGCTCCTTCCAGGACCTACCTCACGGCGAAATTATCACTGCCACAAAAGAGGCCTACGGGCAAGACTTCATCGATTTTTGGTATGAGACTGCGCAACGCAACCCTCCAACACCATACTAATTGAATATACAGAGTCACTTTACAACTACTCGCCACAGCCTCTGTTTTTGCTATCATTGCCACTCTACTGATGGTCGCTCTGCACTTTAATTTAGAGGGCTAGAATTATGTCGTAGGATGAGAGGGGCTGGCAAAAGCCACACCAAATTGAGTCAGTCGAACTCTTTCAGCAGTTCTTTTAGCGCCACTACTAGCTTGCTTACCCAATTTTCTGTAAATCTGTCCAGAATGTCTGCCACCAACTCCCCACTTGTATTTCTCAATTCTGTAGCCTTTTCCAGCACTCCAGAAAGCTCAGCCTCAATTTGCTTTTCGACTGCGTCGAACTGCGCCCGCACTATGGTATTTCTGGATTTATAGTAATTGGGCAAGCTCTTGATGGCATCCCCTTTTGTTTTATCCATAAGGCATCTGAATAGCCACCAGTACGAATCGGGAGAGAATGTATCCTCTTCGGCTTTTGGAGGTGGAACCACCTTCCTACCAAATGTTCCAGCATTGGATACAATCTCGGGTAGTTTAGTTCCGTGGATGAAAAATGGGACGTAACAACCATTGCAGGGAGGGCCGGGAGTCCACCAGAATACTGGAAGTTCCTGCGGGGACTTTGGCAAGACTGCAATGCAGGAACTTGCGGTATTTCCCCATGTGAACCTGGCAGGCGATACATGCATACAGATGGATTGGAAAGCAGGGTTCGCAGCATCGAAATATGGACTTTCCAAAAACGTTCCTTCATAATGGTCTCTCGCTATCCGCATCATCCAGGGCACTGTCACCTGTCCGTACTTTTCAGCCAAAAGTTGTTGTGCCCTCATAGCTCTCATGCAAGAGCCCTGGCGTGGCACTTTATCATCTATGAATGCCTGGGCGAAGTCGAAAGAATGCTTTTTATCTCTTGGCCACCAAACCTTATCAATTGCATATCTTTCAATGCCGGGACTTCCCAAATCCCATTCAGTTCTTATACCTAGCTCGTTGGAAATAGAGGCACATCCTTCCCTTATCTGTCTAGCTGCCCAATGTTTGCCCACGGTCTCTAATATCCAGGCTTCGTGGGGGTCAGCAATTATGAACGAATTGTCGTAGCTGCCTTCAGCATGACTCCTTGAGGGAATTGCTGAGCCAAATTGCCCGTATGTTTCAATCAGGCTTCCCATAATTTCCACAGCTTGACGAGCAGTTGTGCTTCTCTCCAATGCAAGCCGAACGAGATCCATTCCTAAAAGGCCTAACCCGGGATTTTTACCGGCTTTACAGGATTCTGCTAGCTCTCTGGACATTTTGGTAAAAACAGCCTCGTTGCCAATCACCACACTATATTCGTTTATTCCCTCTTCATAACCCCAGCACCAGTAAGGGCCTGCGCCCATAGTGGCATACGTGACTTCAACCTGTGGGAGTTCAATATACTCAAGCTTCACTTTGCTACCAGTTGTCCACTTTTCCCTGGGATAGAAAACTAACGGCTGGCAATCGAAAATGGGACGATCGCTATTCTTGCCCAGCATAACATTCCCAGCAACCGTGGCATCACTCATCGCAACCCAGGTATCACACATATGAACTCTCCCCTATTTCCAGCATTTCACCTAATACCTTTGACTATATCTGAAGCTCTGAACCCTTCAGGATTAGGCTGTGGGATGTAAGGGCAGGCATGTTATAACTCAAGCCCTACCGCTCCAAGCAGGCATACTTGACATACGCTCTTTTACTGCGCTCTCGGCAGTTTTTCTGTCCATCTTCTGGGAGCTTACCATGAAGTTGACCATGCCCTCAAAGACCTCTTCGTAGTTTTTGAGGCTGCCATCCGTATTCGAACAGTGTACGCAATATAGGTTCTCCGGGTTTCCTCCGCCAAAATCTTCGGGCTTAGCCATGGGCATGCCACAGCTCATACAGCTCTTAATAGTCTTGGAGATTTGGTTAAACGTCAGCTTATATCCGTCGATATCCTCGACTGTGAAGTCCCTGATGCCATATGGCTCGTCTTTTATGTCAACCGCAATCTTAACGACCTTGTTCTTTAACTCGTTGTAGTATTCATCTATATCCCCATCGATTTGCATATATATGTTCACGCCGACTCCCAGCTTTTCCTCGCTGCCGATACCGACGTTTTCGGCCGGTATGAACATGAGAACCATCCCATCCTTAGAGAGGTCGGCATACTCAGGGTTGTCGGCATCAGGGAAGAGCATTCCCATCTTAAATCCCAGAGAATTTTTATAGAATTCAATCGTTTGCTTCATATTCCTTACAGCTAACGTAGGAGAAATATAACCCATTCTCAATCACCTCCTTTTTTCTTATTGCATAACATATTTCAATGGTAACTTGTCCTCAGGCTAATAAACGCTTTGTTCAGATAACGGTATCGGCATGTGTAACATCCGCCTACAGGCGGATGTTGGTAGAGCGCAGCTTCTCCCAAACACGATGTCACATGACCAAGCCAAAGGCAAGGAGTGAAGCGATGCAGAGTTCCGAACCCTGCCCAAAAACAAATTACCAATATTTCTTTCCCTCGAGAAAACCATCAACCCCTTCCTTCTTGATTTTTCTTAAATTCTTTATGTGGGCATCCCCATGAACTGGCTTTAAGAAGTCCAGGTTTTCACATGTTTCAAATTCATCGCATTCCCAACAGCCCGTAATACCTTTCTTCTGGCAACATTTTCTCATTTTACAGAAAGGCGGACCACCACCACCTTTGCAGGCATTTTTGCATCTTAATCTAACTAGCGCCCCCAAGAGTCCATAACATTCTTTGTAATGTTGGAATTCCTTGAATGGAATCCCTTCGGCAACCTTATCGAACTTCGCCTGCCTTAATTCTTTTCTGAGGTCTCTGGCTAGATCAGCAACCTTCCCTTTGTAGCCAAAGCAATCACCGCAGTAGAGTCCACAATAGGCAATTAAATCTTTACCTTTTTCATCCATTACTTTTTGTCCTTTATTTAAATTTAGAGCGGGCAACGTTCCGAGTATATCTACAATCGACCCTTAAGCCAGTCCGAATGAAAGTGTTTAGCACCCTCCCTCTTTCGTAATTCTGAGCCCCACAGGCGAAGAATCTCTTATAGATTCTTCGCTTCACTCAGAGTGACAATCTGATTCAAGGAATTTTATGGCCAACTATAATATAACATCTCTCAGGTCAATCAACGTCCACCTCTTGCTTACAATTCCGACACCTTTTTGCCCCTCTGAATAGCTTGTAACCACAATAAGGACAGTGATAGCGCTTCTCTTCCTCCTCTATCCATCTCTCAGTTCCAAGCTCTCTCCAGGTTGGAATCGCACGTAATATCACCTTTTTCCCGATATCAAGAGGCAAATTGTCGATAATTTTGCAGGGAAAGTCGTTGCATTGATGACATCCCTCAAGGCCTTTCGCAAATACACAAGACTTGACTGGACAGGCCTGACAGAGTACGAATGGCTCATCGGAGAGGCACCCTTTACACCTGATATCATCTACACTTACGCCGTAAATCTTGGTCAAACTCTCCTTAAATTTGAGGTTGTTATCCCTGTCTGCGATATAAACACCACAAACTCCACAGTACATACCACAGGGTGCTGCCAGTGCCTTCTTAGTTTCCATGTTTCCATTCTCTCTTTTCATTTTGTTGACTTCCTAGCTCTCACTTTCAACCGTGGAATAAACATGGGAACCCTCTTCTTGTATTCAACATAATCTTTGCCAAGGCGCTTTTCTAGTTCCATTTCCTCAACTGCTTTTACCTCCCACACATTAAGCATAATAAATAGCGGGGTGAATATGCAAACAAGGGAAATCGACCTAAATAGAACGCCAAGCCCAAACAGCAGGACAAATACCCCCGTGAGCATGGGGTTTCTGACACGGGCATAAGGGCCAGTGGCGACCAGCTTAGGTGGTGGGTTGAAAGGCACGGGCGTTCCCTTTACTCTGGTAAAGTGCAGAATTGACCATATCATTAAGAACAGCCCTATAGCAAGGATGGGCACAGACACAATGATATTCAAAGATGTGGGAAGGAGTTTGGGAAACCCTGAGAATTTATCCACTTGAAGAGCCACAAAAATGAACAGTGCTATGAGACCAAAAAAGAAGACTACCCCGGCAGGGGTAAGAAGATTTCGCGTCTTACGACTGCCTTTTGCTGCTTTGTAAAAGATTCCAATCAGTCTTTCACGTAAACTCATAATATCCACCTCTGTTTAAGGCAGCCCTTCCTCGATATTTTGCGGTCTTGCGTGTGCTACGTGGGTGCTTTGGAAAGACGAACCGCAAACACCTTATTATCCGCTTTTTGGACATTTCTTTCCAGATTCACGATTCAAGACCCGCGCCTCTTTCAATTTTTCACAAACACGCCTAACGCCCAAGGTCACCCATACGGTGCTCAAGGAGATTAGGCTTGGATTATGACTAATTCTCATTTACAGAACAATACCCAATTTTCGACTGCCCTTAACGGTCGGCAGCAGTGATTTGTCAGGCGCAGGCCACAGCATCAGTAGTGAATTCTGTTCGCAAGAACCTTTCCTGTCTGTGAAAACTCTATGCCTTCAAGTTCAAGTAAAGTCTGCTTCATTCTCAGCCCACACCGAAATCCACCAAGTTCACAATTGGACCTAATAACTCGATGACAGGGAATGATTATCGGAAAAGGATTGCGTGAAAGAGCCCTACCAACTGCTCTTCCACCGCCCGGGACTTGCAGACTTCTTGCAATCCTGCCGTAAGTACTTACCCAACCCCGCGGAATAGTGTGCACAGCCAGAAGGACTCTTCCCTGGAATTCAGAGCACTTTTCGAGGGCGATGATATCCGGTTCAAAATCAACAGCCTCGCCCTCAAGAAAACTTTGAATTCGCTCACCAAGTTCGGTAATAGTATGGCACGATAGATGGCAGGAGTTGGCAAAGGCTACTTGGACAAGATTCTCCACTGGAGTCTGTTCATCGGGGAGGAATATTTGACGAACCCTTGGCCCTCTATCGGCTTCCTGCCAGACAATGGCAAAAGTGCCCCCTGCAGAGGGCTGCAATACATAGAAGGGAGCTTCCATAATCGTATTACTATAGCCCCAACACTCGCACCACCTCTGGCTTACACCTAAGCATTACTACGGACAAAACCTCATGCATAACCCCTCAAGATACGCGACCGATTCCCAAGTATCAATATTCTTTGTCTTTTGCATAACCACTCACATCTGCAACACAAGGAACTACCCATTCATTCGTTTGTCCCGCCGGGCAGAACTGCTCCACCCTCTTCGGTCATCACGACTTCGCCACTCGGCCGGGCTTCAATTATCCACCAGTGGCACCTGTCGGATGGGCATTCTGAGCTCCAATCGCGCTCTGGATCACCCCAGCGGTACATAAACGTGACCACGACGGTCTCCCCCTGAACCTTTGTCTTCGTGATCCGTGCGATACTTTCATGCTCCTCCACGACCTTTGTTACTCGAGGTCGGGTCCAAACGGATATAGGAAATTTCATTGGCTCAACCTCAGGGGGGAGCAAGTGCAGGGCCTCCACAACTGCCCAACCGACATCACCTGGAACTACAGAATCAAACCGCCAACTCTCAAGCAAGGCGTTGACTGCTTCTACTGTCGTATCGGAGGCATCCTGGTCGCAATATATCCCAAGTATTAAACTGCGTCCCCACTTGTCGAAACCGATGCTCGTGACTCCCTGAATAGTCTCTCCCACTCGCCAGTCTTTTTCCTCCCATAAACCACCGAGGTCATCCCGCTCATGGCCGCCACGGGGATAGTCCCCTTCTATTAATCCAAACCGAGCGGGCCCCTGGATTTCGACCAACCTGACATATGCCCCACCATCCGGAATCTGTTCCATGATAATCTCTGAACTATAGCTATCTCTGAGCATTCCAGCCCAAAAGCCAGCTTCCCCCCAACTGTTGAATGCAACCCAACCACTGACCCGAGGCACCAGCTCTTTTGGGCCAGCCACTGCCCATCCTTGAGGCAGCATAACCTCTAGATGGCATTCGCCCGAGCGGAAAAGGGTTTCGCCCGTTGTGCTGTCGCTTATCTCAGGACTGTAGCAGCCTGCCAGCAGCAGACTCAAAATGACTATGATGCCCCACCGTACCATGTCAACCCTCCCTTGACAGCCGTTGGCTTGGCTGGCATAACTCTCCACTTGATGCCGAAGAGCATGTCAAACAATCTAACTATTATTATACAGAAAAACCCAATGCACAATTAAGTTCGTCACAAAAGCTTCTCTTTCTCACCCAACAAGATAATATTATCGGCTACTTTATCGTATAAATCGCTCAGCGTGAATATTATGATCTGATAATCCGCAGCCAGCATTTTGAAAAAATTCAGAGTGTTAGCCAGTCGCACAGAGTCAAAATTAACAAAGGGGTCGTCCAATATCAAAGGCGTCTTCTTATCGCCAAATATCAATCCTGCCAGGGCAAGTCGAAACGCCAGATAGAATTCATCAATTACCCCCCCGCTTAAGTCCTCAGGCTTAGCCCAGTCCCCTTTCTCATCCGAATATACCCAGAACTCCAGCTCCTCTTTGTCAACTCTTACCTGCTTATACTTGTCCTTGGTAAAGACAGCCAAATATCTCTGAATCTCCTTCTCCAAATCTTCCCCAGTTGACGAGAGAACCTCGGTTCTCGCCTTAGAGACAAATTCCTTGGCTAATTTATAGGCTTCCACCTTTTTCTCTTCACGTTCCAATTCTTCCTGAAGTCTGTCTCGTTCCTCCTCTAGCTTGATTTGCTTTTCAGCATCAATTTCTTTTTCTTTAGCTAGCCTTATGACCGCTTCACTATCTCTTTTACGGTCTTCAAGCCTAGCTTTCTCTCCATCTAAACTCTGAACCTTCCTTTCTAGCTCGACATATTTTTCCGGCTTTAGCTCCGTAGCTTTCAAGTCATCGGTAAGCCCTGCCTTCCCAGCTGCTAAATCCGTTGCTATTTCCTGTTCTTGATTTTGAAAATCTTCCACCGTTTTACCTCCCAACATCCCCTTTAGCTGAGCTTCCAAATCCCCTTTATTTTTAAGCGAAGTTTTAAAATCCATTTCCTTCCTATCGAACTCGCCAACCGTGCTACATTTAGCTTTAGCTAGTAACTCCTTCTCCTCCCCACCAAGTTTACCTAAAGCTTCCCCCATATCTTGAATACGCCCCTTAATATACGAAATGCTGGTATTCTCATGAGCAAGCGTGGTGCCTGCCCATCTGCTTATAACAAGAAGAACTGCGCCCAAGATTATTAAACTCAAGAGGTAGAGGGGACCAACCAAAGTTCCAATTATCCCGCCCGTAAATAGTATTATCGCAGTAGCTATGCCCTTCCCCGAACCAAAAAAACTCACCGATTTCCTTCTATTCAATTTTTCCTTCGCTTCAGCTAGTTCCGTTTCTCGCTGAGCCAAGTCTTCCTCAATACCCCGGCGTCCATTCTGGATTGCATCCAGCCCCCTTCTAAACTCCGAGACCTGTTGCTCATTTTCAAATCCTTCAATGGAATTAAGTGCCTCGTTTGCCTCTTTGAGCTTGGTCACTAGTTCATTTATTCCGTCAAGTCGCTTTTTCGCCTCACCATGTTTCTTTCTCAATTCTTCTACAGATTCCTCGATCTTTTTACGCTTTTCATTCTTATCCCGCAAAGCCTTGGCATTTTCATATTGTTCTTTGACCTGAGCCAGTTGCTTGTCCATCTCCATTAGCTTGATTTCTTCCGCCTCGGCTTTGGAGACCTCATCTCTAACTTCACCATATCTCCGTAAAGTATCTTGTAGCTTGTTTTTGAGGCTTGCCAGGATACCTGGGTTTTTTGCTGGTCTATCCAGCCCTTTCTCTGCCTCAGTAATTTTACTATCCAACTTCTGTATCACTTGAGAGGCAAGGATACCTTCTTTACCCCCACTTATAATTTCCTCCAAGCTCTCATTGATTTCCTTCTTGCCTGATGAGATTTCACTCACCTGAGATTGACGAATACAAGAGGTACATAAGAAGAGCATGTCAGAACTGGTCCCCAGTAGCTCAGCCATTTTCTCTGAAATTTTTTTGAAAGTATTAAATTCTTCTCGGGTATCATCACAAGTAAGACTGGCAGTTCCTTCGTCAAAATCCTTCTCCAAAGAATATTCATTGCCTCTATCCTCGAACTTGAGACTGATTCGAAACCGCTTGGGTGAGCCCCAGGAAACATAACCTTTAAGCTCCTTTGAGGTGCTTTTAGGATTATGGAAAAGGGCAGCAATGATACCTTCAAGTAAAGTGGACTTCCCCATTTCATTTAGCGGACCTTTGACCACATTTATCCCGGGGTTGAACTGAGGTTTAAAATCAGCAAATCTCTTGAAATTTCTAAGCTCGATCTCCTTTAGCCTCATTATTAGACTTCCTTCCCATCCAGAAAAGCTATGCCATACTGAAGGGCATTTTCAGCAATCTCTTTTTCTTTCCCTTCCAAGCCTTTAATTTGTGCCTTCATCAGCTTAATAAACCTATTCCTAATCCGCCGCTCTTCATCCTCTGCGACTTCTCCTAACTTCGGATGAGATTTATCCATGACTCTAAGATGGAAAAATCTCTCCCCCAAATCTTTTTCCAACTCCTCAGGATTTATTATGAGTTCGGCATCGCGAAGTCCTTTGAGGGTGACTCTTCTTACAAGATTCTGATTTGCCCCCTCGGAGATTCTCGCTTTTAGTGTCGCCAAGTCTTGTATCCCATCCATGTTTATCGCTGGCGGCTCATCGTAGCCACGAAGACCAATCTTTCTGGCTTCAACGTTAACCTCGCCTGAGTCCAAAAGGCTAATCAAAAGCACTCCACCCTTCTCCGTTTGACCAGGTACCCACTCCGGCGGGCCGGAATACCAAGCTGGAGGCTTCTCCGAGCATTTATAGATCTCGTGCCAGTGCCCTAATGCCAGATAATCCATGCCGCTGTTTTCGATCTCTTCAATTCTAAAGACATGATCTTCCGCCCTCACATTCGGAATATAATAGAACGACCCGTGAGCCATAGCGATATGAAACTTACTTGAAGTCGAGCGCTTGAGCCCTTTCAGTGGGCTTATGGAGGATAAATTACTTAGATTTGGTTTCCCATACACCGTTAAATTGAGGTCGGGATATTCCTTATAAGATATATCATCGTCAGCAAAAATTTTTAGATTGGAGCATTTCCCTTCAAAGTCAACCTTTCGGTAAATTGACGAGGAATCAAGAGAATCATGCGTGCCAGGGATAAGGCAGACTGGGATTTTATTCTGCTTGAGCAGGTTGAATTGCTCTATTACCAAATCTATATTTCGTTGTGGCTGCTGGTTAGTATCGAATAGGTCCCCGGAAATTAAAACGATGTTTACTCTTTCATCTATAGCAGTGGCTATAACATTCTTGAATGTAGCTCTCAGCTGCTCCCGTTGAGAGGCACCCTTATTCCCCAGCCCCGAGAACTTTGCCCCTAGGTGAACATCGGCGGTGTGCAAAATTTTGAGCATGACAAATGCCCCTTCGCAAGGAGGACCGTTAGAATTTTTAAACTAAGGCTCAATTTACCATCTCTAGCCACGAACCTTGGGGAGCAGCAAGATACCTACGATGACCGCAGTTGCTATAACGGAGACCAAATACATTCCTGCCCCTGCAGCTAGGCCTATGGCCGCAGTCATCCAGATGGTAGCGGCAGTGGTTAACCCTGCCACCTCTTCTCCACGCGGGCCGCGGAAGATAACTCCACCACCAATGAAACCGACCCCAACCACCACTCCGGCGGCAACTCGAGAGATGTCAACCGCTGTACCACCAAAACCGTATATAGATGCCAAGGTAAAGAGGGCTGCTCCGGAGCTAACTAATATGTGTGTGCGCAATCCCGCTACCTTGCCTGCCCGCTCTCGCTGATAGCCAATGCCTGCTCCCAATGCAGAGGCCAATAAAAACCTCAATATCATTTCCAGCCAGGGACTCAACTAAACTTTTCCTTTCTTGGCTTCCTTGCTGGCCAAAAGCCGGTTTAGGGCATTCATATATGCCTTGGCACTGGCAACAATGATATCAGTGGCAGCACCACGCCCGGTATAGGTAACCCCCTCGCTCTCTATTCGTATCAAAACCTCCCCGATAGCATCAATCCCCTCAGTAACCGATTTAACGGTGAACTCCGTGAGTTCATTAGGTATACCAACTATGCGGTTGATAGCTTTATATATGGCATCTACAGGACCCGTGCCTAAAGCAGCATCGGCCAAACTCTGCCCATTTGGACCAATGAGCCTGACTGTTGCCGTAGGGAGGCTATGGTCACCACAGGAAACTTCAACATGGTCAAGATGGTACGCTTCAGTAACAGTGCGCAGTTCCTCGGCTATTAGAGATTCAATATCACGGTCTGTGATTTCCTTTTTCTTGTCCGCTAACTCTTTGAAGCCCTGAAAGGCGCGGCTCAAGGCTTCTTCGCTTAAAGTATAGCCAAGCTCGGATAACCTCTCCTTGAAGGCATGTCTGCCACTCAGTTTGCTCAATACCAAGGCACTTGAGGGAATACCCACCGATTTTGGATCTATAATCTCATAAGTGATAGCCTTCTTAAGCACGCCATCTTGATGGATACCTGACTGATGACGAAAGGCATTCGCCCCAATGATAGCCTTGTTAGGCTGGATGGAAAAGCCGGTAAGCTCACTCACCAGACGACTCGTCCGGTAAATTCGGGTAGTATCGATATTGGTGCTGAGATTAAAGAAATCCTGGCGAGTTCTTAGGGCCATGACAATCTCCTCCAGAGAAGCGTTGCCGGCTCTCTCACCAATGCCATTAATAGTACATTCAACCTGCCGTGCACCTACCCTTATGGCCTCAAGACTATTAGCCACGGCTAACCCCAGATCATTATGACAATGGACACTGATCACAGCCTTATCGATGTTAGGCACGTGGTCCAGTATACCCTGGATTAAGCCGCCAAACTCGTGGGGAGTAGTATAGCCTACAGTATCAGGGATATTGACCGTGGTCGCCCCAGCATTGATCACCGCTTCCAGAATCTGGTAGATGTAAACAGGGTCAGCACGACTAGCATCCATAGGTGAGAACTCAACATCGTCCAAATGACTTTTAGCTTGAGCCACCATTTCCCGAGACATCTTTAGAATCTCATCGCGACTCTTCTTAAGTTGGTGAGCAAGGTGAATGTCTGAAGCTGAAAGAAAAACATGAATCCGAGGATGCTTGGCCGCCTTTACTGCCTCCCAAGCTCTCTCTATGGCTTCAATATTAGCAGGTGCCAGAGCACAAACCGTGGGACGCTTGAGCTCCTGGGCAACAACGCGAACAGCCTCAAAATCGCCGGATGAGCTCGAAGGAAAGCCAGCTTCAATGACATCTACACCAAGTCTATCCAATTGCCTGGCCAGTTCCAGCTTTTCCTGAGCATTTAAGCTCGCTCCCGCGGCCTGCTCCCCATCTCTTAAAGTAGTGTCGAAGATAACTACTTTGTCCATCTATTCACCGTCCAACCTAAAGCTCTAATCCCCAGTAGAAGTGTTTGGAGCTGTGGGATGGTCATAAAAATGTCGCCACTCATATCCTACAGAGGCAAATCCTCCAAGTCTGGATACAGCATCTTTATATTCCTTAATAATCCGCTCCTCGGTGCTATAATCAAAAGGGTCTCCCAATCGCTTTTCTAGTTCTCCATGCCGTGGAGGGGGATTATTCAAATACCAATTTACGGTTCGCTGGATAGCCTCCTCGGCTGGAACTACATCCTTGTACCCCAGCTCAGCTTTAATCTTACTTATATCCATAACCAGATGATGAGAGCTCTCCACATAGGGACGACTTGCTTCTGCCAGGGAGAAAGGCATACTCACAAGCTCTAATTCGTGATTCAAAGTACGAGCTACAATTTGTATCCACTCCCGCAGGCTTAGGATTTTCTCATCTCCGACATTGTATATTTGCCCGGCGGAAACCTCAGGTTTATCCACAGCCAAGAGAAGTGAATGAGCAGCGTTCCCAGCATAGGCCCTCCTTTCCAACCTAAGCCCCTCATCAGGAATAATAAGCTGTCTCCTGCCATCTAAGATGCGACGGATAATGCTCCATTCCTTAGGGGCTAACTGACGAGGACCATAAATTATGGGATAACGTAGCATGGTAGCTATGTAATGTCCTTGCTGATGAGCTTCCATAACCGTTTGCTCACTGAGCGCCATGAGATACATGAATTTGTTTTGCTCTGCCTTTGTGAATACCGGTGAAGTTTCCGGGATTAATATAGGAACCCCTTGAGGAGACAGTGCACCAGTCATGAGGACTACATATGGCAAACCACCCACGCCGATAAACCTGGATGTTCTTCCTTTCATTACCTGAGCTACATACCTTAGCCGTCCATACATGCTTATCACCAAATCAAAGGTGCGCTGGCCTAAGCTACTCTCCAGTGTCTCAACAAAATGCGGGTCTCCATGTATATGCTCCACAGATTCTGGAAGCTCAATCTCATGCGTCCCCCGGTGGAAAATTGCGACCTCGTAGCCCCTGTCGATTAACCCCTCAACAACAAAAGGGCCCGTCGGGCCTGTGCCACCAATTACCAAAGCTTTCATATAATCTCCTTGTGATTTATGGAAATCTAAACTAATTGTAGTAAATTAGGCCTTCCCGCACAACTTGTCGGTATAAGTCCGAGATTAACCATGCAGCCCAGTTAAAAATTGTTTAGCGGTGAGCTCAGTAGTAAGCTCTTCCGATAAAGCCTAAGCCTTCAGCCAGGGCATCATAACCCTTAGCTTCTCGCCCACAACTTCGAGGGGATGCTCTGCTTCCATCCGCCGCATAGCATTGAAGCTGGGACGGCCGGCCTGATTTTCCAAAATCCACTCCGTGGCAAAGCTGCCATTCTGAATTTCCGACAGGATTTGACTCATTTCATCCTTGACCAACTCGTCGATGACTCTCGGCCCCCGACTATAGTCACCATACTCTGCTGTATCACTTACCGAATAGCGCATATAACTCAAGCCACCTTGATATATGAGGTCAATGATGAGCTTTAACTCATGGCAAACCTCAAAATAGGCAATCTCTGGTTGGTAGCCAGCTTCCACCAAGGTTTCAAAACCAGCCTTAATCAAGGAGCTAACCCCCCCACAAAGCACAGTTTGCTCGCCAAAAAGGTCGGTCTCAGTCTCTTCGGCAAAAGTGGTTTCCAGAACTCCAGCTCTGGCACAACCAATGCCCTTAGCATAAGCCAAAGCCATATCCTTCGCTTTCCCAGAGGCATTCTGCTGGACAGCCACCAAAGCTGGGGCCCCTGAATCTTCGGTATAAAGCCTCCTGAGCATATGTCCTGGGCATTTAGGAGCTATCATACTAACATCAACTTCAACTGGAGGCACGATTTGTGAAAAGTGGATACTAAAACCGTGAGCAAACATCAGGGTCTTGCCTTGCCCCATTTCTTTTTCAATTGACTCACGATAGATTTTGGGCTGCAAAGTATCGGGGGAGAGCATAACAATGATATCAGCCTCTTTGGCTACTTCAGCAGCGGTGGCTACTTTGAAACCAGCTTTCTTTGCTGCCGCCCAGACTTCAGTGTCCGGTAACTCAGCGACAATGACCTGGCAGCCGCTGTCCCTGAGATTCTGAGCATGGGCATGTCCTTGACTCCCAAAGCCAATAATGCCAATCGTCTTCCCTTTGAGCAAATCCAGGTTAGCATCCTTGTCATAATAAATTTTAGCCATAATCCCTCCTTTTAGCTTTTGGTTTCCAGAAATTATTTAAGAACTGCCTCCACGAGTCAAGGCTATCCTGCCAGTCCGTGAAAGCTCCTTGATACCGAAATCGCGAAGAAGGCCGAGCAGAGAATTCACCTTGTCTTCGTCGCCAGTCACCTCTACTGTCAGTGAATTCGGGCCAACATCAACTATGTTTGCCCTAAAAATGTCGACGATTTGCATAATCTCGCTCCTTGTCGAGGCAGTAGCTTTCACTTTAATTAAGGCCAACTCTCTAGTCACCATGTCTTCTTCAGTTATATCAGAGACCCTAACCACATTGATTAGCTTATCTAGTTGCTTTCTGACCTGCTCCACCTGAGCAGCGTTACCGTCAGTAACAATGGTCATGCGAGATAAGCCGTGATGTTCACTACCCCCTACAGCAAGGCTTTGAATATTAAAGGCGCGCCGGCGGAACAAACTAGCTATTCTATTAAGCACCCCTGGTTTATCCTCCACTAAAGCTACTAAAGTATGTCTTGTACTAGCCAATTTGCCTCCTTGGAAGCATCTTAATCTTGCTTCCCCACCATTTCGGGTTTGGATGGCTCTAAAAATCTGGCCAGGCTTTCCCCTGGTGGCACGATAGGATAAATGTTCTCTTCCGGCTCGGTAAGAAAATCAATTAGAAAAGCTCCAGGGTACTCCATGGCTTCCTGTATAGCCGGAATGACTTCCTCTCTATGTTTCACCCTAACACCAGGAATATCATATGCTTCGGCAATTTTAACAAAATCGGGATTCCAAAGCTTCGTATCAACATAGCGACGCTCATAGAATAGCTCCTGCCATTGCCTTACCATGCCTAAATACCCATTATTGAGAATAGCTATCTTTACAGCAATATTCTCCTGTGTTATGGTAGCCAGCTCCTGGATAGTCATCTGAAAGCCGCCGTCGCCCGCAACACACCATACCACCTCCTCAGGGCGACCGACCTTGACTCCCATGGCAGCAGGTAGTTCAAACCCCATGGGTCCCAAACCTCCAGCAGAGAAAAGGCTGTTCGGTTTGTTGTACACGAAGTACCGTGCTGCCCACATCTGATTCTGCCCTACCCCAGTAACCACTAAAGCATCACCTTGTGTGGCTTCGCAGATCTGCTGCATAACATACTGCGGCAATAGCTCATCACCTTGCCTGATTTCTAGCGATGGATGTCCATACCTCCACTGATCTATCTGAGAGAGCCAATCCACATGCTCTCTTCTCTCAATCTCCTTATTCATGGCTGTGAGCACACTTTTTGTATCTCCGACTACAGGAATATCCGTGGAGATATTCTTTCCAATCTCTGCAGGATCAATATCGATATGCACGATGCGGGCATTGGGAGCAAACTCCCTAGTATTTCCTGTAGCCCGGTCATCAAATCTCATACCAATAGCGATAAGAAGGTCGGCGTTCTGCACTGCCATATTGGCGCAAGGCGTGCCATGCATCCCCAGCATGCCAAGATCAAGTATATGATTCCCAGGGAAGGAGCCAAGGCCAAGGAGAGTGTGAGCCACCGGTATTTGTGCTTTCTCAGCTAACTCCTTAAACTCATCGTAGGCTTGGGAAATAATTATCCCCCTGCCAGCGATGATAACAGGCTGCTCAGCTTCGTTGATGAGCTTTGCTGCCTTTTTAATTTGCGCTGGATGTCCACGAGAGATAATCTTATAGCTTGGCAGGTCAAGCTTATCGGGATAAACAAAGTCCGTCTTCTCTTCCTGGACATCCTTCGGTATGTCAATGAGCACAGGTCCCGGCCTTCCCGTCTGGGCAATGTGGAAGGCCTCTTTAACCGTTTTAGCCAGTTCAGCGACATCGGTAACTAGATAATTATGCTTGGTAATCGGAAGAGTAATGCCCGTGATATCTGTCTCCTGAAAGGCATCCTTGCCAATTACAGCTCTAGAGACTTGGCCAGTTATGGCTACCAGTGGAGCAGAATCCATATAAGCATTGGCGATGCCAGTAACTAGGTTGGTAGCTCCAGGCCCCGAAGTAGCTATACATACTCCCGCTTTTTGCGTAGCTCGAGCATAGCCATCGGCGGCATGAGCCGCTCCCTGTTCATGGCGAACCAATATATGTCGAAGTCGAGGATATTGGGGTAAGGCATCGTATATCGGTAAGACAGCGCCACCGATAATGCCGAAAATAACATCTACCCCTTCTTTAACTAAACTCTCACACAGAATCTGAGCACCAGTTTTCTTCATAATATGGCTCCTTACTCAGCAAACACCGCTCCACTGCTGGCTGAGCTTACTTTATCACTGTACCTCTTAAGATAGCCAGTTTTAACCTTGGGTGCAAAGGGAGGCAATGAAGCCAGCCGTTGTTCCAGCTCTTCTTGGCTTAATTCCACTTCCAATTTGTGGCTAGGTATATCTATCCTAACAATATCACCATCCCGCAGAGCAGCTATAGGACCCTTCTCTGCTGCCTCGGGAGAGACATGCCCAATTGCTGCCCCTCTTGTGCCCCCTGAAAAACGCCCATCTGTAATAAGAGCTACCTCTTTATCCATACCCATACCACTGAGGAGGGAGGTAGCCGCCAGCATTTCACGCATTCCGGGACCTCCCTTTGGTCCTTCATAGCGGATGACGAGCACATCACCTGACTTGAACTTACTTTTTACTATCGCCGCCGTAGCTTCCTCCTCACTATCGAAAACCCTCGCCGGACCCTGATGAACCAACATCTCAGGAGCTACCGCAGCGCTTTTCACTACGCTGCCATCAGGTGCCAAATTGCCAAATAATATGCTAATGCCACCAGTAGGAGCATATGGCTGTGATAAAGGACGGATTACCTCTCTATCTTTAACTGTGGCTTCCCTTACTATTTCACCCAATGGCTTGCCCAAAATGGTGTTCACCTTAAGCTTCAGCAATCCCGATAGTTCATGCATTACCGCTGGAATGCCACCGGCTAAGTCCAGGTCTTCAATATGATAATCGCCAGCCGGGCTTAATTTACAAATATGGGGAATAGAATCACTAATCTCGTTTATCCAAGACAATGGGAAATCTATCCCTGCCTCATGTGCTATCGCAGTAAGATGCAACACGGAGTTTGTGCTGCCACCCAAGGCCATGTCCACGGCGAAGGCATTATGAAAAGAATCTCTGGTGAGCACATCCTTGGGTTTGATATCACTGGCTAACACCTCCATGACTTGCTGCCCAGCTTTATACGCTAATTGTACACGCCGTGCTTCCACTGCTGGTATTGTTCCGTTGCCCGGTAAAGCTATCCCCAAAGCTTCGCTGAGACAATTCATAGTATTAGCAGTGAACATCCCGGCACAGCTACCACAACCGGGACAGGCGACCATCTCCAGTTCCTGCAACTCAGCCTCAGTCATCTTCCCCCTGGCTACTTCGCCCACAGCTTGGAAGACCGTAATAACGTCAACAGATTTGGCAGCACCTTCTCCAACAAGCTTCCCGGCTAGCATGGGGCCACCGCTCACAAAGACGCAGGGTAAATTAAGCCTTGCTGCCGCCATCAACATCCCAGGTATGACCTTGTCACAATTGGGAATGAATACCAGGGCATCAAAAGCATGAGCCTGAGCCAGGGTTTCAACCGAGTCAGCAATAAGTTCCCGGCTGGGCAAGCTGTATTTCATTCCTGGATGGTTCATGGCGATACCATCACAGACAGCTATAGTATTGAGCTCAAACGGCACTCCACCCCGACTGCGGATCCCCTCTTTCACCTCCTTGGCCACGGTGTCGAGATGGATATGTCCAGGAACAATATCGTTAAAGCTATTCATCACTCCAATAAATGGCTTATCCCAGTCATCCGCAGAGCAACCTACAGCATGCAGCAGTGACCTGTGAGGCGCCCGCTCAATTCCTTTCTTTACCATGTCGCTTCGCATTTAATTTACGCTCCTATATGAATAAACTATGTTGCGTAACATAGCATAATAGCCAACTAGCGTCAATGAGACGTCTCTCCCTTAAACTAAGCACTATATAGCTTTGGTTTGTATTATAGGTTCACTTGAGCTAAAATACGGAAAACAATGTGTTTAGCAGTGCCAGTAAGGATTGCCTCCATAGACGGGCGTGAGGCCGAAACAGAGATCGCCGGAGTGCGGCGCCGAGTTAGCATTGCCCTGACTCCAGAGGCAAAGGTGGGAGATTACGTACTCCTTCATACGGGATACGCCATAGGCGTTGTAGATGAGGCTGAAGCCGAGGAGACGCTGAAGCTCTTGGAAGAGATAGCAAGTCTAAGTGAAGTTCATTGACGAATATCAAGACAGCAAGCTAGCCAAGGGGCTGGCATGCAAAATTGCTAAGCGCTCCACCAAGCCCATAAGATTAATGGAATTTTGCGGTGGGCACACACATGCCATACTGCGATACGGAATTCGCCAATTAGTTCCCAAAACGGTGGAACTGAGGTCAGGGCCAGGCTGCCCCGTCTGTGTTACAGCAACCGCTGATTTGGACAAAACAATCGCCCTGGCCCACCTGCCCGATGTTATAATCACTACTTTTGGAGACATGATTAGGGTTCCTGGCAGCTACTCTAGCTTGCAACAAGCGAAAGCTGAGGGAGCAGATGTAAGAATAGTATATTCCACTATGGACGCTGTAGAGATAGCACAAGCCAATCCCGAAAAATCAGTCATCTTCATCGGCATCGGCTTTGAGACCACGGCGCCAACTATAGCTGCTTCCATACTTACAGCACAGCAGGAGAAAATAGAAAACTTCTATGTCCTCTCCCTTAATAAATTGACACCGCCGGTGATGAAAGCGCTACTGGACTCAGGCGAGGTAAAGATAGACGGCATCGTTTGTCCCGGACATGTTAGTGTTATAATTGGTTCTCACCCCTACGAATTTATCCCTAAGAATTATGGGGTTGCCTGTGTTATCTCAGGCTTTGAACCATTGGATATCCTGCTATGCATAGATAAGCTGGTGGAGCAAATTGAAAACGGCGACCCAAAAGTGGAGATAGCTTACCCCCGGGGAGTAAAGCCAGATGGAAACAGAAAAGCCCGGCAACTGATGGAGGATGTTTTTGAAATTGGTGAAGCTAACTGGCGGGGGCTTGGAACTGTCCCTCAAAGTGGCTTGAAGGTGAGAGGGAAATACGAGCAATTTGACGCCGACAAGGCTTTTTCGGTGAGCCCAAAACCGCCCAAGGAGCCTCATGGATGTCGATGTGGGGATGTAATCCGTGGCGCAGCTACACCACTTGAGTGTAAACTCTTTAGAAAAGTTTGCGCGCCGGAAAGTCCCGTAGGTCCCTGCATGGTCTCCAGCGAAGGCGCTTGCGCCGCCTATTATCAATACGGGGCTCCTGAGAATTTCCAAGGTTTTTAGGGTAAACATGGAGCAGGATTATGGATGACACCATTCTTTTAGCCCATGGCAGTGGTGGCAAATTGAGCCACGAACTGGTGGAGAAGAGATTCCTTCCCTTCCTTGCTAATCCCGCATTGAATAAGTTAGATGATTCAGCTATCTTTGAAGCCAGCGGACGCCTGGCTTTCACCACCGATAGCTATGTAGTCAATCCCATCTTCTTCCCTGGCGGTGATATAGGCAAGCTAGCCGTTTGTGGCACAGTGAACGATTTAGCTATGAATGGAGCCAAGCCCCTGTATTTGAGTCTCTCTGCAATTATAGAAGAAGGCTTCTCCATAGGTGAGCTTGAGCAAATAATGCAATCAATAAAGAAAGCCGCTGAGGAAGCCGAGGTAAGTATAATCACTGGAGATACCAAGGTGGTAAATCAAGGACAAGCTGATAAGTTATTTATCACCACCTCAGGACTAGGGATAATACCTCCCGGAGTTGATATCTCGGGAGTTAACGCCAGGGCTGGGGATAAGGTTTTGTTGAGTGGCACCATTGGCGACCACGGAATATCTATAATGAGCCAGCGCGAGGGATTGAGGTTCTCCATGACCTTGGAAAGCGACTGTGCTCCATTGAATAAACTAGTATCTCAAATGCTGGAGGTCTCATCAGAGATTCATTGTCTACGTGACCCTACCAGAGGAGGGCTAGCCACCACACTTAACGAACTTGCCCGACAATCTAAGGTGGGCATTGTGATAGAAGAGGTTAAGATACCAGTTAAGGAGGAGGTTAAAGCTGCCTGCGAGCTCTTGGGTTTAGATCCCATTTATGTCGCCAATGAAGGCAAGATGGTAGCTATAGTTGACCCCAGCGATGCCGATAAGATTCTTGCCCGAATGAAGCAAAATAGCTATGGCAAAGATGCTGCCATTATTGGCGAGATAACCAAAGAGCACCCGGGAAAGGTGATAGTGAAAACCAAGCTAGGCCCCTCCCGGATCGTTGATATGCTATCTGGAGAATTACTGCCACGAATATGTTAGGTGGTTTGACAGCCAAAATTTACCAATGCTACACTTCGCTCATCTGTGAAGTGCATTGGCATTCTATATCACCCCTTATTGGAGAAAGCCCGAAACCTAGCCGAGAAGCTGGAAGAGCTTTTATCCTCCCTGGGAGTCTCTTCGTGGCGATGCTCAGCTTGGGACGAGGATGAAGCTAAATCCCAGGTAGCTGGCACAGACTTGATTCTCAGTATTGGCGGGGATGGCAGCATCCTTCGTGCTGCTCGAATCATAACTCCCTTGGCAGTGCCCATTTTGGGTATAAACCTGGGCAGGCTGGGATTTATCACAGATATAAATGGCAATGACGTTTTATCTAATTTGCCCGATTTGCTTAAGGGGGGAGGTTGGATTGAGGAAAGAGCCATGCTCGAGGCCGAGCTTGGAGACAAAAGCTTTCATGCCTTGAACGATGTGGTACTGCGGAGTGTTGCTGTTCGCTTGGTTAACATAGAAGCAGAAATTGATGGCACTTTGACAACTACTTACCGGGCTGATGGCATAATCGTGGCTACGGCTACTGGGAGCACCGGCTATTCCCTGGCGGCTGGCGGACCAATTCTGCACCCTAAATCCAAGGAAATCATCCTCCAACCAATATCCTGCCATCTTGGATTGAATCATGCCCTGGTATTGCCTCAGCAAAGCATAGTTGATTTGAAGGTTGCCCACGGAGACAAGGTCGTGCTTAGCATTGACGGACAGGTTGAATTGCCATTATCAGACGGGCAAAATGTCAGAGTGAAGCTCAGCTCTCACGTAGCGCGCTTCCTGAGAACTCACCAGCCAACCTACTTCTATAGCTCGCTGTGGCAAAAACTGAGGGGAAAAGGAAATGAAAGCCAATATAAAGGTTGATAAGGCAAGGGTGAGCGATGCTGCTCCCATGCATCAGATGATCAGTCATTTCGCTGATAAGGATGAGATGTTGCCTCGCGCCTTATCTGAGATATATGAGGGTATTAGAGAGTACTTTGTAGTCAGAGAAGGAGGTCAGGTCGTCGCTTGTGCCGCATTGCACGTTACCTGGGATGATTTAGCTGAAATTAGATCTCTGGCTGTCGATGAAAAGGAGCAGAACCAAAGAATTGGTTCTCTGCTTGTCAAGGCTTGTCTTGAAGAGGCTAAAGAGTTGGGCATACCCAAGGTTTTTTGTCTTGTTCGTAAGCCTGCTTTTTTTGAAAAACATGGCTTCCAACTAATTGACAAGGCGGAACTTCCCCACAAGGTATGGGCGGAATGCTACCGCTGTCCCAAGTTTCCCAACTGCGATGAAGTGGCTCTTATTTGCCACCTTTAAAGCGGTTGACTGCGAGCAAAGCGAAGCAACCTCAGCTGAGGAAAAAGAGCGTGTTGAAGCCGGAAAAAAAGCTAGCCACCCAACAGATTTATCACGGGCGAGGGGTAAACATACGCGTGGACACTGTGGAGAAAGTTAGCGGCAGAAAAACCACCAGAGAGGTTGTGGAGCACAGCGACTGTATAGCTGTAGTGGCCTTGGATGAACAAGACAATGTGCTTCTAGTTCGCCAATTCCGCCATGCAGTGGGCAAGTTTCTTCTAGAAATACCTGCTGGTGGCATTGACCCCGGTGAAAAGCCTCTTGACTCCGCGCGTCGCGAACTACAGGAGGAAATCGGCTATTTCCCCCAGAAAATAAAGAGCTTGGGGGGCTTTTATGCCATCCCCGGCTATGGCACAGAATACCTCCACTGCTTTTTAGCTACCGAACTTGTGCCCAGTCGCCTCATAGCCGAGGATACTGAGAACATCGAGCTAGTCCGAGTTTCCCAGGATCAGATACCCCAACTCATCGCCTCAGGCGGAATCTGCGATGCCAAAAGCATCGCTGCCTTGCTTATGTTCTTCTTTATACGGCAAGGGAAATAGGCCTCGTCCGTGCTGTTACTCATCTACCTTTTCTACCTCGATGGTACATTCCGTGACCAGAGCGGCGATTGCTCCAATCGCAGCCAGGACCGGAGCCGCTAAGACTGTCGCCGCTGCCATAGGAACGCCTACCGTTAACGGAATATCTATCAAAGGGCGGTCTTTATGTATTAAACGAATTCTCCTGATATTCCCCTCGTGTATCAACTGCTTGATCTTCTCAACCAGTTGACTTCCATCCACGGTGAACTTCTCCTCTGTCATAGCTCTCAAACCTCCCTTCAGTCTTAATCCTTACACACCTATTTCAAGCCTGTAATAAGCTAATTTTTTTTCAACCACAAGAGGAATATCGATCGGCCAATTATTTGCCAACACATTTCTAGCCCCAATTCAGTAGCACTCACCGCTCATTTCTGTCTCCTAATAGAGTGAGCACATACTCCTCGATGGAGGAGTCGATATTACTTACCCGTCGCAATTCATTTCTCCCCGCTACATCCCCGATGGATTCTACTAAGTTGTTAATATTCTGCCCTGCCAAACAAATCTTTGTCCAAGGCCTTCTCATCATCCAGCGACTTTTGGGCCACAAGGTAGTTCTGCTTTCGGAAATCACCGTTTTCTCAATGACTTAAAGGCATTCCACATAGGAACCCTTTCGATATATTCCTTGTATCCATCTCCGAATTTTTCGATATTGAACGCGTCCTCCTTTTTAGATGCCATCCAGAAGCAGAAGACATTTACCACACCCAGTATGGCTGACGGAATTGATTGAAAGACCAACATCAATCCAACCGTCCAAATAGCAGCCCCTAAGTATAGAGGATGCCGCACGATTCGAAACACGCTGCTCTGAATCATAATGGTGGTGCTCTCCCAACCGGTCTCGGGTTCGCCCTTGCGCTTAAGGGCGACAAATGCGGATACAACGAAAAAAGCTGCGGGGGCGTAGAGAACAAGGCCAGTAATTCGGAGTGGCACGATATTAAACTGCGTCCATACTCCACCCAGACCAAGAATCATTAACGTAAAAGAGCCACCCAATCCACAGGCTTCATAGATTTCGCAGATAATGCGTTTTCGAATCACTGGGATTAGCCATCCGGAGATGATACCACCCCACATGGCCGCTACGATTATGTATATCCACATCTTTTATCACTCTACAAACAAATGTTTACAGTGATAATTCCTACAATTACTGAAAGCCGTCGACCATCAGGATTTTTTCTTATAATCTGCCTTCCTCTTTTCCACAGCGGCCTCAAACTCCTCGTGAAAGATGAGGAGGCTCTGAATAGCACCCACCGATTCAAGACCATCGGATATACTCAGTCCGAAGCTTGTGTCGATGTTCCTCTTTGCCAGTCCAACTGCTAAGGGCCTGTTGTTAATGATCTCCTCAGCCCAGGCCTTGGCTGTACTCTGCAAGTCCTCCAGTGGTACCACTTTGTTGACCAAGCCAATACGCTCAGCATCCGAGGCGGAGATTGTCTTTCCGGTTAAAATCAACTCTTTTGCCCTGCCCACCCCTACTATTCTGGGGAGCCTTTGATTCCCACCCAAATCAGGGATTACACCTAAGTTCACCTCCGGTATAGAGAACGTCGCTTCCTCAGAGGCGATTCTAAGGTCACAGGCCAATGCCAATTCAAGACCTGCTCCCACGACAGAGCCATGAACTGCGGCAATCACCGCTTTCTCTAAATATTCTATCTCCGAGAACGCCCGCTGGAGTTTCCGCACATCCTTCCGAAGGTCCTGAGCACTCATTCTCGCTATTTTTCCTATTTCAAATAAATCAATGCCTGCACAGAATATCTTTCCTTCCCCTGATAAAACCACGACTCCAACACTATCCTTAGAAGCAGTCTCATTAAAGCACCGCTCAAGCTCATCCAGCATCTGTAAATTTATAGCATTTCTATTCTCCGGCCTGTTCAATTTAATGTACAAAATTCCATTCTCCTCCAGCAGGGAAAGTAGCTCAAAATCCATTTAAAACCTCCCGATTGTACTCTGTCAGCCTCAGCCTCGAAATTTTCGCGAAGAGTAATCTTGTATTTATTAATCTATTGCGAGAACGCTATATCCTAATCTTCAAAATACTTCCAAGTCAAGCTTTCATCTCTACCATGTTTTTGAGGTAATGGAGAACCACCAATCACTTTAAGAAAATGACAAGGCAGCAAAGCTTCATTGACGGGGAGCAGAGGGCAAGGTAAAATTCTTAATAATGTACAACAAGGCTATGCTCGATAACGGCTTGAGAGTCATCACTAGCACTATGCCTCATAGCCACTCAGTAAGCCTTGCCATCCTTGCAGGCACTGGCTCCTGCTATGAAAGCGAAGAGGAGGCAGGTATTTCCCACTTCGCTGAGCATTTATTCTTCAAAGGCACACAGCGACGGCCAACATCTAAAGAGATAAGCCAGGATATTGAAGGCGTTGGCGGCATAATCAATGGCGGCACAGACAAGGAGATAACTATCTTCTGGTGCAAGGTTGCTAGCTCTCATTTCCCCATCGCTCTGGATGTGCTATCCGACCTGTTGCTCAATTCCCGCTTTGATCGCAAAGAGATAGAGCGAGAGCGCCAAATTATCAACGAGGAAATCAACATGAACTTGGACCTTCCCCAACAGAGGGTAAATATGCTCATAGATGAGCTGTTATGGCCAGAGCAGCCTCTGGGGCGCGAAGTCATTGGATATAAAGAAACCGTATCCTCAATAACAAGGGAGCAACTATTAGACTACGTTGCTCGCAGATATGTGCCCAACAACGCAGTGCTTAGCATTGCTGGCGACATAAAACATGAAGAGGCAATGGCTCAAATTGAGCCCCTGTTTTATAGGTGGCCTGCCGGGGAGCCATCGACAGGCTATATAACCAATGATAAACAAACAGAAGTCAGGTTGCGTATTGAGCCCAAAGACATTGAGCAGGCGCATCTTTGCCTCGCTGTTCATGGGTTTTCTCACTCTCATCCCCAACGTTTCACACTTGACTTGCTTAACACGGCGCTTGGCGGTGGGATGAGCAGTCGCCTATTTATGGAGATAAGAGAGCAAAGGGGACTAGCCTATGATATTCACAGTTATACCGATCACTTTCTCGAATCAGGGTCATTTGGTATTTATGCTGGCGTTGACCCCAAGAAGATAGAAATTGCCGTGGCTGCCATCCTAGAAGAGACGTCCAAGATTAAACAGGGAATTACAACAAATGAGCTCACCAGGGCCAAGGAGTTGTCAAAAGGAAGATTACATTTACGGCTTGAAGATAGCCGAAATGTGGCATTATGGTATGGCAGTCAGGAAATATTGACGCAGCAAATCCTTAGCATAGATGATGTTATTTGCATTGTAGATGCCATTACCATAGATGAGTTGAAAGAAGTAGCTGAAGGGATTCTAACCGATAGCGGGCTTAACTTAGCCATAACAGGGCCTGTCAAAGAAGAAAAACCTTTAAGGAAATTACTTAAGATCTAATGCCACAAAAGAAGAACCGCCTCATGGGCGGTTCTTCTCTAGCTATTAATTTGGTTCAATTCCAGCCAAAAAGGCTACATCATGCCCTCGTATCCTCCTCCAGGAGGCATCGGCGGCATCTTTTCTTTCTCGGGAATGTCAGTGACCAAAGACTCCGTAGTCAGAATCATACCGGCAATGCTGGCGCCATTTTGCAGAGCAGTCCTGGCTACTTTGAGAGGGTCTACAATGCCTCTTTCTATCATATTTACATCTAGTTCATCCTTCAAGGCATCATAGCCTATGCCAGCTTTGCTTTCCCTCACCCTGTTTATTACTACTGAGGCTTCTCTGCCGCTATTATTCGCGATGCACCTCAGTGGTTCTTCCAAAGCTCGTCTCAATATAGCAATGCCCGTAGCTTCATCACCCTTCACCTTAATCTTCTTCAGGTCGGACAAAGCATTAACGAAGGCAACACCACCCCCAGATAGGATACCTTCTTCCACAGCAGCTCGAGTAGCTGATAAAGCATCCTCTACGCGGTGTTTTTTCTCCTTTAGCTCTGTTTCTGTGGCTCCACCCACCTTGATTACTGCCACGCCACCTGCTAATTTGGCTAGTCTTTCCTGCAGTTTCTCCTTATCATAATCCGAGGTGCTTATATCAATCTCGGACCTGATTTGCTTAATTCGAGCCTCAATATCATCAGTCTTACCCCTACCTTCAACAATGGTGGTATTATCCTTATCGGCAATAACCCTTCTGGCTCGCCCTAAATCTTCTACGGTCACCGAATCAAGTTTCCTGCCGATTTCTTCAGATATAACATTGCCTCCGGTAAGAACGGCTATATCCTGAAGCATTGCCTTCCTGCGGTCTCCGAAGCCAGGTGCTTTAACCGCCAATGGGGATAAGGTGCCCCTCAGCTTGTTAACCACTAGTGTAGCTAGGGACTCACCTTCAACATCTTCAGCCAGAATAACCAGATTCTTGGAGACTTGAACAATCTTTTCCAGAGCCGGCAAGACATCGTTTATTGCGGAAATTTTCTTATCAGTGATGAGAATATAGGGGTCTTCTAGTTCTGCCCTCATTTGTTCGGCGTTGGTGATAAAGTAAGGACTGATATAGCCGCGATCGAATTTCATCCCCTCGACATATTCAGTCTCGAATTTCAGCCCCTTGCCTTCTTCGACAGTGATAACGCCATCTTTGCCCACCTTTTCCATGACATCGGCAATCAGATTACCAATTTCCTCATCAATGGCTGATATAGCAGCTACCTGAGCTACCTGCTCTTTACCAGCCACAGGTATGGACATTTTCTTGAGCTCATTGACTACGGCTTCCACCCCTTTCTCAATTCCACGCTTTAAGGCCATGGCATCGGCTCCGGCAGCGATGTTCTTGAAGCCCTCACCAATGATGGCCTGAGCTATAATAGTAGATGTACTGGTGCCATCGCCACATTCATCATTGGTTTTGGTGGCTGCCTGCTTTACTAGCTGCACTCCCATGTTCTCAAAAGGATCGGGTAACTCTATTTCTTTAGCTATGGAAACGCCGTCATCAAGAACCGTAGGAGCACCCCATTTCTTATCTAGTGCTACAGGCCGCCCACGTGGTCCCAGAGTCACCCTTATAGTATCAGATAATATATCCACACCATTCTTTAATGATTTCCTTGCATCCTCGCCGAAAATAATTTGTTTTGCCATTCACTTACCTCCTTTTTTAACTTCTCTTAGCCAGGATATCACCCTCACGCATGATAACCAGTTCCTCATTATCTAGTTTAAATTCAGTGCCAGCGTATTTGGAATAAACGACCATGTCCCCCTTCTTTACCTCCATAGCTATACGCTTGCCATCTTCAGTCAACCTGCCTGGACCTACAGCAACAATTTTCCCCTCCTGGGGCTTCTCTTGGGCTGTATCTGGTAATAATATTCCTCCTTTGCTTACTTCTTCCTTAGGGGTAGGTTTAATTACTACCCTGTCTCCCAAGGGTTCAATTTTAGCCATGCTCCCTCCTTTCCTAGGCTTATTTTAGCACTCTAGCATCGAGATTGCTAATGATTATTATAACAGGAAAAACCAAAAATGCAACAAATTTTGCTGAAATTTGCCAAATTTTTTCTTGAATCATTACACTAAAACGTGTATAATTTTATCTGATGGAGCGAAGCAAAAAAAGACAATGGAGTAAAGAAGAGATCAAGGAACTAAGGCAGCATCTAAAGTTAACTCAAGCGAAGCTAGCCGGGGAATTAGGCACACGCCAACAAACGATCAGCGAATGGGAAAAGGGGATGTATCGACCTCGCGGAGCATCGGCTACCCTGCTCAGCATAATTGCTGAGCGTAGTGGTTTCCACTACAGGGTTGAAGAGGAGCACGATGAATGAAATTAAGGTAGGCTGTTGTGGTTTTCCCAAGGGCAAGAAGAAATATTTTGAGCAATTCAAGCTAGTAGAAATACAGCAAACTTTTTATAAGCCTCCCCGCACAGGAACTGCTCAAAAATGGCGTGATGAGGTCCCCGGAGATTTTGAATTCAGCCTGAAAGCATGGCAGGAGATAACACACTTGCCATCAAGTCCTACCTACCGAAAGGCCGGCTTACAAGTTCCCGCAGGCAAAGAGGACAACTATGGCTTCTTCAAGCCTACTGAAGAAATCTCTAAGGCGTGGGAGAAAACCCGGGATATCGCTCAAGTCCTTAAAGCTAAAGTCATCGTTTTTCAATGCCCAGCGAAATTCACTCAGAGTACTGGAAATATCAAAAGTATGAGATATTTTTTTACTGACACAGGTGGGAGGAATTTTATCTTTGTCTGGGAGCCGCGAGGCGAGTGGAGCTGGAATGTCATTGCGGCATTATGTGAGGATTTAGACCTTGTTCACCGTGTCGATCCCTGGAGAGCAAGTCAGTATACGGGAAACTAAAATATTTCCGCTTACACGGGGGACGCGATTATCGCCGCCAATATAGCGATGATGAATCGGCAAGGCTTCGAGAATTGAGCAATGGTGAAGATTATGTGCTATTCAACAACATAAGTATGTACGGTGATGCTCTGAGGTTTAAGCAATTGATATAAAACGGCAGATAATTTTTTTATGCCCATGATTACACGTAATCGGATAAATTTTCCAGAAAAACAGGTAAGCTTAATATGGCAGCAAGTGATAGGAAAAGAACTGAGATCCATAGAAGGTGAGCGAATCGAGGTAATCTACCCCGGGAGGACAAATGGTGGTAACGGCCCAGATTTTCAGAATGCAGTCATTATAAATGGGTCTGCTTTGATGAAAGGGGATGTGGAAATTCACGTTAAATCCAGCGATTGGTATAACCATCGGCACCATAGTGATGCAGAATATAATAATGTAGCCCTTCATGTTGTGCTGTGGCATGATTGTGACTCAGCTACCTTACTAGAAAGCGGCAAATCAGTTCCGGTGCTATGTTTATCACAGGCACTACAGCACCAAGCTTATATGATGCCCTACCAGCAACTCCCTTGCTTCCAGATACTGAACCAGGTGGATAAGCAAACTTTAGGCAATCTATTGAATGCCGCCGGTGAAGAAAGGTTTAAGCAGAAGGCGATGTATTTTCAAGCCAAGTTGAAGCAACAGGAGGCAGGGCAGGTGCTTTTTCAAGGCATGATGAGAGCTTTAGGTTATGCCAAAAACACAAGGCCCTTTGAAGAACTTGCCGGCAGAGTGCCTCTCTATTTCATAGAATCTAGAGAGGGATTGGCCCTGATGCAAGCTTTGTTGTTAGGCTCAGCTGGGCTATTACCCTCTCAAAGATGGCACGGAAAGTTTGCAAAAGAGAAGGAAATCCAGGAATTAGAGCAAATATGGCAGTCAGAGGGTAAAAAGGTTGAAGCCATGGGGGAAAGTGATTGGAACCTCTCACACATATACCCCAACAATTCTCCGGTGCGACGCATTGTCGCCCAAAGCTATCTTCTTGAGCGTTACTGTAAAGGAAAATTGACAGCAGGGATATTTCATCTAGTAGAAGAAGCACCTCTACCCCTGGGGCACCATGTGCTGGAGAACGGTTTGATTGTGATTGGCGATGGTTACTGGCAGGACCATTTCGATTTTGATGTCAGAAGTAAAACAAGAATATCGGCTCTTCTGGGACATAGCAAAGCAGGTGAAATTATGGTAAACGTGGTATTGCCTCTTGCTTTCTCCTGGGGGAAAATAGCCAGTGAGCCGAAATTAATGAAAAAGGCTATCGATCTTTATAATCGTTATCCCAAGCTAGCTGAGAACGCGATAACGCGCCACATGGCAAAGCAGCTTTGCCTTGAAGCTCCTCCCGATTTCACTGCCTGTCATCAGCAAGGGCTGATTCACGTCTTTAGAAACTACTGTCGAGAAGGAAGATGCTCGCAATGTCCTCTGGTTAGTTAACTAAGACCAAGGCACAGGCTCAAAAATCGTCGACCCAGCCGACAACATCGGACCCTACGTTCCTATAGACGATGGCAAAGCCTTTATTGAGAACCATACCGAACGTGGTAATGTCGTTAAGGTCGTCTATCGATTTCTGCCCCTCCCTTATCTCCCCCTCGATTGACTTTTTGAGAGACGCAAACTCGCCTTGGAGGCTTTTTACTTCCATTTTCAATTCTTTACTCTCTCGATTGGTCATCACCTTCAGTATTACAACCTTAATAAAAATTCTACAGCTTGTCTATGGCCAAAAAGTCCTGCATGTGCGCATCAGGATTTTCTTGCTACAGCTCAGGAGTCCAAAGGAGAGGGAATTCCGGCCCTTGGTCTATAAGTAAAACGAATTTAATTGAAAAAAGTTAATTGCTAAATAGTCCCAGTACCAAAAATTTCAAAACTGTGTTTTGATTACTTAGCTCGAATTTATCAGTAGCATTTCTGGGTTCCCGTGATGAAAAGAGGTTAATAGGTTAACCAAGGCTAAGGCTGGGTACTACATCCAAGCCGTAACCACTTATCTCGCCAGCCCGCAAATGATAGTAGCCGCAAGCAGCCACCACAGCAGCACTATCAGTACATAAGTGGGGAGGGGATAAAAGTCAGCCAACCGCCGTTGATTCATGCCCTTTACTTTGATAACATTTAATGCCTCTAGGGTCAATTAAGGGCAAACTGCGGAGGAAATTATGAGTGCACCAAATCCGGATAATGTTGTACCGAGCAGAGACACTGACCCGGCAACTATCAACTCGTTAATTGTTGACTTGGGCAGTAAGGATGGCTCGGTGCGTATTAAAGCACGCCAGTCTCTGGTGGGTATTGGGGACGCAGCCGTGGCCCCCCTAGTCAAGGCACTGTCAGACCCGAACGAGTTAGTGCGGTGGGAGGCAAGCAAAGCGCTGGACGAGATTAATGTGGCCTGGGGGAGTCACGCTGATTTGGCGACCGTGAGTGCCCTGCTCACTGACCTGGGCAGCAAAGATGGACTAGTCCGTGTGAGAGCACGTAACTCTTTAGTGGCTATCGGGGAACAGGCCATAGGCCCTTTAGTCAAAGCACTGGCACATCGGAATCAATGGGTGCGCTGGGAGGCAGCTAAGGCACTGGGGCAGATTAGCAATCCGACGGCAGCGGAAGCGCTGGTGAAAGCCCTAGAAGATGAGGTGTTTGATGTCCGCTGGCTGGCCGCCGAAGGATTAACCACTTTAGGACGCGGGGCTTTGCTACCTTTGCTACATGCGCTGGTCGAGCGTTCAGATTCGGAGTGGCTGCGGGAAGGGGCACACCATGTATTCTATGACCTTGTCAAAGGCAGACCTGACCTTAAGGACATACTGCAACCGATATTAGCTACACTGGAGAACGTCGAGCCATCTCTGGAGGTGCCATTTGCAGCGGAGACTGCTCTTAATAAGCTGACAAGAGGAGAGGGTTAGCTTGACAATGAGTGGAATTGGAAGCACCCTTATTGTCTTCCATGAGCAGGATAGCTTGCGTAAGCACATAATCCAACACAGCTAAGTAAGAAGGATATACGACTGAGTCAAGCGTGCATAACTTCATTTCCTGGCTTGTTTAACCAAAAACCCTGTGTGTTGCTCACCGAAGATCCCATACCCCAGAAGTTTCACCCGATCTTGAATAAGGAACAAGACGAGACAGTAACCCCAGACGAGCCCGGCTAAAGTCCAGCTCAGGGGAGCCATGAGCAATCCATGGACGGCAATGAACGTAGCCGCCAGTTGTGCGCCAACGGTCGCTGCCAGAAGGGTCGGGGCGGGCTTGATAGACCAGAAGGGGCCACGGGTGCGGGCAGAAATTAAGGTCAGTATCCCACCCACAGCGAGGTTCAAGTATACCAGCGTCCGAAGCGTGTCATTGCTGAGATGGAAGACAACATCACCCAGATAGAAGATTCCAAAGGAACGAATCACAGCGTATATGCCCAGAACAGTGGCCACGCCCAGCACTATTCGCATGTTCCAGGTTTGGGGCTCGTTATGGTAACGGACATTGTCATAGGCAATGGACAGGATAGCGCCATCGTTGAGTATGGCTATCAGCACGATCATGATCGCCGTTACAGGGTAAAACTTGAAGAGTAGTATGGCCAGGGTCAGGAATCCCAGGAGAGCGATTGTCTCAGAGATCCGGTAGATGGCGTAGTTTGTCATACGCTGAAAGATTTTACGACTCTCCTTGATAGCGTCAATAATCGCGGAGAGGCCTGGCAGCAGCAGTACAATGCTGGCTGCTGCCCGGGCAGCGTCGGTAGCGCCAGCGACAGCAATACCAGCATCAGCTTTCTTCAACGCCGGCGCATCATTCACCCCATCGCCAGTCATGCCCACAATGTGGCCTCGCTGCTGCAGCACATCGACTATGTGGTACTTATGCTCGGGGAAGACCTGGGCAAAACCGTCGGCTTGCTCGATAGTGTCCGCCATCCGGCCGATCTCATGGTGCTTGGTATCGCCAAAGATATTGGCATCCATGATATCTGTGCCCAGATCCAGCTGGCGTGCGATCTCCTTGGCTATGGCAACCTGGTCCCCGGTGACCATCTTCACTTTGAGCCCCATCTCTTTTGTGGTCTCAATGGTGGTCTTGGAATCTTCTCGCAGCGGGTCGTAGAGAGGGATTATACCTCGAAACTGCCACTGGTCTTGCTCGTTGGTGCGTGCCACTCCCAGGGAACGAAAGCCACGGGCGGCGAATTCGTTCACCGCTTCATCAACCTGAGACTGTATTTTAGTCGCATTGGGGTCAAGTCCTAGGATAACTTGGGGTGCGCCCTTGGTTACCTTGAAATCGTGCCCGTCCGGGCCTTTTACCACAGCTTCCGTACGTTTGTGAACGGGATCAAAAGGCTGGAAGCGTATCACCCGGTACGACTTCAGCTGTTGCTCATCCTTGACTCCGCTCAATACGGCGAGGTCAATCGGGTCCTGGTCTTCGGCTCGGGAAGCTAAGGCCGCAGCTAGGATCACTTGCTCCGGAGTGGAATCGCCTACAGTAAAAGGGGCTCCTGGAGTCAATTTGCTCTGGGTCAGTGTGCCTGTCTTGTCTGAACACAGCACATCAATGCCAGCCACCTCCTCTATGGAAGACAGCTTGGTAACGATTGCCTGCTTCAGAGCTAGTACCTTGGCCCCCAAGGCCATGGTGACCGACAGTACCGCAGGCATGGCTACGGGAACGGCGGCAATGGTCAAAACCAGCGCGAACTGCAGGACGACGAGTATCGGGTCATGCCGGTGAAATGCCACTCCAACAATCAGAATAGCCAGGGCCACTGCGATGATGAGCAAATAATCAGCGATCTTGAGTACGGCACGCTGCAAATGGCTGCGTGTTTCGGCTGACTCGACAAGTTCAGCGGTCTTGCCATAGTACGTCCCTCTACCTGTAGCGTAGACCGCGGCATCAATTTCGCCTTGCTTCAGGATAGAGCCAGAGTAGACAGCGTCGCCTGGCTTATGCTCCACAGGCAGAGATTCGCCAGTAAGTGTAGACTGGTCCACCTGCACGGGGTCCCCGTCTAATAACTTGGCATCTGCAGGTATTATATTACCGATACGGAGACGAATGATGTCACCCAGTACCAGCTCTCGGGCAGGTATCGTGGACCATTTACCATCCCGCTTGACATTAGCCTGGACGGCGAGCTTTTCCTTGAGTGCAGCAATGGCGCTGCCTGCCTGATGTTCTTCCCGGAAGCCCACGACGGCATTCATTACCAGCAAGGCCAGGATGACGCCGAAATCGGACCAGTGACGCAGCACTCCCGACAGGATTGCCGCCACTATGATCATCCCCGGAATAGGCCCCCAAAAATAGGACAGGAATTTCAGGACTGGGTTGACTTTTTTCTCGGGGAGCGCATTATAGCCGTATTGATCCAGTCGACGCTGTGCCTCAGCCTGGCTGAGGCCATCAGGGGAAGTGGCCAGACGCTGTAGTAGCTCTGCCACAGGTAAATCTACTGGTTGCACCTCGGTTGGTTTGGACGCCTTGGCCCTGGATTGAGATTTACCCTGTTCCCTACCTGATAAGTTCCCCATGCCCTTCTTCCTTCCTCATTTACCAGACGCCTACTTAGAAGAAGTAAGCCTGTTTTTGAAAACGCCACGTGCTGGACACAAAACTAACAAAGAAACCACCTACTGTCAAGGTCAAGTTATCTGTGAAGCCCTTTGATTCTTCACTCATAAATACTCATTGCATCGCTTAACCTAAAATTTGCCTCAAAAGAGTTGAGGAGGTCGAGGTATTGTTCCAGATAGCGCGTCAGCAAAAACTTCTGCCTGACCGTTTCCCTTGCCTTTTTTCCCAGTTGCTCCCGCAGTTCCTTGCCTTTTACCAGCTGGACAATTCTCTCTGCCGCCTGTTCTATAGAAGAAACTAGGAAACCGTTAACGCCATCCTTAATCTGGTAGCGAATGCCGCCGGTGTTCCCCCCAATGACCGGAGTTCCCTTCCACATCGCCTCGGCAACCGTCAGACCAAAGCCTTCACGAATCGATTTCTGCAAGACGCAAGCTGCTTGGCGCTGAAGGGCATTAACCAGCGCTCCGTCTTGACGGCTGAGGATGATGATGCGTTCCTCCCGACTGTCCAGAAGTGATTGGTACACCTCTGCTCCTTCCGGGTCATCAGTAGCCACATTGCCTAGGAGCACCAGGGTGCAATCCACTCGCTTTCTCGCCAGTTTGAAGGCCTGAATGACACCTTCAGGGTCCTTCCAGCGGTCAAAGCGGGAGATTTGTACTACCAGCGGAAGGTCGGTGGGAATACTATAGTAATTCAGGCGTTCGGCTATTTCTTCTTGACTTAATTCCCGGTTAGTTATGGTCAAAGGGTCTATGGCTGGCATGAAGAACAACTGTGGTGTCTTAATCTCCTGTTTATAGTCTCTGCTACTGAGGATAACCGCATCATACTTTTCTATGAACGGGACCAGGTAATTCCAAAGTTCCTGGTTCGGGCGAGACAGGTCGACATGACAGCGCCAGACCCAGGGACAATCCTTCCTGTAGTGATTGATAATGGGAAGTGGTTGGGGATCATGAACAATAACCACATCATGGTCCAAGTGGTTTCGAATGGCATTCTCATAGATGACTTGCTCGTAGATCTGCATTTTCCTGTCGCTAAGATTAATCTTGCCGCCCTGCAAGGCATTATGAATCTTTTTAGTTATGCTGAAAAAATCGGGAGGCCCATGAACTACCCGCCAACCGGTCTTTATACCCAGGCCATTCATCAAAAGTGTCAACGAGGACAAAAGCTGTGACACACCGCCACCGTAATAAGTCGAATTCACATTAACCACATGCAAGTCCTGAATCTGACTAGCTTTTTTCCCAATGCGCTCGATCACTTCCGCCCCCACAAACCGCTCATAGTCCTTAAGGCGGGCTATTCTATGGTGCTGCATGATTATTTACCTCCTTTCATAGCTCTGAGTGTCTATTCGGTCTTCTGTTCCCGCATGAACTGGGCCATCTCCTCCGACAAAGCAGTATTGATGTTAATGCCGGAGCCAATCTCGAACCCTGCCAATTCAGCGAGCCAGGGAATTACCACCACCCCCTTCTGGTGCAGGCATTTTCATTTTCTATTATAGTTGACTGCTATCCGGATGCCAACACCAATCACCACTTCAGGGTCGTAACTATGCACGCTCACTAGTTCATCCCTATTTTGGGGCATGCTAAAACTGAACAACTAGGACGACATTTTCACTGTGCAATAAGAGGCTAGAATCTCCCAAGACCGGGACTATTCTAGGGCTAAGACCACGTTATCAGCAAGGCAATGAGCTAGAACTGCTTGGTGGTACATCCTGAGCCTGCTATCGGGGAATTGCTGGCTGAGCATATATACCATCCAATCAACCAAGACCAAGGCTGGGTACCACATCCAAATCATAACCACTTATCTTGCCAGCCTGCAAATGATAATAGCCACAAGCAGCCACCATTGCAGCATTGTCAGTACATAAGTGGGGAGGGGGAATAAGAACCGGGATTGGCGACTTGGCGAGGAAATGCTGAGTTAACATCTTATTGGCAGCCACTCCACCGCTAAGTAAGATTTGTGCCACCTTCAATTGCTTGGCCGCCTCGATCGCTTTGGCAACCAAAACATCGACTATGGCTAACTGGAAGCTCGCTGCAACATCTGCTACCGAAATTTCCCCTTTGTGAACCAGATGCCACAAAGCCGTTTTCAGGCCACTAAAGCTAAAATCATGGCTTTCTTTGAGCCAGGCCCGGGGGAGGGATAAGCAAGGAACCCCAGAGCGAGCTGCCTGTTCGATAGCTGGACCGCCAGGGTAGCCCAAGCCCAAGATTCTAGCTGCTTTGTCAAAGGCTTCGCCGGCAGCATCATCGCGAGTTCGTCCCACTTTCTCAAATTGTCCATGCCCCATCATCAATACTAGATCGCTATGTCCACCGGACACAATCAGGCAGAGGCAGGGGAAATTCACCTTACCCATTTCACCAGATGAGGAGGGGAAAGAGTCCAGCCAATTAGCATAGATATGTGCCTCAAGATGGTTAACCCCGGCAATGGGCAATTTTTTGGCCAAGGCGATTGCCTTGGCCACGTTAACGCCTACCAACAGGGATCCGGCCAACCCTGGGCCGAAAGTCACAGCAATGCCATTGATATCATGCCAGGTGGCCTTGGTCATTGCCTCGCTTATAACCGGCATAATAGTGAGGAGATGCTGCCTTGAGGCAACTTCAGGGACCACGCCGCCATAGCGAGCATGGATGTCTATCTGTGAAGCTACAACATTGGAGATAATTATGCTGCCGTCCTCCACTATGGCAGCAGCAGTTTCATCACAGGAAGTTTCAATACCCAAGATCTTCATATTGAGTAGACTCCACCTACCATCTTTCTGGCCTCTGACTCATAGGCTTCGATAATGCTGCTACGTGTAACTAAACCTAAAAGCTTCTTAGGGCTCCCCTCTTCTACCACAGGCAAGACGGCCACCTTATTTACCACCAGAAGTTCCAACGCTTGTTCCAGCGTTTCTTCAGGATGAGTCACCACTAAATTGGTTGACATGACGCTTTCAACTTTGGTTATGCTCCTTCGCTCCCTAGAGATGGGAAGAACATCCACATTAGCTATAATTCCTACTAGCTCTCCTGCTTTATCCACAACCGGCACATCCACTCCACAATTTTTTATTCCCTCTGCCGCTTTCTTCGTGCTGTCCTCAGGCAAGATTGTAGGGCAATTGGTAATCATTGCTTGCTTTACCTTCATTACCCTCAACAAAGGGGAAACATATTCATATTTGTGGGCTGGAGAAGCTGCTGGAGTTGAAACTTGACTTTCATAGATGCGATTAGTGCCTACGATAGCCCACGCCAAACCAGTGGCTATCATGGCCGGGGCTAGTATAGTATAGGTTCCTGACATCTCACTCACCATAATAATTACCGC
>Ga0180432_10000976_pt1 | contig 45982 bp, 74 predicted proteins | sample SS_ome_10_FD_132414 | JGI IMG/M metagenome (GOLD analysis project Ga0180432, IMG submission 132414) | Hypersaline lake sediment archaeal communities from the Salton Sea, California, USA - SS_1_MS_2 metaG | ecosystem: Environmental > Aquatic > Non-marine Saline and Alkaline > Hypersaline >...
CGATGGGAATTGATAATTAACCGAAAACACATAATGAAAGGGTAGGAAAATGACACGAGACGATTATGAATTATTCTGTGAAAAGGTAAATTCGGACAGTACGGCGTATGATTATGATGGGGCGAGGCATGGTCAACAGGTTCTTGGATTCCAGTTGTACGGGCTGTCGGCTAAACAGGTCGAGTGTTTTTGGGAACGGTATAAAAGACAGCGCACTCGTGAATACAAAACGTACGGACATACTCGCAAAAAATGGTATCGTTTTTCATGTAGTCAAGCGTGTTTGCTCAGGGCATAGTCTTACCGTAGGATTGAATCCGGCAAAATGTTAACGACTATTTAAGGGTAGGAAAATGAAAACGTACCCAACATACTGGCGCACCAGTAACACAAACGACTTGCGCGATTCGCTCATTGACGAAATCCAGCTTGACAGACTCGTCGGTGATGCAAGTGACGCTACCGCTGATTCGGCGATTGAAGCCGTGTATGATATGTACCCAGACGCATAGCCCAAACGCCCGCGCTGCGGTGTGGGTGCTTGTGCTATGAACTATTTAGGAATCTTTAAGAGTTGAAAGGGTTGGAAAATGAGTGAGTATAAAGTAACTACGTTATCAGAGTATGACGACGATGGAAGAGAAATCACCAAACGAATTGCTATCGTTAGCAACAAAAAACTCGTGGCGTCTATCTTCCCTAATCAAGGCCGTCCCGACGCGCAAATAGCTGACTTTATCTGTCGGGCATGTAATTGCCATGACGAGTTGGTGGAAACGTGCAGGCAGGCTGTACGTATGATCGAAGAGCTAACAGACTTTCCTGACGGAGACGGGGGTTGTGATTATGCAAGAGACATTAAAGCTACTATCGCCAAAGCAACGAAATAAGAACCGGGGGAAATGAAAACGATTGTTGAAAGGGTTGGAAAATGGACGAACACATCACAGTATCAATGCAGTCGTTAAATGATCCCGTACCCGATATGACCCGTTGGACTATGGCCGGATTACGACGATGGTACAAACGGACGCGATCCTCTACGAATTCGACCGCCGTCATAATGGAATTGATCCGAAGAGGATACACGAAGGAACAGGCGTGGAATTTATTAGACTGAGCATTTTCTACCCTGCCCTCTGGCCGTTGCGCCGGGGGGCCGGGTGTTTTTGAAAGGAGAATGAATGATGAAAGCCATAAAAGAATTTGACAGGCCCCTTAAGCCGGGAGATATTTTGACCGCTACGGCAAACTTGCGAGGAGTGGCACGGATAGATAAGGGCGATACGGCAAGGTATTTAGGCAATGGTCAAATCCGCGTCTTGACCGGGCGATCTACGGGCTGGACATTTGAAATTACACTCGGTGGCTCACCGTTACCATTTATTAAACGAGGAGATTGAACGATGAGTGATAAAAAACTAATGGAACAATGGATGACAACGCCACGCGAACGCTATTTGAACGATGCTCAATTTCGTCAACTCGTTAATGCTATGGTGGGATACATCACTAACTGTTTATATACACCAAGCGAAATGCGAGAAGCCGCAATCTTAGCATCTATCCTTTACAACGAACAACATCTACAGGTTGGTCGTGTCGTACCCGACTCTAAAACAATGGCCGCATTACAGAAGTCGTTGCAAATACAAGAACAATGGCTGGAGAATGAACGATGAATAAAGACACAATACAGGACTATTGGTGTTACGGCTGTGGCCTTGTCGCTAATACTGCATTTGCGTGCCCTTTGTGCGGTAGCATCGACTACCGCACAATCACACTAAACATAGCGGACAACCCCAAAAAAGACCTCATCCGTACATTATATGAGCATGGATCACTGTTTGTTCACCGACACGATGGCAGGCTTGAAATCCGGGATCGCAGCATTGGCCCTGTCGCGATAGAAGGAAAGAAAACGCCATGAAAGTGCAAGCCTACAGCTATGATCGAGTAAGTTCTAAAGGCCAAATCCCCGGACATGGTTTTCAGAGACAGGACGATAAAATTCAGACATGGGCAGATCGCAATGGTTATGAGATTGTGGACTCGTTTCGGGATGCGTGGACAGGCACGGACGAAAATCGCCCAGATTTTATGAAAATGCTGTCGAAGCTTATAGCAAACGGCGTTAAAACCGTGCTCGTCGAGAGTCAATCGCGATTCGCGAGAGACCTTGAAGTACAAATAAATCTTATGGCCCTACTGGTAAGCCATGATATTACCCTGATTTTCTGTGATACTGGCATGGAAATTACACGGAATACGATCCAGAATCCCATTATCAAGGCCGTGGTCAATATCCTTGGCGCGGTGTACGAACTGCACAAGGACATCATTGTAGATCGCATGAGGTGTGCTCGGGAAGCCAAGAAAGCCGCTACAGGCCGATGTGAGGGAGATAAGCCCTATGGGACCAAACCGGGGGAGAAAGCCGTTGTATCACGCATACAGGCCCTCAGACGGGCAGGTAAGAACTACTCTGCGATAGCCCGGATACTTAATGAGGATGGGGTCAAGTCTCGGTATGGTGGACGGTGGTATTGCGGGACGGTTCGGAACGTCGTTCGACGTGTTTCCTAACCGCCGCCAAGTCGTGCGTAAGTTTATCCTCCCGCGTCCTCGATCCTATCGCGGTTTCCAATTTTTTCAAAAACCCTTCCGGATCCTTCTTCCACGCCTCGCAGACTTTGGGATAGGTGGGATAAACATCATGCAGATAGTACATGATCTCGATGATAGACAAGCCTGTGCGGCGGCTCCACTCTGTATTTATGTACGGCATGATTTCTCTTTGTTGGCTATTCCAAAATTATAACTCCCGCATTTCGCGCATCTGATATCTTGACTGCCGCACTCCGTACATTCCAGGGCTTGCGGGTATTTTTCAACCTGTTCCTTGCGGAAGTCCTTCATGTGCTGTTCTTCTTTTGCTTTCCGCTTGGCTGCGGCGGCGGCTTTTTGTTCGGAGCTATACATATTTGTCTGCCTCCAACGCCCAATGGGCTTTTTCAGAACTGCCCTCGGCAATGGCATATTGCACCAAGCACTTGACGGCCTTCTCCAACTGCTTGATTTGCTTTTGTTGGTCTTTGACTTGTTGTTGTAGTTTTCTCATGCAAATAGTCCCTTCTGGCCGTTGCGGGCCTCTGCGACAGGTACGTTTAACTCGACCGCCTGCGTCCGCTCCCTGGCCATCTCAGCGTATTCTGGATTTAGCTCAATGCCGATGTAATCCCGCTGGTTCTGCGCGCAGACGACGCCTACCGTACCCGACCCCATGTACGGGTCCAGAACGATGCACGGTAACGTTTCGGCGCGGCCGCATTGGCAGGTGGGCCGCCAGCCGGTTGTTGTAGATGTAGGCGGTTCAACCATTGTGCCTGAGCTGCGAGTTTGCCCCTTGCTATGAGTGCGGCTACTACGCTTTATTACCATTGATGTTCTCTCCACCACCCGGTCCCACGGACTCCCGCACTCCGGGCACCGGCCCTTTTTACTGGTCCCGGCTAAAATGCACGGCTCGATCAGCTTCGGCGGGAAGGTGGCGAAATGGGCCTCACTAAATGCCTTCGTGGTGACCGTCCAGACGCTACGCTTGTTACGAGTAGTATATTGTTGGTTTCCTTCACGGATTTCATTCAATTCGCCCGTTGGATATCGTTGGTGTATCTTACGAGACCGTCCCTTTCGATCATCATCTGGATATACTGACGGTTCCTTGATCGCCTCCTGGTCGTAAAAATAGCGGGGCCTCTTCGTCAAAAGGAAGATGTATTCATGCGCCTTCGTGCATCGGTCCGTGCATGATTCCGGCATGGGATTCGGTTTATGCCAGATGATGTCCTGCCGAAGATACCAGCCGTCCGCCTGGAGGGCCAGCGCCACGCGCCAGGGGATACCGCACAGGTCTTTCATTTTCAAGCCTGCCGGACAATGCTTCCCACGTTTTGCTATTGTTGAGTGTGTATCAAGAGTATTATCACCAAAACCTCCACCAACATGGTCGTTTCTATTAGTTGCATAACTATCCCCCAGATTGAGCCAAAGTGTCGCGTCGTCACGGAGCACGCGGCGGACCTCACGGAAGATGTCAACGGTATGCTGTATATATAATTCCGGCGTCGGCTCCAGCCCGTAAGCACCGATCCACGTCTTCTTATCGCGGCTGAATACACCGCCCCTGTCCGCCGCCCGCCAGAGCAACCGGAACTTCCATCGGTCCTTGTGTTTGCGCGACGGCGTGAAATCGTCCCATGTTCCCCATACCGTCTGCATAGTCCAGTGGCCATAGGACCGAAGCCCCCAGTACGGTGGACTGGTTACACAGCACTGCACGCACCCGACCGGTATGCCCTTCATCAGATCCATACAATCACCACAGACGATAACTCCGTCCGACTTACCCTGGATGACCTGCTCGATGTCGGGGTTCAAGGCATCCCCCCCGCTTTGATCTCGCAGTCCAAATAATAGTCCCAGGTCCGCCAGTCGAGAAACACGCCGTCACAAGGAACCTCGAAGATCTGACCGGCGTCAAGAATGATCGGCGTAGTGGGTTCGGATGGCGTCACGGTTAGCTCGGAGTTGTTCGCACACCCCGCGATACAAAACATAATCGTGAATATCATGGCTCTTACGATGTTTGTTTTTCGCCGCCTTGGCCTTGATTCTGAGTTGTGTCCGTTCATCTTTCAATTCCTGTAATTTCTTTTTCCGTGCCTGTTTTTGCTTGTGTTCATCCAACTTGATTTTATCATCGACCGTCCGTTTCGGGCCGGTGAATAATCGAAGGATGAATTGTATGATGACGAGTATGAATGTTTTCATTGTGTCTCCTTTAGTAGCTCCGGGCTCGAGTGGATGTTGCCGATGATCTCGATTTTTGACATATCAATATTGGGAGCGAAAAATCCGGCAAACGCATAACAACAGCATGATTGATTCCACTCTACTACACCTGTATAGTAGCCTTCGCCGTGCTTGAGAAATGCCCCATTCTGTAAATGTGCCCATACCCGAACTATATCCCCCTCGTAGATTTCCTTCCCGTTCTTGTCGGTAAGGCCGATGAATTGCTCAAGAATCACATCTGGATGAAAAGGCAGAAATAAGCCGTCCATATCAGACTTATTTATTTCTGCGCTTAAGGCTAATGGAGTTACCTCTTTGCAATCTACCATTGCTTTGCTTTTTATATTCCATCCTCTATATTTAGGTGTCATAATTTCTCCTTTTCCCCGACGAATAGATCATCTCTGCACATCTTCGTACAACTCCTGCACGTATTCTCTTGGTGAGAGACCGTCTAAATAGGCCCATCGATGGTCCACGTCACCAAGCAACCACCTTAACTTGTGACGTTTAGCAATGAGCTTGACGCGCCATAACCAGATTTGATATCTCATAATTGATATTCTCTTGGTTTTCTAATTTTCTTCATCTTCGCTCCAATCTGGGCGGTGCCGCTTAACCCAATCCTTCACATTGACCGTTCCCGTGCAAACGACTTCGCAGGCCCAGGGCGTGTATTCCCGATGCACAACCTCAGCGAACGCCGTCGCTGCCTCTCGTATCTCAGTGGTGATACTATCCTTTACGTCTGCCTCCGGATCGAGCAAGTCCTCAAACATAAACTCAAAGACGTGCTCTAATACAGACTGAGCGATAACATCTGCCGCCGGTAACTCCATCGGCGCGAATCCCCGGACCTCCAGCGTCTCAGGTATGTCGCCGCCATCGGATAGATAGTCCTCTATCGCATCGTCCATGCCTGTGTGAGTCAAGCGTTCGTCGCCTCGGCAGTCCCAGAACTTAGCTTTTGCCACTTTTGCCCCTTCTAAAACTTGATTCTTGCTCCAATCGTTACGGTTTCGTCCGATGCGTCACCAGTTACATATTCAACCGCGAACGCGACTGTATAATCCGGGTCGTCGGCTACTCCGAACAGCGTGCCGACAATGACGTTCCCTCTTGCCCGCTCTTCACCCTTTTGCGATATGAGTATCTCGCCCCCGGCGTAAGGTCTGCCCACAAGTCGATGAAGCAGTTCCTCCCACGGATTGTCCGGGGCGGGGTCTTCGATGCCCAATATCTCATTGATGTGGTAAATCAGGTATCCGCCAAATAAATCCGGTTCGGGTCCGAATTCAGGATTGCCGGTCAAATACTTGGCCGTTGCTCCAAATTCAAAGCGTTGTTTGGTTTCGTAACCGACGCGGACATTGAGCAGGCTGTCGGCATTATCAGCCGTCAGTCCCCACAATGTAATTCCATCATCGGCGAATGTTACGCCTGCCAAAAGCAGACACAGTAGTAATGGTGTCGTTTTCATGGTTGGTCTCCTTAACCTAAAGTTCGCAAAAAAAGAACGGCGGTACGAAGAATTTGGCATTGTCGGTTTATGAGAGCGGACCGCCGTTCCATTGGACGTCTAATGCATCGCTCAGCCCTCCTTTCGTAATACAGTTAGTTTGTTTGTATAGTTCTCGATCAAATCGAGCATTTCTTGTGTACTGATCTTGACCGGTTTGCCACCTGTGTATTTCACAAGATAGGGCATTCGTGCTGGAAAGGTCTCATCAAACCAAGGCTTGCTTTCGATAGGGTTGTTGTGCCACCATTGATGATGATGATGACAGAGTAAGATGATGTTGTTCAGGTCGAACCGACGCCACGATGCCCCGCAACCCTTCGCAATAATGTGGTGCGGATGGCTGTTAGACCCCTCGATGCACTTGTGGCATTTCGCGCATCTGTTGTTATACATTAAGCGTATAATCTCTCGACAGAGCGTGTCTAATTTCTTGGTTAGAGACTTCCGTGTAGGTTTCTTAGCCATTACGTTCCTTCTTTAAATATTTTAGCCAGCAATCTACACACAACTTTCCTACGAAGATTCGGTTTGTCCTTTTGCACATCGGGCATATCCAATTCTTGCTGTGTCGCTTCGCTTCTCGTTTCCATATGAGTTTATCTTTCATAAAACGCCCCGGCTGGGTTTATTAAAATAAGGAGCCATTAGTTTGTAGTGATATCTACGCCTCCTTTCGCTTTGTAGCCGGGGCGTTGAGTTTGCGTAAATTTATGGTGCGTTGCATATTGGTATCGACTTTTTTGAGGGCTTCGGGGTGGCCGACGTCTTTGGTAAGCTCATCGGGAAGAGCGGGTACGTATGTCGGAGAAACCTCTAAGTCCTCCCATCCCTCTTGATTGATCCATGTTACGAGATCGCGGGGACAATCACCTTCGTTGATAACCTGTTGCTTAATAGTAGAGAGAATAAATGTCTGTGTTTTTGCATCCAGTAACTGCCACTTCACCCACGCCTGCGGTTTTTTTCGCTTAACCCGTATGCCGTTTTTTATGCGGGGACGCCACATCTTCCATAAGTATCGAAACTCTTTGCTGTAATGTTTCATGGCGTGTTACGAACTCCCTCTATAATGGCCCGGTCTTCTTCACCGACGACATCGATAAGACGTTCAAGCTCCGCTCTTAGCATTTTGTTTTCCTCGGCGAGCTTGACACAAGTATAATTCGCTAATCCCCGACCGAAGCTCACGCCTTTGCGGCGGCATACCTCAATGTTCTCTTTTGCCGCTTTTTCGACCTGCTGACATCGGCGATTCAGGCGGCGGTTGGTCTCGCGGAGTTGTCGGATTTCTTTGGCTTGTCTCATTATTTGCTCAGTGTCAGTCATGGTTCTCTCCGTTGGAGTTCCTTCGGCATGGGAATAAGAAACTCACCCTGAACAGCCGATTCTAAAATCTCGTGACATCCTAAAACCGCCGCGTAGAATTCCGGCTTCGCCGAATCGCATGTCCCATTGTATATGTTGTACAGTTCGTTAGAGACATGATCCATAACGTGCTTCAACATGGCATTTTCGCGTTGTAAATCAGCCATCGTTCACCTTTATCTTCTTAAATCGCTTCCCCCCGCAATGAGGGCAGCGTTGTGGTCTTTCACTACATCGCCACTCACACGGACAGCCCTTCGTCTGGCATTGCCACGCGGTGTCAGTGACTGCCGTGTAACGGTCTTTCGGGAATTGGAAGTTTTGAAAGCTCATTCTTCCTTGTCTCTCCAGTTCGGATCGGGTTCGGGGATGTCCGCACCCAATTGTGTCCAGGCCCACTCTTTAACGTTTTGGAAAAACTGCACCATTTCATCAATCGTCATTTTGCTGACCCGCTTCACTTCGCCGTGCGGCCCGACCCCGCCGCACGACATCGACAATATCTCGTGGATCATCTGCTGGTTGGGGACCACTCCGCATATCGTCCAGCCATGCTCGATCATCTTTTCCCGAATCCTCGCCACCGCCAGCCCGAAATACGCCCCCAACTGCTTCTGTGTCTTTTGAGGACCGACGCGCGATATACGGACCCTGAGAAATTTTCCTTCGCACTTGTTCAATAAACGCATATATAGCTCGTCGGCGTTCGGGGGATATATTAAGCGTCCGTTTTTGACTTGACCGTACAGTTCCAGCATTTTCGTTTCCTATGTCATCTACGGTTGGCATGGATTTTCTTATGACACATAGGGCACACCCAAATCACTTCAAGAGGTTTATAATAATCATCATGGTGTCCATGTATTTTTCCTGATGATCCACATAAACTGCACTTATTAGGCTTTACAATCTTTTTGTCACGCACGGCATTATTAAGGATAGTCACTGAAGCATATTTTAATGGATGATGCAAACGATAGTTTTTAGCACCATTGCGGATAGCTAATTTACCTTCTGCTGTCTTTCGGTATTTCTTTCGGGCTAATACTCGGTGAGGAAGCATTCCGCGTTCACGATCATATGCACGTACTCGATCAATATTTTTCTCTCGATGTTCTCGAACATCTTTTTTTGTACAGTCAATACACTTACCTAGGTGCCCGTCTGCCATTTTATTGTGTTTGTAAAACTGATTTAAAGGCTTCATTTCATTACACTTAAAACACTTTTTCATAGCTATTCCTTTCAAATAGCTATGATTATAACTTTTTTAGAATGGGTGTCAATAAAAATCCATTCTAAAAGGGTATATCTGAGCTATCAACAGGCGGCGTAGGCTCCGGTTCTTGATAGCCTTCTTTTGGTTTGCGCACCCGAATCCCACCCTTGCGTTGTCCGGCAAACATGATGTTCTCGTCGCGGTACAGCACAATGCTTTTGCCTATCCAATCGTCAAAGTCCGGAGAACCTACGATCTCTGCAATAATCAGGCCGTTGGTCTTATTGAGGGTCATGGGCTTGTCGAGTTGATTAAAATGCAGACAATATTTGTAGTCCGGCTCCGCACCCTCTTTGGCGACATTCTGCTTGTCCCATTTGGTAATGGTAACGAAAATGGGCGGGTCCACATCTCTCTGGGTAATAAAGTTGCTTTGACTAAGATCATCTACTGATGGCATGTTATGTCCTTTCTATATTCCAAACCTTTTTCTGAATTTTGTTCTGGCTTTCACGAACTCTTTAAATTCGTGACTGATGGTCTCGCAGATCACCGGCTTCTTATACCCGCACTTATTATCCGTGGGACCAATAGGCAAAATGACAAGCTGCTCAACTCCTTCGAGACACGCCGCGTAGGCGGCTAATTGCCGCATATCGTATGTGTTCCTCTTAAAATCCATTACGGACAGCTTGCCATCGTAATAGCCTATGAGGTCCAAGGTTCCCGCGTAGTTATGTTCATCGTTATAGACCGTCATCTGGAACTTCTCGGCCTCGATCTTGTCCCGGAATTTCGCCATGAACTTCTTATGAGACCCTTCCTCCCATCCAAACCCCTTCGATCCGCGTTCGAGAATGACAATATCTTCTTTCAGCGACGGAACCGTTCGGGGATCAATCCACTCCCCGGTCTCGATAAAGTGCTGACACAGGGCTTCAAGGATATTGCCCTGACTGGCATATTGCTGTAATTCATCTTCGGTGATTCCATACCAGTTCTTGTCATAGCCCAGAATAGAAGTCACTGAGGGATACTTCTTGTTGTTGCGTTCGTAGAACCGGATCACCGAATACATCTTTTCTACGGCCTCGGCTTTGCTCCTATTGGCTTCTTCCATCATCATACGATGGAGATATTCTTGTAGTGCCGTGACTATCTTATCCGGGTTCTCCCCGCCGATAGGCTGGGCCGTAATGGAAAAGCTCGGACGCAGGTTCTCATAGGCCCCAACGGGAATAACACCTGACAGGCCCACGGTGATTTCGGTGACTTTCATTTTTGGTTTTGTCATTCTTCGCACCTATGATTCGGTAAACATTTCGTACACATGGTTTTTTCGCACGCATCGCACATAACCAGATCGTCGGGGTACACGGCATCGCCGCATACCGGGCAGTTCTCGGATGGGCCGAAACGGTTACTCATTGATGTCCTCCAGCCCTTCGCCCGGCATCCACAAGGCCACAAAGCCAGCCCATGCCGCGCAGACTACGATTACAAGATACGCTAATACTCGTCTCATTTCGGTGTCCTCGATTTGATGAATTTGACTTCGCACTTTTTGCCTTGACGGTAGGCTTGGGCGATGAATTCAATCTTTTCTTCCTCGTCATCTACGAGAAAGCAAACGAAATCCCTCTCCCCGGTGGCAGCGAATATTCGCATAACCGGCCCCGAACCATTGTGACGAGCACAATTCAAAAACTTCTGGCTTCCCTCGGTGATCGGGCATATCTCATACTCCGGCTTCGGCTGGTAGGCTGGATTGATACGATAAACGGTGGTCGGAACAAAACCTACCGGCGAGCCTGCTGTTTCCCAACTCATGCGCACCGAATAGAACTGTATGTAACCCGGATGCTGTTTCTCAAATTCTCGCAGAAACATTTGGTCTGTCGGTGACATATCACAAAAGAGAATGTGCTTGTCGTTATTTTGTAGTGCAAAAATCAAGACTTTATTCACGGTTTCTCCTGTCCTGGTTGGTTGATTGTCGTACTCCGGCTCGTAGAAGGCTGGTAAGCGACCGGAATTTAACCGATTCAGTATCGACTGATTGTTCCTTACAGTGTGCTGTTTTCCACACAAGTTACGATCTTGTATGTTGGCTTCCACGCCATTGCGCTCCCATAAATTCATTTGTAAATACGACTACTCGTAAAGATAAAATGCTCTATGTCAACTGAGCTCCCTATTTACTTGTCAGAGAGTTCTATAATGGACGCCGCAGGACCTCCTTGTCCAACGACGCGTAAAACAAGCGCGCCCAGCGGAGTTGTGCGTGAGGTATGTAAAATGCTGGGCGCTACGGAGGAGGGTGATGTCAAATAAAACACGTTCTCCGCTTGGCTCCGCCGTGCATCCGTGCAAGCGGAGACCGATACGTTCAAATCCCGACCCACTTAAATCTTTGATCGCCAAACCAGACAGGAGCAGGCCGGGAAAAACATCCGTGCGAGTGATAGTATCCATGATTTGTGATTTAGCGATCATGTGTGTATTTAAAAGTAGTTGCGCATATCTGTCAACAACAAAATTTGCACTTTGCACACAATGACGAATTCTATGTATCTACTAAATTGTTACTACACCAATAGTTATAGAAACGTCTTACCCGATATGACTTTTTTCACATCACCTGGAATTTTCTCAAGGGCCTGATGGATTGTGCCGATTTGTAAATAAAAACCAAACGAAAGGAAAATCATGGGAATCAATCAAGCGAAAATCGACTGTAAGAAATGCGGGTGTATGTTGGAGATGCCCCATTGGGAGAAGTTTGACTGTAAGTTCTTTACCCAATGGGCGGCGAAATGTCAGAATCCCGAGTGCGGATTCGTCAGAACAGTTACATTAAGAAAAGATTTGAGAGGAAAAAGCAATGAAAGAGAATGACAAAGATTTGTGGGTGCTGATTATGGCGTTTATTGCTCTGATTATGACGATGGTGGTGATGTCGGGCTGTCATACGGTCCACGGCATCGGAACCGACCTTCGAGGCGTGAGCCAAAGATTTGTGGAATACGACACACCTAAACCGAGGTATGCAGAATGAGACTCCTGATCCCCTTACTCCTTCTTCTATCACTGCTCGGATGCGATAAGGCCCCAGGGACGGGGCTTTCCCCTGAAAATCACACTTGGCGCGCAAAATCCACAGAAAATCCACAGAAAATCACACTTGGCGCACACACGGGCAAAATTGCGGCAATTATTCCCCGCTATCCACCACTAAACAGACCTTATCCACCATTACAAATGAACCATTTTGCGCGCCTCAACAAAAAGGTCGAATCGTGAGTAGGAATTCCTCTAATTGGGGGTGATAGGCCAAAAGGTCAGGAATGCCGAAATACAAAGGGGATTCACGATGTACGATCCAGCCACGATGTTTCAGCCATTGCGTCGCTGGTTGTTCGAGGTCTGCTTCTTTCATACAGGTATTCTACACCACACCACCAGACCTGTCAAGTATAACATTGACTGAGGCCGAATGAATGTATAGAATACTGTTATGAGTACGATATTCTTATGTGGCAACTTTGGCTGTGACATTATCACAATAGATGATGATGCCTTCCGACGCGCAAATAAAGCACGGCAGACCTGGGCTAATCAAATGCGGCTTCGCACAGGCAAGTATCCATCGTTAGAATCACAGGGTGAATATTTCGATAGTGCTTACGCTCGGTTCACCTCTATTGCCACCGCATCCATTGACTAACTTCATCGCATCTTATCGGTTGTTGCTTGTCCTTAAATATTCCAACACTTGTGTATTTTGCGCATTGATTTGTTGAAGTTGTTCCTTGATATATTCAATATCTTTCTCCCGGCCGGCATCCACTTTTTCACAATACGTGAGACGGTCGGTATTGCTTGCGATTTGAACAATGTTTTTCTCGATGTTCTTCTCGTTCGTCTCGACCTTGGCCAGCTTGCCACCCGCCGCCATAATCACGCCTGCAACCGTTAGACAGACCGCAACAATCGCCACGGCTGACGTAATAATCCACCGCCCGTTTCCGTTTAGTTTAGACATAGTGTTTCCTTTATTAAACGACATTTTCCGATACGTCTATCATCTCACTTTCCTATCGTCACACATCATGAAGCTCCCCAATAGCAGTAGGATTACCACTAAAGGCAAGCAACTCGTCATTATCATTATGATCTGTCCGCCGTCGGCCGGGGCCTCGGCACTACTAACAACGAGTGGCTCCTGAACGAATATCTGGTTCTGGTCGCTATACAGTTGCTGGATTTCGGAGGCGGTCAACGCCCTATCATATATCATTACATCGTCGATTTGGCCGTGGAAATGTCTATCGGATACAGCTAATGTTCTTGCCCCAATATATGTTGCTTGAACATTGATATCACTTGGGTTTCCACTTGCATCATTTACTTCCTTATTTCCATCAAAATAAAATACGATATTACTACCATTCCATGTATATATATAATGATGCCAAATGCCATCTGATATAGTTAAACTATCAAACCTCTCATAGTAAGCATTAGTTGTAGTAAGATAAACCTGATTGCCACCATTTATTTCTATGCTAATTCGGTCACTTCCATTCCAACCACATAAAATCTCTAAATTCCCGCTCGAAGTAGTTTTAGCCCAAGCTGATGCTGTAAAACTTGACGAGGGTTTATAACTTGTAGTAACTAAATCCCCATTCCCGTCAAAGTCCAGGCACGGCCCGGTTCTGCCTGGTACGGCGTGGCAATCCGCCACCAGCGTCCCGTGATTGCCGTTACCGCTCAGGTCATAAACGGTCCCTAACTTGCCTGGGCTTTCGTCCATCGGCCAAAAACCGACGAGACCCTTCGTTAAGGAGTTGGACCAATCGATCTGCGTGCCGAGCGGCGGCGACATCATCGTTGACTGGGCAAGCACAACGGACGCAATGAATATAAACAGTAATCGTTTCATGTTTACCCCGGAGAAGCTGTCACTTTAGATATACGAGTGGTAAAAGCAACATCACAATCGGCATCCGTGTTATTGACCAATGTGCGCACGTAGGCAACGCCGAACGGAATACGAACAACCCATTCATCGCAGCGGTCATACACATTGCTGTCCACGGCGTGCTCTCTCAATGTGTCCTGGCACAACGTAACCACGTTCGCATTGTCACTTTTTGTCCGCACGGATTCGGAATTACCAATCGTGCCATCTTTGATAAACCACTTTCTGCCCACGACATCAAAATCGCCGGTAGATGAATCATCTAATGTGACCGTAGAGTCGCCCGCCGATGTTGGGTCTTCGGCGGTTTGCGTCGTAGCACACGTTTCGCCCGTACCCGTGAACGAAGTGAGTTGCATCCAGTTATCGTCGCCATAGGACACTTCCACAATCACCGTAACGCCGTCCTGAGCCACAGCCTCAATGTGTGCCACTTCTATATAGAGTATTGTGCTGTAACTGTCGGATATGCTATCCGCCGTGCCTTCGGCCATTGTACCGGCTGTGACAGCTTGCCACGCATCAATCTCATCGATCGACGTCGTCATAGTAGGCGCATCCGCATAAGTTATTGCCACAAACCACAACACAACACACAGCGATAGCAACAACGTCACACCGGTCAATATAGCTATTTTCCCGTTACGCGATTTCATAATTCAACTCCTTCTGTAATAGCAGTTTCAAACGCATCCATCTTAGCGTGATTATATGCTGTTTTCTCAAATTTGTAATCAGCAATCCAACTATTGATTTCCTGGCATATTTCAGTTGCTTTTATTTCAGGATCGCCGGTTTTCTCCGTATTCGTTGTGAACGTCCTGCGAAGCACTTCTACACTGTCTTCTTTCAGAACAACCAGAACGCCGATCTCTATCTGCCCTGCGGTTTCCAGTGTCGGCCATATCTTTGTTACCTCTGCTGTCAATGCCATTGCTTTACTCCTTATGCTGCCGGTTCATAATATTCGATTTTGATCCCAATCCAGCCTACGTCGGTTGTCGGTAGGTCGATCTGTATCATCTGGCCTGCGGCAATCGTGGCATAGGTAATGGTGCTTTCTGTTACCTCGCCCGATCCGTCCGCTCCGTAAGCCACTTCGTCAATCGTCGGGTTTGCTCCGTTGATGGTATCGAAGTCGTCCCAATTCTCCACATTGATCGTATAGGCCGTGTCCTCAGATACAGTTAATGTGATAGATGTAATCACAATCCCGTGCGGGAATTCCGTAGCGTCTATTCGCTTAAAAAGCCAATGGTCTATCTCAGACTGCAATGAGTCCGGCATAGCATACACGCCGTCAAACGACCGAATAAACTTAGCCACAACCACATCCGTCGATGCCGCCAATTCCGCGTGGGCCGATCCCCATTGCACGACAATGGTTCCGTCGGCAAAGTCCACTTCGATACCACCATCAACACCCGGTACCGCTGGACTTGCTTGAGGCAACTCAACGTCGCCACCGCCAAAATCCCACGCCCCTGTAAAAGCAAAATTGCCATCGTCGTCAATGTCGGCGTCGATGATACTATCGTTCGCTAATGCGCCTTGAGAGATAGCCCCTGCTACATCATCCGGTGCAATAGTAATTGTCACATCAGCATCGGCCCCGACAAGTACATCATCGGCTCCGCCACTCAATCCCGTCCCGGATACAGCGATGTCTTTCAGAATCGTCAACGCTCCTGCATCCACCGAACCTCCAGCACCCACGGTCAGTGTGTCCGAGATACGAGCATCGGCAATTTCACCTGCATCGAAAAAGTCCGTTGCCGAATCACCTGTTGCCGCATCAACCCCCGTAAGGCTTGCGCCGCCACCCGAAAACTCTGCTGCCGTTACCGTGCCAGTGGACGGATTATAAGTAAACCCACTATCGCTTTCCAAGCCCACATTGCCCGGACCGCTCGCGTCCTCTACAAAGGGTATCTCATTCTCCTCGCTTTGGTCTTCGTTATCGGTGACGGTTACGTGTGTAGCCGCATCCGCTGTTCCCGTACACGAACCAGATGAGCCACTCACGTCGCCCGTCACATTGCCCGTTAAGGCCCCGGCAAAGCCCGTAGCCGTGATAACTCCCGTCGAGGGTGTATAATAGGCCGTCCCGTCAGTTTCAAGGCCCAAATCGCCCCCATCAGGGTCAGCGCCCGCCACAAATACCAACGGATTGTTCTCGGCAGTATCCTCATTGTCGGTGATGGTAACGGTCGTCGCCACTGTAGCGGAGTCGGCATTTCCGGTCACTGCTCCCGTTAAATCTCCCGCAAAAGCCGCTGCCGTCAACGTACCCGTCGATGGATTATAGGTGAATCCGCTGTCAGATTCCAAGCCTACATTGCCAGGTCCGCTTGCATCTTCAATAAAGGGAACCTCATTCTCCTCGCTTTGGTCCTCATTATCGGTGACGGTTACATGAGTTGCAGCATTCGCCGTGCCTCCCAATATCGTGGACGCCAAATCCGAATAGGCGATCTTGTCCGCCGTGCCCCCGGTGTCGTCGTAGAAGATAAACGTGTCAGCAGCGGCCAACGTGTCAGCACCCAGCCCGTTAATATAATCCCCTTTGATGGATACGGTCAGATCATAAGGATCGGCATCCGTCCCGTCAGAGGTATCGGTCCAGTTCAGATCAATCCCGACTCCTTCTACGAATTTCCACTCCTTAGCATTATTAATAGTTACTTCCGTTCCATCGCCGTCTTCGACGTAAAACAACGCCATACCACCGGGAAGGTCGTCGTAGTCCACTTTTTTAAGCCCTACCCCCGTCTCCATCACAAGGAGCTTATCGCCGCTCTCAAAGGCTCCTGCGTCGTCCTGGCCGGTAATCAGTTCGGCTCCGGCATTGAAGGTAATGACATCCGGCCCACCGTCGCCGCCGTCGGTCAATGTGGGATCAATATTACCCCCGTCCGTAAAGTTGGCGGTCGTATCGACGTCCACTCCGCCCACTTGAACATCGTCGTCGGTTGTACCGCCTCCGGCCCCGGCCTCAAGACTCACACCGTCACCATAAAACACGCCGTCGACCTGGTAAATCTTACCTGTCGTTGTACCGGGAGCCGAACCTAAGTTTCGGAATATTAGCTCCTGGACGCCTGTGTAAGAACCAGCACCGAGGACAAAGAGACAGGCTATCGCTATAATAATAATGAATGTCTTTTTCATATTACAACCCCTTTTGTGCTCGTACTGCCGCATAGTCATCATACAAAACATAGATAGACCACTGACCGGCGCTCAGTGTGTCCCAATTAGCTGTCGGTGTAAAGTTTACCCAGATATGTTGGGCAGCCGCCGCCGGAGCGACGAGCGGCCACGTCCCTGCCGCCGGTACAGAAATGTCGTTGTCCGAATCCACGTCTGCCGTCGTCAGTAAATTATCGTCTCCCGTCGTCGTTCCTACATCAATTGACATGACCGCCGAACCACTCCCCGCAACGGTCTCATCACATTGAAGCGTTACAGACAAAATAGAACACCCGGCGGGAATCAATTCGCCACAGTCAATCGGCTGCTCGGTTGCGTTGTTCTGAGTATTGTCACATTTGAAATCCGTCGAACCGCCTGCATCAAAGTCAATCGTCTTAATGACAGATCGCATTGGGTACATAACGTCCGTAGAGGTCTTGTCAACGATCATGTCCTCCACTTGGATATCGTAATCCACGATCAGATTCTCGACCTGGGCCGTGCCGTCCACGTCGAGGGTGGTGTTGGGATCGGAGGTGTTTATACCAAGACCTCCAGTCCACAACTTTGATTCGGTGTCCGAAATAATGGTGTTATCTTCGTTGAAATAATCAACGATTTCCCCGATTTCATGGCTGGTACTGGTGTTGCCTATGACTTGGTTGTACTCGCTGTATTCGCTGTTATAGCCCCATCGCTCAATAAGGATGCCATAGTGTTGTCGGGCTGGATAGCGAATCTTGTCCACATAGAACACCTTATCGGCACCAACGTCGTTCTGAACCTTAAAACCAACGGCCTTAACCGAAGACCATCCCGCGTCACTGTCGATGTAAATGTTCACCATTTCCCAGCGACTCGCGTTGACCAAAATTTCAACTGAAGCAATCTCCGTTGTCGCAGTGTCGTCAGAATAGAAGGCGAATTCCAATTCGTCGTAGGTATCGCTATCGGCATACAGCCAGAAACTCACCGATGACACCGAGGACAAATCCCTATCCGTACAGTCGATATAGCAACACTGGCCTGTGGTAAAGGCGTCGGCAATCGTCGTCTTGACGGAGTTTGAGCCTTCCCGAACAACGCTTGCGTCAGTCGCACAAGTCACATTGGCCGCTGATGTCCAGTTTGTTTCGGCGTCGTGAATCGTGGTTGTTGATGAACTACTGGCCCGGCATACATTGGAACTGATTACGTTGTAGTCGTTGTCGCCCCCCGTAGAGATTCCTGCCACTCCTGTAGTGCCAACTGTGCCATAGCTGGTTGTATAACCGAAGGGGATACAGTTGTCATACAGGGTGTTGCTTGTAATGGTATTGTACTTAGCCCCCTTATAGATATTGATGCCGTTGGCACCATTGTTACGAATTACATTGCCCGTCACCGAACAGCGATAACAAGCTTCTATCCGAACGCCGCTATTGCCGTTGTGGTAGATGTTGTTGTTCGAGACCACGATTTCGGTAGCATCATCGTCAATGTGAACACCCTCAGTATCATTATTGAAGACGTCGTTACCTGTGAACAAACACTGATTGGCCGAAGAATCGAACCGGCAGGCTGCGCACAAGTTCTCGTACATGACACAGTTGCTTATCATCACCTGTGAACTGCTGCCGTCAACCATTATCCCAAAGTAGCTTTCTTCGATCCAACAGTCTTCAACCTGGATTCGGATACTGTCGTCAATCAAGATGCCCGCAGGTGTCCCCGTTCCAGTATCCGCCCCCTCCAGCCTTAAACCTTTGATGGATAAGTTGGCTATACTACTACAGGTAATCAGGTCCATACTGGCTGTCGCCGTGATAATCTTCGAGCCATAGCCCTCACCCTGTAAGCTCTTGTTGGATGCCAACGTTAGTGTAGTCGAGATAAGATAGTTGCCCGGCGGGAAGTAGATTACGTCTCCTGCGCTAGCCGCGTCAATCGCTGCTTGAATCGCCGCCGTACTATCAGCTACACCTGTGGGGTCCGCTCCGTAAGTAGAATGGCACACATTAACCACCGGCCCGGATTGAGTGTAGAAATTCTCGGCTTCACCATTGCCGTCGATATCTACCAATGTATTGGGGTCGTTGGTTCCAAAACCCGTGTAGCCAGTCGATCCTTCGACAAACAACCAGCTATCACCAACGATAAAGTCAATATCACCGTTGTCGCCAATCTTGAAGATGTCCTGCGTTCCGTCCTCGGTGATTTTAATAAACTCCTCACCCCCTGCTTGTAAGGTAAACGCATCTGCCGCATTGAAGCCAAGATACGTATCAGAATCATTACGCCCGTACAGTAGTTTGACTAAATAGTTATCCGAATGCCTTGCGGGCCTCCACGACCCAAAGACCGGAACCGATATACATAGCATGGTGATTATAAATAGTAACTTTTTCATTTTGAGTAATCCTTTCTTAAGGTGCTTTCGGTGCCTTCGGCAAACCCGGAATATTTGACGGTTCATCATGTTTTAATACCCGCACAACAGGGTCAGTTGTAAACTGCATAATACCACTGGATGGATAACCTTTGAAACGAGCGATAGCATCATAGAGTTCCGTCGTTGCTTCGATTAGATTGGCCTTGAACTCGTCATCGTTGCCATTTTCTTCCCACGCTCTATAAGCCGCTGCGTAGTGCCTTTTCGCATCCACAAGTAAGGCCGGCGGCGCGAATAAGATGGCGTCGGGATCAAGCTCATTCCATGTTTGACGGCCCATGATTCCGCGAATCGTACCAATTACGACAGACCCCATCGGCAAATGCCCAAACATATCCGTAATCAGGGCTTCGCCCAGTTTTTCGGTTGTAACTAATTCCTCCGGTGGCTCTCGCTTGAGTAATGCGGCCGCGCCTATTGTCGTGCCATAGTAAAATGCAGTTTTGATCCCGCGAACTAAAACCGTAGATGTAAGGGTAGCACCGAATGTATTTGCCGCCCCGACCCACGCCTTTTTGTTTTTAGGAGCCTTAAGTACACGATCCCCCGCAACAAGATTCTGATTCACCATTGCCTCTCTTGCCGAACGGAACATAAGCATGGATTTCCACGCCACGTTGCGAGTCGAGGATAAGACTGAACGTTCATCCACATCCCACATCGGCTGAGTTTTCCTTACCACGTCTTCCGTTCGGCGAGCCACTTCTTTCCAATAAGCATCCGACCCCTTCTTGAGTTGTGTCGTATCTGAAACCCATCGCTGAACGGATTGGTCAATTTGCTGGATAGCCCATCGGTCGGTTTTACGTAATCCTTCCAAAGATGGGTCGGCAACCTTACGGAATATCAATCCCTCAACTGCATGAGCCGCCCCGACATCACCTACCACAAGGTTGGTCCGTCCGCCTTCATGCCGCATACGCAACATGGGAGAATACTGATCCATTCGTTCCGACTGCGCCTTCCCGCTTTGTGTTGCGCCGCCCGGAACAGCGTACTTGTTTGGAATGATTGTAAACGCCATCGGAATGGACATGGGCTGTATCAACATAGTGCTCGGGCGGTATCCCAAAATAGACTTAGCCGATGCCGATAAGAGACGTTGTCCGAAAATGTCAATACTCATCTGATCCGAGCCAATGCCCTGAGAACGTCGGAATATCTTCATCAGTGCGTCCATCTCAGCTTCGCGTCCCGCGTCAACCATTGCATCCTGCCACGCCTCATTATTCAGCAATGTCCGTGCGTTCTTCATCGGAATCGCTAAACCGTGGTAGCTGGATGAGTTCTGGATCTGAGTCAATAATTGATCCCAAAACGGTCTAATTCGCAGTGTAGCCGTTCCCCCTGTAAAGGGTTGGAATGCACCTATGTCCTCTATCGCCGCCCCTTCAATTGTATTGACCTGTCCCCTCATCCGACGAGACAACTTTCTTGTGAGTCCCCAATAAAAAGGATCGCGGGCCATATCAAAACCCAACAGGACATCGGACGTCTCATTAATAGCAGGCATAAGAACCTGCTCGTTAAGATTCGGTATGAAATCCATGAAGGCAATTTCCTTGTCCGTCAAATTCTCCATTGCCGTCTGAATTTCGCTTACCGTAGGCGTATTGACCTTACGACGCCCCATGAACAGACCTTTAGTCTTTACAATTTGACCCTTGTTTCGGTTAGACCGAAGATTCATTCCCAACGACATAATCTCTGCTGTCGTGACCTTGTACTTCTTGCCGCCCAATGTAACTGTATGCTCCTGGTCGATGCGTTCGTAATCGGCGTCACTCCATTTTAGGCGGTCTAACTCATTTCGCACCATGTCCAGGGCTTTGAATTGTGTCGCCAACGCCTTGTTCTTACCTGCGTGTCTTTCTTCGTCCAACAAACGCCGCATGACGCTATCGCCTTGATCTGTAGAGGCTTCGACCAACGCATAGATTTTCATAGAGTCCGTTGTGAAGAACCGGCCCGCGTATTGGGCCATACTGGTTTCACGTTTTCGGCCACTTACTTCTGGATCGGCCTTGAGAGCTTTTCGCGTCGGGGTTAGCTCGCTCGATGCCTTCTGAACAGGCTTAACCACATCCTCGTATTGTCGATTGCGATAGAACTTGTTCTGAGCTTCGTTCTGCTTTACCGCATACTGAATAGTGTCGGCTATGGTTTGTATATCTTCGGCGGTCATATCAGCAAGCGGCTTTTTCTTCAGACGGCGTAATTGATTCGCTATCTTTTCCCCAACAACAGCTTCTATGCCTTCGACTTCCTCTTCCGACGCAGACCCAATTCCCTGTTGCAAGTCAAATCCGACATCAATTAAGTCCTGTTGAATACCTTCTAACTCGGCTCGCTTGCTTTTGGATAATGCCGTTAAATCCACACCCTCTAATGCGGCAGTAATCGTATCAATCGCCGGTTGGCGAACCGCCATTGCCTTACCATGTTTAGGGATACTTTTTATAGCTTGTCGTACATTATTCACAGCCCTCTTCTTGAGAGCTTTATCTACTACGCTTTCAACAGATGCCATCGCGACGATCCGTTCACCCTCCGTTCGCGCCCGTGATACCGCATTTAGCAACTGGTTTCTCTGCCCATCAGTGACATCCAAGCCTTTGAGCTTCATCTTGGCTAATGCGGCAAGGTTCTTGTGGTGTTTGACAGTATCTTTAGCCCCGGCGACAAAAGCATGTTGGGCTTCTTTCGTTCTACCCTCCATTACTTTCTTAAATAAAGCATACGTGGTGATGGATATCTTATCCGTGGGATGAACGGACTGCATGACGACTTCCTTGGTGGGTACGTCATATATCTCATTCATCGCTTTAGCCAACTCCGGCGGCATCCGTTTAGCCATTTCCGCTATTGTTTTGGGCCGGGGCTTCTTCGCTTGCCTGAACGTCATTTGCGCCGGTTTGACTTCGTAACCAAGAGCGTCTTGTAATGCCTTGATATCACCAACAGTCGCTTGAATTTTCGCCAGTTCATTGGGCGTCATTTCGAGAGTGTCGCCCGCCTCGACCTTCTGAACCAACTTATCCAATTGATTAACAGATTGATTGAGCAGATCTCCGGCCTCGGCCCGCGTCACTTCGATGTCGTATCGCTTTATAAGTCTTCCTAATTCGTCTTTCGTGCGAACGTCTTCCGGTTTTTTGCCCAATGAATCGGCGATTCGTTTCGCAAGTCCCTGTGTTAGATTCCCTCCGTATAAGGGTACTGTAAGTTTCTCAGAGGCCACGCCACCCGCCTGGGCCATGTTCGGCGTAGTTTTACCCTTCCCCCCTTCAGCCTGGGCCGGTTGGCCTTCTATAGGTTTGGTTTCAGGCTTACCTGTATCCTCATACCCTAACGCTAAGCCCAATTCCCTGGCATTGCTCGCTTCAAGCACTGCGTTCAAAGCCTCTTGAGATTCCGCCACAATAAACTCACCCTCTTTTTCACCAAACACAAGAAGATTCTCTTTGGCATATTGTTCAAGTTCTTCTTTTGACAAACCCTGATCCGTAGTTATGTAAGCGGGTTTTTTGCCTTTTTCAACTTGTTCGAGTTCCCATCGTTCTCCGGCCTCATAACCTTGCTGAGAAGCAATCGCCTGTTTCTGTTTTATGAATTGATTATGTGTGCCTGCTATGGACTCAATGGGTGTCGGCGCTATATCCTTATTGATATTATCTTCAATCGTCTTTGCTTGTTTCTCAGCTTCTTTTGCAAACTCTTGTTCCTCTGTAAGATCCAACACCTCCAGTTCCCGCATCCCGCGCGCAATTCTCGCCCGCACCATTTCACGGACCATGCGCGGCTGTTTTTTATATCGTTTCTGGATGTCCGTTATATCCTTGTTCGCTCTATCGATAATATCGTGTTCTGTTTTCTGTTTTGTATATTGAGCTTGATTTTGAACAACACCCACCCCGGCCGGGCCGGCCGATAACACTCCACCAATCCACATAGCTTCCGGTATAGACTTCACGCCGTCTTCATGTGCTTGTTTTGCCGCTTCACCAACAGACACCCCTTTGGTCGTCAACGTTCCGAACTTATTCAAAAACGTCTGCGTGTATTGCGTGACACCTTCTTGCCCCGAATTTAGCGCAATAAGTCCCAGTGCTTCACGAATCGGAATACCTTCCGTCAAGCCACGAATAAACTTTGGAAAGACAAGTAACTCTCCACCAATCTCTGCCGCCATATTCAAATCACCAAAGAACATGGCCTTTCTCATGGAACCGCCAGCCTCCAATTCTTCGGCAAATTCCTGCCCCCCGGTGATGCCGCCCAGCAAACCCAGGCTCACGGCGCTATCACCGGTCAGTATCCCCAGACCAATCGCCGTACCGTACTGAGGTAGGTTTTGATTTACTCCCCGCATTGCCCTCGCAATCGGAGACTGTTGAATATCAATTTTGTCCTGTTTGGCTCGCTTGGTAGAGGCTTCGGCATTTAACACTCTTGCAACAACGTCAAACGATCTCAACCCTACAGATAAGGCTTCCCCGCTAACGGGCACATAAGACGGCCTCAATAATTTAGTCAACGGATCGTGTTTGCGACGTTCATATAATTTCCACTTCTCCGGATCAACTTCGACCGGCTCAAATATTCGTTTTATATTATCATCTGTAATTTCTTTAGGAGTTAGTATTTTGGGTACAATCTTGTCGGGTAAACAATTGATACCAAGCGCCCATCTCATACCCTCGCGCTTGAACGCATTGGCTAAACCCGCCCCCCCGGTAAGAACGCCGATATGAAGATTGGTTGGAGTTTCATCAATTGTGCGGCCCACGTCATTAACAAAACCTCCATACGGTTCAATAGGCTTCCATTCATCCTCAGTTGATTTTTTTAGCAACGGATACAAACTGTCTGCCAACACAAAGTCAATCCCAAGTTTTTGAGATATCTGATATGATTCTTCAAACCGATTGGCGTCACGCCCGAAATCAGGATACACAGTGGTTCGTGGATAGAGTAACTCGTCCGATAGTAACTCCGGGACATGCTCCGGACCAGGGTTCGGATCGACAACCTGCTCATTCAGCAACCCTTCGGGCGGTGGAGAGACATCGTCAAACACCGAAACACGTTCGGTAGGGGCCTCTACCTCTTCAAATACGGATACTCTTTCACTCATCGTTTATATACCGTAACCGGCTTGATCTTATCGGATTCCCCATTACCCACATATTTCATCAACCATCCGTTCTTGACGTATTCATCGCCTATCTTCAAAACCTGACCGCCCTGCAATTTAATCCCGACCTCTTTCCCATTTACATCGTATTCATATTCGTTAATAAAAGACGGATTGCGTACCGGACCTTTGCGTACAGGTCTCTGGGCGTCCTTTAACTCAACCATCATCTCGTCTATTTCCGCAATATCCATTCCGCCTTCCGCCAATGCAATTTTCTGATCCCGCAAATCAATATGGTCAGCCAGAATACTATTGAGTTGCTTGCGAAGTTCCACCGGCGTCATCGCCCGACCCTTCTCGGTAGCGGCGAAGGCGTTCATCGCCGCCGTACAATCCACGGACAGAGTCTTTTCCATGTCCTGTATCTCTTCCTCTCGCGTTCGCGTCGTAGCCCATTTTAAGTAATCTTGCTCGTACTCCTTACCCTTCATGGTCAACCCACGCGTGCGCCTGCTTTCCAACCATTGAAGAATAGCCACGTCTTTGTTCGGCAATGAACGCACGAGATTATTCGCGTCACGATGAGAAAGGTTCAGTTGCGTTTGCTGGTGCTTGGTAAATTCTGCATGGGCCGTGGTAAGTAACGACGCCTTGTCCTCATCCTTTAATTTATCCGAACCCCGAACCTCGATTTCAAAATCACGCATAGCTATTTTATCGTTCGGATCAAGAATAACAGCGCGGTCACTCAGTTGTCCTGCGTACATTGAGTCCGTTACGGCCTCATCACCGTCTCGAATGGCTTTTATTCGCTTCGTCACCATATCATGTAAACGGGACTGATCTCCGGGGTCCAATTCATCACGAGCCAGAACCTCCCTTTGAAGACCTGATAATTCCTCTGTCGGCAGGGAATACAATCGGTCGAGAAAGTCTCGCTCGTAGTCCGCTTTAGCATCCTTTTCCTGAATGTCCTTCAATACAAAGTAATTCTTTATCCGCGACGTGAATTCCCCCCAGTTGTTAATCTCACTATTGGGAATCAACGCCGCCGCTTGTAACGCCTCTTCTAAAGTGAAATCGTTGTTTATAGTCAAGTGATTGAACCACTCATCCTCTTTAGCTTGTTGCGCCGCCGCTACAGCCTTTTCCTGAAATTGCGCACGTATCCGGTCAAATTTCATCAGGTACGTCTTGCGGTCGCGCTCGGTCAACCAGGGGATATTCTGTAACAGTTCTTCGTATTCGTCCCTGTCGTTGTGCATCGCCATATTGAGAGCGGATTCACCGAGGCTGTCCAATGTGATTTTCTTGTTCTTTGCAATTGCCGCCCTGGCAATACTGGCCGAATTCGCCTGATCCCATACGGTCAGCTTATTGCCCAGTAACTCACGGGCTTCCCGCGACATCGTCGCGCCCAGCGTTTTGTTTGCCGCCGTGGATCGCGCCCTCGCTTTTTCATCGTAGCCGAAATTCTTTACGAAATCATAATCCTTCGGGTCTTTATTCTCAAGAGACTGAATGTATTCATCCACAGAATTATTGTATCTCGCCGAACCCTCCGCCAATTCCCTCGCGAGATTGGTTTGGTGAATCTGATGACCCAATTTCATAAGGGTGTCGCCCATCGCCTGCGTATCCACGGCGGCCATTCTAACCATGTCCGGTGAAGCCAGCGCGGAAACCTCACTGGGAACAGGTGAACGAGATGTATAGTGCTTAGTCATTACATTATTATGGACCGCGAAGCGCCGCCCGTTGGCCCTCCGCCCATTGTGCCTCCGTATTTTCCGGCTCCCGTGGCGGCATCAGACGCCCCGCCGCCCGCAGGCATAGCTTGACTCGCAAGAAACGAACCGCTCAATATCGTTCCCGCCGCTTTTAGATACGCTGACGTTCGTAATGATTTTCCGTATTGGTACGCCCACTTCCCCTTCACCCTTTCTATTCCGGCCTGACCTTTTAATCGCTCGCTTTCATACAAACCCCTTTTCAATGTAAGCGAACGGTCCATCGCAAACTGATAGGCCGTATCCGCCAAAACATCGAGGCTCGATCCCTCCGTTCCAACAATACCCCCTGCACCGGCGGCGGCGATCTTCTCTCCCATCGCTAAATCCTGTTCCCGCCGGATACGCTCTTCCTCCATCGCGGCGGCCTCTCTCCGGCTGTCGGCTTCACGCGATAAAGCAAGCATGTTGTATTCGTGAATACCCTGCTTGAGCTTGCCTTCGGCGTAAGCCATTCGGCCTTCGGTGATCTGCCCGTAAGCCTGTAATCCAGTCCCCGCAGCTATTAACAGTGCCGTTGCCACAAATACACCCCATAGGAATCGTCTTGGTATTGATAGATAAATCCCAACCATTTAATCAGTCGTTCTCCTTTGGTAAAACCGGTTCTTACCCTACACCATATTTGCATCGTATCGAAACAGCCCAACAATATCTTCAAACCCGACAAGGCCGCTTCCACTATCTCCCTCGGACTGCATGATCTCGAAGCCCTAAGCCATGCCTCGCCATTGTCGTCGTCGTACACAATGACCCCGCCGCACATCACGGGACGGCCCCGATCTTCTAACGTAACAGACAATCCTCTCTCGGCACACTTGACGCCGTCTATTCCCGGCGTTCCAACCCCTTCCACGGGGTCGTTTATCGCGTACCAATCGCTCGTCTTGAATTGTCTCATGGTTCCCATACATCCACTTCGATAATCGTACAAACCCCTGTAAACGGATACGGGCCGGACGATTTCACGACCGTACACCCGTTCTCGTCAAACCCGCCGGTCGTCAATATACTCTTGTCGCTTGTCGCTTCGGCAGAGAAATCGGCATGAAGATTCGTTAAATACTCTGTACCCCCGTATTCCTGACCGGCCTTCCCCCCAACGCTGTTGATATACCGTACAGTCGTTTCGCTGATCTTCTTTATCCTGGATTGCAGGGTGTCGGTCCCCGGCACACCAAATCGCATTGTTTTTACTTTCCATCCATACAATTTTCCTACTTGGTAGGTATAAACATCTTCAAGTAATGTCACTGTACCGCTGGATACCGTGTACAGCCCTTTGTTCTCGCCGCCGGACGTCACGTAAACAATTTCGCCCTCCAAATGGCCCAGCCCCGTGATTGATGTCGTTCCCCCGGAGGCATCCACTTCTCTTACGTAACCCGATGCCACCGTTGAATCCATCTGCAAATTGTCGCCCGCCGCCCCGTCCGTCAGTTTAAACGAATGGGTCTGCGGGTCGTCCACGTAATACACACCATCCAGCCACGACACCCACAACGACGTATCGTCGGCATACCCATGATTTCTAAGATGGACAATCAAATCAGGCAACTTCATACTCCGTAATAGTTATACTTGACGCACATACGCCGCCGAATATCCGGCTACCGCTCTGGCCGTTGAGCGTCAATGTCCCCGCTAAATCCAAACCCGCTCTCGCTTTGAACGTCGTTGACGACGTCGTACCCGACGTCATGTAATGAGTTAGTCGATACGTATAAGCAGCATTCGCATTCGCAACATATATGGTCGCCGCCTTCAACGCATTGGCTGTTGTGTCCTGGAACAATGCCACCGTTAACCGGCGAATAGTTGAACTGGACGCGGCCGTGATTTCCACCTCTATCTTTAGTACGTTCGTGGCAGATGTTGGAGTGATCGCCAACGTCATATACTCATCCCCTTCCGTTTTCTGGGGAATGGTATCATCCACAGGGATGAGCGTTGTTCCGGTACTAACCGCCCCGGTTTGTGTGTTAACGATCTGTACGGAACCGCCGTCGATCTTATGCGTGCCGTCCGAGTTGTGCTCGACATCGAGGTAGGCATTAAGTTCCGTCCCCCATGTCCCGTCACTTCCACCCGGTGTAGGTTGTGCTGCCATTATAAAGCGCCTCCATAAGGCCCGGACCCGTAAAGACCTTCATCATATCTCACGGTATCCGACGCGCAATTAATATCTTGAGAATCGTATGTCCCCGCCTCAATCTTAGCCGAATCCATCATCATCGCCTCATCCAACTGGTCGATGTATCGTTTCGCACATTTCTCCACGTAATACACCGACGTACTATCAATCGTCCGATTCACTTCAACCCAAACGCTATCCTCTTCACTTCCCCGAACCACCGCTACGCTAACATACGGGTCCGTTGGCTCGTCCAACTCGGACCCGGTCACGACCCTGCACCATCCCTGGATATCTTCTTCGGGATTGTATAAGAACACGCACATCGTCCCGTCGGCGCGCACCACCCACAGCATGGGATCGGGCGTTCTCTGGACGGCCATATCCACGGGATCGAGCTTGAATAAATGATCGGCCAGGATGGTTGTGTCCACACTCTTAAACCGATCTCCATACTCATTGAGCCGCATCATCAATATTCGACGGCCCTGCCGTTGGGCATAAAAGACCGCGTCCCTTAAAATAACGGGCTGCAAATGCTTACTGCCGTTACTCGATTGCACCGTGGCTATCCTGTCCGACGGCGTCATAGGGTCGCGCAAGTCCACAGCGCTAATCACGTATTCCTTATTGGCCGTGCCCGCAATAAGACCGGTATGCGATTTCAGCCACTCGATTTCAGATACGTCGTCGTCGTTTATACTAACCGTCACCGGGTCGTCGTCGGCCACGCCGCCCGGTGTGTAATCATCGTACACCCCCACTTTCGTTCCCCACGCCGTTTGCGGGCTATATGTTGTCCCTCCATGCCATACCCGATCCTGATGAAAAGTCACCGCCCTCGGAAACCCCCTGTACGTACTCCACGCCCCCTCTGCCCACATATACGTTGTCACAGCATTGTCAGATGCGTTATCACTCAAAACAGGATCAAGCACTGTCACGGCAACAACCGTTGTGCTAACGTAAGTGTCCACTTCCACCACGCCGTAATTGATCTGGTCTCTCGCCGTCAACGTCGCCGTAGCATTCTGAGTTTCTATCCTGATTCTGTAATAGGCCCCGTCCTCTTCTTCGCTCGAATAGTCCGTGGCAACGTAATACGTATAGACGTCCTGGTACACGCTATCGCCCGTATGCCGTTGGAGAATAATCTTGGCCCCAGCGGTAACTGTTGTCACCGCCACACTGAAGGCCCCCTTGATATAGACGTCAGAACTATTAGTGTCCGCCCCGGCGCGAGTCACCGTCGTTGAACTGTCCGTGCGCGTGTGTTTCAACAACCATCGCGCCCCGACATGAGACGACATAAACGGCGCATTTCCCGACCCGGACGCCGTTAGCGTTCCCGTCGCGCCCGCCGGGAAATAATAGCCGCTCCTCGCGGTTCCACCTGTTCGGGCAAAACCCATTAACTTAGCCGTCGTCGTGTTCTCAGACAAAAACGGCCCGCCGTCAAACGTAATCTCGGCAATCGTCCAACTGTTATCAGCGGCCCGTGTCAGAACCCTCGGCCAAAAATCTTCGTGGTCAATACGAAACACGTCGCCCGACCGGGCAATGCTTAACTCAAACACTTCATCGGCGTCGTAAGGCGTGGTGATTTCGTAAATCGCCGCCACTGTACCAGCGGACACATAGGCAGTAAAATCGCTACTGTCCGTATCGTCTATTGTGAACGTCGTCGGGGCCGTTACCGTGATCGTCCACTCGGTATTCAGACCAATGTAATTGAGTTCCGTTGTCCCAACGATGCCCGTAAACCTCACAATATCGCCCGTCGAAAAACCATGCGCCGCCGCCGTCGTTACCGCTACCACACTCGATCCGGTCAGTGTAATGGCCGACACGGATGCACTGTCCGTCATAACGCGGTCGTCATCTTTATAGAATCGCATATAGAGATTCCCGGCCTCAATAATCATCGTATCGTCGGCGGAAAACTCGAACTCAAACAATTTAGACTTGCCTTTGGCCTTGGCGATAAATTCAGATCCCGGACGGGCCTCAAAGCCGCCGCTCGGCAACGGGAATACATTAGACATTGTCCGGCACCCGTTGAAATACTTCGCCAGGTCTTCCCTACCGTCGAGAAGCGGAGACAACTCGCCTGCGTTAAACGAATTCTTGATAACCTTAGAAGCCACTATAGGCCACCTGAATAGATTCGCTGCTCAATCCCGTGTACTGACAGAAAAAATAACTGTATCCGCAGGTATCCAATACGATTCTGGCCTGTCGATCATTCCCGGAATAGTCGATCAACAGGATCGGCAATATCCAGGTATCCGTTGCGCTGGCAATCGTGTCCACATAATAGCGCGATCCCGTAGATACCTGTTTCCCCGCCGTCAACGTCGCCGTCCACGCCAGGGCAATATCGCCCGACCGCCTCGCAGCATACAAATACACGACGCAACTCTGAGCGTCCGCCCCCATCGTCCACGATACCTCGATCCCGTTCTGGTTAGGACTCGGCCGATAAACCCTCGTGGACGGAATGTCGCTGAACGTCATTGTCTCCGGGTCGGCGGACACCAGTGTATCGTCCGTACTGACACTGGAATACTCACTGGTCCATCCGTACCTGTAAGTTTGCAGGGCCGCGCCGATTGAAAGCAGACACAGCATCGCCACTATTAAAATCGGTTTCTTCTTCATGTTAACTCCTACTATGCAACCATTCGCTCAGGAAATAAGGCTTTAACGTACCCTGTTGGGAATCTATACTCTTCCCCGTTGGAAGAACAAGTTTGGTAAACTCGTCAATCAGCGCAGTCTTTGTTTTTGACTTCGGATCATTTAAAATCCCCGGTGCCACCTTAATGGCGAGAATGTACGAAACGACTTTCTTCAACATCGGACCCCATGACGCGATAGTTTCCAGATCATACACATACTCGATTTGGATAATGTTGTAATCGTCGCCCTGACTCGTCACATAAGACGTATCCGTTGCCCATGCACTACTGGTAAAATCGCTGTCCACAAGATAGGTTACGTCATCGTAAGACAGATATTGACCGGCCAGATAATCAATGCTATTGGCGTCGTATTCAGCGGGCGACACGTAATGATCGGTCACAATTTTCGTACCCTCAATCTCCCACCCGGTCTCCTCGGAATTGATCGTCCACACCCGCAGGCAATCCGTCGGTTGCGTATATTGATAGGCATAACCGAACAACGGGGCCGATGTGTCCTGCATGAGAATCGTCCGCGTCTTGGCCTCGTTCCACGGATGAAGAACCATCGCCTCTTTTCTCGCGTCCTCGTAATGACGGGCGCATATCACGTACTGCTTCTCAGTTGTTAAGCCTTCCGTAACCGCGTGTTCGCTAATCAAATTGAGCGCGAGGTTATAAACCTTTTCCTGATCCGTCAGCGCCATTGTCTAACCTCATAAGAAGGAAAGGGGTTTTTACGCCCCCTCCCTTCCCGAACAGATTATCATTTGTCCATGACGTACAGCGTCGTCAGCGTCATTACAACGTCCTCGACGATAATGCCCGTCGCGAACTGAATAGACACAACGGAATCGGCCGTCAAAGGCGTTTGGCTGAACGTATCGAGCGCGACAATGCTCAATGCGACCGGACCCGCCGACAGGTCGGTAATCGCGCCGGACGCCGTCGCCGACGTACCGCCCACTTCAATCGTTCCCGTCGTGGCGTTATCGTTGTCGTCACACGAGAACAAAAAGCCGATGACGCGAGCATTCTTCGGTACGACGCCCATATTAAGCTCGGCCGTAGCCGCCAGGGTATCAGACGTCACGGTATATTTGTCGAACACCGACAGTACGGGCCGGTTCCATTGAGTCGCCAGGGAGTACATCCCCGTCGCCGCGTATTTCGTGTGTTCAACACCGTTTGCAGTCGTTAAAGCTGGCATTCGATACCTCCTTTCTTAGCTTGCAATCGAAGCACATTCGATTTTGATAACAAGATCTTCATGACGGCGTATGGCGTTACAGCCGAAATCGGCCTTGATTTGCCATACATCGCCCACGTAGTCCGGCATCCGGTCCACAGCGAACGTCGGGGCCAGGTGCGGTGCGAACGATATTGCCCCTTCCACCCACGCCCAGCATTCATAAACGTTCGTATCAGAGTCAATATCGTTACTCGACCCCAATGTAATGCCGTTGGTCACAATGAACTCTACGCCCATCAACGACCTGATCCGTCTCTCCATCAGGGCCTTGATATCCGACGTGTCCGTGCCCTGTAACTCGGCCTCTCGTCTTAAATCGGAGAGTTGGCGGTAGTTACAGGCGAGATACAACTTCGTCCCATCGGGTACGTCATATGACGCGAATTTCTCCTGCATCAAAACGATCTTATCTGACGTCAGGCCGGTGCTCGTACCACCGGCATCGCCTTCGAGGTCGGAGTCGTGGGGAATCGTTCGACCGGTGGCGTTGTCGATGGTCGTGTTAGTGAAGCTGTACGACGTGTCGCCGGGATTCTTTCCACCCGTTACCGTGGCGTCGAACGACTCGATAACCACGTCGCGCTTTTTCCGCTCTGTCCAATAGAGCATGTTCCGCATAAACGCGCCGCTGGGATCGGTATGGAGACCGATGTTGTCCTGCTTATCCACTAAAATGGGATCGGGATAAAACCATCGCGGATACAGCCATCTCCTGCGGAACGTATTGTCGCCGTGCGTGTGCTTGGCGAACCTCGTAGTCTTCTCTTTGCCTGCCGATACCCCGATGTCATCGAACGACAGGTACTCACCCGTTAAAGGAACGGTCTCAACCGCCCCGGCAAACGGGTTGCGCTTCTCCTGCGGGACGTCTGCGTAGCCCGCCGTGTACGCATTGATAAACATATCAATGTAATTAGGATCAGCCATTGCGCTATCTCCTTAACAAAAGTTGTTTTACGCGCTTTGGTTGTCCTTGCGGGCCGCTGCTAAATTTAACGTCTTATCGACGGACGGTTTACCGCCATCTACGGGCCATGAGGTTATCCGTTACGTTGTATGCAATTTGACAAATTCCTCCATAATCGCCTTATGGTTCGGATTCATCGGCTCCAAAAACGCCTTGTCTTTCATAATCTCCGCAATCCTCTGTTTCTTGTCCGCCGGGCTAATAGTCTCCAGTTTAGGTAAGGCGCCTTCTGTAATACGCTCACTTAACCCGATGAAGGCATCGACCATCTCGACGTCATCCGTCAAGCCCCGCCTCTCCAATAAGGCGAACACGCCCAGCTTCTCAGCGACGTCCTTGCCTTTGAGGATGAGCTTCTGTAACTCGGCGTCCGTTTTGATCCCGCGAGAACTCTTAATCGCGTCAACAGTCTCGCGCTTCGCCTTGTCAGCAGCCTCCGCCGCTTCCCGGTCGAGTTTTTCCTGGGCATCAACGATCGCTTTTGAAGCGTCCAATTGAAACTGAACGGCCTCATTCAAATGCTTATTGCTCCAGCCTCGCTTGTGAGCGTACTCTTTCAAGTTCTCGATCAAGCCGTCATCCAGCTTTAGCCCGTTGTCGTTGACGTCGAGTTTGTATCCTTTAGAGGACTTCGGCCTTCCGGTTTTGGTGTAATATTCCTCCCAGCCTATGGCGTCGTCTTCCCGATCAGGAATCGTCACAAGTCGCTCAGGCGGTACGCCCTTAAACGCCTCCAACTCGCTATACGCCTTCGCCAAATCACCGACACCCTTCCATCCCTTGTTATTCACAAGGTCCGCCATGCCTTCCGGGGCCGTCGCCAAATCACCGAACGACCCGTCGGGATTCATAAATCCGTCCATTTTAGTTCCTTTTTAATCTGTTCAATATATGTAGATACACTTTACGCTTACCCAATTTTATCAATGTCGAGTTGATATTCGGATCGTCTTCCTGAACGCAAGGGTGGTCGTAACCACAATACTTCCTCAAGTCTTCGATACACTTCTTACCGTGAGAATTCTGACTGATAATATTCCAGTCGTCTTTTATGTTGTCTGCTTCACTCATAAAACTGCCGCCAAACTGTCGGGCTCAATGGTCTGATTCACATTTTTGTAGGCTTTCGACCCGGTTTCGGCTAATTGTGTTGCCAGGGCCATATCCTGCTTGTCCTGCTCGGCTTGCCGTCGCTCATCCCGCACATCAGGGTCCACCAGAACGTCGGGCGGAACACCGGCATTCAACGCCGTCGTTCTAAACGAATCGTCTAAGTCGATATTGTCGAAAACCGGGTATTGCTCGGAATACGGTTGCCACTTTGCCAATACAGCCTCTATCGCGTTGGACTGCATATTACTCATCGCCAGGGCTAAACGGCCCTGGTAAACGATATCCATATCGAAATCGAGGTCGAGATCAAGATCGAGCAGGTCCAGCGTCCTCAAAATCAGGGGGTCCAAAAGCTCCTTTTGCAACGAACTGATCGACGGGGCCAATAAGACCATTTTTTCCTCAATCCGCTCCACGACCTCCGTTGCCGTCATGTTCCTGTAATTCGCCAGGGCGTTGAATAGATCGTTGTAGAAGTCGCTACGAATCTTATTCTCCCAATGAAGAATAACGTCACTGTTCAGCGCGGTATTCACACCGGTTTTTAACGGTTCGGGAGGCTTAGAACCCGGAGAAATGACGATCTTGCCGAACGGGCCGTACACCGGCTGGCCCACGACAGATTCTTCCTCAATAATTAGCGGCGGTCCGCTCGCCATTTCGGCACCGAAGATAAAGGCTTTCGTCATGCGGTCGAGCATTTTAATGTCCGGCAGATTCTCCGTCCCCGGACTCCGGCCCATAATCTCACCCGGAGCCTTCGTGAACCGGGCGATCTTGTACGGCATGGCGTCATAGCCCGGACTCGGAGAAACGGGTTCGACCAACTGCTTGTCCGCCATCGAAAGGAAAAGACTCACATAAGGTTTCGACCCGACTTTAGCGTCATAATCCGTGTTAGGAAATACGCAATGCACGAATTCAAACTTCGATTTCGAGGTCTGGTCGGCCTTTAATTCCTTTTCTACGCTATCGCCGGGCGATTTGAACGCCTGCTTTGCCTGACGGGCGGTGTACGTCATCCTCCGAAAAACCGTGTCGATCTCGCCTTTATAATTTTCCTCAAAGAACATATCGCCGATATGATAGGCGCGATAGACAATCTCGCCATTGAGCTTCTCTACGGAAATAATACCGGTCCCGAACACACAAAGACTCCGAATGGTTATGAACATCTCCCGCCGGAAATTCGACCGCCATATCGCCTGGTGAACCTGTTGACCGGCATCCGCCAATGACAGCTTTATGTTAGGGTCTTTATTCATCTTATCCAACCGGGCCATGAACTCAAACCACTGCGTTCCAATGGGCATGAGATAAGAGAATATCCCCGCCGTCATGCGTTTCGCGGCGTCCTGGGCAGTGGAATTGTAGATATTTACCGTTAAAACCCGCCCCTCAGTCTCTGACGCCACACTTCTGACGATGTCCTGCATCGGCGGCCAAACGTATTGGGCCGTTAAGGTCAGGGTGTTATCGTACACCGAACGCCTCATCTTTGCGTCCGTGTACCGTTCCACCAATTTGTCGGCTAAATTATTCACCTAACCGCCTCTTTAACGCATTTTGTATCCCGGCCATCATGGTCGATCTCCGGCCGGAAGTCTCCTGGAGCCTGCGACGCGCCCGTTTCTGCTCTTCCGTAGCCACATCCCTGACCTTAGACACGGGTTCGATCGTCTGCTGAGGGTGAACGTCGTATTTCGGGGTTTTGAATAAACTGCTCATTTAACCTCATCCATTCCCCTGCACCCACACTTGGCGCATCTTGGGCTGTGCCCGAAATCCGCCTTGTTATTTGTTCCGGCCTGCACTAAACCGCAGAGGCCGCACTTCAATTGCTTTTCTTTCTTCTTACTCATCGGGTATCAATCCTATAACGTTGTTCTGGCTCATAGCTAAATACTTCACGCCGTCCACTTCAACCTCCACCGCCCCATCTTTAACGAACAGAACGTGTGTGAACAAAACGGCGGGAACCGGCGGCGAGTTAGGGTCCGCACCATTAGCCGGTACCTGGATCAAGGGCTTAAAGCCCTGGGCCGACGTCTGAACAATGACGCCCGTCGTCTTACTGCCCTGGTCGGGCCGAACCAGGCATCGGCCCGATCTCAATACCAGGTTGTCGATTGTCGGAGTCGCCATTTTTAGACCGCCTTAATCGGAACATCTAAGGTATTGTCGCTTCCGGTAACCACGTTCCCGGCCGCCTTGGCAACGTTAATGTCGTAAGAACTCGCCAGTACTGCGGCGGAAATGATGCGATTGTCGATAATCGCAACATCGTCGCTGTCGTCGTCAATTCCTAACGTCGTGACGTTAAATACGTTCCCGCGTATCACGCTTTGCGTGCCCGTACAGTTGGACGCAATGTAAATCCCGATCCCGGTATGAAACTGGTTGTTCTCGACCGTACAGTGGTGGAAATACTTATTCGCTCCGCCCGCACAGTAAATACCGTGAGTCAAATTCGTGGACCCCGAACCAAACGTACAACCCTTCACCGTCATGTGGCTGGCGGTCTCGGTCGAAATGCCGTGCGTCGCCTGATAGGTCGAACCGTTCATAATCTCGCAGTCTTCGATAATCGTGGACCCGACAATCCCAAAGTCCAAAACGGGAAGAACGTCCTCGCACTCAAACCTCAAATTGTAAAGATGAAGTCCTAACGCCGTGCCCGTAATCGCCGACCCAGCGGATTCGGCGGGATGAATCTCCGTGCATTGGTCCGTACCCGGTATGCCCAAACCGATCATTCGACAATCATAGGGCGGGGTCAGGGCCTCAGCGTACACGCCGGGCGCAATGTAAATCGTATTGATCGACTTCGGGTAGTACGACCAGTCAATCCGAGCGTTACTGGCTGTAATCGCCGCCTGGACCGTCGCAAACGCCTGCTCCCACGAAAGACCCGTCCGGCCGTCATCGCCGTTCCACTTGTCCACGTAGTACGACCTGCCGCTATAAGGCATCAACGACGACCCGGCTGTGATTTCACCAAATGAGTTCAGAATAATCGACTGATTATCCACGGCTGTTTTTCTTAGTTTCGCTGCATACGTCGCCATTGGTGGCTCCTTTCAAACTGGACCTGCCCTCGCGGACGGTCGTTATCATCCCCTTGACGGGGACTTTCATAAAAAATACTCCGTGTTTAATACTAATTGCTTATTGGGCCTGTTGGGCTTGCTCGAAGACGTCTTGTTGGCCGCTAATAGAAAATAGTTCATGGCGTGGTAGTAATCGTCGGGCTTGCCACCCAATTTGCCCCGCCATGTCGTTTTGGGAACCCCGGTGTCGGGATGATTCACCGTAACCTTCGCCATTCGGGTCATCTGGTCGGCAAATTCATACACCGTGGGACACTCCCTCGGTAAACTCACCATGCCATCACTCACTACGTTGTGAGTCATATCGCTGACCTCATTGCGATTGACCTTCACAACCCCCGTCTCGCGGTTGAAGTCCGGACCCTGTAACTGCTGCTCGGAATATTGACAACGAAAAATAGCGTACTTTTCCTCCGATTGAAACCTCTTGACACTGTGAATGTCCGGGCCTTTATCAATGACACCGAATTTGACCCGCATGTCCGCGTTAAAATCGTGCAATTTCTGGAAGTTGTCGAACTCGCCAATATGTAAAATATGGTACGACCGCAACCCCGTTCGGAAACCCGTTACAACATTCAATTTGTCGTTCACGTCCACGCCTTGGCACGTCCGAACCGAAGACGACATGCGCAAACCGTCCCGACGACAACAATTTAAGACCTCCTGAACGCTTAATTGACAATCCGACTCTATCGACGCCCGGCCTAAAATCGATCGCTCAAACTCCACCATCTTGGCGTCCGAATCACAGTGGTTGTACCGGTACATATACTCCTCTAAGTCCGCCATCGGACTCACTAAGCCCGAAACCCAAAAAGAGCCTTCCCGCCTGTCGGGATAATCCGCAACCCAATCGCCGTCAGAAACGAATATCTCCGCACCACAATGAACGCACGACCGACGCCAACGACCACCAACCAACAAAACAGAACGCGGAAACGACTCCACTAAACACGTCCACTTGCCGCATGTTCCGCACTTGATCTGCCACTTCCGCTGATCGCCTTGATTGTAATATTCGTCAATACCAAAACCGGGGACCATCGGCGTGCCAAAATTCGACTCAATCCGGTGACGACTGTTGTTCAAACGCTGCTTCGACATCTCCACAACGTCAGGGTCCATTACGTCAACCTCGTCACGATATACCACGTCCCCGGAAATCGACTTCAAATTCAAACAATCCTTCGCCGCCCCCGCTCCCATGCTCTCCATCTGAGCGCCAACAAAAACGATCGAACGACCGTTGATCGTCTTTATGCTCGCCGAATCGTTCGTTACCATCCGCTTGAGAAATGCGTTGCCCTGAATGATCGGAGAAAACGCCACCTTCGACATCTTCTCCGCCTGCTTCACCGTCGGCATCATGTAAATGATGTTCTGCTCGTACTTACCATACGCACAACCATGATAAGCATCCAAAATCTTGAACGTGGTCTCGCCAACCTGACTGCCCTTCTTGATGCTCGTGACCCGCTTGCCACAGTCCTCCTGACCGACTAAGTAAGGACGGCCACCCAAAGAAAAACGAACACCACCCGCTAAACGAATCCCTCGCTGATCCGCCCAGGTCAAACAACTGACCGACATTGCCTGTCTTAAATATGACACCAAAGTAAACCCCCCCAAGGGTTCAACCTTTTACTATTTCCTGCGTTCCATTATTTTGTATTCTCCCGTGTTTCTGGAGCCTCAGTAAGGTTGTTCATGGTCAAGATTGTGGGAAAATAAAAAATTCTGTGAGAGGAAGGTACTAATGTCGGCGGCGGCGGCCCCCTTCCCTGCCCCCACCCCCTTCGGAATTTCGTTCTTTTGTCGTGCCTGCCGCATTTATAACCTCGTATTGAATAGAATCTAAAGAACCGGTTCAAACGGCCTTTTTGGCCCCTTTATCAGCCTTCTTCCGATTGAACTTGTGAGCGATGAGCGTAATAGCCTGCTCATCCTCTACGTTGGGCTTGTCCTTGTCCAAGTCCTCTGTGGCCTGCACGGAGCGAGGAGATAAGCCGTAACAGGCTGAAAGCACGAATTCGGCGCCTCGACTGGTCTCTCGGTGGTTCAATCGCTCCTTATAACTGGCCCTTAATCTGGCCTTCGCGCGCTTGACGAAGGGAGTATAATCCTGCTTTTCCCCCGGTTTCTGGCTCATTTTGACATATTCGTCGAACGAGTCTGGATCGAGAAATCCGCAGAACAAGGCCATATCGTCGTCGTTGGGCCATTGACCATCTGGATTATTGGGTTGGCATTGCTCGAAGTATCGGTCGAGTTTGCTGCCTAAAGCCTTTGCTGTTTTGTATCTACGCGGTGGCGGCATCTTTTTTATCCTCTTTTCTTGGCCTTCCGGGTCGCTTTTTGACCGGTTTTGTGGCGATATCTTCGAGGTTTTCGATTCTCTTGTAGATCTCTGCAAGGTGTTTTGAGAGTGTAATACAGTTGCGCAAGGCTCTTGGTTTAATCTCCATCGCTATCCTCCGGCTTGACTATCTCTACTATCTCTCCGCTGGCAGGCGTGAGGTAATCGAGTATCGTTTGGCTGATAATCCCTGCGACTCCTATGATACCGATACATATCATTTGCTCTCGGCTATCGCTTTGGAGTACGCAGATCATTGCTGTGATGGATACTCCTAATTTGCGACTTGCAAGTTTATCCATAAAGTTATCCATTATCTTCCCCTGCCTGTCTTTCTCGTGGTCTTACAACCCCCTCGACCTGATCCATCGTGTTTTGGTGTGCCTTTAGCCATGATTATCCTCTGTACTCTGTCCGACACCGGCTGATCTCATCTCTTTCTTCTGGAGTCGGATCGCCGTAGTGATTATCCGGCCCTGTCGCGATAGATAGCTCTTTTTCCTGTTGTTCCTTGTATTCACGAGCCTGTTCCGCCAAAATTTCATCTCTCTCTTCCGGCGACAGGTTCATCAATTCCTTTGCGTTCATTACGCTATCCCTTTGCTCGCTGCGTTGGTTAGATTTACGAGTGCAGACGTTAAATCCTCTTGACAGCTTGTGAGATATTGCATCTGCCCTACATCCCGATCACCATACTCACTCACAATCACCTTGCGGAGATCCTCTATTGTGTCCAGGAGCTTAGCTTTAACCGGTTCAAGTTGTTGTTTTGTTATCATCGGTAGAACCTTTGGATGTACTCGTTAAGCTCTCTTAACTTTTTGGCCGTCAGTTGCCTCGGCTTGTCTGGATTGCAAGCCATGACGGCTACGACCTGTTTCTCTTTTTTGCTTTTTATACCGCTCGATCCCATAAGGTTTTCGCCCGTTTTTTACGATTCCTCGCTCTCGCTGCAATTATCTCATCCCAATTCTTAGAATACTCCAGATGTGTAATCCTCATCTTGCGCTCAATATCAATATCGTTATCAGGATTGCTCAACTCTAATGCTTCTGTTGCTCGCATTTCTTCTTTTCTCCCTCTTTTAACAACCTCTCAGCAACTTTATCATATACCGTGCTCATATGTTCATCCCGGCTCAGTGAACGCACGCGGATATTAGATGGTGTGAGTCTATATTGATTCTTCCTGCTCATGCTAACAACCCCAGTTTCTTCAACTCTTCCTGAACGCGGCCGGCGGCAATTTCTCCCTTTAACGACTTTTCCGTATTCAAGGTTTCATCCGTCGATTTGCGAGTAGAACGTCGAAAAGATATCACTTTCCCTTTTCTCTCTTCTTCTCTCTCTTTATTAGGGGCTACTATAGTGTCCTCGGTAGGGATACTATAGTGTACCTTGCAGGGATACCATAGTGTCCTCTCTTTCAGAGAATATTTGGGCAAAAGTGAGATAATCATTACCCTTGATGTATATGGTTTCCCATGCCGGGTAATGGTTGTTAAGCCCCGTCTTATTATTTTCTTCTCAAAGAGCGAGTGAATTAATCTTTTCACATAGCTTACTGATAACCCTATATTGGAGGCAATTGTTTCATTGCTGCCAGTCCACGGACTTGGCCAATATCGCCCGATTTCGATTAGGACTAATTTTTCAGCCGGCGTAATATCCGGGTGCTCCATGACACAATCGTATGCCATTGCATACTTTGGAGGCTTGCGCTTTGATGCCATTATCTTTCTCCAAGAAAAAAGGCCGACAAGGGTAAATTTCTTGGAGGAAAGATACCCCTATCGGCTTATAGCCTATGTCCGTAATGTATCCGTTACAATCCATTACTCTCATCTATACAGCTATTTCAAGTTTGCGGTTGATCTCTGCCTCTTCATCGGCTATCCATTGGCGAAGTCGCGCAGACGATTCCCGAATTACAACTGATTTTCCCGTTCGAGGATTATACCGATGTGCTCTTGGATTGTCTGGATCGAACGGTGCGCTATTGATTCTCAAATGAGGAAAGTTGGGTGCGAAACACGGCGTTTGTGGTCGTGCCTTTTGCAAGCAACCTTTGTTGATACCATCCATGTTGTATCGTTTATAATCCATCACTCTATACTATATACGTGCGATTTTGCCGTTGTCCAGCACAAAATTATGGTCCAGGGTAAAAATGTTCTTGACAAAATCTATATACTCATCAAGTCGGTCCTCCCACAATTTTCCCTTTGTTTTCGATGCCGTCGCGTAACCAAAGTCGAACTTCCTCAATATATTGGCGCTGATCTTCGGCAATCATTGATTTTATTATATGGCGTTTGCCTTGTTTTCCCGTTTTGGGTTTTGGTTTTGGTTTGCTCATTTCTGACCTCGTTTTTGGAGGGTGCTATAGTACTCGTTGGCCTGAGATCGGCCAACCTGGGCCATCCTGGGGCGTCGATCTTGACAAACAACTCTCTAAATTAGGACATCTACGGACAAACACTACCCATCCTGCGACAAACGAGCCTTTTCAGCCTCCTCAAACGTCGCGCCGGGGTGCTCATCCAGATAGCGCCAATAAAATTCAAATAGTTGCCACGTTTCCTCAAACGATCCCGGTTTGGGTTTTACGTTCCCCATTCTTCTGGCATTTTTTCGTACTCTGCGCATAATTTTACCCTTGTTTCGACCGGCAACAGCGGGACAAAATAACCTTGCCGGTAGGACTCAATGTTGTTTTTGTTTTTCGGATGTGCGCATATGAGTCGCTGCGACTCAATGTAATCCACGTATTTACACGTTCGGCACTTCATTTTTTGCTCCTCGGACAGCCTTTTTTGATCCATTGCTCGATGGTGGCTTGTTGCCAACGTATTGCTCCGCCGATACGCAATGGCTTCGGGATTTTCCCGTCGATCACGTACCGGCCGACGGTCCTTGTAGTCACACCGAGCATCTGAGCAACGTCTTTAATCGTCCATAATCTCTCTGTTTCCATGTTTACTCCTTATCTAACATCACAAATAGTTTAGCGTTTCCATTTTCTTTGATTTTCTTCACATCTTTTTTTATCAATTATCGGCCCTTATAGCTCAAAAACCGCTATTGTCAACATTTTTCTATTATTTTCTCAAAAAAGGCTTGACTTTACAACAGAAATAGTCGATAATATATATAGTCAATGATGTTGATCTTTGACAAGTAAATAACGGGCAAGCGAAAAGAAGGGACGGGCAAACTATTATGACAATCATCGAACAAATCTTAAGCATAAAAAAAGACACGTCTATACTATGGCAATACGGCAAAAGTAAAAAGGATGTTCTGGGAGAAATCCAAGAAGCCGTTGACGGTTTAATCGCAGCAAAAAAGTACCTGCCAGAGACATATAAAATCAACGAAGTTGTCGGCGTTCCAGAATGGTTCCAGCTTAAAGATCGTAAAGTTGGAATGAGTTATTGTCAAATCAGCAATTACGTTAAGTACATCATCCGTACAGGACGGCTACTTAAGAGACCATACAAAATCGCTAACCATTATTAGACAATAGCTTGCCCGTTATTGTAGCCTTGGCTAAAGATAGGCTGTAGTGGTGCGAATCCATGACAAGGCTTTAGATTTGAATAGATAAGTTAAGAAAGATATTCACAATGACGACTACCAAACAATCCAAAACACAATCACGGGCGCTCGAAGGTTTAAATCGATGTGGTAGTCGTCTGCCGGAGAGCGCCCATCTTTTAAGGACGACTACCATGAAAGACAAACCGCACAATATGATCGAAGTCATCGAATTTTGTAAGACCCACCATTTACCGGCTGATATTGTCGGTCGATGGGTTTGGGTAAAATTCGAGGAAAAACCATCCACTGAAACCCGCACTCTACTAAAAGACTATGGTTTTCGATGGTCGAAACGACGTGGAGAATGGGCGCATAATTGCGGCCATCCGACAAAGCCGGGCCATTGTATCCCTCGCGAAAAATACACTGTGCAGCATATTGAAGATGAAAAGGCGGTGGCATAATGATACGAGCAATCACGCTACCGGCAATAAACAAAACTGTATCTTTGGCTCAATATGTCAAGGCTATCAAAATAGCCAAAGCAAATCCCGACGTGGAGTTTAAACATGGATTGACGTGTTGGTGGCCCTGTAAAGGCTCACAAATTATGCTGCAATTCCGGGATGGTATGATGCAAAGAATCAGTGAGGCGCGGCCATATGTTACGCGCGGGATGGACGGTGAATGATGAACTTGTATGAGCAATACAGACCGAAAACCTTTGACGATGTATTAGGCCAAGATAAGGCCGTAACGAAAATTCAAAGACTAATTGCGCGCGGCTGGGGCGGCCGCGCGTACTGGATCAGTGGGGCCAGTGGTACGGGCAAGACGACTATTGCCAAGATTATCGCCGGGATGAAAGCCGACGAGCATTTTACCCTTGAATTTGACAGCGCCGACAAAGTTGGCGTATCCGATATGGATTACATTGACGAGTTTCTTTTGTACGGCGCATGGGGCAAGGGCGGCAAGGCTATCATTATCAATGAGGCGCATGGACTCCGCAAGCCTATCATTCGACGTTTGCTCGGAGTATTAGAGCGCCTACCGAAACACGTCGTGATTATCTTCACAACGACCAAACTCGGAGAAAAAAAGCTATTCGAGGATGAGATTGACGCTAACCCTCTTTTATCTCGATGTGCTAAAATAGAATTGACAAATCAAGGTTTGGCCGCGCCGTTTGCCGAACGCTGCCGCGAAATTGCCCAGGTTGAAAATCTGGACGGAAAGCCTATCAAAGCCTATATCAATCTGGCTCAAAAGTGCCGAAACAACTGTCGTGAAATGCTTATGGCGATTGAATCCGGCGAAATGTTAGTATGAACCTCTAATAAAGGGTAGGAAAATGAAGACGTTTAAACCAACAACCAGTCAAATTTCTATCGCCAACACTGTATTTAAGGCAATGGCGTACGAACAATGTGTCCGGCCCATAGTGGAAGGATACCAACGTCGAATCTTGGCCGATTTACAATCGCCGCCCGCCCTGGATTATGGCGACGATTCATCGGCCCCCAAAATCGTACTGGAACCGAAACACTCGTATTTATTGCCTGATGATGTGTTTAAGGTTTACCATGCACGATGCCAAAAAGCGAGAGACGCAGCGGGATTTAAGGTTGACCATCCCGATAAGTGCCCGCTGCTGATCGCCGAGCACCTTGTGATCCAAGCAAAACAAGCATTGATTGAAGAAATGGAACCGGTAACGGGCTTATCATTGGATATGTTAACGCAGGCTGGGCTTGACAACTACCACCAATATATTGAGTTGACCCTAAAGTTATTGGCCCCCTTTGTTCCTCATGACGCAAAACTCAAAATAGCATAGCCCAAACGCCCGCGCTGCGGTGTGGGCGCTTGTGCTATGTGAAATGTAAATCTTAATCTTAATGAAAGGGTAAGAAAATGAAAAAACTGAAAGCAATCAAAATAGTGGACACCGACGAAGTTTATCTATTGACCGAAAATGGTGGTTATGTCCCATCGCTCGGTGGATTTACTACTTACGATGATGGGTGGTTTCTTCCGGACTGGACAATTGAAGATATTGAGGTGGACCATAATATTTTCGACGAACTTCCGATGATCGAATTAGAAAGCAGCGGCATAGTTGCCGACGACGATTTTATTTACGTGTAGTAATTCCTGCCGCACCGCCCAGCGAGATCTGGGCGGACCGATGGGAATTGATAATTAACCGAAAACACATAATGAAAGGGTAGGAAAATGACACGAGACGATTATGAATTATTCTGTGAAAAGGTAAATTCGGACAGTACGGCGTATGATTATGATGGGGC
>Ga0180432_10000977_pt1 | contig 45969 bp, 49 predicted proteins | sample SS_ome_10_FD_132414 | JGI IMG/M metagenome (GOLD analysis project Ga0180432, IMG submission 132414) | Hypersaline lake sediment archaeal communities from the Salton Sea, California, USA - SS_1_MS_2 metaG | ecosystem: Environmental > Aquatic > Non-marine Saline and Alkaline > Hypersaline >...
CAAAAATAAAATAATTTCATGCAAGAATTTCATATAATAATGTTTGACAATTTTAACCTTTGTTAGGAAAATGAAAAGAGAAACCAAGAATGCTAACAAAAAACGAAAATAAAAGGGGAATGAAAATGGAACAATAAAATCATCACTCATTTTTGAAATCATTACTCATTTCTGGATTATTTTTTCGCAGTCATGACTGGTCAAAAATAAAAAGTGAAAAAATAGCACGAAAAAAGTGATGAAATCTTGGCAGGGTATTTTTCGGTTTTGTTAGGCAGATAAAAATAAAAAAGGTAAAAATAAATGGAAAATGAAAATGTGCGATGAATGGGGGAATGGGAATACGAATACCGATTTTCTTTTAAAAAAATGATTTTGCATTTTCTTTTTCTCTGCCTAACAAAAATAAAATAATTTCATGCAAGAATTTCATATAATAATGTTTGACAATTTTAACCTTTGTTAGGAAAATGAAAAGAGAAAACAAGAATGCTAACAAAAACGAAAATAGAAAGGGGAATGAAAATGGAACAATAAAATCATCACTCATTTTTGAAATCATCACTCATTTCTGAATTTAATTTTCGCAGTCATGACTGGTCGTAAATAAAATGCGAAAAAATAGCACGAAAAAAGTGATGAAATCTTGGCAGGGTATTTTTTGATTTTGTTAGGTAGAGAAAAATAAAAAAGGTAAAAATAAATGGAAAATGGAAATGTTGGGTGAATGGGGGAATGGGAATATAAACACCGATTTTCTTTTGTATTTTAATTTTTCGTTTTTTATTTTAATTAACCTAACAAAAAACGAAAATAAAGGGGAATGAAAATAGAACAATAAAATCATCACTCATTTTTGAAATCATCACTCATTTCTGGATTATTTTTTCGCAGTCATGACTGGTCGAAAATAAAAAGCGAAAAAATAGCACGAAAAAAGTGAGAAGATATTGACATGGTATTTTTCGTTTTTGTTAGGCAGAGAAAAATAAAAAAGGTAAAAATAAATGGAAAATGGAAATGTTGGGTGAATGGGGGTGTGGGAATATGAATATCCATTTTGTTTTGCATTTTTCGCATTTTGTTTTTTGTTTAAATGAACCTAACAAAAAACGAAAATAATTTCGTAAAAATCTTGTATAAAAAGGGCCGAGACCCTTTTCACGCAAGATTTTCATATAATAATATTTAACAATTTTAACTTTTGTTAGGAAAATGAAAAGAGAAAACAAGAATGCTAACAAAAAAGAAAAAAGGGGTATGAAAATGGAACAATAAAATTGCCACTCATTTTTCAAATCATCACTCATTTCTGGATTTTATTTTCGCAGTCATGACTGGTCGGAAATAAAATGTGAAAAAATAGCACGAAAAAAGTGATAGAATATTGACAGGGTATTTTTCGTTTTTGTTAGGCAGATAAAATAAAAAAGGTAAAAATAAATGGAAAATGAAAATGTACGATGAATGGGGGAATGGGAATACGAACACCGATAATCTTTTGCAGAAATGATTTTGCATTTTCTTTTTTGTTTTTTATTTTTCTCTGTCTAACAAAAAACAAAAAATAGAAAGGGTAATGAAAATAAACCAATAAAATCATCACTCATTTTTGAAAACATCACTCATTTCTGGATTTAATTTTCGCAGTCATGACTGGTCGTAAATAAAAAGCGAAAAAATAGCACGAAAAAAGTGATGAAATCTTAGCAGGGTATTTTTCGTTTTTGTTAGGCAGAGAAAAATAAAAAAGGTAAAAATAAATGGAAAATGAAAATGTGCGATGAATGGGTGCATGTGATATGAATATCGATTATCTTTTACAGATGATTAACACATGCTTTTTTTATAAAATAATCGGCGTTTTACACCTTTGGTCATTTAAAAGGCCGATTATTTTATAAAAAAATGAATAAGATATAAATATAATTTTTTGTTTAAATTAAAAACAACCCAATCTCTAAACAAACTCAACCATTTTAATCTCCTTTCCCATATTTGTTCGGCAATACGGACATGTATGTTTATTATAATCTACCCATGCTTGAATGCAAACCAAACAAAAGGCGTGTTTGCACATCGTTTCACAATCAATGTCCTTTTCTTGACAAATGGGACAGATTTCCTTTTCCCTTTGAACCACCCCTTTTTTTATTAAACATCGAGCTATTTTATATTGTATTTCACCATTTTCCATATTTACAATGTGATATAAATCCGGTTTCAATTCAACCAACCATTGAGCGATGGATAAGTGGCCGTTTAAACAAGCACGTCGAAAAGCATATTCATTCTCCGCAGAAATATCAATGTCGGCTTTGATTTCCAATAACCATTGAGCGACGGATAAGTGCCCGTTTGAACAAGCACATAGAAAAGCATATTCATTCTCCGCAGAAATATCAATGTTGGGTTTGATTTCCAATAACCATTGAGCGACGGATAAGTGGCCGTTTGAACAAGCATATCGCAAAGCTCCTTCATTCTCCGCAGAAATATTAATGTTGGGTTTGATTTCCAATAACCATTGAGCGATAAATAAGTGGCCGTATGCACAAGCATATTGAAAAGCACATTCATTCTTTACAGAAATATTAATGTTGGGTTTGATTTCCAATAACCATTGAGCGATAAATAAGTGGCCGTTTCGACAAGCATATTGAAAAGCTCCTTCATTCTCCGCAGAAATATCAATGTCGGGTTTGATTTCCAATAACCATTGGGCGACGGATAAGTGGCCGTTTTCACAAGCAAAACGAAAAGCCCATTCATTCTCCGCAGAAATATGAATGTCAGGTTTGATTTCCAATAACCATTTTGCGACGGATAAGTGGCCGTTGAAACAAGCAAAACGAAAAGCATGTTCATTCTTCGCAGAAATATCAATGTCGGGTTTGATTTCCAATAACCATTGAGCGACGGATAAGTGGCCGTTTTGACAAGCAAATCGAAAAGCAAATTCCTTCTCCGCAGAAATATCAATGTCGGGTTTGATTTCCAATAACCATTGAGCGACGGATAAGTGGCCGTTGAAACAAGCATTTTGAAAGCTCATTTCATTCTTTACAGAAATATCAATGTCGGGTTTGATTTCCAATAACCATTGAGCGATAAATAAGTGGCCATTTATACAAGCATTTTGAAAGCTCATTTCATTCTCCGCAGAAATATCAATGTCGGGTTTGATTTCCAATAACCATTGAGCGACGGATAAGTGGCCGTTTCGACAAGCCCATCGAAAAGCCCATTCATTCTCCGCAGAAATATCAATATCGGTTTTTTTCTCCAATAACCATTGAGCGACGGATAAGTGGCCGTTTCGACAAGCACCTCGAAAAGCCCATTCATTCTCCGCAGAAATATCAATATCGGTTTTTTTCTCCAATAACCATTGAGCGACGGATAAGTGGCCGTTTCGACAAGCCCAACCAAAATGAACTTTATCTAAATTAAAATGAACGGATGGAAACTCAATCAAGGGCATCTTTGAAAGATAAGATAAAATAAAAAAGATAAAATAACTCATTTTTATGGAAAAGGCCCCGGGCCTTCATCCTGGGGCTTCATCGCGAAGCTTATCCCTCGTGGCGACCCCGTTTATCCAACAACCAGACGCAACCAACCTTGTATTTTTACTAGACCCATTATTGTTTGATGACAATTTACCAGATCTTAGATACTACTTTTCTAAATCTATTGCTGCTATTAGAATTTGAATTGGTGAAATATTGGTGACAATAAAAAAATATTACATTGACCACGGATTAAAACTCGGCAGCATGCATGCAGCGCAGCGAAAATATGAGGGTGGTGCCTCGGGTGGTGGGTGATTTTTACAGATTTATATACTCTCAAATATAGACAGAGGGTCGCAACGAGGTCCAGCTTTATTTATTCTTTTTGTTAGGAAGATGAAATCAATAAAGGGTTTAAAATAAAATGAAAAAGAAGTGGGAATGGACGCGAATATAGAACATTTTTCTTTCACTTCTTTGGCAATGATTTATTCTTTTTGTTAGGATGGCGAGTAGGCGCAAAAATCATCACTCATTTCTGAAAACATCACTCATTTCTGAATTCTTTAATATAGGGGAGAGGGCAGACTAAACAACGCGACGAGGGAGCTGGTTGGGTTAGGGTGATACACTACGAGGGAAAACGTTACCTCATTTATTTGTCAAATATAATAAAAAATAAAGAATATCAGCATTTCCAATGAAGATGGATTTGAATTTGGTTTATAGGGCGAAAGAACATTAATCACATTAACCACATCAACATCATTCATAGTATCTAAACTCATGCTGGTTGCGTGCTTACATTTCCAAAATCTTTCAAATAAGAAGGCATTACATACGGAATATTCACCACATCATGTTCTCCAATGGTTGGAAGAATATTTGTCTTTGGTTTAGTTTGTGTATTATCATTGGGAACATGAAGTTTATCCAAGACTGGAATAATATCATCAATAATTACAAATTGTCCCCAATCGTCGCACAAATGTGTCCCACTGACCGCCATCATTGAAACATAAAATCTTGACAAGAAATAATTAAATAATTTGTTAGTTTGAATTATTGTAATATTACATTACAACTATTATAATTTATTCTTTTTTGGATAATGGAATATTTTTGTCATTTTTAGTATTCGCTCTATCACGTTCGCTATCGGTATCATCATTGTTATTTTCACACTTAATTTTTTCAAGTATTTCAAAGTATTTATTAATTACTCCCATTTCTATTTTTTTTTCCTGTTTTGCATTGGAAAATTGTTTCATAAAATTCCGTGCATTACGAACAATTTGTTTACATCGTTCAGGATGATGATTGCACCAAATTACTTTTTGTTTTAAATCACTGAAATCATCTTTGAGCAAAATATAATGATAATTGGGAATAAGCGTAGTTTCCATTAACCATGAACAAACTCTAGGTTTTGCCATCATTACTACGCTATTGGAATTTAATTTCCAATTTAAACCTGTATCTTTATCATTGCCTTCAACCGAGAGAATATATTTAAACTTTAAAAATTGTGAAATATTACATGAACCTTTTACAAATTTTTTGTATTTTTTAGTATATCGTCCATTTCTATTTTGAACTAAACGAGAAAAACCCACATTAATTATATCACATTTATTACACCATCGTTTTACAAGTTTAAAACGATTTGCAGGATTAGTTTCATTACTTGTACTTACACCTCTCCAAAATACTTTGTTTTTCTTTTTATTGAACGGAATATCTTTGGGGCGGTTATAATAATTGCTCCAATGTCTATTAAAATTTAGACAACGCAAGATGACTGAATTTTTATTTCCAGCACATCGAACTTTACATAAAACTAAAGAATGTAATGGTTTATTTATATCACCAGGTTTAAAATAAAAATTTTCGGTAATGTGTTTTGTTTTTGTTAGCAATTGTTTCAATGCAGGGTCATAATTATTTTCTTCAACAAGTTCTTCTATTGACTTTTTATTTTTATCATCTTTATCATTTAGTATTGATGTCAAATTACATGTATTTTCTTTTGTTAGTTCTTGTCCTAAATAAAAGTTTATTCTTGTGTCCATTTAATTTAATATGATATTAATTTATAAATAATACATTCGAAAATCTCACTAAATATTCAAAAGAAGAAGCTCTTGATAAAAAACCTGGAGCATTATTACAAGGTTCGGATACAAACCCCGAAACCATAGCCGAAATATCCCAAGACGCAAGCAGAAGCACAGACAGAAACACTAGAACAACAAGAAGATGATAATAATTCAACTGGTTATGATTTGTATATATGTCGCGAATTATTAAAAAAGATGAACGGCGAATTAACAATAAAAAACAATGAAAAAAAGCAGGTGTGGTAGCAATGATAAAACTAGTTGTTTAACATACACCATACATATACAACACAGGTAATGAATGCATGCAGAAACATTTATTTAGAATAGGTTTTTCTTTTCTTATTCATATTTTTATTGGTTTTCTTATTTTATTGGTTTTTCTTTTCTTGTTTATCTTTTTATTGATTTTCTTGTTTTTATAGGTTTTTCTTTTCTTGTTTATCTTTTTTATTCGTTTTGTTGTTAAAATGTATGCATTTCCTCCTTTTTTTTGATAATAGGAAGACTTCACCAAACCCTTCTTGGACGGAACCGAAACCGAAGACGGATGGACCGGAGATGGGTTGGACAGAGGTGGCTTCGAAATCGAAGCCATCATATCCCCCCCCGCACCCAAATCCGAAGGTATCGGAGTCTTGAATTTGTGCATACATTCTATTAATAAGTCGCGTATCATTGGTGTGTCTTGATGCATGCGAAACCCACTCACCCTATGACAATCATCATCATGTTCACTAATAAACAAGTCTTCATCATCTATATGGGGAATGGAAAAATAACTTTCGTAATAAATATTTCTCTTTAAAACATCATTATGACGTTGTGAAGTAATGGGTGTATTTAATATTTTAAGTAATGATTTAAAGTCAGTTCCTAACATAATTCTTCCCCATAAATCCCGTGACCCCTTTCCAGCCCAACTGTCAAAAATCATAACATACATATGACCTTCTATCCATTTATTCACTGTAAAAAAATGATGATATGTGTTTCGACCCATAGGTACATCACAATAAATTGTAAATATAAAAATCTCATTGTCTGTGTTTTTATCGATTGGATAATTTGTATCATCTATTCGAGTATAATAAGAATGGCTCCTATTCCAACTTGAAACACTATGAGTATATGCAACCTTTTCAAAAAAACAACTTGCAGATTTTACATATTCAATATAATTTTCCCTTACAAAATCTTCTCCATATTTTGTTATCATATATGATATGAATGCAAGTACCGGAGCAGTATGACCACAACAAGTAGGTGAGGCATGGGCTTTTTGTTCTTTATCAGTTAGTATTGTACTACTACACATGACACATATTTGTAATTGACGCGTTAACAACTCAATCATATTAGAAAAAATTTTATGCATGTTCTTATACGCCGCTGATGATGTATCCATTTCACTTTCCGAATACTTAACATATTCAACCTTATTAGATGGGGTTAATGGAGGCAATCTATCAGATACAAATTCAAACATATCATATATAGGGATATCATCCGGAACATGGAATATAATAGGTATATAGAGTTTTAATTCTCCCACGTCCGGTGTATCGCGAGGCGGTAAAACAATTGTACCATCGGATTGGGTGATAAGCGATGTCATTTATAATAATATCAAATATTTTATTAAGCCCCCGAAATGTAAAATGTATACAGATGTAAAAAACAATGAAGAAAAGAGAAAAGAGAAAGATATGATACAATAGGCAAATACTGCAAATACTGCAAATACTGCAAATACTGCAAATACTGCAAATACTTACATTTTCCCAAATCGCTCCTGAAAGCATCGAACAAGGGTAGAAACCGATACGACACTCATTGGGCCACACAACACAGTGTCATAAATTTTCACATCATTACCAAAGACAAAAGTCAGTTCATCCGCAGTACGAGCAAACACCTGACATTCATCATGGTTTAACCCCAAAGCCAACTGAATAATATAGGGACACTCCCCAACATCCCAAAGGCTCTCGGCGAACTTTTTTGCATCATTAAACGCGCGTTGTCTTTCGAAAGTAGCCGCGGCAACATCCGACACATTATCTGCAATAACGAACGACATAGATATAGATATAGATAATCACACAAAGATAAATCAAACGATGATATCGAAAAAAATAAAAATCCCAAATCATTTTTATTTTTCAACAAAAAAACTAATCAAAAACTAAACCAAACCCAACAAACTAATTCAATTTCCGCCGTGCGAAACAAACTTGCTATAAAATGACCTTTTCTTTTGAGCGTCATTGATATCCAAAGTCAAAAAATAATTGACCGTTAATTTCAACAGCACAAGAGCCGACACAATAATCAACTGCTTATACGTTTTGATGTAATAAATCTTTAAAATCTCAATAGATAGAATAAAACTGAGTGCGAGAGAGATGGAATTGGACAACCGAATTTTCGCTTCCAAGATATCAATTTCGCTGGCAGAGAAGTCAGTTCCCTCCGCAAAATTCAAAGTATAATAATAAATCGCATTCAGCACGGAAGTGAAAATGATGAAAGATGAAAGAAAATACACAAGAAATTCAAGGGCATTAATGTCAAGTTTCAGCACATCATTCATATATTTTTTAATATTTTCCAGTTTCATTATTTCAATCAATCAATCAATAAATCAATCGAGCGACCTTTTGCCTTTATTATACATAAATATTTTGTTGCATACCATCATCCACTCTCCACCACCTAACAAAATCACAAATAAAAAAGAAACAACAACAAGAAATAATAATAATTAAGCCAAGTCCAAAGCGGCAACAGCCACCCTAATACGTTCGCACATCATTTCACAAGATTGCTCACAATAAGCATATTCCGTAAGTAAATCCAATGTTTCTTTCACCGTTAAAGTTTCAATAAATGCATCCCATAATTTCACGATTTTGGCAGCCGCAATAGCATCCGTCAAAAGCCTACTGGTATTAATCGCGCATTTCTCAATCCAAGCACACCAAATTTCTTTCAACACCTGGTCTTGCTCCAAGTCGGTAAAATGTGCCTTTAACACGTCTTGAATGCGACAATGCAAATGCAAATGCAAATTTGTGTCGTCTTGATTAGGCATACTTTTGTAAAGACCACAAGAGCCAGAGCCAGAGCCAATGATGTTCATTATTCTTACTTACTTAAATCCAAGAAATTAAATGATGAATGGTATTTCTTCCAATATAGGATAAATAATGAAATAAAAATAAAAAAAATCATTTTTATAATTTGCATAATAAATATGATTTTTAACTAAAAGTCGTTAACCAACCCATCCATCAATCCATCAATCCACCAACCCATCAATCTATTTTTTTGTAAAGAGCATAGGATGTAGTTCCGTCATTAAAGAAATAAATGTTTTCGTAATAGACCTGATTATCAACAGTGAAATATTTATGATAACTCGTATATTTCACATTCGTTTTGTTATGTTTTTTCTCCGCTACTCCATCGCACCGATTAAATGAGCCAGCCGCGAAATAGGATGTAGTGCATTTAGAATAAGACCCCGGATGGTCGGCAACTCGTTTCCCACCTAACAAGGATTGAATAGATTTGCCTTCATTAATAACATTTTTATTTTCATCATAGTAAATAAATTTGTTATTAAACCCATTAAAAACATTATCTACATATTTGGCTTGGTTATGGTCGCCATCAATGCGAACATAAGAACCTTCCACGCCACACGCATGGAGTGTTTGTCGCACATACAAATAAATTAAATAGGCAACAATAACGCCCAACAAAAGAAAAGTGGTGAAAAAATAATTAATTTTGACCATATTATAAATACATTTTATTTTTTTTTGCACCTCAACCTCTCTCAACGCAACGCAACCAACGCAACCAACACAACTCAACCCAACACCTTTTTCGCAATTCTAAACAATTCATTTTCTTTTATTTTAAATCCAATAGCATCATCTTCCGGTTCATCATAGTCCCCACTTCCACAATTGTTCTCTTTTTTATATAATCTCAAACATATCGAATTATTAGACAAACAACGGCCTTTAATTCGCATTCAAGTTTATAGTCATAATTAACGCCATACGTTTTCAAATATTCCCAAAAGGGAATAATACCATAATCATCCTCTAATATATTTAGAACACAAAAGGAAGAAGGTAAATTCCAATAATTCGCAGAAGTTAGACTTCCCGAAATTAGAATGCTTTTATTTGCGTTGCATAAACTCATAAACGCAACTCCTCCATCATTGCAATTTATATAAGAATTCATAATCAAATCTTTTCTCTTCTTTTCTTTAACCATTCATCACAATTCATTTTTTAACAAAAAACAAAAAACAACCGATAAAATATCCCCAAAAGTAAGAAAACAAAAACAAAAAACAAAAAACAAAACAATGGACGCACTAAATCAATCGAGCCCGCATTTTATATTTTTGTATGCCTGTGTTGCAATAACGCTCATTGTGGCATTTTTCACAGTCGGCATTCCCAACAGCAACGCACTTACAGCGACGATAGTGTGTTATTATTTAACCGCTGCGGCCATATTAATCCTCGCAGGACACGCATCCACGACCATCACAAATTTGTCGTCTGGCATCACCAAGATGCTTCCCTTTTTAAGCATCTTCGGCACGATAATGTATTTAGGGATAATGATGAGCATGTATTTTACCCCCATTGCACACAATAAGGTATCCAATTATTACTACAATTTTTCCAAAGTATCGGTGGTGTTGATGATGATACAAACCGGTATATTTTTGCATGCTCTGTACACAACCAAAGGAGTAGATAACATTTCGCGCCAAACGATGGCAGTTCTCAGTCTTTTAGCAACGGTCAATCTTATAACCGCATTAACACTTGGTATAACACTGAAATATTATACGACCGATTGTTGAAGAATACTGCAACGCAGGTCTTCTTTTGTTTCATTACTACCGCTACCACCGTCATCATTGCTACTGCTACTGCTACCACCACCCATCAACTGCGAAACGGCCGCTGCGGCATTAGCCGCAGCATTTGCTGCTTCTGTTTCAATATAGACACTCCATTCAGCAACAAAAGGAGAAATAACAGCATTTTCATACAAAGGCGATATTTGTTCCAAATATTCATCGTGGTCAGGAAAGGCGTGATATGGAGATGAGGGAGAATGAGAACTCCCATTTCCTTCTTCACAATCATAAGAGCCAAAAGAAGAAGAAGAACAATGTTTTTTATCTTCATCATCTTCACAAAAGGAACGCTTGTACCAATTGAGAATACCATTAAAACAAGAATAACAAACAATGTTTAAAGGTCTAACAAAATCCATAATTAATAATAACAAAAACAATCAAAAATAAATCAAATCAAAACCGTTTAATTTAATTATATTCTTTATTTTCTATTCTCCAACATCCAACATCCGTCATCCACCATCGAAAAAATAAAATAAAAGAGAAAAATAAATAAATAAATAAACCGTCAAATAAATATAAAGCAAAAAGAAAACAATGGCCTATACATCGGATTTTATGTTTGACAAAATAACTCGCATCGGCAACGATTGTTGTTCCATAGACCAGACGCAACTGGAAAATGTGGAGGCATGCAACTACATGACACAAAATTTTTTCGACCGAGAATGCACGATGAAGAACGCAAAAAAACTGGCGACTTCGCAACCGGGCATTAATTACAGCGGCAGCTACGGAATGGGTGTGGGTGGTTGCAATGTGGATAATTCTTCGCGTCTTTTGTTAGGCGGAGTGCAGACCAACCCGAGATGTCGCATAGATTTATTTGCCCGTCCTTTTGCCACGGTTCCGTATATGGGTCGCGGTTCAGTGCATCCCGACGTGGAGTCAAATATTCTTCAAGGCGAGCAGAACACCAGTCGTCGTTCTTTAACCCACCAGACGGAAAAGAGTTATCTTAAACACCACACCACACCGCTCATTCCAGAAAAGAAGGCGACCGTCCAGAACCCGGCTCACTTAGTGGAGGGGGTCGCCCATGATGGTTGGGTGCGAGGCGGAATTTCATCGCGCGAACTGACCCGCGACATGAATTATTCTTCCAATCATACTCAATATCAGTATAATTAATAACCCAACAAATAACCCAACAAATAACCCAACAAATAACCCAACAAATAACCCAACAAAAATAAATATCAATAAAAATGAAAAAATAATGATTGCATTAATTAATCCATAATGAAGTGAATTGATTAATGATACAAATTTACGACGATGACGACACCGACAACAACAAACCTTACTTAATTGCGTCAACGCGTTTCAACACAGATACCTACAAGGCCAACCAAGAATACCGCCAACGCCACCAAATCCCCGCGATATATAGCAATGCCATTCCCATCAGCGAAAAATATCCACCCAACGTCACAACATTTGTAATAGAAATGAACAACACCACTAATCAAATCGAGGGTATCGGCAAAATTCGCAACCAACCGCATTACCGCGAAATGAAACGCATTTATCCAGATGTTCGGCACGCGGAATACAATGCGTATGTATACAAAGGAACAAGATGGGTGTCAGCAAAAACAATACAAGATAATGACCCAAACCTGCTGACAATATTCAATCATCTTTTGTTTAAAAAGAAGACGCATATGAAACGACAACCCGGCATCAGCATCATAACACACGCACTTTTGAAAAATTGGATGCCAAAAGAACCCGATGCAGTTATACACAAAGGATTGAAGAAAATACTAAAACGGATAATAAAGGTGTTTTCTCAAATCCAAGAACAGAAAATCCAAAAACATACAATCCAACATCCAAAACAAAAATAATGATATTGTTAAATATAAATGAAAGGTGGATTAGTGTTTAAAACAAATATATCTCTAAGTGATATTTTAAGGAGAGGTCCAATAGCAAGCACCCTAATAGGTGCAACTTCTGTCGGTGGATATTTATACAAAATAACTATTCCTCCAACAGACGATATGATTTCCATCTATCCAGGAACACAAAAAATAGTTAACAATGTGAGTGAGATTTTATTAAAAATAGTGCAAATAGGACCTACAACAGGTATGACTAACAACAACAAAGAAATAATTACAGAAGATGTATTTATGAGGGAAGTGAATACACAAAGCCAGATATACCTAAACTCATTAAATTATTGGTTTGAACCAATATGTCCCAATATTATTGAACGCGGTACAATTCCACTAAGAGGTCAACAAACTCTCCTACAAAATGAATATTATTCACACATCAACAATATTACCAATCAAAATTTATTGCCCTGGATGATAACCCAACCAAACATAACAAAAATAGGGTTTATTTTTATGGAATTATTAAAAGATACAAAACCAGTGAGCGAACAATTTCCTAATTGGAGCAAACAAAAATCAATAATATCGCGCACCTCTTTAAATTCTATTCAAAAAACATTGTTAGATAATTATACTTATCAGTTGATAAGACTTAACATGTTAGGATATATGCACGGAGATGCTCATTTAGACAATGCAATGTATGTTCGCAATTATGATTATATAGATAATTATAGAGTATATTTGATTGACTTTGGAAGAACATTACCATTAAACAACACCCAAATTAATAAATATTCAATTATACCTCAACAAACAGTTTATTGGTCTTATATGCAAATGAAGGATTTTATATATGGAATACAAAATTTAAATAACTGGTTCATTTCAAAAAAGGGGTCAAAAGTACAACAAGCCAAGCTTAATTTTTTAACAAAACTTTATGACGGACATATATTAGATAAATTTTCAACATTAAGCCCAAAACATCAACCTTTAAGCATTTTACCAAAGGACTTAATTTTTAAACATAATCATATTCCATTGTTATCAGCAACATTAATAGACAACATAAGAATAAATCCCATATCGGAATGTTGTCAATATAAATATGATAAATATGATGGATATATTACTGCTGCGAATCCATCATATACAAAACAAGTCATAAGAGAATTGTATGATAAAAATGCACTAAAAATATATAAAGACGAGGATTTTCAGAAAAATGCAATGGAAAATGCATTATTTTTATGGATAATAGGAACACAAGGAGGAGATACAAAACCTCACATATATTTTATATTAGTACAAAGTTGTTTTGAATTTGCTACAAAACACACTGCTTTAATTCAACTATATGGAATTACAAACATATATTGTGCAGGAGAAGTAAAACAAAAAAACGGAACTCAATTATCATTTAATTTAATATCGGGAACATATGTTATTGTTCCACATATGAACAACTTAATAACAGATACAAATTTGAACGATTTAAAAACCATAGTCCCTCAATTTGCATCCTATAAATTAAACAGGCGTCTTAATATTAAGAGATTTGCCATTAAAATGAGCTCCGAAAGTTTAAATACACGCCTTTTAGAGCAAACTGGTTTTATAACCAAGGATTATTGTTGTCAATTAAATCCGAGAGAACAAGTTAACTATTTTACCGAAATTAATAAATTATTTCAAAACAATATATTTTTGTGGAGTACTACACCTCCGGACAAATGCCCGGCTTCACCTCAGCCTTCACCTCAACCTCAGCCTTCACCTCAACCTCAGCCTTCACCTCAGCCTCAACCCTCAGTTCCGGTCCCGGCTTCACCTCAACCTCAATCCTCAGTTCCGGTCCCGGGTCCGACAATTCGCGAAACATTAAACAAATTGAAAAGAGAAGCAATTATCATCCGGTTGAAAAACGAGGATATTTACCAACATTCCGATTCAGGCAAGCCAACCCAGGAACTCCGAGAAAGATTGGCATTTCATCTTGAAGGACAGCAGAGGCAGATGTTGCGTAAACAAGCCAACATCAACGGAGGAAATGCAAATTCTATAACAACACCCGAAATAGTTTTGAATGAAAGTCTTCAAAATGATATAGATGCAGGACGCAATATGACTTTTGCTGTAAATAAATTGTTTATGGATGATTTAGACGTAGAATTGGCTAATTACATAAGCGAACAAACAAACAATGATTTTACAAAAAACATTCAAATTTTAAATGAATTGGCAAAAACAATTGGACATGAATTATATGAACGTGTCATAGATATGTCGCCTGATAATAATGATGAACCACAACATGAAAATCAAAATCAAAATCAAAATCAAAATCAAATTGGAGGATACAACAAAAAATGCAAAAAATGTAAGAAAAAATGCAACACAAAGAAAAAAAACAAAAACAAAAAAAAACAAAAAAAAGGAACAAGCAAACGCAACTTAAAAAATAAAAATACAAGAAAAAACAAAAATACAAGAAAATACAAGAAAATATAAAAAATAAAAACAAAAATCCATCATCATTCCTAACAAAAATCAAAAAATCAAAAATCAAAAATCAAAAATCAAAAATCAAAAATCAAAAAATATATACAGCACATACATCAAATACATATTTTTTTGATTTTTAATTTTTATCTCTTTTATTCTTCCCCTTCTTACTTTAACTCTAACTCTAACTCTAAATATGGTTAAAAGCCCTGAATTTTTTGTTAAGTTTATAATCTACGATTTTGCATGAACTATTATATACATTATCCAACTTCCAGCCAAATTGAAGAGCAAGAAACTCAATCTTGGCAGGAATGACGGGTTTCAGCAGGAATAGGATTACATACAAGTCGCGAATGCATTTCGCCAACTCAGGCACCTTTGGCAGTCCTTCGGCATTTTTTTCCCACACCCTTTCATTGCTGATAAACGCATTTACATTTTGTACCAACGAGAAGACCGTGTCTCTGTATTTATTGAAGTTGCAGCCATCGTTTTTGAATGCATTGACGCACTCAGAAACAACACAACGACACGTTTCATCGCCATCGCCATCATTGACGGCATTAATGAGGTCTACCACACCATTAACAATCTTATACACTCTCTGAAAAAGGTTGCCAAACTGGTTGACGAGAACCGTATTGTAAAGCAACACCAAGCGTTCGCGACTGAATTTAAGGTCGTCGCCATTGTGGTTATGTTCCAGAAAGAAGTAGAAGCGAATGGCGTCTACTGGATAGGCGGCAAACAGCTCATTGGGGTCAATCACATTACCTAACGACTTGGACAGCTTTTGTCCCTTTTCGTCGACCACGTGTCCGTGCACGAGGATAGTGTTAAACAATGGATATCCGCAACTTTCCAAAATCGCGGGGTAAATCACAGCATGGAACCAAACGATGTCCTTTCCAATAACGTGAATGGTGTCCACGTCGTCGATAGAAGGGAACAGCGAATTTCTCCCAGTGATGTAATTTAGCAAAGCATCAAACCAAACATACACGATGTGGTTGTCATCAAGGACAAAGTCAATTCCCCATGTAAAATCGGATTTGGGGCGTGTAATGCAGAGGTCTTTGAGGTCGTCGAGCCGGTCTTGCACAGAGGCCAATAAAGCCTTCTTTTGAACGACTGTCCTTTCACAGATATCTTTAATCTTGGCCTGATACTTTGAAAGCAGAAACAGGTAGGATTCCTGCGCCACACGCTCATAAGGCACCTGATTAACAGGGTCTTTAAAGTCGGTCAAGGCGGCGTCTGTTTGGGAAACAAACGTCTCTTCTCTGACATTATAGAAGCCCTCATAAACATCCTTGTAGATGTCGGTCTGCGAACGCAAGAGCGAGGTTTGCACCAACGCGCGATGGTCGGCATCAGCAGCAGTTCTGATAAATCGGTCATAGCTCACGTCCAACGTATCGGCGAGGCGTTTAAACTTGGCCGAGTTGATATCACATAGTTCTTGAGGCGTAATTTGCGCGGATTCCGCGGCTTGTTGAATTTTCTTACCATTTTCGTCGGCCCCAGTTCCTAATTTTGCATTATCTCCGCGCACAACTAATGCTCTCTTGATAATGTCAGCTAAAATAAGTTCGTACGAGTGTCCCACATGTGGCGAACCATTGGCATAACTGATAGCAGTCGTGATAAATGTCGGTCTCAAAAGCGGCGGCAGTGTTTGCGATAGCGCTGTCAAAAGGCTTGTCATCTTGTAGTTAAGAAACTTTAAATTTAAAACTTTAAAATTAAAGTGGTAATAATTAAAACGAATTTTAATTTGATTAATATGCATTTAATGTAATAAATCTTTGAAATCATTTTTATTTTTGGGCCATTTTTTCTTCTTTTTTCTTTTGTAAAATCAAACAAAATGCAAACCAAACAAAATGCAAACCAAACAAAATGCAAACCAAACAAAAAACCAACAAAAAATCAAAAATAAGCATGCAATTCTTGAAAAATACTTCGTTTACGTAGAGTTTTATTACGACCACGGCCACCCGTCATGCCCTCCTTCGGCATATTTTTCAAACTTTTAACATTGGAACCAAGCGCCCGCATACTTTCCTGTGATTTATCAAAGGCTTGTGCCTGTGTTTTTTTCAAAGAATTCAATGCACTCATACTCGAAACTGCATCACCAGAACTAACTGCATCACCAGAACTAACGGCATTAACAGCACCAACGGCACCCTTAGACGCATCAGCGACAGCATCACTAATGTCTGAAATATTCCCCATTGTTTTATCGGCCAATTCAATCCCAGTTTCAATAATATCGGCGGCATTTGCAATGGTCCGCGGTGCTCCAATCAGAGGTCCAGCAATGTCTTCCGCAACATTGGCAACTAAGGAAACGGAGTCATCGGCCAATTTCTGGGCGGCGGGTTTCACATCATCAACAAGTTCAACCAGTCCCTTTTGAATGACCCTTTTGACGCGCGGTTGTTTCAGCACATCAATTCCCTTTTCTAATGGGTCGAGCACACGGTCAACGGTTACGTCCAAAGGTTGGTTCAAGTCAACGCCCATGGCCTCAACCACAGGAGTAGCAATCTTGTTGGCTACATTAACAGCAGTCTGAGCGACAGCACGACCAGTGTTGCGTAGTGCAACTTCTGTTTGTGTTTGGTTTTCATTTCCATCACCATCTCCACCCTTACTCTTATATCCAGCACCAGCACCACGATATTGTTTTCTTTGATATTTTTTTGTTTTTCTTTTGTGTCCGCTTGCCCTTCTATTTTTACTTTCGCTTCTGCTTGCACTTATTCTTTTTTTAAAAGTTTTATGTTTATAAGAACGAAAAGCCATATTATATAAATTAATTTACTTTTGCTTTTTGTATTATAACACTATATTATTTTAGCCATCTCTAACAAAAAACAAAAAAGAAACAAAAAACAAAAAAGAAACAAAAAACAAAAAAGAAACAAAAAACAAAAAAGAAACAAAAAAGAAACAAAAAACAAAAAAGAAACAAAAAACAAAAAAGAAACAAAAAAGAAAAAATAAAATAACAATAAATTACAAAAAGGCCAACAATGAGTGCAAATATCAATAATACAAAATTGGGTCAAGGAGCGTTAGAGACCAATACAAACGGCAACAACAATACGGCAGTCGGCGCATGGAGCGGTGCAATGAACACCACAGGAGACCAGAACACTGCTCTGGGCACGAATGCTCTTTTGAACAACGATTCTAGCACCAACAATACAGCCCTGGGCGTAGCGACCCTCATGACAATTACAACCACAGGCGATGCGGACAACAATACGGCAGTCGGTGCAAACGCGAGCGAATACTTGACCGAAGGCAGCAACAATGTATCAATCGGCGCCCAGGCGATGTTTGGAAGTGATGAGTACGGAACGATAGCAAAAGACAATGTAGCCATAGGATATCGCGCCCTGATGGGATTAACGGGAAGTGCCCAAGGATACACAGGACACATTGCCATCGGCACGGGAGCGGGTCAAAACATAATTTCGGGCAGCCACAATATTTTCATGGGTTACAATGCGGGAAAAACACACCAAAGCACAAAAGGTGCCATCGGCATTGGAAAACATGCACTTGGTGGATTAAACGAAGATGAATATATAGGCACCAGTTGCGTTGCAGTAGGATATGAAAGCATGGCCTATGCCATCACAGCAAAACAGAGCGTAGGCGTCGGTGGTTGGGCTCTCAGAAAAGTTACCACAGGAGACCAGAACACGGCTGTCGGTTCAGGTGCAATGACCGAAACCACCACAGGAGGCCAGAACACTGCGATAGGAGAGTTCGCTTTACACAATAATGTGGATGGACAACACAACATTGCCATTGGCCAACAGGCTTATGGTGGTGCCGGTGCGACCACAGGAAGCAGTAATACGGCAATCGGAAACCAAAGTTTATTAACAAACACAGCGGATGATAATGTAGCGGTTGGATATCAAAGCGGATACACCAACACCATAGGTACATACAACACTTATGTAGGATATCAGGCTGCATACAGGGGAATGACGGGAAATCAAAATACGAGTGTAGGATATAAGGCTGGATATGAAAACATCCAAGGAAACAATAATACATATATAGGATACCAAGCAGGAGAGAAGGTAACAACAAACAGCAATACATTTGTAGGAAATCAAGCAGGACAAAATAACAGCGGTTCTTTTAACGGGACATGTGTTGGTACGGGTTCGGGAATTAGTTCAACAGGCAGTAATATTACATGCATGGGAGTAAATAGTGGCAGCTTAGCACACGCTGATACAGTATATCTTGGGTTTTCTGCAGGTCATCAAAATACAGGTCTCTATAATACATATGTGGGAGCAAATTCGGGCATAACAGGTTCAGGTACTTATAATACATACATGGGTTATCAATCAGGAAATGTAAATACAGGTTCCTATAACACTTATATGGGATATCAGGCAGGTATAACTGGTGCAGGAGGTAATAATGTAGCAATTGGTAATCAATCGGGGTATAATAACACAGGCGAACAAAACACATTTGTGGGTGCGTCAGCGGGATACAACGACACTACGGGTTCCAATGTGACGTGCATTGGATACAACACACAGCCGTCGGGTTCAACCGCCGAGAATGAGGTGACACTGGGAAACACGGATGTAACGGACATTTATTATTCGGGATGGTTGCGACCGACATCTTTTGGGTATGGTAATCTTCCCACTGTAAATCCAGACAATGGATATATAGGGCAGATATTTAGCTGGACACAAGAAACTGGTGATGATAATTTAACGAGTGGAACTTATATTCAACCTACAATAACAGGTGACTTTAAAATTCCTGCGGGTGTTCCTGCAGACCAAGTATTTGGTGTTTATATGTTTTCGTTTAATTTAATAAATTTTGACGATGGTAACACAAATATAACTATTACAAATAATAATACTGATACATTATTTACAACTGACAACAATACAAGTAGTGGTCAATCTAGTTTTAGTGGATGTATTCCAGTTATTTTAACATCTAATGTATTTCCAGTATATATTACATATACGAATGGTGGAGGTGGTTCAAATCATTTTAAGGTAGCTCAATTATCTTTCACCCGCATCGCATAATTCAAAATAACAAACCCAAAATCCAAACCCAATAAACTAAAAAAATGAAAAATAATAACTAATCAACCAAACTTATTATTTTTAAAAATAAATGCAATCCAAAAATACCCAAAACAACCAACTCACCCAAAACAACAAAAACAAAAACACCTGCACTTTATGCCACCAAGAATTTGCCAATGAAACAGAATTCCGTGCCCACTCAACAATGTGTAATATTCAATACGAAACTGGTCGCGAACGCAAACGCATCACAGCCAAACAAAACCCCGAACCAATCCCCATAATTACGTGGAACCAGATGGTGGAACGAATGCAACTATTAGAAAGGCAAAACGAGCAACTAAAAAACCGGGTGGAAAAACTGGAACGAGCGACACACACAAAGCAAAAAAAGATAAACATTCAGGAATACCTAACAAAGCACGTGGAACCGCCGTATTCATGGTCGAAATGGGTATCTGTCCATTTTGTCTTAAAAGCAGACGATGTGGAAGAATTCGGCTACGGGCATTTGACAGCCAAAGAATTGGTGGAACGAGTGATAAAAGATGGACTGATTAATGACGACACCAGCACCATCCCAATGCCGATATATAGTTTCAGCCACAAGATGAACGAAATATTTGTATATGCGAAAGCGAAAGCAAAAGAAAATTCAGAGCAAACAGACCAATCCCAATCCCAATCCCAACCCCAACCCCAACCCCAACTAGAATGGAGAAAGTTCGACACAAAGGACATGACACGACTTTTACAATATATCGAACGAATGATTTGTCTAACGTGCAATCAATGGAAGACCGCAAACGAACATTTACTGACACAAAAGCAGATAAACAGCGTGGAATATAACCTCGCCAACATTCCCACCGCAGAAACAAATGCATGTTTTCCCAAATTCTTTCACATGATGTACCAATACACCAAACACGAATACACGAGCATGATAGAAATGGTTATGTAAAACTAACAAAATACAAAAACTAAAACAAATACAAAAACCAAAACCAAAAAATAAACAACAAAGCCTACACAGGAATAAATCGCATAGGTTTTTTCATGTCCATATAAATATGCAATTCACCAAATTTCTTATCAGCAGGATAAGATTGGAATTTTCCCTGCATTCCAGGCTGCATAATTCGGTTCTGAAACCAAATACTGGCATCACTAACATTATAAATATCCCCTTTAATATTTCCCTTGTTTCCAACAGAAAGTCCCGAAACAACCTTGGGCATGGTTCCAAATTCTTCATGTCCGCTATGCACCCCTCTTCCATAAACAGCGATATCAGGCATAATATATTTCAACAAGCGCAAATCATGACTGGGATTGCGGACCATAGAACTAATAAAAAAGTTATTTGCATTGAGTGATTTTTCAAAAAAATTAAACCCATAATGTCCACCACATCCAGGATTGCATTCTGGTGTCGCACACAGCCGGTCATACAAAGCACGTGCCTTGGTAATGAAACACCGACCATAATCAATTATTTTTGCAACATAATAGGATTTAAACCGCACCACCTGTCCATCAGGCATGTGATAATTAAACTCAATGTATTTCCCCGGAGAGGGCGAATAAAGCAAAACATTTCCAGGGTGTAAATCATTATGGACGAAAACATCAGTTAATTGCCCCAACACCAAATAAACCTGTGCTAAAATGCAGTATTTTTCCACCACATTTATAGAACCACGACGCATCAAGTCATGAAAAGAAGGTGCATTTCGCAAATGCTGAATAAGCACAGCCAGATACAAAGAATCTTGACAAACAACATCATATTCCTCAAACACATTTTCGCCAGGTTCTGGGTCTAACAACATAAGCGCATTTTTAAACATATCAATATCGGCAATTCTAGGTGTCCTTTTAACCATTGTATAATTATCAGGACTAGTATATCCATATAATCCATAGGTTTCAACAAAGCAGGGAAAGAAACGCATCCATTCATTAATTTGCAATCCTACAATGTATTCATAATAAAGATTATCAGCTTCTGCATTTTTCGAGGATTTAAGAATGGACGATGCTTTATATCCCAGATGTTCATAATTAATTTCTTTAATAAATCCATTGGCGCTAATTTCACCAATAGAAGAAATGGGCGGAACAATGTAATCAAAATGAATAAAGCCGTTAAAAAAGGTTTTAATTTTATTATTTTCGACACCGAATGCGATGCAAACACCCGAGTCAGAGCAAATATTTTTCAAAAAATGAGATTGGCGTTTGGTGGTGGTAGCCTTCATAAATTTACTAATGGTTTTGGACGAAGACAAAGCCTTATTTTTTCTTGTTTTTGCGGCAGAAGCTGCAGAAGAAGCAGAAGAAGCAGAAGAAGCAGAAGCAGAAGGCGACATGCGTTTTTTCAAAGTAAGAGGTGAAGATGTGTGGGTAGGAACACCTTTATCTTGCAAAAAAGAGCGCGATATGGATTTAGGTTTTGATTTTTGCAAAAGCGAAGCCATTGTTATTGTTATCTTTTATATAAGTTCATATTTAAATCAAATCAAATTAAATCAAATCAAAAAATAAAAAATATAGCACACAATACAGCACACAATACAGCACAAATACAGCACAAAATATAGAATACATTTATTAACACATCACAAGACGTTCTTGTTCTTGCAAGACGAGAGAATGCGCTTCATTCCACATTTCATCCAAGGCAGCAGCGTCGGCGAGAGCTTCCTGGCGTTTTTCCACCAAAAGCTTACGCTGACACTTCTTCTTGGCGCGCTTGGGTACATTTTTCAATTCAATATAAATATCATCAGAGGCATCAGCATCCGCATCCGCCTTCAAGCACACACTTACCTGTCTATGTTTTTCGTGCTGCAAGCAACGAATAATATTGGCGGCACCATCATTATTGTACCAACGAACCAAATCAACATAGGCGTCGACCTTTTTGTTAGTTCGCGGAACAAACTCCACATGACGCACCACGCCAATATTATTCACCCAAAACAAGATGGCGATTTCCACTTCGGTCCATTCCTGGGGAAAGTTGGTCATCTGCACCGAGGTGGGGATATTCATCACGGCATTCACGTTGCACATTTTGAGACAATCAATCACTTGTAAAAATTACTTAATATTGAATTATTGCTTTCTTTTGAAAGAAGGTAATAAAAATAAACAAGATACACAAAATCATTTTTATTTTTCGCACATTTTTTGCATATTTTTTCCATCTTTTTACATTTTGTTAGGAAAACAAAAACAATAAAACAAAAATCATCGGTATATGCGTCGAGCACGCCATAACTCAGCGTATCGTGGTCCAGCACTATATATTTCTTTTTTATAATACTCGGGATACGAAATCTTAACAATTTGTTTATTGCGATACATAATATATACACTTTCCTGTGGATGAATAATGTCCTCATTCAACCGGTAGTTTTTCGCGGTCCGCACATTTCCCAACAAGTTCGGTCCTGTGGGATACAAAGCACTATTACCATAATAACGTGTCCGCACATTTCGAATAATTTGGTTAATACACGAAAGAAGAAATGGATTTTTGGGCTTGCAGACCATAAAAGCATTGTAAATGGTATTGGGAAGGCGGTCGCGCACAAAGTGTTCTTTATCGGTGAGTTCAATGAATTTAAACCCAAATGCAGGTGTCATTTTGATATCCATATAAATCCCTCCGCGTTTATATAAAATACATAGACGCCACAAGTCCGCCTTATAGGCACCCGGAATAAGCCGGTCATATGCAGTTAATACACATTTGGGACATTCTTTTGCAATGAACTGGCGACACTGGTGGTCGTCAAACAAATGATGCTGAAATTCAGGATTGCCGTCTTTCACAGCCTGGACGGCTTTGGTCATATTGGGAGGCATATCTTTTGTTTTCCAGCATTGATAAATGTGCAGGGGAATGACAGATGATTTATTCATTGGAAAATATACAAATAATTAATTTTAATTTATCATTATATTTTATATTCTTATTGCTAACAAACTAAAAAAAGAAAAAAGAAAAAATAAATCAATCTATTTTATTTTTGTTCCATCATTTTAATTCTTTCTTTATTCCAATTAACAAATCCATTGCTTTTTAGAACATCATAAGAGGTTTCCAGATGTTTTTTCGCAATATTGCACGCCTTTTTTTCAATGGGAGACAACTGATGTAAATAATGCACCATAAGGTTCTGCTCTTCTTCACTATAAAACACATCAAAGTCATCGGGCAATAAATGTCGAATAGTTTCTGTAATGTCCAATGTATTTGTATCCATTTTACTCAAATAATCCAAACAATATATAAACTTAACCGAAATAATTATTTCATTTTTAACAAAAAACAAAAACAAAAAACAAAAAAGCATTTTTCAAAAAAATGATTTAAAAAGAACATCATATAGAATATAATTGTGTAAGATAGATAAGATAAGAAAACATGTTTGCTCTTTCGTTCATTCTTCCCCTACTTTTCAGCGCGACTGCCACCATTCAGACAACTAATGCAGACCTTTTGCACGACTTTACAGCATTTAGACAGCTTTATGGTCGCACATATAGAGACAACAGCGAAGAATTCAGCCACAGACTGAATGTCTTTCGTGACAACTGGGAATTCATCACCAGTCACAACAACAACGCCACAAGAGTAAGTGAGACGGGTGTGCGTCTGGCTATTAATCAGTTCGCAGACTGGTCGAATGAAGAGTTTCGCACCAATCATTTCGGCTTTGATGCAGTAGAAGCACTGCGAGCGCGTGGTGTTCGAAGCGGATGCAACACGTACAAAGACACAGATGCAACCGCGACTAGCCAGGATTGGCGAACCTCTGCGGTGACGTCGGTCAAGGACCAGGGACAATGTGGCAGTTGCTGGGCGTTTTCGGCAGCGGGAGCGATGGAGGGAGCCTGGGCCACCGCAACAGGCGAACTGGTGGATTTGAGCGAGCAACAGTTGGTGGATTGTGCGGGGCTGAGATACGGCAACCTGGGATGCAATGGTGGTATGATGGATGGAGCGTTCCAGTATGCAATGGACGGCAACACGATGTGCACCGAGGGACACTATCCCTATACGGCTACCGATGATGCCAATTGTGCGGCCAATTCGTGTGTGAGTGCATTCAACGACCCAGATATTACTTTCTCAGAGTGCTGGGATGTGGAGCCGAATAACCAGCGAGCACTGAAATCCGCGGTATCTAAGCAGCCCGTTTCGGTAGCGATTGAAGCGGACACGATTTACTTTCAGTTTTATTCGAGCGGTGTTCTAACTTCGGCCAGTGCATGTGGAACGAATTTGGACCACGGAGTGTTGGTGGTAGGATACGGCACAGATGCAGACACAAACACGGACTACTGGATTGTAAAGAATTCGTGGAGCGAGGACTGGGGTGAGAACGGATATATTCGCCTGGGTCGAAGTGATTCCACTACGGACGAGGGTGTGTGTGGCGTAGCAATGACACCTTCGTTTCCGACTGTTTAAATAAATAAACAAACATACATTCATAAATAAATTGCAATGTAAATAAATCGAAATGTAAATAAGTAAAAATAAGTGATGTAAATAAAATCAAATAAAAATAAACAAAATATAAAAAGTGATTTTTTATATTTTTTAGCATACAACAAAACAATGCAATTAGGCCAACGAAGTCCAAAGATAAGCAAAATTGTGAATGTATATCAAGACCAATACGCCAACGGCGAACACTGCACGGGCCTCGGTGATTTTATCCGCGGTTCTTTGTGTTTGCTTCAATATGGAGCCATGCAAAATATAGAAGTGGAATTCAATTATGATAATCATCCCATTTCGCATTTTTTAACCCAAAACCAGCCAAACCAACCAACACCGATACATCCCTTTCGTGTTCTTTGCTACAAAAACAATCACCAAAATAACAACACCTGGCAAAAAATCCAGCAGGATTTTACCAAGGTAATCGCCCAAAATCCAAACTGCATCCAGCCAAACACATCTGCTTTTGCCATGTATACAATTGCCTTTCCGGTGCAACCAGTACATCCCCAACACAAACAAAGAATACAAAAAATATTTCAACCTACTCCAACACTAATTACGAAAATACGCGAAACAATGGCAAAAATGGATATCATTTCAAAGCAATACACAATCATTCATATTCGCGCGGGCGACGAATATTTAATTCATCGTGCTTTTACATCTCCCCAACTTGCAATAAATTGCAAAAAACACTTTATAAAAACGGGATTGCATCAACACTTGATTAAAAACAAACTCGAAACCGAAACAAATGAAAAAGAAGAACCAGAACCAGAACCAGAACCAGAACCAGAACCAGAAGTAAATGAAAAAGAAGAACCAGAACCAAACAAAAAAGAAGAACCAGAACCAAACGAAAAAGAAGAACCAGAACCAAACGATACAAAAGAAGTCGAACCAAACGAAAAAGAAGAACCAGAACCAACCGAAAAAATAAAAGATAAATATGTGTTAATTTCGGACAGTGTAGAATTAAAAAAGCAACTGAAACGAGCCTATCCCAAATTAATCACAGCACATTATTCGGTTGCACATTTGGGCGAAGGTGTCGCAGCCAAAAAAGACTTGCAACCCACACAAATGCAAGCAATAGAAAATACAATGGTGGATTTTTTTCTCATAGCCAATGCAAAAAAGGTGCATGCATTTTCCACTTTGGAACACGGCACCGGATTTAGTCGCCAATGTTGCGAGATTTACAGCATTCCTTATCATTACACGTTCCTTGACCCAAACTCAAATATTTAATAAGCAGTGGCCGCGGCAGCAGCAGTAGCCGCATCAACATTAGTATATTTCCCATCATCCAAAACACAAGAAGAATGAGGAGGAGAAGAAGGTGGAAATATGACTTTGCTTTCTTCCATCATAGGATACTGACCGGAGAATAACGCAAGATAACGATGATTTGCACACAAATCATACAATTTAAGTGTGGGAAAAGTCGCGTGTGCATAGCACATATTCAAACAACCGCACTCCTTTTGAATGTATTTATTATCAGGATTGTTAACAGAATAACCGCAATAAAGTTCGCGTTCATTCAGTTGTAGAGCGGGTGTAATCAATGATATTTTCTTTTTTTCTTTTGTCCCAATTCCGATGCCTATGCCAATGCCGTTTTGTTGTTTTCTTTTGTTTTCATTCATTTTCAAAAGATTTTCGCGTTCAATCTGATTTATGCGACACACAATCTGGTCTCTTTCGTCCAAAATTTGTAAAATCTCATCAGTAATTACCATTTTTCCAGTCGCAGAAGCCGAAGTCGAAGCAGAAGTAGTTTGAATTTGGTGCAATAATTCGCAGTAATGAGCTTCAAACTCTTTCAATTGGAAGAGCGACAGCATATTTAATGATTGAGTTGTCCACATTGTATAGCACAGCAAAAACAAAGCAAAGCAAAAACAAAGTATTGATAAACAAGGTAATATTAAATTTCCGTTGATTTAACTAACAAAAATGAAAATAGAATAAATTTTCATTTTTTTAAACAACAAAAAAACAACAAAAAACAACAAAAAACAAAAAACAAAAAAATGAAATAAAACAAGTCCAATATATATACCAAAGTAAGAAGATATAAAGGATCATCAAGTAAGAAATATGTCCCTAACACAGACCATGGTAGCTCCTCAGTTCGAAGAATTCTGCGATGCTCTCAACAAGACAGGATACGACCGCTTCATGTATTTGAGTATCTATGTAGATAGCGACGACCAAGAATTGAGACAAAGGTATCAAGCAAAGGTGGAGGAGCATAATCGCAAGATTATCAATGACCCAATTTATGCGGACGCCGGTTTTGACTTGATGAGCCCCGACGCAGTGGATGTGGAGTCTTCTTATGACTACGCACCTCACAAACTGGATTTCAAAGTTCAGTGTTCCGCGGGAATGCAGTATGTGGGAAAGCACATGCGAGATAATCTTCAAATCGTCAATTATACCACGGGATATTACATGTATCCTCGGTCCAGCCTGTCAAAGACCATCCTGCGTCTGGCAAATAGCACGGGAATTATCGACGCAGGGTATCGCGGACACATTATGGGTATGTTTGATATTCTGCCACACCGCACAACACTAAGACCCATTGAGCAATATGACCGCGTGGTTCAAATCTGTGCCCCCAGTCTAGTTCCCATTTTCGTGAACCTAGTATCCAGTGTAGAACATCTGGGTCCCAACACTTCCCGCAACATGGGCGGCTTCGGGTCTACGGGACATTAATTGTTATATATAAACATCAAATAACAATAAATAACAATAAATAACAATATAAATAACAAAAAATAAAATAACAAACAAATTATTTAATTTTTTATTTCATATTCAACAAATCAATCACATACAACATTATTTTTTGCCACTCTTACTTTTACTTCGTGTATTATATTTGTGAGTATAAGTGGTTTTTTTCGCATTTTTATTTTTGTTAGTTGTGCTTTTCTTTTTTGTTTTTTTGCTGTTGCATCTACCTCTGCCACCGCCACCATTCAAAGAAGAACAAGGTTCCGATAAACGATAATCCATTTGATTGACCGAAGAATCTTCTTCGGTTGTTGCTCCTTCGATGCCTATTCTTTGATATGCAGGAACATTTTTATTATCTTTTTCCCATTTTTGAACTGTATACCAAGTTAACTGAAAACTCTGGTCGATAGACAATTGCTCCTGGAATTGTTGCCAAAATACAGCAAAGGTATAATTTTCATCTAATGGAATATCCCATTTATCTCTCTCATTAGGTGTCAATTCATTCCAACTTGTGTTCAAAATATTTAATAAAACAGGCCATTTATTAATAATGTTTACCACATCCGTTACAATAGCCCAGTCATTATACACATAAACCTGATATGCCTTTTGTACGTTTCTGTCAATTTTCAAATATTTTGTTCCACTTACTGCAACCGAAGGAGTAATAAAGTCTGCAGTTTCGCATAATGTATGGGGGAAATATTTATGCATATTATCGGGTTGTGTTCTTTGACAACATAAATATAATGCGTATCCGAAACAATTGCCATGAGACTGGGGAATTTGAAAATATACATATGGGTCATAAATCTTTCTAGTTTTACCAGAATAGAATTTATAATGTGTTTCCCCTTTACCATCATTAAAAACAATATTTTTGTCTAAAATGTCTCCAAATTTTTTACTCTTTTTACTTTGGTTTATGAGTGTTTTTTCAATATTTTTGTCCGATATAAACATATCCGCACCGCAAATACGAGCCAATGGTTCATAAACATCAGGGTCCGCTAAAATGTACGAAAACACTGCATGATATGCTTCATAAGGTGATTCGCCCTCATCACCGGGAACAATTTCAAAAACTGGTTCTTGTTCTTCTTCCATAGTGAAAATACAATACAATACAATACAATACAATACTCTTATTTTTTAATGATATTATAAAATTATCATTAAAAATCATTTTTTAAAAAAACAAAAACAAATCAATTATCTCCCTGAAACATTTTGATGCACTCAAAAATCTTGGCGGACTCATCCATCTTAAATGCCCCGCGACTTTGGGCCAAATTAACAAAGGTCACGAGCAACTGCAATGCGGACTGCTGGTCGGTCACAGCAACATCCACAAGACGCATCTGTTTTTTTTCGCCATTGGGCTGAGGCACGCCATTAGCCATAGACTGAGACTCAAAAGAAGAAGTGGGAGCAGATGCAGGTGTTTCACTCATTGTTATTTATATATTATTATTATAAATGCAATGTTAGTTTTAATAGTTTTTTACGGAATAAAACAAAAAAACAAAAACTAACAAACAAAAAAACAAAAACAAACAAAAAAACAAAAAAACAAAAAAAACTAACAAAATAAAAGAAAAAAGAAAACAAATCAAAAAATGCATTGGCAAACAATCGGTGTTTTGGGTCCTTACATCTTACTCATAATAGCATCGCTTTATCTTTGGCTGAATAACAAACTAACATATTTGGAATATTTCGGCATCGGCACCGCATTTAATTTACTTTTAAATTTCATCCTAAAATCCCTCATCAAACAATCGCGACCCAAAGAGGATTTGACCATCGGTGAAGATACTGACACTGACACCAACACCAACTTTAACCAATATGAGTTCGGGTTATCCGCCCAAGGAAAACGCCAAGGTTCCGACCGCTACGGCATGCCATCCGGCCACGCCCAAACTACAGCCTATGTCTTGGCATTTATGCAACCTCTTTTATCACGAGACCAACCACAAGCCCATCTCAGCAATCAACTGTATGCATATCCATATGTCCCATTATTCGCCCTAATGATGGCGATTGCTTTTGCCACTATTCTTCAACGTGTCATATACAAACATCATACCCTGCTACAAGTGATAGTAGGTCTTATAATAGGAGCATTGGTGGGCATCACCACACTAAGAATGGCCAGCATCAAAGTAAAGGGCAACATTGAAGCCAAAGAAGATGATAATTACACAAATCGCACACGTCATCAAAACGAGGATAGATATGCCATTATCTTTGACAAAAATAAATAACCAAAGCCAAACACGGCACTTGTTAGGCAGAGGCCAATCAGGTTCATTTGCATTCCGCTACTACCAGCCAAACCAACACCAGCACCAACACTTTCAAAAAGCATAGGAAGATGTTTATACAAAAACAAACGAATAACGGGAAGCTGAAACACAAAATATAAAATGGCAAGTAAAATCGGTATCTGCAATTCGTCATAAATGGAATTGGCGGTTTCAATTCTGCGGTTCATAGCACTTTGTTTTTTCGCAGTTCTTTCATATTCCATTTCATCATCATCTTCTTCCTCAAAACGAACGCGACGATTAGTTGGTACATAATTGGGTTTGGCTTGTTCATCCGCCACCACCGAAGTGGTGGATTGGGGAATGTCGCGCACAGGCAACGAAGTTGCACCCGAAGCATTGGCTTGTTGCAGACCTTGAACGAGTTCTTGAATGGTATTTACATCCATAGCACCGCCATTGCCACTACCACTGCCACCATCAGCCCCAACCGGAGGCAAAACAATATTGGGATTATAATTGGCATTTGCATCCATTAATGATGTATTAGAACCAGAACCAGAAGCCGAAACAGGAACTGCCGAGGGAGGAGGTAAATTATCCAAAGAAGTAGACATGAATATTATTTGCTTTTGCTCTTACTTTTACTTTTTTTTACCTTTTTTTACTATTTCCATTATTTATCTTCGCCTAACAAAAGTAAAAAGTAAAAAGTAAAAAGTAAAAAGTAAAAAGTAAATATTGCATAAAATAAAAAACAAAACAAAACAAAACAAAACAAAACAAAAACAAAACAAGAACAAAAACAAAAATGTTTTCCACCTTTCAACTTGTTACCATGGCCGTTTGGCTCATTATTATTTTTAAATTAACCTTCATTTCCAGCACTCTTTTACACAAGTATGTAAATTACAACAAAAAGTCTGTATTTTACAAATATGACGATAAATTAATGTATGTGCGAGAATTCACCGAATTTGTGTTTATTTTGCTCATGTGTTTGCTAATTATATACGTTTTTCATCCGCGAAAAGACCACATGCAATACATGACAGATGAAATAAAAATGCTTATTTATTTGTTTGGATGGATTATTTTAATTACGGCAGACTGGGGGTCGTTTGCCAATCTTCTTTCTAACAAAAAACAAAAAAACATCACATTACACACATTACATACATAACACATACAGATACACATCAAACGGCATAAGCAACTGCAACAGGCAAATTATCTTCATTGTCATTATTATCATCTTTTTTGGAAACCAATTTACTTTCCACAACCTCAGCAATAGGAATGGCTTTTTTGGTGTCATCATTACCATTACCGTCATTACCATCAGCATCTGCACCAGCAACTACATTTGTAACCGGCCTTTTTTGCTCCCGTTTTGATTCTTCAATAAACATTTGCGCGTAAAACTCACTAACGGCCGAATTAATACGGACGCGTTTCGGGTCAAAGGCCGATAAATACAACCCATCTAAACTTTTGACCCGCGACAACGCAACATAGGTTTGTCCGCATTCGAAAATACCCGACCCAGCATCGATTTCAGCCATGTCCAAAGTTGCGCCCTGTGATTTATGAATGGTCAAGGCCCACGCCTGAATTAACGGCACTTGCGATACACCAATTCCGGGAATATTATTGCTAGGCCACACATTTCGGTCCATTGTCATTTCAAACCCACCCCGATAAAAACGCACTACGGGCAGTCCAGTGCCGGGTTCAAATGCCGTGACAATGCCCTGACTTCCATTGCAAATCATGTCGCCATTCGTCAGACGAATATTAACCACACACATCACTTGCGCTCCTACTTTTAAAGTCAACACAGTATCACACATAAGATTTCCCTCCAAATACGCCAATTCTCGGTCCATTTGTTCCTGTGTAAATCCCATTTGTTTAATCTTTTCTTCTGGTTTCATTTCCAAATTATAGCGTCGTTTGATATTATATTCCTTTTCTTCGCCGTCCAAATTACTCATCTCGATAAAATTCACCATTTTGGCTTGGTTGCGTGTGGGAAATAATTGTGTGGGTTTAAATTTCACGCCGTTAATTTCCGGGATTTCCTTTCCAATGTGTTGCAGCAGAATATTATAACTGGATTTTTTTAACTCGCCCTTTCGCAACTGGTTCAAAATCTTTTGATAAACGACATCGGTTTGCCGAAATATTTTCGCCAAAGATACATGATTTTCCCACGGAAAAGTTTCCAGCCAAAGGGGACTTTGAAAACAAAACCGCGATTCCATTTTTTCGTCTTCCGTCAGTTCTTTTTCGGTTAATTTTCCGCTTTTAAACACGGGTGGCAGTTGGTAAAAGTCGCCCGTAAAGAGCAACTGAATACCGCCAAACGGCCTTTTATTTTTGCGTATTTTTTTGCCGATGGCATCCAGAACTTCAAACACCTTTTGCGACATCATACTGACCTCATCCACAACCAGCACCTGCACGTTTTTCCACGCTGGTTTTGCAATGTAATTACGATTAACTTTGTCCACAATTTTATCCACTGTTCCATTGCAAATACCAATGCCTCCCCAAGAATGAATAGTGCTGGCCTTGCAGTCAAGCATCACTGCGGCACAACCAGTCATTGCACACACGGCGATTTGTTGTCCCCGCATAAGCATTTCCTGTTGAATATGGCGAATAAAAGCAGACTTACCTGTACCACCGGGGCCAGTTAGAAACATGTTTTTTCCAGACTTGAAAATATCATAGGCGATTTTTTGTTCGGGTGAAAATTCCATAAAATGAAACAACAAGACAACAAGCAACAAGACAACAACAACAAGAATATAGGATAGTATTATATATATTATATTCCAAATCATTTTTTTGAAATATAACGAAAATAAAACAAAACAAATCAAATCAAATCATTACTCATCAATGTCATCATTTTCGCTCTCAGGTTCGTCTTCAACAATAACAGTGGGTGAAGTATCAGGAATATGGACGTTTTCCTCGGTATCCGCATCCGCATCATCCAGAACTGCATCATCATCAATGGCATTTGCTTCGGCATTCATATTTAACAACATAATTTGGCTGTCATGACCAAAAACCATTGTCTCGATTGATTTCAATGTATCACGCAATTCTTTCACTTCATTTCGCAAATTATTCAATGCAGTTTCAGTAGCAGGAGAAGATGCTGATGCCGATGCTGATTTTTTAGATGCCGATGCAGATTTAGATACCACAGTTTTCAAAGCATCCAATTTCTGGCTCAACAAAGATACTTCCGATTTTGTTGCATATTCAATTGAACCAGACACATTACTATGGCTTGTACCCGCACTTTCTTCCTCCAAAGCGTCCAAACGTTCAAGAATATTTTGTGCCAAGTCTGCATTCATTCCACCACCCGAGCCCGTACCATTTTCATTTCCTTCTATTTCTTGCATAGAAACTTCCAATCGCCCTAAACGAAGTGTAATCAGCGTGATGGCTTGTTCAATGGTTAATTTTTTCTTTGGTTCATTTTTGACGTTTTGAGAAGAAAACTGAGCATATTGCTGTTGCTGTTGCATACGCATCGCATTGGGATTGCCTTGGGTCATTTGATTAGTTGCTGCACGAAGTGCTACCTGGTTTGCACCAGGCCCAGGTCTAGGACCAGGTCCCGCGTTTTGAAATGACCCGGCCCCGCGAATCGATGGAATAGACCCGCTTCTAACATTTGCAGAAGAAGAAGATGATGATGAAGATTGCATACTTTTAGCTTCATTTCGCCGAAGGGCGGCTCGTGTAGATGACATTTATATCTATTTTAATTAAAACAAGTCAAGAATATTATTTGTTAGGTTTAACGCACACAAACACACACAACACAATAAAAAGAAAAAACAAAAACAAAAGAAAATGTTAAAACTAACAAAAATAAAAATCTAATAAAATTAAAAATGTATAATGGTTCGCACCAAGAACAACCAAATCAAAATCAAAATCAAAATCAAAATCAAGAACAAAAACAAAAACAAGAATACATAGATACCTCAATTAATGACGTTCGCAGTCAAAAAGAGTTCCAAGACATCGGTTTTTCGGGTCATAAAAAAACCGATGTGAAAAAAGAGCTCATGAACGCACTCATTCAATCCAAGCACGAACCCGCCTGTTATTGGAGTGCAGAACTTATTTGCGCGGGACATTATTACGAAACCTGGGAAATATTCATTCTTTTCTTTTGCAAATATATTCACATCAGTAATCCTAAACTCTGTATTTATTTAAAAAAAAGATGGCTCAATTTCAAAAGTCTTTTAACCAACGGATACACAGAAATGGAATTATTTGCACGCAATGATAAAAAAATCCGAAATTTATATTGCGAAGTGGTTTGTGTTTTGTGCAATTCTAACAAAAACCACTTAATTAACGGCATAAAAATAAGTGAAGCAGATTTTGAGGTGAAAAGTATGCAAGAAAAATTGGTGTCTGAGGATGTGATACATATCAATCATTTATTTCGTACCAAAGATCCCCGTGAGTTATTCATGGCATACAATGAATTCTTTTACCATTTACAAAACAAACATCCCCGTAATGCATGTTATTGGATGGAATGGATAATGTCTTTTGAGCGAAAACTGGCTATGGATAAAAATTCGCTCAAAAGCGAACGCCGAAATTTCCAAGAAGTGGAGACAAAGTATCAAACCGATGTTGTGTGGATGATATGGGATGCTTTTTTCAATGAAGCCATTGAAAAAAGCATTTCCACGGCACATCAAATTATTCAGTCTTGTTTGTCTCTTTTTGCGATAAAATACACCAGTAGTCGCTATAATAAATATAAATTAATGATGTATTTTTTGATACAAGTGCTAACAGAACCCGAAATGCAAAGCATGAAGACCGAAGTGATACCTAACAAACAAATACTTCCGTATTTGTTAGAAAACTTGACCCACATTTATGCTCAAATTAAGAAAAATGAACGTTCTCCACGCATGGAATATTTGCATACAGAGGGAACGAAATCTAATCTGTCAAAAACGATTGAAAATATAGAAATGATGAATGAAATTGGATTTTAGAAACCTAACAAAAAGAAAAAGAAAATACTGCGTAAAATATATTAAAAACAAAACCTCAATTACAATAAGTAATGTCAAACAACGTTCCCTATCCCCCGTATCAGCCCAAAAAGTTGGCTAATGGAATGCCAAACCCCAAGTATGTAGATTTAACCAAGGAAGTCGACCCTCCGTTGGAAGGACAGGAATGGAGTGTCTTTACATTCATTAGTCCCGAGAAAATCCTCAAAGACAAGCATCTATTTCAGTTTGAGAGTTTTGTAAAGAAATGGGAATTCTCCAAAAAGATGCAAGCCTACACCCAGTTTATCAATTTCATTTCTTTCAAATATAACCTGTCGGCAGAGGCTCTCAACAATGATTTTGCAGATTTTTTGCGTGAGGAGGGCGCGAAACTGACGTCTGGTTCCACTGTGGAAGATGACTATAAGAGTTTTATGGAAAAGCACGGCGAGCGGATTAATAAGGAGTTTGATGCCAAGCATAATTTCCAGACATCTGTGCGTGCGGTGAAAAACAGCGGCAATTTCAAAACCGAAGCAGAAGCGCGAGAACGTGGTAAATTCATTCGTTCCCTGTTTCCTTCGCACACTACGCGTGTAGGACGTGTGGGCGAATTTGGAATGTGGGACCCCGAATACAAGGATGGTGGCGACGTAGAATATATGGATGATGAACTGAACCGCTTGGTGCATGAGAAGGAAAAGAATGCGGCGATTTCCAAAGCAGCGTTTGATACGCGTGTCAAGGAGACCAAGGAAAAGGCAATTCAGGATAACATTGAAAAGGCCGAGAAGTCGGGCAATGTATTGACGCAGAATATTGATGAAAAGGGCGAATTGTATTCTGTGACGACGCAGGAGACAGAACTGAGACAGATGGCCGATGGTGAAGGCAATGTTAGTGCAGCAGATGTTCGCAATGTGCTGTTTGAAGGCGATAATGTGGTGATGGATAAGAACACGGATAAAGGACAGAGCTTGTTGCTAAGCGGACCTTTGGCTACCAACGGACCTTTGGCTACCAACGGACCTTTGGCTACCAACGGACCTTTGGCTACTAAGAAGGAGGAAGAAAATACCAGTGCTAGTGCAGCAGCAGATGATAATGTGTAAAACAAAAAATAATAAATAATTAAACAATGAAACAATAAAACAATAAAAATTAGGTTAGTATACTTATATGCTCTATTAGTGTAGTGGTTAGCACCCAAGACTTTGAATCTTGTGTCATGAGTTCGAATCTCATATAGAGCTACTTTACTTTTCATAAATATATAATAAACACTTCACACATTTAATTTTTGCAAATTGTAAAAATTAAAATCAAAAAATAATTATTGAATAACAGCCAAAATAAGAGACAATTCTGTTTTATCAATGTTGGTTAAACTCGACCCCTTTTTCAAAAATACATGCAATCGTTGTTGCAGATATTGCATCACCATTTCCCGACTATAAAATGCATGTTCCGGAGATATGGTGATAAATTGATTTACATAACTATTGGAAAAATTATGGACGAACTTCGAATGGCTTCCGCCTTTGTTCGCAGGATAATTATACCAAATTTGCGCGATTTTCGTCAATGCATCCAGATTAACATGCGTTCCAATAGCGTCATCACAACCACGTAATAAATCCACATAAATAAGCTTAAATGTTAGTAAATAATTCACCTCAGCAGAACTAACAACACTTGGAATAGAAGCCATTTTGGCAGTCCATGATTTACATTCAGAATAAAATACGGCATCCTTTTCTGCAACCTTCTTTTGCTCTCCCCCTTGATTATTCTTATTCTTTTGCTCTTCCCTTTGCTGATGTTGCTGAGCATTATATTTTTCAGCCCTTTCTTCTTGTTCGCATTTCTCATATTTATCACATTTATCACATTTTTTGTTTTCATATTTTTCATCTTTGTTAGGAAAATTAAAAACAGAAACAGAAGTTTCATCCAAAGATGAATGTGTTTCTAAATGTTTGGACAAAAATACGCGTGCCTCATTAATTTCCTTCATTTTTCGATTGGCTCGCTCTGCATTATCGGCATTTTTATCTGGATGCCAACGAAGGGCTTGTTTTTTGAATGCCTGTTTAATATCCTTGCTGGTATAAGTGCTTTTTTTGGTGATGTCTAATTTAAGGGCGGCCAAATAAACATCCATTCATCTATCTTATTTATTTCTTTTTCTTTTGTTTTCTTTTGTTTTCTTTTGTTTTGTTTTGTTTTTATTTTTAATTTTGTTAGTAAAATAGAAATAAAACATTATAAGAATTAATTATCCATCATTCATCATCCAATTACCTAACAAAAACACGATAAACCCAAAAGAATGGAAAATGTGCGAATCTTTCCCATTCTTTTTAAATTAAAAGACAATCAAAAATGGTATTCATGGAAGATTGAAATTGAAGCAACGCAACAAGAAAATAAACAACACATTTTTATAACAACATATCACGGCGAAGAACACGGCAAAAAGGTAAAACATTCAAAAGAAGTAGAAGCCGGAAAATGCGGACGCACCTGTTTAGAACAGGCGGAACAGGAAGCCAACCGAAAATGGATAAACAAAAGAGATAAGGAATTGTATAGTGAGCGTGTCGATAATGCAATAAATGCAATCAATCCAAACCCAACTAGAAATCAAATTGTCGTGCGACCCATGTTGGCACAAAAGGTAGAACTTAATAAAAAGGGTGGTTATTCCATTCCTTTTCCAGCAATGGCCCAGCGAAAGTATGATGGAATAAGGTGCATCGCACATTGCGACCAGAACGACAACACCATCATTTTGGAATCACGCAAGGGAACACGACTAGTTGGATTTCAGACTTTAACCAAAGAACTCGAATATATTTATTCCCAGTTGCCGAGCAATATGAGACATCATATTTATTTGGATGGTGAGTTATTTACCGACAGAATCGATTTCGAAACAATCTCCGGTTTAGTGCGAAAAAATAAACCAACACAGCAATCAAAACAGCAATCAACACAACAATCAAACCAACAATCAAACCAACCAACACAGCAACAAACACAACTAACAAATCAAAAAATAAAAAAGCCAACGGCAATTCAACAGAAAAAAATGGAAGAAGAACGCGATAATCAAATCAAAAAGGAATGGATTGATTTTCATATTTATGATATGGTGAATTTGGCTGACCCAAACCAATCGTTTAACCATCGTTTGCATTATTTAGAAACAGCCATTCCTTGGTCTAAATTATTAAAATGCAAATTGGTTGAGACTTTTACCATTGACACCTTGGAACGCGTAAAGCCACTTCACGACCAATTTGTAGCCGAGGGATACGAAGGAATTATGTTGCGGGACGCCAATGGTTCGTATCAAATCAATAAGCGAAGCAAGTATCTGCAAAAATACAAGGAATTCATGGACGAAGAGTTTCAAATAGTCGGCTTTCACGAGGGAACGGGCAACGAAAAAGGTGCGGTCGTTTGGGACTGCAAAACGAAAAAAGGTCAGCCATTCGCGGTGAGACCCAGAGGCACATTTGAAAGACGCAAGGAATTATTCCAAGATGTAGCTGCAAATGTGGGAAGTATGCTAACAGTAATTTTTCAAGAATATAGTGCGGATGGTGTGCCAAGATTTCCCGTTGGAAAAAGTATTCGTCCTAAGGATTTGTAATTTTATTTTGAATAAAATGAAATTATTTAAATCAATATGTTATTGTATATGCAAAGTAATAAATTAAAATTAAACACAAAAAACAAATAAATCAATTTTTCATAATATAATGATTTATTTTAAATGCTCTAAAAATAACAATTCATAATATTTTACACATTTTTCATCGTTATGTAAAGGTATTAGAGTAAATATTAAACTTTTTGTAATTATTTTCATATTTTCAAAATCTTGTTCTGAAAACTTATCAATAAAATAATTTTTAAAAATGGATATTATATTTTCTTTATAATCATTATCAATAATTTTAGATAGTAATATTTCATCATAACCAATGATTGATTGGTATATTTTTGCCCAATCGTATAACCAATCTCCATATATTGTTAATTTATCTCCCATTTTGCCTCGCATATCTATAAATTTAATTTTACCATAATTATTGATTATTATATTGGTAAATACTGGATCACCATGTATCACTTTTTTTTTACCCAAGTTGTTTTCTTCATAGTGTTCTAATTTTTCCAATATTGTTTCATACATATTTTTGCTATTTTCAAACAATGAATAATCATAATTGTTATATCTTTTTTTTAATTTTAAAGCATAATTTTCATATAAATTAATACTATCATTACCATTCTGAATAACACAATTTTGAATTCGATTTATACTGTTTAAAATGTTGATAAATATATTTTCATTTAACATTTTGGACAAATATAAATCTGTAATAGTTACTCCATTTATTTTTTCTATTGTAATAGTAGTTTCATTCCCTGATATATAAATAGGAAACATATCTTTTAAATCCGTTGGAATATTTTCATAATAATAGTGTTCTCCTTTTAAATCCCCCTTTTTAATTATTGTATTGAAACTATTTATGTCGATAGTATGAAAATACCTCGGTTTAATTTTATTGTTGTAATATCCTAATTCTTTTTCTAAGTCATCAAAACAGTTTATGGCTAAATCATCAATGTAAAAATCAGCATATGGTTTCCCGAAATATATTTCGTCATATGGAATGTCGAATTTATCAAGTGTTTCAAATGTTATTTTACCAATGTCTGCATTTATTTTACCTATGTTTCCATTGTGTGTTTTCATTCTTCGTGCAGTGTAGATAATTATAGTATTACCAAAACGTTTTAGATATTTTAAAAAATCAATATTTTTTTGAATTGGTTTTACAGATGTATAATCATTTCTAATAGTGGGGAAAGACACAAGTGTATTATCCAAATCAAAACAAATTCTTTTATTTTTAATTACAATTTCATTATTAAAGCAATTTTTATAAGGATAATTATTATAAAAAAATTTTAATTGTAAAGGTGTCCCTAGACATATAAAATTTGAATGTAATATAGTCTGATTTTTAAAAATTTGACCTTCCCTTATCATTTCTTTTATCACACCACTTGTATAAAATTCGGATTTTTGAGTTATATTTCCTTCAATAATTTTGGATGTATATTTTTTTAAATTACGAATTGAATTAAAACCATAAGCACCAGTGCAAGCATTATTGGAAATTTTGTCCTTTTCTTTTATGTCTATTATTTCATTATTTTCATTTATTTTTACATAGGAATATATTGGATTTTCATTTGTATCTTTAAATGAAAAAATACAATTTTCACCTTTCCATTGTGAAATTATATCACACGTATAAAAATTATCGCTATCTAAACACAATACTGGAATATCTCTTTGTTCATTAAGATTATTTATACCAATATTAATTGTTTCTGCTGCCCCTCTTGTGTTATTTTCTAGACAAAGAAATTTAAATTTTATTTTAGGGTGATTCTTAATCAATAAATCCTCTAATCTATAATTTTTGTATTCTTTATTATATGGAATAAATATGTAATCAATATTATCAGTATTTAAGTTATCCAATAAGTATGATATTATTTCGGGGAGGAGATTGAGAGGAGAAACAATTACTTTAAAAAGGAAGAAGAAGATTGAAGCCATTGGTGCCTCTCAGGGTGATTGAAGAAGACTGTTGATCACATTTGTTCTTGTTGTGTGATGAAGTGTGGGAGATATTATAGATTTTCCATAAACATTAATTAATGCTTTAGGATTTTTATAACCATTTTCTTTAAATCTTTGTCCAATACCACCAATTGGGATAATTACTATCATTTTATTTTATATTTATAACAATAATATTTAAGTTAATTTTTACCAAAAACAAATTAAAAATCAATTTCTTTCAATGCGTTAATCACACTTTCATCCAAATTTGTAGGAAATTGTATTTGAAAGATGATAACAAGTGCCCCAGTATAGCCGTCGCGCCCAATCCCCAAACCAGGGATTTTTTTAATGTATCCCGTGGAAATAACCCTTCCTGTATTATTAATAGTATAATTGGTACCATTCAAGTGATGTATAACAAAAGAAAAACCACATAATGCTTCTTTCACTGTTATTTTCTTTTCATACACAAGGTCTAATCCATGGCGTTTAAAATCGGGATGTTCAGCATTATTTAATTGGATGAATACTTTAACATCTCCCTTGCAGGTTTCATGCAACACATTTCCCTTGTCCTCAAGAATAATGATTTCGTTTTCATCAATCCCCTTTGGTACATTCACATATAATATTTCAACCTCATATTTTTTCACCCCTTCTTCCATTATCCACCGCTCAATTTCCAAAGGCATCAGTGCTCCTGAATACATGTTATCATAAGAGACATTCAAAGTGCAATTAAGAGCAGTCGGTTTTTCCACATGATAAAAGGGAGGAACATCAACATGTGATGCAGACATGTGGTGATGGTGGTGGCGTTCACTATCTAAACCAACACCATTGGATGTCCCAGGATTGCTGGATGCTGCTGCCGCCGCCGCTGTGGTCGCCGCAATAAAATCTTCGAATACAGACACTAATTTTTCTTTTGAAATTCCTTTTTTTCCATTTTCAGAACGGCCATTGCCATTTTGGTGGCGGTCATTGGCTCGTGCAGTAGCCTTGGCAGAGGAAAACAAATGAGCGAACAAATTGCCAATTCCACCAGCTTCGTCTTCGGCAAATAACGGTATATGCAAGTCGCGAGATAAATCATAATTTTTTCGCTTTTGTTCGTCCCCCAAGACTTCGTATGCCGAGGAAATCTCCTGAAATTTTTTCGTCGCAGTGGGGTCGCCTGGGTTTTTATCGGGGTGATATATCATGGTGAGTTTTCTGTATGCTTTTTTTATGTCCGCTGCGGTAGCTGTTTCGTCTATGTTTAAAATGGTATAGTAATCAGGTTCTTCTTTTTCATTTATTCCATTCATTCCATATATATTTAGTTGAGTGCATTATTTTTTAATTGTTTTCGAAACATACAAAAAATATAAAATTAAATATAAAATTAAATATAAATTTAAAAATGAAAATAAATTTTATTAAAATGAAATTTATTTAATTAACATATTAATTAATCAATAACAGACAACCAGACAATCTGTCATTTTCAATTTCAATATAATGGAAAAGGTCATTGCAAAGCGAGAAAAGTGTGGTGACAATCATGGCTTTTTAGTTTCGGCGATGTTTGTTCCCGTTCGCAAATGCATTAAGAAGCATTACATTTATGGTTTTAACTCTTCCAAGCGTCGTTATTGCAATTCGCATATGACTACCCATGCTGAAATTCAAGCACTCAATAATCTGCGGTATCACTTAGCCAAGCATCGCATAAGACAAGTAAAAGCGGATTTGCATATTTTTCGAAAGACGCGTGATGGAAATCTGTCTTCTTCCGCACCATGTTATCACTGCACTTTGGAACTGGCCATATCTAAATGTGTTGAAATTAGGAATTTGTATTATTATACCAATGATGGAACATGTATAAAAGAACCTTTCAAACATTGGCTGGGAAATATAAGCGAATGTAAGCACATAAGTCGGTCAAAGATACGACGATAATAAATAAAATATGGATGCGAGTGTGTGTGTGTAAAAATAAAAATAAAAATCAAACTTTATACAATAGAAACTTACAACTTACAACTTATCTCCTACCAGTCAGTCATGTTTAAAATGCGTAGAATTTATGGGGAAAACACCCCTCGCAACCGCCCCACACAAACAGGAGCACCCGCTAATCGCAATCGAAATCGCGCCATTGTTCCAGAAACCATTTTTTTATTCACCAATGCTCGGGATGAACCCGCCATTTTAGAATGGGCGTTTCACCATTTATTGCTGGGATTTAGCCATGTATATATTTACGACCATTTATCCAAAATTCCTATTCAAACTATTTTGAGCGACTTTGCGAAACAACATCCCGAATATCAATCATTAACTAATCGTATTATAGTAATTCGTATTAATTTAGACCTTTCACCAACTGCATCTCCTAACAAAAATCAAATAAATTCAAATCCAACCAAAACAAAAAACATAAAAATCCCTCTTATGAATTCAGCATTGGAATACAGCATAGCCCAAAATGCGGACTGGATGCTCTATTTAGATGCGGATGAATTCATCAGCATCAACACAGCCACATTTAAGGAAGACAACCCGATACAGCAACTCTTGTCGCTCTTTTATTTTGCCGATACATTGGCTATTAATTGGCTCATGTTTGGCTCCTCTAATCACGAAACACAGCCCGAAGGGTTGATAATGGATAATTTCATTCATTCAGACCGAAAATTGAATGCTCACGTAAAGACATTTGTTAGACCCCGGTACGTCCAACAGGCATTTAATCCGCACTATTTTCCAGCAACAAATCCTAATCGTGCTTTTGCAGCGACAGGAAATACAATGGATGCGATGACGGCGTTTAATCCTGTGGAAATGGAGTTTCAAAATGCCCCAATATATATAGCCCATTATGTGGTTCAGTCCAAGGCGGAATTTATGCGTCGCAAAGGTCGGCCGATGGACGACGGAACTGGGAATAAATCGGGAATGTATGCACCCGATGTCTTACATGTGGTGCATAATGAAGTGGAAAATACACAATTGAGAGATAGACATGCAGAGGCGGTTCGTGAAATACTTACCAGTGATTAATTGGCTCAACTCATGCATCCCCATTTGATACCTCCTTTTTTGCTTTTACCTTTACCTTTTCCTCCTTGTCTTTTAACTCGGCATTTTCGTGTGTGTTTATGTTTGTGACGACATAGTTTCTTCCTATGACGTTTTTTTGTTGCTGACTTTTTATAATTATGCTTACGCTTACGTTTGCCTCCACTTTTGGTTCCCACCAAGCCATCATATTCACTATTAGCCATAGATTTCGCATACAATTCCGTAATGGCTGCCGAATTTTGGTTGGGTGGAATAGAACCAGCAGGAACGGGATAGGTTGGAGGAAAGGTTTGTGGTTTAATTCCGGTTTCGCCACTACCACCCATTTTTTTTCTTCTTTTTTTGCTTTTATTATGACGGCGACGGCGACTACCACCTGTTCCAATTAACGACATTTGCTGATTTACCGCATCAGCCGTATTTTGTTGCCCTGTTTTATAAATGCTTCCTTGATGCAAAGGCGCAATTGGAGCTGGCTCTAATTGTAAATCGGGTTTCGAATTACTCATTTATTATATATAAATATTTACAAATATATAACACAATAATAAATAAATAAAAATCACAACAATAAAAATAACAAAAATAAAAATAATAACAAACAAAAAATAAAAATGCTTTGGAGATTGCATTAATAAATAGGACAACGGTTATTCACTTGTTCCCATAAATAATTAATACTGCTGTAAAACATTTTTATAAAATAATTGAAGAATATCAGCATTTCCATTTTTGATTGAGTGGAATATGATTTATAGGGCGAAAGAACAGCAATCACATTAGTCATATCAATATCATTCATAGTATCTAAACTCATGCTGGTTGCCGTGCTTACATTTCCAAAATCTTTCAAATAAGAAGGCATTACATACGGAATATTCACCACATCATGTTCTCCAATGGTTGGAAGAATATTTGGCATTATATTTGTCTTTGGTTTAGTTTGTGTATTATCATTAGGTTCATAAAGTTTATCCAAGACTGGAATAACCTCATCAATAATTACAAATTGACCCCAGTCATCGCATAAATGATGTGTCGTACTTACCATCATTATTGAAATATAAATCTTACTTAACAAGAAAGAAATAAATAATTTGTTAGTTTGAATTATTGTAATATTACATTACAAAATCATAATTTATTCTTCATTTTTAGATGATGGCTTATTTTTGTCATTTTTAGTGTCCGCTCTATCACGTTCGCCATCGGCATCACCATTATTATTTTCACACTTAATTTTGAGTATTTCAAAGTATTTATTAATTACTGCCATTTCTATTTTTTCTTCCTGTTCTGCATTGGAAAATTGTTTCATAAAATTCCGTGCATTACGAACAATTTGTTTACATTGTTCAGGATGATGATTGCACCAAATTACTTTTTGTTTCAAATCACTGAAATCATCTTTGAGTAAAATATAATGATAATTGGGAATAAGTGTAGTTTTATTATTTGTATAAAATATTATAATAGGTAAACAATTATTTATGTCTATTTTATTAATAAAAAATTCTCCAGAATTTCATTTAGAAATAA
>Ga0180432_10000978_pt1 | contig 45912 bp, 56 predicted proteins | sample SS_ome_10_FD_132414 | JGI IMG/M metagenome (GOLD analysis project Ga0180432, IMG submission 132414) | Hypersaline lake sediment archaeal communities from the Salton Sea, California, USA - SS_1_MS_2 metaG | ecosystem: Environmental > Aquatic > Non-marine Saline and Alkaline > Hypersaline >...
ACGTTGAGCAACAATGTTGTCACGCTGTATAGTGCCGCCGATACGAGCCTGAGCAACAATATCGTGACGCTCTATGCGGCAGCGGACGGGGTACTCAGCAATAACCTCGTGACGCTATACAGTACGGCCGACGGCGTGGTCAGCAACAACCTGGTTGCCCTTTTATATCCCCGCAGCAACCCGTCAAATTATGTTGATCTGACTATCACAAATCAGTGCGCGACAACGGGTTATGTCGATGCCGCCGACGCGCTGCTATTGCCGCTTGACGGTAGCCGCGCACTCACGGCCGACGCAAACGCAGGCAACCACAACTGGACAAATCTCGCGGGCCTGAAGGGGTCGGGCAGTCTATACGTCCTGGGCAAGGACGAGAGCAAGGCGGCCGGGATTGCTGGTGGCGGATCAACTGGTTTGGCTAATGGCGCGTCAGTGATTACGTACCCCACAAACTGGGTCGTCGCCGCACAAAAGGGCAATGTGATTGCGCGTCCGGCGACGAGCCTCCCGAACACTTACTTTGCCGTCGAAGACGGCAACACGATCCGGTTTGCTGTGCGCCGCGCCGATGGCCGCGTGACATTGTACGGCGACCAGAACATGGGCGGCAACATCATTACCAACTACGGGACGCCCACGGCTGCCGGTCATGTGGTAGATATGGGATGGGTGCAGGGCGAAGGATATGCCACCATTACGCAAGTCAACGATGTCAGCAACAATGTGACGACGGCGTATAAGGCTGCTGATTCCACGCTGAGCAACAATGTTGTCACGCTGTTTCAGGCAGCAGACGCAACGACAAGCAACGGCGTTATCAGTCGGATAGGTGGAAGTAACTTTGCGACTGAGGTATATGTTGACGCTGTGGATTTGCAAACCGTGGTTAATGTGGGACAGTCGGCTACGAACATCGGACGGCTGACCCTGGATTCAAAGTTGGCCGATCATCAGGCAAGCGGCCTTTCGTTTTTCAGCGCTGTCGGCGAAACCGTTGCATTTCCCAATGTGCTGTATTGCAAGAATGATGCCGAATTTTACAAGGCCGACGCTTCGACGAATACAATGGTCCCGGTGTCGGTCATGGCCCTGCAGAGCAAGACGAATGGTCAGACATGCGAACTGTTTTACTCGGGCCTTGTGCGTGATGATTCGTGGTCCTGGACAAAGGGTGGCATACTTTATTTGTCTGAAACTGCTGGGGCAATGACCCAAATCATGCCTACCGGAACATACCGGCAGGTGCAGAAAATGGGCCATGCAATAAATACGAACACCATCTTTTTCCATCCGGATTTGACCGTGATTGAGAGGCAGTAGGAGAAGGAGAAGCGCGATGTTAGAAGCACTGGTATCGTTGAGGCGCACAAAGGGAACCGGGGCGATTGGCGGGGATCTGAAACCCGGCAAGGCCGTTGGCGATATTCTCGTTGTCAAAAAGTCTCCCGCCGTTTGGGGCGAAATGGAGAAGCGCTACATGCTCATTACCTATCTCGATGATCCCGCACTGGAGGCAAGTATTGGAGATATGGGGGTAATTACGCTGCCTTTTGCCCGCACGAAGGCGCACGAGCAATACGTGGAACGGTGTACTCGCCGGATTGATATAAGCAAGTTTACCGGAACCGAGGGACTTGATGCGGACATTACCGTGTCTGAGCCTACCTGCCCGAAGGATGGAGATAGCGTGGCCGCTAAGGATCTGATAGTGGTGGCGCCGGAACCAGGGGATGTTGATGGCACAGTTGTGAGGTAGTTATGGCAACCGTAAAGACAATCAAACCAGCCGGCGGCGGTGATTACACGACTTTACAAGCCTGGGAAGATTGGGCTGATGGGCAAGCAAGTGCCGATCAGTGGGCAGAGTGCTACACCGGAGGCAACCTGGGTGCCGTACTTATTCAGACCTGGACGGGGGTTCCCGATTCCACACATTATCCCAGGATTTATACCCCTAAAGACCAGAGACACGAGATGGTTAATAACAATCTGGGTGCCTACATCGAGGCCAGCACTCCTGTTAATATCAAGCTAAACTATACTCGTGTAGAAGGGCTTCGGATTAGGGCAACTGCCGGGAGCACATCGGCAATATACATCAGCCCCGGAAACGGTGTGTTGATCACCGGCATAGTCATAGACAGCAATTTGCTTATCCCGATTACGGGAACCTCTATAGGTTATGCAATATTTACCAACATCATAAGAAGCGGTTTCGGGGGGAATGTCGAAAACATCTATCGTAATAACATCATCTATGGGCGAGGCGGAAAATTCACTGAAGGCATGTATTTAAGATGGGATGATCAAGGAGGGCCTTGATGAACGTAACCTCCAAAGTTCAAAACAACACGATTCACGATGTCGGCGGAGACGGGATTGAGCTTACACTGTCTTATGGTGGAACTATTGCAACCGAGGTCGAGAATAATCTCGTTACCGATTCCAGTGGAGCGGATTTCAAGAAGACAGTAACCAACACTACGGATAACACATCGTATAACAACGATCTATCATCCGATGGAACGGCGGATGATTTTGGCGGATCGAATCACAAGGTGAACAAATCCGCCGCCGTGCAGTATCTTGACCCGGACACCAATTTGAGGTTGAGACACGGTGCCGATGCGCTGGATGCCGGAAAGACAATAGGCACATTCGATTGGGACGCCGTGCATGTCTCCGGAGATAGCTGGCGACCACGAGATGCAGCTTGGGATATAGGTGCGCTGGAAGGCGCGTGTTGGGGAGGGAAGATTGGCGGGGGTAGCGGGAATCCGGGGATCAACCCTGGGAAAATAGACGGCGTGGATGTTGAAGACATCGCTAAGGTGGATGGAGTAGAGTAATGTAGATCGCTCAACGAGGTGTTGTGATGCAGGAAAACACCTTTCATGTGTCTGGTGATGGCTGGAGGCCACGAGATGCTGCCTGGGATATTGGCGCATTGGAGGGCGCGTGTTGGGGGCATAAAGCCGGTGGGGGTGGAAACGTTCCCCACATATCTCCTGGGGTAAGAAAGATTAGCGGGCTAGATCCCGGTGAAATAAACAAAGTGGCCGGGATTCAATAGATAGACGGTTGGGAGGTTCTTCTAATGAACGAATGGGAGACAGAAGATTGGGAAGAATACTGGCACAACAAACATCCAGTGCAAAAACAGATGTATGCTGGACGACCCCTGCCGGGAACGCAGCAACAGCGATACGCGATGGATGTGCGGCAGTTCATTTGGCCCGACGATCATGTGTTGCGCGGGTATTGTTGTAATCTATTTCAGGACCGCCCTTGTACGCTGGATGACATAGTGTGGGAAGTGCAAAAGGCGGCGGTAAAGAGATTGACCTATACGCGAGACGCCAGTCTTGGGTGTCCGGAATACTGGATGTTTCCGATTGAAACACACTACCTGGAACGCGGGGATTGCGAGGATGGCGCTATTTGGATGGCGTCGGTAATATTGACTGTGATGTCGCCGTTAGATAACTGGCGGATTCGGTGCAGCGCCGGTAAGGTGAAGGTTGGGCAGGGTGCGGAAACCGGTGGACATATGTGGTTGACATATTGCCGCGAAACCGATAATCAGTGGGTGATTGTTGATTGGTGTTACCACGAAGATTCCGATGTGGCCGTTGCCGACAAGCTGCTGGCGAAGCATAACGAGAATTATGTTGAGACGTGGTTCAGCTTCAATAACATATATGCGTGGAGTCACGACAACGCGATTGCAATGGATAGATTGCGGGAGAGATAATGAAACGATTTTTGACAATGGTTGCCGCGTGTTTGTCTGCCGTAAGCCTTTGGGCTGATACGCCGCGCAAAATAATCAACTGCAATTTCTTGCGGAAAGAGTTCGCGCCGGATATCGAGTGCAGCGCTCTTAACACTACGGTTGTGCGCGCCTATCTCTTTCAGGGTACAAACCGTTTCGACGGGACCGGATATGATTGGTCGCTGCGATACAGCAAGAGCGATTCCAGTGATAGCATGGTAACGGTGAGCGGTACGTGTAGCGGTGTGTATGCCGACTTCCCCTTTCTCACGAATCATCTGGCGAAGCCGGTCAAGAATTGGTATGCGGCCATCGTCGCAAGTTCCAACGATCAGGTGTATACGTACAGTCGAGGGAAGATTCACGTCTATAAATCGCCCGAAGTATCAACGCCGAAAACCCTGCTTACCACTGTTGCAATCAACGGGGCTGAATACGGGCCGTTTTCCGGGTCGTTTGCCGGTTGGCCGTTCATTTTGAAAACCGCTAGTCTGGGGGGTGACGTTACTGGACTCTACAGCAATCTGACGGTAATAAAGATACGAGGATATGCCGTAGCAACAAACGCCCCCTCGGATGGCAACATTCTGGCGTGGAGTGCCGCAAACGCACAATATGAGCCCGGCAGTACCGGTGCTGGTGATATGCTGAAATCGTCCTATGACACGAATGATAATGGACGTGTGGATATATCCGACGCCTTTATCGCCTGGACGAACGCTGGGAGTATTGGCGCAAACGCCGTGACGGCAATGGTGTTGAACGTCGGAAGCACACAGGCGTTAACTCGCACCAACGAGATTCTGTACCTTACACTCAACACGAACTTTCATACACGCAGTTATGTGGATTCCGGTTTAGCGCAGAAAGTTGCAACCAACGACGCCAATTATCTTGCCGCGCTAACGAATCTCACCGAGGGTACGGGCATCACAATAACCGGAAGCGGGCGAAGCAGGCAAGTTGCCATAGACCCCAGCGTAGTGACCACGAATACCGGGATTCAGGGGTCGGGTGGTGGTGTTACCGTAAGTGGTGGTCTGGAAACAAACGTCTATGTCTTGCATACCGATACGTCGTCTCAGACCAACCTTGTTGGTACTGGCGGTATAGTTATGCAGATACTCATGGTGGATACATTCGGGCATGTGACAAACGCCACAACCGTTGATCTTGATGGCCGGTATTACACTGAAACCGAGATTGACGCCATCACGAATCTGTTGCAGACATGGATTGAGAGCAATGCCGCATACACCAACGAAGCCCATCTTGCGTATGGATGGGGGGATCATTCCACCAATCAATATCTGAAGGGCGAATCGAATCTTGCTGGTGAAGTTACCGGGCCGTTCACCAATACCGCCATAGACAAAACAGGCGATTGGACCGGAACGCTGGACGGGCAAGAGGGGGCGTGGTACAGGCAGTGGAGTAATATACTTGGCAATGCCAGCGTTATGTTGCGGGATGGGTCTGTGGTGCCCGTATCGAACTTCAACTGGAACGCGCAAAGCATCACAAACATTGCGACGATTCGATTTGCCGAAGACGATTGGCTGTTCAGTACGAACAGTGATTTGGTGTGGAAGCGTGGCGGGGTGGATGAGATCGTTGTGACCGAATCCAATGATGTAGTCCGAAGGGCAATCAGTAATATCCTTGTCGGGGTGGGGCTGAATGTTTCGGATAGTAACCGTATATTCACAATCACCGTTGACAGCACGAACATCAATCCGTTTGTGACCTCATATTCCATGATCTATGCCGGGGCCGGTGCGGCCAAGGGTGTATTGCCGTTCGGTGCCGCTGGTACTTTTCTCAAGTGTACCGGACCAAACGGGGCGATAGCGTGGTCGTATCTCGAAACGATAGCGACCAACGTGTATCTGGACGACATCCAGGGGACGTTTGAACTTGGGAACTTCGCCGTTGGTAGCGGATCGAATCTTGTGGAAGTTACCCCGAATAAGGCGCGGGGATACATGGGTGTGGGGATTGGGACGAATGTGCAGGCGTACAGCGTGACGCTGACACTGGTAGCAACCAACATCATTGCGGCGATATTGCCGAACGACGGTGCCGGTAGCGGTTTGGATGCGGACAAACTGGATGGCTTTGATTCTTCCGCCTTTATTCAGGCTGGTGAGGGTATTGACAGGCTTGGCGATGTTGAAACCAATTCCGTCGCGACTGGCGATGTGTTGGTGTGGAATGGCAGTGAATTCGTGCCGACAAACACTGTGAGTGTTGGCGCAACCAATGCCTACACCAAGGCCGAGGCGGATGCGCTGCATGTTGCCCAGAGCAACAATATCATGGCGTACATCGACACTCAGGATGCCGCCGTCGGGCTTGGAGCAACCAATTACACCGACAACGCCGTGGCACCCCTGGCAACGACAACCTTCGTCAACAATGTTGCGGCGGACCTGGGGACGCACACGAACGACACGACTAATCCTCACAGCGTGACGAAAACTCAGGTGGGCTTGCCGAACGTTGAGAATGTGGCGTTGAGTAGTTGGACCGGCACGACAAGCATCATCACCGTGAATCCCTCCGTCACGAATGGCCTGCAAAAAGAGATACAGACCGACAGTGGCCAATACACTGTCACGGCATCGAGCGTTACCATTCCATTCAACACCACGTTTTCCAACGCTCCCGTAGTCGTTCCATATTGGAAACAGTTATCGTCATCGAATGCGGGATGGTCTCATTTTGTTTCAGCAGTAACGACTACCAACTTCGATCTTGGTTTTACCGGGCCGGTTGACGGCTATCCGACTAACGACATTGTTGGTTGGGTTGTGAATGGAGGAGGCGGAGCTGCTTTTGAACCGGTGCGCTTTTCGGGTCGCATTACGAACGATTATTCCATTGCAGGCGTCGGGAACTTTCGAGTCCCGTTTCGTGTGTGGAATGGCAAAGACACACATAGTGCATGGGACAATGATAATGACAGGTATGTGGTGGCAGCAAACGGAAATTACACGGTCAAAACTCAAATTTTCTTTGGGGATATAGCTGTTGACCAGTTGGTTGTCGTATGGACTTGGCTTGTGAGTGACGCAGGAGCGACAACCAATAAAGTGCTGTTACGCCAATACTCGACCGGCACATCTCCCGATTTTACGGTGGGCAGGTCTTTTGACTGGGATGCTGTAGTTGGTGATTATATATACACAACCGCTTATACTACAGATGCCGGGCCTAATGCGGAAATCAGAACTCAAGGCAACAAAGACACATATCTAGACATAAAACGGACTGACCTATACTAAGGAGAACAGCGCAATGCAGACCAACAATAAAATACTTGTACTGATGATAATTGCTGTCATCGCACTGACCCATTCGATCTGTAGGGCGGATGCGAAGACCAACTATGATGTGGCGACGGAATACTACATTTACCAAAACATCACGACGAATTTACCATCCGTCGCCAACAAGTGGGCGGTCATCACGACAGATAAAGGTGATGTGTCTTGGTATTGGACCATTCATGGACATTCAAAGCCTACAAAAGCGTGGCTGGATGCAAATATGTCGGATGCTATTAAGTGGAAAAGCGAACGGAATAAAGAAAAAGATGCTGACACGTTCGCCAAGGATAAAGACTTCGACGCCTTTCTTGACGTTCTCAACGAACGGTTTTCCGCGATTCAGATGAACCCTGCCGCAGTGACCGATATCACGTGGAAAGAATTGAAGAAGAAGCGCAAAGAAAAGAACAAGTGAGGGAGGATTAAGGGATGAACGGGAACGGGGTCAGGAGCGCAAAGACGGGATGGATAGCCGCCGCCGGTGGGATACCACTGGCGATGCTAATAGGGTGGTCGTTTGCCGCTGGCGGTCTCGTACAGAAGGTCAGGGCCAACGGAATAGAGATCAATGAGGCCAAGGCCGAGGCTGCCGTTCTCAAGGATAGATTGGCCGAGGCTGCGGTCGAGAGGGCGGAACTCAGGTCAACCATCCTGATATCGCTAAGGGACATAGAGCGAAGGTTGCAGAGCATAGACAGAAAACTCGATGAGGCCAATCAGTGAAGAAATGGTTACGTGCGGTAGTCAGATATTTTGCGGCACTGGTAAAATGGCCGATGGAAAGCAGTAAGTATATCGTGCCTTACGATATCGTGATACCGTCGCCATTGGGTGTGTTTATCATACCGAAGGGGTTTGTGTTCGATGGGGCAAGCGGTGTTCCCAACCTGCTGAAAAAGGCGTGTGGGGCGCACGACTATTTGTATCGCAAACCGGAGGTATACGATCAGATCGTTTATCCGTCCATGCCCCGGCGCATAGACAAGGATACGTGCGACCGCATCTATCGGTGGATATTGCACAGTGTCGGGTTTTACATTATCGGGTGGGTGCGCGATTTCGGGCTTGATCTATTCGGGCATAAGGCGTGGGAGGCATATCGGATGGCGGAAGAAATGATGGACGATCCGATTGCGGGGTGTATAATCCCACATCCTGATGAATGGATTTACGACGAAGAGGGCTGGGAATACAGTAAGCTGAGGCGAAAATAGGAGAAAGACAATGTTTAGTGCCGGACTGGTGATTGATAATACATTGCGGCTTATGCACCGAAAGAGTGACGACGACACCACCAACATTCTTTGGCGTAATCTTCGCAAGGTGTATTATTCGCTGTGCAAAAAGCACTCATGGGAATTGCTGCGGCGGAAAGCCGAGTTGGACTTCACAACCGCCGATTCTACCGGATTGTGGTTGCCGAGCAATCTTCTTGGCATCGATAAAATATGGGATGAGGACAACTACGTGGAGTTCTTCCCGCGTGACAGGCACAACATTGAATATGAAGAGCCTGGGTTTCGGTACTACACATATGCCGGATCGACAACTCCGCTTGCCACGGGTAACGACGCCTCAATAGCCTCCGGTGATGATGGAACGACGACGTTTACCGCCGACAGTTTGACCGCCGATCATACCGGGGAATATATCCGATTCGGTGAAGAATTGGCGTATTTTCTTCTGACAGCGGAGAAGACGTTCAGCCCGACATATTACGGTGAAGACTTGACGGATATCCCGTATTTCATTCGCCCGACGGAAACGAAGAAACTTGTGTTGGTTGACAGAAACGAGAACGTGCTGACCGATAGACAGGTGCAGGTGTACTATTGGGAAGCCCCCGCACAGTTGTATCGGGCTTCCGACATGCTTGTTCTTCCACTTTCCAAGCCGGTTGAATTGGCCCTTTTAAGAGAAATGCCCGAGAGCAAGGAGCGCAGACCCGTATCCGAAGCCGAGGTTGAGCGTGCCGTTAATGAGGCTCTCGCAATGAACCCGGACTTCCCCAGGGATAACCGTCCAAGGGACCGACACAACCGGCTTTTTGATTGTCGGACCAGTTTGTTTGGTAAGCGTGCAACAACATTGGCGGATAGAGATAGTTGGTTTTGGAATAGATGAGTAATCCACAAGACATAGATTTATCACAATGCAGAGAGATTCTGGCCGAAAACGAAGCGTTGTATTTGGAGAATCTCGATGATAGCCGTGTGTCTCTCCTTGCAGATGGAGAGTTGAATCGCGCATGGCGTGAGCCCGTGGGTGACCTTGTGCCTATGCTCATGGACTATCTCGATAATTATACCTCCGCAAAAAACAAGGACGAGTCGCGTACCGTTACCGACCCGATTACCGAGGGTGAAATACACAACGGTGTGTGGCGGCAGGCGTTCGTTCGCAGGCTGAAGCTGCGTGACGGTAACTACTACATCGTTCAGACGTTGCGGAAGGGATACATTACAAAGCTGGTGTCCGGCGCTACCGTCGATTATTCCGAAGTCAGGCTGGACAATTCCCGTCACTTCCCCGGTGATGGGGTGAGCGCACAGGAAGACTACGCTATTCTTCGCTGGCCGAATGTATCGCCGGATGACAGGCAGAGTATAGTAGATTCTCTTAATGCGCTTAACGCGGATACATTTCAGCCGCGTATCAGGGGTGAGGCGCTTGGAAGCGACTGGCACAGGATTCTCGCCACATCCGCCATAGAAAACGACGGCAGTGCAACCGTGACCATGTTGCTTGCCAGGCCGGAATATAGCCTTGAGACATACGAGCGTTCCGGGACCGCGCAACACGAGGATGTCAGTAATCAATGGAATGTGCCGAAGACACTTGCCCAGGGGATCATAGATGCATGGGAAGCACCGGGTAGAAGTGCGCGGGCCAGTTACGGGCAGGATGGACTGGTTAACATCATCCTCAGCGAAAAGGTCGATCAACCCGATATACACGAAGACATTATCACGTTTCGGAATTGTGACCGATATCGGGAAACCGACTACTATTGGGGCGTCAGCGACCCCGACCTCTATAGCGTGCCCGACACCACAGATGCGGGCGTGACAATCGAAAAGTTGGTCAACGAGCGCGGGGATAACACGTATACGATCGTCATTCACAAGACGACCAGGAATTACCGCAACTACGACGATGTGCTTGTCACCAACACGCCGTTAATTGAGGTCGAGGAAACACAGCAACTTGGGGTAACGAGTGAAAGTCCGGAAGATATCTCCGTTGATGAAGACGGAAAGATCAAGCGACAGCGAATTGCGTATCGGGATGATTGCTCCAAAGATATCACAACCACCATCGAGAGCGCACAGAACAGGGTGGAGGCGCAGCGCGTAAGCCGTAATGCCTTGACGTTTGTGGAGACCGTTGATGATGAATTGAACAGATCGTCACCAGCGGCGGCGGCGTCAGCGTCTCAGGGCGTGATAGAGACGGTGGATGTCGAGATTACTCCACACGCACTGCGGAATGTGCGCAAGCGTACAATCACTTCACGGGAGCATGTGATTCCCTCGCATACAAGCCGGGACAGCGCGAATGCGAGTAGATCGACGAATGCCGCGCTGAATGAACGCGATAATCCCACTAATGCAAGTGCCAGCCAGGGCCAAGTGATCGAGCATAGTACAACCAAAAACGAAGACGGTACGTTCAACATTCGTATTGATGCTACCGTTTCCAAGGAACACGGGATAGACGAGCACAGAAGCGAGAACTCCGCCGCAAGAAAAGAAGAGACCGAGGTGGAGTTGAACGACCGTGATGCACCCGTGACTGCCGACACGAACAGAATCAACGGCAAGGCTGGCGGGAATGACAGCAATCCAGAAGATGCAAATATCGTTATCGTGGATTCAGCGAAGAATCTTGACGGTACGTACAACAAGACCACGCGAACGATCACGCCCAAGACCCAGAACATCATCAACTATCAGGCCGTAAAGACCAAGACGTATACAGGAACTCGCAGCATTTACCGCAATGCAACGACAGCACCAACGCTTGGCGATAACTATGGTGAGTTGCGATACGTCCGAAACGCGGTCGATAACTATGACGGCGAGAAAACCGTTCTTACATATACCGATGATGATGCCGGTGATGGAATCTGGGAGCTTGCCCCTGGTGAGTATTGCGTCTATAGCGTGATTACCAGGACGCTTCAGCAGGAAGGCGGATCGCTGCGACAATGGAAGGTGGTGGAAATACAGGTTCGCATAAATTATCACGGTACCCCGAGAGAGGCGCACGTTACCGGGCCTGGCGCTATCGCTAAAGGGTTGGCTGGAAGTCGCGTGGACCGCCTGGCTCGCGGTGTATTCAGGTCGTATAGGATTCAGCGGAAAATTGAAGAAAAATCGTGGCGCAACGATCCGGTGCGAGTTATCGATGAGATCGAAGACCTAGATCCGGAACCGGATTTCAGTTAACAACGTGATTGGATAAATGAATGAATGGCGATATACAAATGTTGCACGAGCGGCTTTCTGCCGTAGAGATGATAGTTGGGCGAGTCGAGCTGTCTCAGCCCGCGTCTCTCTTTTCGCTTCCTGACGGCGACAGGGAGCCCGATTTCACTACGCATGACGATCCCGGAATTGATCCATCTGAAGAGGTGATCAAGCTTTCAAAGCTGAAGCACTTTGCGTCTTACGTAACAGCATCAGACACGGTTGTGATCAGAGGGGGTCGCGTCTACCTTGCGCACGAACTGAAACAAACCATTGCCGAGACCGAGATCGCTATATCGGCAGAGACATATGTATGGGTTAGGTACACTCAGTCATCAGGCGTTGCGGTACTTCAGAGTGGGGCGTCGTTACCCGATGAGGATTCCCAATACATCATCACCCCGCTCGTTCGGATTGGATGGACCGGCACAGAAATTGACATCGCGGACATCGAGGTATACCACGAGGGAGACATCCACATCGGAGGGGGCGGAGTCAGCGTCGCCGAGACGTGGTGGTTCACATACGCCGGTACTTCGCATACCGTGGGAACGTCCGAGCCGTCCGGAGTCCTTCAGGCCGGTGCGTTCTGGATGAGTATACTTGTTGTCGGAACCGGAACCGGAGATGGTGAAATCGCCGCCGATTCCGGTAAGTTGATTCTCAAAAACTATCAACGCTGTTTGCCGGTGTAGCTATGAGTTGTCTCCTATCAACACTTATTACAAATGTGCTTGACGCCGTAAAATCCAAGAAACAGGAGTGCGGTTGCCAGGACCATCATCTCCCAAGCAATCAGGACGACATGTGCGGGGATGGGACCGGCCTGGTGCGCGAGACGAGGGACGCAATCAACAGCATGAAGGCTGAGTGCGAATTAGTGCAAGGCGTGAAGGAAGACCCAGGCGAGCCGTCGGATTGCGGTATAGGACAAGCCTATCTAATCAAACTGCAAGGTTATGTAAATGATTTACAGTGCAAAGAGCCGGAACCCACGGAATGCCAAAAGGATATGTACTCCAACGGAGATTCCCCATTCGATCTCACGAGAAGCGGAAGGACTTCCTGGTTCGATGGGGGTAGACTGTTTGCGGTGGGCACATACTCCATTACCCATCTTCAGGGCGCATACAGGATTACCAATAGGCACCCGGCGACCCTTAACGTTTTTCACCGGTGGACATTTGACGGCATGTACGATTGGCCTTACTACAGGGAATATGTCGAGATTCGTGTCGTCGTGAAGGATGCCGCTGGAAACGAAACGACGCAGCTAGTTACGGATTATTTACTGACTAATACGAAGGAACAACTGCTAGGCGCGCAGGGTGGACACACCCTTAACGTAACGATAGATAAAGCATCTCAAATAGGCATGCGCATCGCCACATCTGTTACGATCAACCCAATACAGGCCAATGCGTATAGCGATCCACCGAGATATGCTATATCCGTATGTCCAAAGAGGTGTGAACCGGAACCCGTCACGAACGCGAGATATGTGCCCCCATCAAGCCCTGGTGGCGATGGTGAATTTCAGTGGGACTACGACGGAAATTATTGCCACACGAAATTTCAAATACTCTATCACAAGTTGGCTGACTACGACGATTGTTCGTATGGAGATAACTGGTGCGCAACACACAATTTGAGTGTTGGAAACGCCGATCATATCATCACTGTTCTGGATATTGAGGCGACGAGCGAAGCGATCACCGCCCTATCCGACGGGCAATATTGCGCCCGCATAGATGCCATTTTTGAATATACCGAAACAGATGATGAGGGCAGGCAGTATATCGTAGAGCAGCGCGGCGAAGGGATGCAGTGGTGTTTCAGCGCCGTGTGCGAATATCCGCTGGCTGAGTATGCCAACCTTCGTCCGGCTGACGGGAAATCGCTATCGAGAAGCGCGACACATTTCACTATTAGCCTTGATTACCGGTACGCCATGCGGGCTATTGTGTGGCGACGAATCGGCAACTACTGGTATGACTGGCAAATAGCCTCTGAACATGTATTACTCTATGATCCGACCGGCGCGTGGCATCATTTCTCGGTTGTGGTTCCGGCATCCTGTTGCGCCTATCAATACTGGAAGGTGGTTCTTTACAATCCGTGTGGCCAATGGATCAGCACGCCAGCAAGGCATATAAAATGGAATGCGTACAGCGAACCGAACGACCCGCCGCCCAACTGCACAAGCGGAGATGTGCAGACCCTTGATTCATGGACGGTGATAAACGGCGGCCCGGTTCACTCGCTGTCGGCATATGCCAATTCCGGCTCGAATTTTAATAGTTGGAGAATCGTTGAAACCGGGTCGGACGGCATATTCGATCCTGACGATACATTCTATGACGGAGGCGATGTGGTGGGTGGGGTGTTGGTCGGATTACCGAGCCAGTTCGATCCGTTGGACCCAAAATATTATGCGGACTTTCCCTATACGGGATACATGGAGTTGCAATTAGTATGTTAGGTCACATGCCATTTGTTTTTGATTTCGGTGACGGACCCGTGCTGTTCTACTGCGAGGGCGAACGCAAGGTCTCCAGCTACGGCAATGAGTACGAGTACGTCAACTGGCACGTATGCGCCAAGCCGCTGTACGGCGATGGGCGCACTGTGATCACGCCTCCAGGCGACAGCATCACATGCAACCCGGTAGTCTATGCGGATCACAAGCGCGTATACATGACGTGCGTAACCGCAGATATCATGCCGGAGCAACCTGCGAACTACAGGCTTGTGAGGTACAGTGGTAGGTTGTTCGACAAGATGGTGCTTGACGGCGGCATGGCTGTGGACAACCCGAACATCTTTACCGGGATGAGCAACGGGACTCTGACGGTCACGGCGCTGCGGAACAAGATGGTCATCTACGATCTTGAGACATTCCAGAACAATACCGTTATATTTCCGGAGGGCACTCAGATTCTCAGGGTGTCATACGCGGACGACAAGCGCAATCTCATCGTGACCTACATGCTGAATGGTCCGCACAGCGTAATGTATGACGCCACAGCCCACGTAGTCACGAATGAGATAACAGCCGACGGAACGCCGGTATACAAGTGCGCACTGTGGGATGGCCAGGTCATTCACGCCGTAAAGGGTGAGTCGTTTGAGGACCGGACACTGGTTCACGGCAAATTGCGCTTAGTGCCCGCTTCATTACCTGTATCCGTCGCTGATTATGTCTATGAGCCGGAAACGCTGGTAGAGGCACCCACTGAGATGCCCCCAAACAATTCCAAACAATCCTTTAAAACGCCTCAAAAATTATCACTGGTACAAACTATCATGTCGGTTGAAGATGACTCGCCTGCGGGCGTCTGGGTCAAGAACATGGCGAGCCAGGTACAGGATTCAATGAGACGGCAGTTCCCCAACTGTGGCCAGCGACGAAAACATCTTGCCCATTGTCAAGAGAAATTGAAATATTACTGGACAGAGTACCAGCATATGCGTAGCATAAATGAGAAAAGTGGAGGTGAATGATGCCTGATCCTTTTGAAGATATCCGAAAAAGGTTGGAAGAAGAAGCCAGAACGACCATTCTGCCCAAAGCTGAACGTGGGGTCTTTCGTGGTGGCGAGCGAATACCAAGCAAAACGGGAGAGGGTGTGTTCAGGGGGGGTGAACCATATGTTCCGTTAGCCGAGCGTCAGCCGACCACCCGGATGACCGATGAGGCGTTTCGCCAACTTGAATCAGACATCGAAGCCGAGGTTAGATTGTCCGTTGGTAGGCCCGAAGAATACAGCACCACCGAGGAATACAACCGGGTCGTATCGCAAGAAGCCGGTCGTCTTGTGCGTGATTATCCTCAATACAGGCAAGAACTTGCGTGGCGAGCACGCGAAGCGGAACCTCCTGAGCCAACGAGACCGGAGCCGGAAATCATACAGGAGGCTTACGCTACTCCCGCAAGGCGGCGGTACTTCATGCAGACGGGGAGAGAGAGTACCGAGGCGCTACCGCCAAAAGAAGAACACAGCCTAATAGAAGCGCCTACGGCGGTTGTAGAGGAAGAGGCGGAAATACCAAGCCCACTGATATCAGAAGAAGATATCGCGGGATTCACTCCGGGGCTTGAGGCGTTGAAGACCATTGGCCGGACGGCAAAAGAAACGCGGATGCCGGGCGTTGTGGCGGAGCGTGGTGGAACGCGCTGGCGTAAAGGTCGGCGTACCGGTCCCCGTCTAAGTAATGCACAGATCAAAGAGGCGTGGAACAAAGTCGATAAGATCATTCGTGGAGATCGCACGGCGGAGTTAACGCGTGAAGAGCTTCAGGGTATTACGCCTGAGTTGGAAGAGACTGAACGCGGAAGGCAAATTCTCGACGCCATTAACCGCGAGAGAATAGATTTCACGCGCAGGCTTCAGGCGGCAGCGGGTGGATTCAGGCACCCGGCAGATGCGCTGGCGTTTGTTCAGCGTGAAGCATCCCGATTCATTTCCGAATGGGCCAGGGGCAATGTGGTCAGATTGCTTCCGGAAGATGCGCGTAAACGCATTGTAGCCGAAGATCAGGTGCGAGCAGCCAACAAGGAACTGTGGCGGAAATCCGGGACAGAGCAATCGTTTGAGCAGTGGATCAACGATCCGTACACAGAGCGATACATGGTCGTTGGCGGGCAAATCAAGCAGGTGTCCGGACGTACCGAGGCCGAAGAAAAGATGATGAAAAAGGCCGAGGAAAACAACCGGCGCATCAAGTTCTACATGAGACAGGCGGATATATCGGAACTTACGCCCGAACAGAGGGAATCCATCGGTGTTAGCAAGGCTGTAAACAAATACATCGATGAGGAATCTCCGGACGCCAAAGTGATAGAATCCCACGCTGATGCGTATGGCGTGGAGCCGGGGACAACTGCGGCAATCAGGATAGGTGCCGAAGATCAGGCCAATCTTGTGTCTCGGGTAGCGCAACGATATGACCGAACGGATGAGTCCCTGCCGGATGTCATTGCTGCAATTATCAGGGACACCATTCCCACGGGATTGACGAAGCAGGCATATATCAAGGTCTATGGTGAATTGCACGATGCCGTTACGGAGCGGCTGGATCAAGCCGCCTCCGATGAAGACGCCAACTTGGGTCGTAGTGTGGCGCGTCAGATTGATGAGGCGCGACAACAAATTATACAGGCGACGAATACATTTACGCAATCAATGGCTGGCGAGAATAAGGACGCCCAGATTCGTTCGCACGCCGTGAGGTATGGCCTGGAAGTCGATAGTCCCGAGACGGCATTTCACAAGGCTGTTGTTGCCAGTATGTCGGAACAATTGGGGGGTGTGATCGGAAGCGATGTCTTTGGTCAATATGCTGCTCAGGGTTTATACACCCTCAGTCAAAATGTAGACGATCCGACATTACCGCAGGAGTTTCAGGATATGTACACCGCACACATGGACGTACTGAGGCGTGGCGTGCAGTCTATGCGTGGTATGGAGCAGGTGCGCAAGGAGGCTGCTGCGGAGGTTGAGAGATTGCGCGAGATTAAGCGCGGCGAATACGCAGAGCAGCAACGCACTGTGCAGTTCAAGCCCGGATCGGATGAACCCGAAGTCATTGTGCCGGACACCCCGCAGGGACAGGCGTTGTTGGCCCAATACAATGCGACTCCGGTGGATCAGCGAGAGCGGCTCAAGGCTCGCCTGGATCAATTGAACAGCGAAAGAACAAGCGCGGAAATTGAGATGAAGAAGGATATCGGAAAGATTCAACATGGATTAGGGATGGTTGAATTGCCTGTGGAATTGACCACAAAGCCGGAGCTGGCTGGAGCGCCAAAGGTAACGGAAAAGTGGACAAGAATGCAAGATGAATTTGATTGGGAACGCTTCGTTGAGATCATGACGGAACGACATGCTGGACACGAGGATTATCTTGGGCAGGTGCTTCAAGCGATTGGCGAGGCAAAGCGCAGGTTCTACCTTGGGATGGCCAGGGATATTATGGGCGGAGTTCCCGTTCGACCAGATCCGGAGTTTATGAACACGCTTCTGCACATTACCGGAGCAGAGGTTTTGCCAGGAACGAGATTGAGCGATATGACGGAGCTGGAATCGTCCGTCGCGCTTATGTCGCCGGAAAGACAGGAGTTATTCGAGGAAATGGTGAAGCGTGCGTTTCCGGCCAGGCCAAGAACGGCAAGAAAGTCTGGGGAGTACAAGCAGAAGACAAGGCGTGACGAGCCACAGGTAAGAGAGGCGTTGCTTCCAGGGGCACCAGGCAAAAAACAGCCGGAGGCTGGGCGCACGATAGTCAAGGTTGGAGATCAATTCATAGTTTATGATGCAGGAGAAGGGGAGGATCAATAATGCCAAGATTCATTCCTATCGAGGCAGACCAAATTCGTCCCGAAGATCGTGTTGTTGAGTTGGGGGAGATGCAGACCATTGATGCAGGCGATATTCGCCCTGAAGATCGCGTTGTTGACATAGGTGAGATGCGTGAAGGCGCGATTGATATACCGCCAACCACACCAAGAGAGGGTGAGTTCAGGCCGGAGATACAGGTCGAAGGTATAGAGGCGATCAACCCAGGGGCCGAACGTCCTGACATCTCGCAAGGTTTGGCGACGGAAGAGGACTTCGACGCGATCAGGAATTGGCACCTTCCCATGCAGCATATGTCCGGTGAAAATATAAGATACGTAAGATATTTCACCGAGCGTGCCGAACGTGGTCTTCTCACGAAAAAAGATGTCTCTACATTCATGGAGCGCTTTGGCGGTAAATCGTGGCTTGAAGCAGAGGCTCAAGAATTCAACCGTGATCCACTCAAGAAGATATGGGCGGATACGACGCTGTTCGTTGAAGAACTTATACCCACGCTTTCTGAATCCACGCTTGCCGGACTCGCAGAAACCGGCGCTGGTTTGGCGCAGACCATTGCTCGAATAAAGGCTGGTAAGTTGTTCGACTTGGAAGACCTGACAGATGAAGAGTTGGGCGTTTTTAAAGAGGGTGTTGAATACGCGCTTACCATATCTGAGACTCTTCGCGGTGCAAGAGAGCAGCAACTACTGGAATTGTTCGCCGCCGACAGAGCTGAAGCCGCTATTGCCATTGGAGCACAACACGTGGCTGGCGATGTTGCGTTTTCCCTAATAAAGCTAAAGGCGGGACTCCTTTTCACAAATCGCATAGTTAAGATGGTTGGCGCTGGCGCGAAGGCCATACCCGTTATCAAAAAACTTCGATTGGCGGCTGGGATCAAGAAGCTGGGACTTGACACACTCACCAGTAGTCGTAGTGGACAGGCCGTTGCCAAGGCAATAATCGGCGCAATGATCAACTATGCTACTACTCCCGGAAACCAAAAGGACAAAACACAATCTGCAATGTTGACGTTTCTCTACATGCACACACCGGCATGGAGCGGTAAAATGCCCACGCACGTATCCGCTATTCTGGTTGACTTTGTTCTCAACTCGGCGATTAGCGCGGGATATAACCCTGCCGATCCACAAAATCCATTCAAGGAACTACTGAGAACAGATCCGAAGACCGGCAAATTGACGTGGAGTGGACAATATCGTGCCGCACACCAGCGAGCGAACGATACGGCTGATGCGCTGGGGCTGGCCAAAGATGATCCCGACAGGCTGAAACTGACACTGTTGTATATCCTTCCCATTGTTGGCAGTGACGCCGGTTTCGCCTTATTGACCCGTAGCGCGAAGGCGCAAATGCGGGCGATGAAAGGTGATGGAGATGTGGTCAAAACGATGGCGGAAATGAATCGGTTTGAAGGTGTGCGGCAGCACGCCGAAAACGCACTGTCTCGATTTGTCGATGGCTTGAAGGAGCGGCACGGCGAGAACTATTGGAGCCGCTGGACAAACGATGAACAGATTCATTACCAGGCGCTTCAGCGTGCAGTTGCAGACCCGGCAACGGCGGCTCAAAAGGCATACCCGGCAAAGATCCCGCAAACCCCAAAAACCGAACTGACCAAACTTGACACTGGTGCGAAGGAAGAACGAGAAGAACCGGTTACGAAACCGGCTGTCCCGTGGTATAAGTACAAGCCTGTTGACCTGCTTGATTATCTACCAAAGGGTGAGATCGGTGGGCAGTTTGCAAAGGGCGTGCCTATTGACGCCGCAGCGCTTGCGGTTAACCCATATATCCGCAACAACATCAACAGGGTTAAGCGACAGATATATGATAATACCGGATTACACCTGACCGTTACTCATGCCATTCGCACCGAGGGACACGAGAAGGCGTTGATGGCAACCGGCTTGCACGAAGTTGAAGAGGGTGGTGCGCACAGATATGGTGACGCGCTTGATATCGTATTCCGCAACAACTTTGGTGAAACGGTTGACTGGCGAACAATGGACAATGCAACCAAAGCCATTATCAAGGAATTCGTCGAGCCGGTATTTAAGGTGCAGGAATACCTGACATCTGAATCTTCAAAGGGTTCGGCGCACATTCACATTGCAGTGCCGGACAAACACCGGAGCACGACACTGGTTGACGACGTGATTGCCGGGCTTCCGAGCGATGCGTTCTCGCGCCTGGGCAATGTTCGCGATGCATCCGAGTTGAGAGAGTTGCTGGCCAGATACGGCGAGAAGCCCGAGACGTGGCCGACGGTTCAGAAGTTTTACTGGTCAAAGGTTGCCGACGGCTCAATTCCGAAGCCGGAGACATCCCCAACGAAAGACGACATCATAACCGCGCTTACGAAGCGCACGCCACAGATATTGGCGGCAAAAGAAACGCCGACATATATGCGCAGTATTCTACCTAAAGCCGTAGGTTCGAGATCGTCGGTGGAATATCTCAGGCAGAACGCCGACCACGTTAAGAGCGTTATCCGCAAATCCGTGCTGGCGAAACCCGCAAAGGGTGAACGTGCGGTGCTGGCCGGACGCGCCAAGCGGCTCATAGACGGGATAGATGCCGGATTGGATGCGTTGGACAAGGTTGATTTTCGCGTCGATTTGTTCGATTCCGTGATTGATAACATGGTTAAGGGCAGGACTGCCAACGTCCAGGGGATGACGCGCAAACAATTGATGGCTCGATTACACTCGCTGCTTGCGGTTAAGGATAAGACCGGGAAACGACTTCAGGCAAAGACACACGATGCTGTCAGGGATTACGTGAGGCAGCGCCTTGGTATGCCGGAGGAAGGATTTAGCCTGACGCAAGTGGATGCCGAAGGATTGCGGCGTGCCGTGTTGACCATTCCCGTTGATAAGGTGAAGAATTTTGGACCGGAGTCAGGCGAGATACTCAAGATTATGTGGAGAGCGGAAACCGGCGACGATGCTTTACATACGATAAACATGGATCGTGCATCCAGGGGCAAGCCGCTGATCACGGATGTAGAGGCTGACATCCTTGCTGGCGTCAAGCCGCCAAGCGCAAGAAAGCCGTTCGAGCTGTCTGGAGATGATCGCATGGCTATTGTAGCTCAGTCCACCGGTAAATTGGCGAACACCGTGGGTGGCCGTGCATCTCTTGATCGTATCATGGATTCGCTTTCGCAGCCGTTACCCGAAGAGCCAATGGCACGTAGGCAATTCATCAAGGATGTTCACCGTGTGGCACTACAGGGTATGCGTGCGGATAAAGCCTTTGGCACAGAGGCGTCCGATGATCCTTCCGCTACAAAGCAAAGCCTGAACGACAGATTCACGCGCTTGGCTCGACGGATGTTGTCCTTCGGCCCGGCGAGATATGCCGTTGCCGACATTGCCGCTGATAACGGCAGCACAACCTTGCAGCGTAACTACATTGATTATGTCAAGGGTACGCGTCGTGGTGAATATGAATCGCATAGACGCGGAACAAGCGTGTTTCGGGAAGAGGGTATGTCGCGCTTTCTGATGGGTAGAATGTCGGGAGATGACCGCGCCAATGAAGCTGTGATTAGGCTTGTAGGCGACAACCCCGATAATCCCAGCGATCCAGCGGCGTATGCAAAGGTTCTCAAGTACATGAGTGATCTCAAAGAGACCAAGCCGAAGTATCACGATCAGCTTCAGCGGGTGATTAAACACTTCAAAACAGAATTCAGCGGTGATCCAGAGCATGATGTGCTCGGTCCATCGGCCACCAATTTGAGGTTCTTGCAGTTGGTTAAGTGGGGGCGCGTGTGGGATGTTCATGGTGAGGCCATAGTGCGTGCTGAAACCAGGGGGAAGACAGACACCGAAGCACATGCGCTTCTGGAAAAGCACACGCCGTTTATCTACGATGAGGCAAGCGGGACCGGGGCGCGCGTTGACCGCACGGTAATGCAAACGCTTTGGCGCATATACAAGAATCGCGGTAAAGAGGCAGCAATGGCGGCAGCAGCAAGGGGCAAGTACGGAGGTCGCAAGTATTACTACATGACGATGGGCGAGCGTACTAACGATGGCGTTCTGTTGCCGCTTGAAAGCAAGCTAATGCCGGAATACAAAGAGTCTGAGCGCATGGCGAGACTCAACATTACCGGCGTCGTCAACCCCAGGCAGGGCATCTTCGCGTATAAACAGGGGTCATTCATATCAAACGCTCTGTGGCATATGCGCACGCTTGAGGTTCAGGCACGAACTATAGAAGCCGCCGACTCGTTTTTGCGTGAAGTGAAGCAATACAAAGACGATGGGCGTGTGCCGGATTGGGTAGCGCGTGGACTTGAAGAAGGCGTGAAGAGTTCGTGGGGAATCCGCAACCGCCGTGAACCCGCAGGTCAACTAGTGACCGGGTTGAATCGCTTGTTCTGGCTGAGTTATCCCCTTGCCCTTACCCGACTTGCGTGGTACTCGGCGCGAAACATGAGTTTTCAGGGTATGCCTACGGGTCCGATATCCACGATGACCAATCCCGCCGAATTGGCCATTGCGTACAAATCAATGGTCGCGCCGCCCAAAAACAGCTTATGGAAAAAGGCGCTCAAAGAAACGTTTATGCCCGAGGTAAGCGAGAAACAATCAATCTTTTATGAGCGATTCATGTTGCAAGATCCCGGTGAGTTTCGATATCCCGGTATTTTCAAGAGACTCATGGTTGGACGGCAAGCCCTCGCTGATTTTGGGTGTCTTTCTATGAGCGCATCAGATACCGGCAATCGTTTCATGGTGTGGAGTCCAGCGTATCTAATCGCGGAACGCGGCGTTAATCAAATACTGGCCGGTCAAAGCGATAGGGCTACCGTTGTGAAGAGCATGAGACTTGATGTTCTTCATCCTACCCAGCGGGTGGAGTTAGGAGAGTTATTGACAAGGGCAGAGCGGAATCCGGGTGGCCCCAATCGACTTGCATATGAACCGTTCGCTCGACGTTATCCCGACATCATCAACGAAAACATCAACTTTCTCTACAGGACGCCGGAGCGGACGCCTGTTGAGGCCGCATCTCCAAATACTCGGTTTGTCATTGGGCTAGCAAACTACCCAATCAATAATGTGATACGGTTTTATCGCAACGGCGTTGAGCCCATTGCCAGGGAAGCACGTGCATTTTTGGCTGGCGAGAAGATGGACCCAAGTGCGGTGACGCATGGTATGCAGGTTCTTCTAGGCGGTGTTGTTGCGCATACATTCACCAGTATAGTTGCTGCACACATCATAGGCGAGAAGCGCGACTACGACGAAATCGGCGGGCGTGAAAGCCAGCCGACTTACGGCGTTGGCTCGATGCTGTGGGGTATGTGGGGACCGGGCGGCGAGTTGGGTGCGCTAATAACAGAAAAGGCGCGTCACATGATATTGGCGATTACTTGCGGAGACGTGAACATGATTGAAGAAAACGCGGATTGGCTGTGGGAGAAAGCGTCGTGGTTTGGCCCAATAGTCAGCGATCTCGGAAATGCGTATGAGGCTGTAGGCAATTACGATGGCGTCAGTAATGTCCTTGCGCTCAAGATGATTTATGTCAAAGCATTGCGCAAGTTGGGGGTGGATATCTCAACCCCGCAAGAGTTCGATTCTGTTGTGTGGACCGACAGGAATGTTGCCGAAAGCATTGTGCATTTGTTCTTTGGCACGGAAAAGACGCGACAGACGGTTATCGAACAGTTGCGGCGTGATAATGTTGTGCTTCGGAAGATTACGGATAAGTTTATGAAGGAACAGCAGCTACGCCAGCAGGCGCGAGATTAAATCACCGATTATTGCAAGTGCGCCCACGGTCATACAGAAGAATCCCATAATGGTTTCGGGTAGGATTTCGTTTCGCGCTCCGTGTGTGCCGAAGCAAAAGAACGCGCCAATGAGCACCAGAAGAACACCCGTATCGCTCATGGTCCCACCGCCTCCAACATTGCTCTTAGTTTAGCTCGTTGATCGAGCAGATACAGATTCAACGAACATGGGATACGGTCGTTCTTGTGCTCGTTCAGCCATGCCATTTGATATCCCCTGAATGTCTGAAGCCAGTCTTTCCCCTTCTTGGGATCGCCGTGCATCACGCCAAGATGCGTAGAATGTGATAGCGGCAGACCGTTAAGCACTTCGTATCTCAATGCCATATTTGATCGGCCAACAATATGATGAGCGACGGTTGCCGTCTGGCCCGACACAGCACAGCAATAACGGTACATCCTGAGTATGAGAATCTGCCACAGCGCATCACACTCTCGCATCAAGTTTGAATGTTTGCTCATGCCGTTCCCCTAGGTGGATTGCGGTAGTCGTTAATATCGTGCATCACAATGAAGAAAAGCACGATCAACACAGCCACAATGATTGTCTGGTTAATGATTACATTGCCCAGCATTACTTGATCCTCCAGACGCGGGAGCCGAGCACGGTGTTTGTCACGCCCAATTCCTCGTCTCTTATCTTTTTGGTATCATCTTTTGCCCTGAAGCGTATAGGTGCAAGAGTCTTGTTCCAATAAGATAAACACCCGGCGAGTTCGTGTGGTTGCTTGTCTGGAATGAAGAAACTCATACCGACTTCCGTACATTCCCTGAATGGATATATCGGCGGTCTTCCCGCCTTGCCATCATTTGACATATCCGGTAATTCCGTAGCTTCGTCTACTTCAATCTTGCTCATCGTTCTGCTCCTTTCTCAACGTTAACTCAAGTCTCGCCAGGGCGTTCCACGCGACTTGTGCCGCGTGTCTCATCCCGGAGTCTTTGTCTATTGGCCCATTAGCCTCAACTAACAGGTGCCGCCACATCGCATCTGTATACCTGCTTATGCCGTCGTCTACGTGAAGCCACCCACCCCTGGAATACTTTTGCGCTCCGAACGTCGAGACCTTGGCAACCTCAATAAGCGCATTGCCGAAATCGCCCAAGAGGCCAGCCATCGGTTTGCCGTAGTCCAGCTTTGCGCCCGGCTGGTGTTGTTCGATTTCGTTAGGATCTTTCTCTGTCTTCATCTACTACTCCCATTCGATCTCCACATCGTCGCCCCATAGCGGTCTCCAAAGCTCGCACGCCAAAACCAAATGTCGCCCCTGACTTTCATCCCTCCTCCTTTCTGCACACCACGCACTTCGGCGGATCGTCGGGTGCGAAACACCCACGCGTTGTCACCCTGTCGCCGCTCTCGGTTTCGATGTAGTGGAAGTTGACAAGGGAAGTTGCGGCGCAAAGGACGGCCATCGTGTAATCGTTTGGCGGATCAAAATACCATAATCCATCCTTCCTGAATATCTCATACCGCACAAACCCGTCATCCTCAGGCTTAGGCTCCGGCTTTTCCTTACGGCGCACTATGTACCGGATTGCAAGGCCGTGTTCGTCGTGGCCTGGTAGACCAGCTTCCCAACCCCGCCCTTGCACGTCAGCACAATAACTATCTCCCTTTTTCCACAGCCTCGGCTGGTCCCCTTCATCCAGTTCCCAGTCGTCGCCGAGCTTCGGGTCGGCAAGTGTGATCTTGCTGATCTCGGGAGGGAGATCGTGGGGAACAAAGCACGGAATTCCCCCGAACCCAACATCGAGCTTGATTCTCCCGCCCGCTGTCTCTTCCAACACCGTCCCGGCCTTCAGGCCCAACACGTCACGATTCAAGTAGTAATACGTTTTCATTTCCACTCCCCCATTTTTTGCGACTGACATACTCCACAAATCCGACACGTCCGATACCATACGCCGGGGTGGTAGTCTAAGAACCATCCCCCATACGAAGACCCCTCACCTTCACCCGGACGACCATCGCGCCAACTGTGCCCGTAGACGTTGCAGATATAACCACCTTTCGCCAGTTGTTTGACCACGTTCGTCAGGAACTTGTTCTCAAGCATATATTCTATCGTGTCAAAAATGTAGTTGGTTGCCGCGATATACTTGTTGGTGGACAACATGACCTGCCCAGTTGCGTCATAGAGCGTAATCGGGTTCGTGTATACTGCGCTAATATCTACAACGATAGGCTCCTCGGCCCGCGCCGCCGTTGCCGCCAGAATCAACAGGATTATCAGTGTTCGTTTCATTGTTTATCGCCCTCCTCTCGGCTGTGTGCCGGACGTTTTACGAACCTCAGTCCATCCGCTCACATTGCTGAAGATCGTCACCGCCTCAAGGAGCTTCTTCAAGCCAGGCTGAATCAGTGCTGGATTATCAGTGCTCGCCCGGAATAGCTCGCGATACCGGCAACCGTTTCGTTCGCAACGCGGACATCGCAGAGTTTGCTTTACCGTAGCGTATGGGTCTATCTTCCGTTTTTCGTCCACGTTCCATACCGTCACGGTTATCTCGGCGTTCATCTGTGCCCCGCACGACGGACACGCTTTTGATTCTATGCTCAACTTACTCATTGTTCCCCCACTTTCTCAATCCACCGTATCAATCCATACACTCCACGCCCTGACCGCCCTGTCTCCCGCACAATCCATTTCCCGGTCCCCGGCCAGAAATCCACCTTGTCCATGACAATCAGGTGCGCTCCATCATTCCGGGTCACGAAACTGATTCCGTGTTCGCGCAGAATCCTCGGGCTGTTCTCCCGGTTGCGTGCACGGCGCCTCTTGCCGTCGTCTCTCCACGTCCTGAAATCGTCGCCCATGTCACCCATTGCTCGCCTCCCTCTCTGCTTTCTCTGCAAACGCTTTCCTCGTTTCCTCCGCTTTCTCCCGTCCTCTCGCCCACTCCGGACCACAGCCGTTTGTCTTATCCATGCACTCCCAGCACGGCTCCCACGACTCGGGTGGTATAACTCCCTGTGGCACCATGCATTTCGTACATGGAACGGGCCTGTCCATTTCGTCGAGGAACTGCAATCGGTGCGCCAGAACGCGGACGACCGGCTTTTCAGTGTTTTTCCACGCACCATTAAGGCGCGTTGGCACATCGTCTAGGAAAACGCGGACATATCCGGTGTTAGCACGCTGAACGATTGTGCCGGTAAATGTGTTGCTCCTCACTGTGATTTCGGGGCCGTCCCAGTAATCGACTCCCTCGTACTCGTCCCATAGCTCAACCGATACCCGCTTTCCGATGCGATAGAGCTGCTCATACATGGCACACTTGAGCCTAACAGATGTGACGCGTAGTGGATTCTGGCGGGGTAAACATGCATGGAACATCACTTTAATGGCACAGGTGGCACGCTCGCAACAGTATCTACACGGCTTAATGTGCATTGCTCGCCTCCCTCTCTGCTTTCTTGTCCCACACAAATACAGCATTATCAAGTAGTTGTTCCTTGAACCGCTCCGGTATTTCCCCTTGGGTCCACAGGTTTGTTGTGACCCGCTCCCTACCGTCGTTCCACCTGATCGTGTGTCTGCGTCCGCCAAACCCCTTGCAATTATTCGGCACAGATTCATCCGGGTCGATGGCATAATGCCTTCCATCTATCCGGGCGACAAGCGGGTCATCCTTTTCCTCGACCCACTCCAACCAAAAATCACAGCTACTACATAATTGCCTTTCCCGAAGGCGGTTTGCCATCTTCTCGTAGTACCCGCCGATATCTGCCAGGTTACGACAGACGGAACACACGATGCGGTTGCGCAAGCCGCCGAACAAGTAATTTACGGCAAATGCCTTAGCGTCATCCTCGCGGATGCTCTTGCTGAGTATACAACGCTTTGACGCCCCACCACTTGATTCTGAATATATTTCGTAGACGCTATACTCCTTCATCCACGTACTGCCTTTTTCCAGTCGCCCATAGACACGTACAATGATCTGCCCGTCTACTGTGCCTATGGCCGTAGTATTCCACTCTCCGTAGTCCCCATTCCACTTGTCGCCCTCGCGTGGCGGCTCCCACTTAAACCGTTGCTCAATCTCGCGTAGGTCCAACATTGTTCGCCTCCCTCTCGGCTTTCTTCCCCGCCTCTGCATTAAGTGTCCACACCCAATGATAACAGCGCGGACCATGTTCCGGTTCTTTGACTTGTGTTCCTATGACTTGCTTCATCTTCATCAATTGCCCCACGCCGTAAGGGCTGAAGCCTGCCGCCTTGAAGTCTTCTTGTGTTGCCCCCTCCGGCCACTTGCTGGCAATCAAGTTCAGGGTGCGCTTCGTCCGCAGCGTGCTATTGCGGTGACGTTCATCCCTGATCATTTCTCGGACGGCATTCATGTTGCCTCCCTTTCCGCATCTTTCCGCCTCGTTAATTTAGCTCCACAAACAGCAGGACGCCCCATATCGTACTCTTGCTTGCCTGTGTGTATGGCATGATTTCAAGTCTACCCCTGTATATCGGATCGCCGTTCTGGTTGTCATCCGAATAGATGAACCCGCACCATTGTGTGAATGGCTTGTTTGTCGTTGGATCGAAGTCCTTTATACGCGCAACGATATCACCCCTGATGAACGGTGGTGACTCGATGTTAGAGAATGGCTTGGCAACAAACTCACCTTGCCGCCAGCCCGACAGTCGGATGAATATGTTCTCACCCTCGCACAGATAGAGTCGTCCCATCTGTTTCCACTTCGCATCGGGCAATGCCGATGGATGGCAGTACGCCATGTTTGCTATGTGTGTGTTCATGCCTGTTCCTTTCTTGGGTCGTAGCTCTTGATTGTGCACCAGATGTCAAACAGATGTTGAAAGGCGGCTCGCCACAGTTCCGGGTCTTCGTATTCAATGAAGCGGGGTTCACCACCATCCATGTCTGCTACAACCTGAACCAGTTGTGATGCGTGTCCCGACGCTGCAAACATGCCGTCGTATCCACCGAGTTGCAGCTTCCAGCTATCATACAGAGAGCGGAAGGTTTTCAACTTGGCAATGTTTTTGGTTGTCGTGCCTTTCAGATCGAGAATGATGATACCACCAGGAATGTCTGCGCTGATATCGGGCGTACCGGCATAGCCGAGTTCGCGGCTTCCGAATGGCCGCTCGCACGATATGTTTGTTGCCTTCGCTTCCTTCAGGTACATCTCTACTCGCCATGCGATTTCCTGATTAACCGGATCTTCCGGCTCGTCTTTGTGCATGAGCCAGTTGGCTACCGCTGCGTGCATGAGTTTGCCGCGATTCGCCTGCGCCTCCGAATACTCAACCGACTTACCCTTGATGCTGTCGATGTACGACAACACGTTTTCTTCTGTTTCATCCCCGTCGAATGGAAATGCCACACATGAGCGTATCGCCTGTTCAATCTTCCACTGCTCCAGGGAATACGAACCGAGTATGCCGATCACCGATGTGACCGACGGAAGTAAGACCATCTTTCGCGCGTGTCGTATTGTCGGCGTTGTCGGTGTTTCCTTTGCCGTTAAGACGCTATCCACTTCTGTGAGGTCTGTGTCATACCATTTGGTTCTCTGTTCCGATGCCATTGTACCGTTCCTTTCATTGGTAGCGGGGGCAGGAGTCAAACCTGCAACACCAGGATATGAGCCTGGTGGGCTATCATTGCCCAACCCCGCTACAAGGAGTGCGGGGGAATCTTGCGACCCCCCCGCGTGCTAGGACTGCTATGGACTACTTGAACTTCAATACAACCTGTTTTTCCAACTCCAACTCTCCAACCGGCCGAACGACGAATACGGGAACATCGATTCCCTGTGACTTCATCCAGGTGCGCACATCCTGCATCGTGTGCAGCCCCTCGTCTTCGTTAAAGACCACATTAAATCCCGACGCCGCGTACGCCAATCCAATCAGGTTCCTGCCTTTACGCGCCATGTTACTCCACCTTTCGTAGTTCGCTGTTCACCCGCTTGGCGAACATATTCTTCGCGCCATCACACTCAACCCACCACGTATCGAGGTCGTCGCTGCTGATGTTTGATGCCGTCCACCTATCCCACAGCCGCGCATCTTTCAACGCCTGCTCAATTTCCGGCCTGACATCGTTTGGCGGGAAATCCAGGTCGGATGAATCCGTGCCGCTTCCAGCAGACCCACTGACCTTCACTCCGGCCTGCGTTGCCGAGATCATATACGTGCTCATCAGTCTGCTTGTGACATCGGCCATGGCGTCATCAGATACATCCTTCGTGACAATAGCCGTCATTGCGTCAGCCGCCATATCACAGGCGTGTTTGTAGAGCGCGTCATATTCATCGACCGTGTATGACGGTGTGCGCGGCTTCCACCCACCAGACTTACCGCCGCCAAACCCGCCCTTCGGCGCACGAATAACGTATTCCTTGTTGCCCTTGAATTCACTCTCTTCGGCTTCGCCGCTCCACCCGTCCTTGATCTCGTCTTTCATGCGGGCGGAGAATGTCTTGACCGTAATGTCGCTAACGAAATCCCCCGCCAGTTGCCCATCGCAAATCCAGGACCAAATCGTGTAATCCTTATCGGGTGGATTATACTCGTGCGGTCCCTTCACTACTGTGTCGATTTTCAGATGCATGGTTTTCCCCTTTCTTCATCATTGCTGGTATTCTCGTCTATATTGGTTTGGTTGTCAACCACTTTTTTAACATTTCTCCTTGTAGCTCCTGTGTGTGTCAACAGGTTTTTTCATCGAACTCCAACGCCCTCACCATGTCGCCGGAGAACATCACGCCTCTGTCTGTGCAGCGGGGTTTCATCCCCACCTACGTCGTTGCTATGAATTGTAAACACTCTTTTCATCCTGCTATCACCCTCCATTTCCTTCCGCGTGTTGTCTGCCCTGATCCTCGTACTGAAGTTGTGTCATAAATCGTTGATGTCTTCTGATGAACCACATCGGCACTGTGCCGGTGGGTCCGTTACGATGTTTTTCGATAGCGATTTCAATGGGCCAATCTGAATCCATTGAAAACTCACGCTCACTCATGCCGGGTTTCTTGTAGATGAACATGACGATATCGGCGTTCTGCTCGATGTCCCCACTTGCACGCAGTGCCTCCAGTGTTGGCGGTCCCGGTGTCTGTGTTTTGGTTCTGCTATCACCACGATTCAATTGGCTGATTACCACCGTGGACATATTGTAGTCCTTGCCGAGTCCTTTGATATCAGCCGACCATCCGCCAACGATATCCGTTGTGCTCATGTTGCGCGGCTCATCGCTGCGCTTGATAAGTTGCAGGAAATCCACAACGAGGAATCGTATGCCGTACTTGATTGCGTGATATGCGGCCCAATTGTGAATCTCCGGCATCGACATGCGCTTGTCCGCAATGTAGATCGGCAACCGAATGATTTTCTCCAGGGCATCGGATAGCGCGTCGTACTCTTCGTCCGTCCACTGTGCCGTCCTGAAGCGAAACGTATTGATGTGTGCGAGAGACGCGGCCATGCGCATATACAGCGACTCTTTATCCATCTCCAATTCAACTAGCCCAATGGGTATGCCCTGCATTGCCTTATCAAGCACGATATCCTCAAGAACGAAGGCTGTTTTCCCTGCGCTGGGCCTTCCGGCAATGACAAGATTCTCCGGCGCAACGTATGAGCCGAGTATATTTTCCACCGACATCCACTTTGACTGAAAGCCCGAAGACCTATCTCTCTGATGTTGAAGGATTCGTTCCTTGATGTTCTCCGGCGTATCGTTATCCGGCGCATCTATCTTTGCTATGTTCTGTGCGTGTCGTGCGGCGTTGGCGATAATCTCAATCGTGTTGCCGTTGCTTCTATTCAACTCCCGTATCGTATCCGCGAACAGCGAATGTGCTTCTTTCCGCTTGCGGTTATGGATAATGTCCGTGATGTAGTATTCCGAGTGTGGCGCAACGGCATGTTCCACTGCCGTATCGACAACTTTCCTGAGATCGTCGATTGCGTTTGGGTGTTTGAGTGATGCTTCGCGCATGATCGACAGCGCATCTATGTTTTCAACTCCCGCAGATTCGGCGACGTGGCTGATTGAAGACCACAGCATTGCCGTCTGTGTGTTGGTGAAGTCCGACGCGTCTATGCCTCGTTTCCGGGCAAGCGAAAAACAATTGATCGGTTCAAGTATACAGGCACCAATCAAGCCTAGTTCGGATTCGTTCAAGTCCATAGCAGTAACCTCCGAAGCTAATTGCTCATGTTGGGATCTACGATAACATCCTCCCTTTCGTTTGCTGGCTGAACATTTAGTTTCCACATAGCAAAAGACACGCGGCCATTACGCTCCATGTAAGCCACCATCTGACGGTGGAAGCCCCAATTGTAGAATTGCTCGCGCACTTCATCTGTCCACATGAAATCCGACACCGACAGTTTGCGTTCCTTTGCGTCTTCGGGAACCTGGAACATTGACCACAGATTCTTCTCCATTATCTCGGCCAGCTTGTTAAGGCGCGACATTGATGGGGACGATTTGGGAAACCGCGTGTCACTGAATTTCGATGGATCGAATGTTCTTACTATCTGCACTACTGTCTTCTGTTTACTCATTGCTGTCCTCCGGTTCGTAGAAGCTAATGAATTCACCCTTGACCCGACTGACAAGTTTGCTTCGCTCTCCAAGCACAACCTCGATGATCCATCCGCCGACATGGGCGGGGGTTGGTTTAGCCGCCATGAAGGGTGTTTGGCTTTGGAATGTCCCTGTCAGTATGCCGTCAACGTTCCTGTAACACGGCAGATGTTCAGACTTGTGTAAGTGGCCAACCAGAAGGAGATCCGGCTTTGTGCCGCCTGACATTGCCTCGATGATTTTCTGTGTGCGATAACTCAGGGCGTAGGGTGTCCCGCCCGACGGGTGTACCATGTGCGCTTTCAGTCTGTGCCCCGCCTTACACATGAAGTTCACCGTTCCGAACAAGTCGCCGACGTGCTTCCAGTCGTCCCGCCGGGTAGCCATGTGGTCTCCGACATCACAGCCGCAGCTTTTGTTGAACGACAGATCGTGATTGCCGGTAATGAAGTGTGTGGTAATACCCGGTATGCGTGGTGCCTTTTCCTCGAAGATATCCAGCAACTCTTTGAGTCCCCTGACATACATCTCATACTCCTGCCCCTTATACATCTTGTGGCCTTCAATCACGTCTCCTGCGTGCAGAACGTGTTGGACGCCTTCTGAGGCAAGCAGCTCGTAAAACGTCGCCAGTGCATCGGTGCGTTCAAACAGACTGCCGAAGTGCGTGTCACCTATCACCCCGAACCGCATTGTGTTTTCCGGTGTTCTTATCGGGATCTGATAGTCACGCTGTTGCAGATGATACTTGCGAACGATATCACGTAGCCGTTGTAGTTCTTCCGCCTGTTCTTTGGCTTCTTTGCTCGATGCCTCTATCGGTCCATTTTCATCTTTCAGGTTCATGCGCCTGCTCCTCTTTTGGTGATCTTGTCTTTGTGGTGTTCTTTCACCCATGCAATAGTCTTCTTACTGCCGTAGCGCACCCGCCAGTAACGGTCTGATTCCCGCCAGTAGATTCGATAATCGTCCAGATAAGAACTTTTGGCATAAGACTTCAATCCCCCACCAATTCGCGCCATCATCGTTTTCATGCACAATAGCTGTCCATCCTCCAGTGATTCAAGAAAGGCTATTGTCTTTGCGACAGTTGGCGGTGGTCGTTGTGTGATATCCATGCCGTCATCCAGCGTCAATTTCATCTCTCAATTCTCCTTCGTCATGCTGTGAGCCTCCACCAATCCACTTGATCAACTCCCTGTATCGCAAAACAAACGAATGTCTAGCATCGGATGGAAGCATACACGATACCGAAACATTGTCAACAGGAAAGTTGCCGTAATCCACATCGAAATAAGCGCCGCGCGATTTCATCATGCGTTCAGCCTCGATGCTCGTTACGATTTTATCCGCCTGTTTGATCTGTTGGTATTCATCTTCCGTCCACATTCGCCCACAGAGAACAGGGATTATCGCCTCCATAGCGAATCGTTCAATCGCCCGTATCTCCGGTACCAACGCTTTGAGTGGTGTGGAGATATCGTTGATGTATGCCTCGGCGGCATCATGGAAGAATCCGAACAACTGCAATTTGCCGCTAAGGATTCGAGACACGTTTATGCAATGCTCCGCAACGGAGTAAAACCTGCAATGTCCAGTCCACCGGCAGAGATTCGACAGTGCAAAGCAAACGTCGTAGAATCTGACATCATCGGGGTTCACATTCCCGACGTTGATGAATCCACCCGTTCGCTTTTCGACCACTCCCGGCAATCCGGGACTGTTAGGTGTCCTGCTCATGCTACACTCCCCCTTTCTCAGTGTTTACCCAATCACTCATTTCGATTTCTTCCTCTCTTTTACCCATGGTTTCGTGAACAGCACCTTCTCCTCCTATGTTCAGCACCGGCAATCTCGTGTACTTGTCATCTTCGCCACTCATGATCATCCTCCACCTTGTCGTAATCGCTTCGAGAAGGCCCCTCAGACAGCCACAGACCGATTTTCTGGACGAATACGTACAAAGACATGAATCGGGGGTCCGAGGCCGTACAGAAGCTCCTGAAGGCCTTCACGACGTTATCCCGTCCATGCTCCTTTTCCAGCTTGCGTAATGGTCCTACTGATCTTGCGGCTATCAAGTGGCCCTTCGTTGCGCTATGCCATATGTTGTCGTACACCGTGAACCATGTTTCTCTTTTGGCATCTCCTTTCCCTTCCCCCCTACTACCCCCTTTACTTAACTTAGTATCCCCCTTAAAGGAGCCCCTATTAGTTATAGTATTAACTAATACTTGATTGCAACCGTCACCACGATCACATTTCGCCGGGATTTCTGAAACTTTGCGTTTTTCGGACAATTCTTGTGGGATTGTTTCGGCGGAATGTTCGCGATTCCTGGATTCTTTGTGATTCTTTGTTATATTGAGCGATTGTTTGGAATTATTTTTTAGTTGTTTGTCGGGAGATTCTTTGGAATTGTTTTCAGTTTTCCGAGTGAGACAACCTGACTCTATCAGGGAGTCGATTGCGGCGAGAACCGAGTTGCGAGATGTGCCAGAATCTCTCACTAGTTGAGCGATAGATGGGGCGGGTTGGCCGCTGATAATCTGGTGATACCACATCCACGCAAGAACGACTTGTTCTCTTGCCGGTCGCCCCCGGCACATAGCTGCCGGGAAAACCGAGAACTCATACTGTGATAATGGCTGAATCATGCCGGTTTCCATAGCTACCTCACCAATGCTCTCGGGACTACGACTACCTCTGGCCTGTTATTTGTAGCACACATGATGTCCTCCCTGTCTTCTAATTCATTGAATTAGATATATCACTCCACTACTTTTCACTCGATTGCATTGTGGCCTTAATCATCTTGACGGTCTTTAACATGCACAGATCGCCTGGGATAACGCGCAGCACGTGCCACCCGTTCATCTGTGCCAGGTTATATTTCTCGATATCCCTCAGCATCCCCTTTATACTGCCGTGTGCTTGTCGGGTAAAGATCCCACCCTCAACCTCAAGCGCAAGCCTGTGTTCCGGCCATGCGAAATCGAAGCGAAACTTACGGGTGGGATGAAACCGATATTCCAGTTCTGGTATTGGCAGTCCCATCTGCTTGAAATATGCAAGGACTATCTTGGTGTCGTACTTCATCCTTTTTCCTCTTCAGACATCTTGGCCCATTGTTTTCTAGTCATCTCTCGCCTCCTTCCACTCTGACCTCGTGATCATCCTCCACGTCGTCGCCCTCCCGAAAGATGAGGACGCGCCCATTAACCAGCGGGACGTGAAGCTCTACCGCGCCGTATGATATACCACACTTGAACACAGCATCTATCCCAGTGGCTCGTGATATCTCCCCTAGGGAGAATTTAACGTCGTCAACAACATTGCTCATCTTGTTCACCCTTTCTTTTCACCGCATTGAACCAATACATCGTCTATCTTCATCTCTTCCATCCTTTCTTTCTGATTCTGTCTATTATCCGCATCGCCTTGTCGTAATCCATTGTCTCTACCTTTTTGTATCCGAACCGTTGCAGCAATTTGCATTGCTTTGGCGTTGCAAGTCCATCGCGTCTCCTTTCCATAAGGCTATCGATGATGTATGCCGCGTATCCCCGTGTGAATGATGTCGGGTCGAACCCGGAGCGGTCGATAAACTCCTTCTGTGCGTGTGTTGCGGGTTCTCGTTCCCACAGAAAAGACGGCTCGTATGTCGAGGATTGGTCACATGCCAGTAATTCCCACCAGACAGGATCAAGGGTTTTCGCCTTTCTGTTCTTGTTGGCTGCAATGTACCGCGCCAACGTCTTCTCCCTATCGTGTCGCACCTGTTGTAGCGCGTTTTCCTCTGCTATGTCAAGGGGAAACTCGTCTTGACTTGAAGTAATTTGCTTGACCATTGATGCCCGAATCTCGGGTGTCGGTGCGTAGAGGTCGGCGGGTCTGCACAGGTCGTGGCGCTCCACGTTCCACAGAAAGTCAGGCAACAGCAGATTGTCCTTGCCTTTGACCGGGCGTGTACCCCTGCCCACCATTTGACAGTATAGCGGCGTGCTCTTTGTCGGTCGCAGCACGACTATACAGCTTATGTCCGGGCAGTCGAAGCCTTCGGTGAGCAGCATTGCGTTGCATAGAATGTCTATCTCATTGTCTCGAAACCGCCGCACAATCTCTGTTCTGTCTCTCGACTCACCACTTACATGACAGGCTTTGATCCCACGCTCCTGTAATAGCGAGGCAAACTTTTTGCTTGTCTTTACCAGCGGAAGAAAGACGAGGGTTTTCCTGTTGATTGCCTTTAGTTCGTCGGCACACGCGCTTAGATAGGGGGTTAACGCATCGTGCAGTTCGCCGGGCTTGAAGTCTCCATGCGATAGCTTGACTTTGGATATGTCGATTTGCACGGGAATCGTTCGCGCGACGATGGGAACCAGCCACTTGTCCTTGATTGCCGCCTTGAGCCCGTATTCGTATGCAACGATCTCGAAGACTTCAGATAGCGCTTTCTTGTCCGCCCTGAACCCCGTTGCCGTGAAGCCTATCAACCGTGCATCATTGAAATACTCCACGATCCGTTTGTGTGTCGGGCTCACGATGTGGTGTGCTTCGTCACAGATGATAACGTTGAACGCATCACGCTTGAACCGCGCAAGTCTTTCGTGATTGGACATAGACTGCACCGACGCAACGACGATGGATGTATCCGCCGCTCTGTCTTGTGCCTTTTCAATTGAGCATGGTATACCGGACGTTGCATCTATCGTGCGCAAAGATTGTGCAATCAATTCCTCTCGTTGGCACAGGATGAGAATGCGATTCCCGCACCTCGATTCGTGTGCTGCAATCTTGGCGAAGACCACGGTTTTCCCAAGGCCGGTCGCCATTACAACTATGATACGCTGAAACCGCTCCCACTTATCGTAGATGGTGTCAAGCGCCTGGACTTGGTACGCTCGTGCTTGCATGGTCAACTCTGGTCATATAGTTACGTGTGACTGTAAAGTTTCTACCGCACAGATGGTCTATTAGCTCGCTAAAGCTCGACCAACTGACTCGTTCTCCTTGGCGTGGCCCCCACCGCTTTGCGTGTAGTGGCGGGCCGTTGTTATATATCCGGCGTGTATGCCTGTCAGACCATTGCATGATGCGACCCCTGTATCTAATTCATGGAATTAGGTTGTGACCCCATTGGTGGTGTTGATCCAATTCGTCAGTGCGTTGACCCATACCGCAAGCGATGACCTGTCAATGCCGGGTGCGGTGTTGACCTCAAACAGCCAGTTGTTGCCGTCGGTATCGGTTGCTATATCCACTGCGCCGAAGTCGAGGTCAAGTGCTTCAAGTGCGGCTTTGGATATTCTGCATATACTGCGCCGCCACCGCTCTTGCCGCAACCCTCGAAACCGCCATCCATATCTAATTGCCCGTATGCGTCCGGGATTATCCACGCTGGGCAGCTTGCGGCAGTATCGGATGATCTCTCCCTGGAAAACGTGTATCCGATATTCCATCTTAATGTTGATCAACTCCTGTGCATAGTCTGCCCCGGCACGCCATGCGTTCGTCAGTGCATCTTGCGTTTCACAGACCCACAACCCACGTGCCGACTGGTGGAATCGTTTGCGTGCCATAGCTGGCACTGGAACGTCGTCATCTTTACTGTACGGGTGCTTGACCGGCAATCCCGCCTCGGCAAAGGTGTGCGTTGCCGCCAGTTTGTTTCGTGCGTTGATCGTCTTATCGGGGTGGTTCAAGCACAATCCACTCCCTACCCTGGGCGCACCCCAATTGATGATCAAGTCCGCATCGTGGGGTGATGTGCTGGCCGACAGTCTAACGTGTTCTGCCAACGTGTGTGCCAACCGCCGTGCCGTCTTGCTGGTCTCCCGTCTATATGTCAGTAGTATTGTCATTATGACTCCTGTGTGAATAGGCGCTGTCTTTTCAACGTTGCAATCAAGTGCCCATAGGTTTTGCTGGATTGTGAGATGTACTTGATAAACGACTGCCATGCTGCGTGTTGCGACAGGAGAACGAGTGTTGACGTTTCCTGTGCGAAATAGCACGCCGCATGTATGAATTCAAGGGTGGCAAGGAACGTCTCCAGGTTCAAGGTGCCCTTGAACATCCTGAACTCTATCGTGTGTGCGTTGCTGAAGTTGATAGCATCGTGTCTTTCGGGACTGTGATGCAATCCCTTCAGATCCTTGGCCGTACTACAGTGTTTGTAGCACGCATAGCCCTGGGAATCACGCCGGGCAAACGTGGTCATTTGGCTGTGGTGTGCGTGGACGAAAGCGGCCAGCTTCAACTCTATAACGTGTGCCGGGCGGGAGTGCCCATCGGCGTTGGCAAGTTGCGCTGCGCCATTCCACACCGGAGCCTCCTTGAAGAAAGAACGATTGACATGAATGTGGAGCCCGCATGACGATGAGGCGTCGTGCGATTTATACTTGTGGGTTTTGCAGTAGTCTATGAGTGTCTTCCACCCCATGAATGTCATGTGAAATGCAAGTGTGGCGGGGTGCGAGACGAATTCGATACCACGCTCCGTCAGGCTACCATCTGACTTGGCGTATATCTTGTCCCGAAACTCGGTATGAACCGTGTTGATGAGGTCAGTGCCGTTAACGCCGTTGTCAACCTCAAGTTCTACGCCCATGAACAGCCTTTCGCATTGCAGTCCCGGAGCGGTGATGTCACGGGTTGCCGTCGCAAGTCCACTGTGATTGACGAAGTAGAATATCGGGGACGGTTTATATGAATAGTTGTGCCTGTTGGTGGGCCTATTCTGGTGTTGCGCGCACCTCTCACACAACCCTTCGCGGGATAGACGGCCAGGCCGTACGTGAGCTCTACAGCGCTGACATTGAACATATCCTACACGGGTGCATATCGGGCACAATGGTGCTACGCCATGATAAAAGACGCTACACACCGGACAGGAACTTCGCATGTTCATGCAATGCTTACACGCTGTGACCGTCTGCGTGCTGGTTACGTTGGGCGGGATGAGCCATGTCGATAGAACTGCGCGACGCTGAACTTCGGCGTTACCGCAAACACCACAAATAACGCACTTACCGCCAGATGATGTGCATGCATCACAAATGCTAACGGCGTGCACGCGGTTAGAGCGCCTGTGTTCTCGCCAGTTCCAGCGTGTGTTGTATTGTTTAACTTCCGCTTCGGGTTTGTATTTCCTGCAACATGAACAGTATTTATCCGACATTACTATCACTCCTTTTGTTCTGTGTTTCTAATTCAATGAATTAGAGGGTGGCGGCTAATGCCTCCGCTACCGCCTCGTCACTTTCCGTTACGCGCATTCCGTCAAGCCTGCAAACGTCCGCATCCTTGTGTGGTGTGCTGAACACAAGCGTGCCCTCATCCCCACACAGCGGGCATTCTCGTCTCTGTATCTTATCCCACTGAATGAAGCATGTGGCGCACTTCCGCCACACACGCTGATTCGATGAGGGTAATTGGCGCGGCGGGACATCGTTGTTGATCCGATCTTCCCACTCGTTAAATGCCTCTTGGAATTGCTCCGCCACCTCTTCGCTGGTGGGTGTCTTGGTGTCGGATTGGGTTGTTGCTTTGGGATCTCCACGCTTGTAGTTTTTCCATTCGTTGCTCCACGTACAGCCCTTGCACTGTTCGGCCCATTGATAAGCACCCAAACGGTGGTGGGTGCAGGTAGTACACCTCCATACGTTATTATTGTTACGGCCAAACCCGACGCTGGTATACTGGCTGCGCTTGTATGTGGTGTTGGAGTATGATATGCCGTCATCGTCTGTGAAGCTACCTATCTTGATGATTCTTCCGGCACCTGTCATGGTGGCGAACTTGTTGCTGCCTATGGCCATATCGAATACCACCGGCCTAACGGAATCGAATAGCCATGTGGGGTTTTCGTGAATGACGTGCTTTATGAACGCCATCGTATCGCTGGCCTGCTTCTCTTCCGGCGTGATGGATAGCACACCGTTGTGGGTTACTGCGATATCACACACGTTCCGTGTCTTGCGCATCGCATTGTAATCACCACACACCGGGAATGGATGTGTGTTACCGCCATCCCGATTACCGTGCGTTGCTTTTCTGAAGTGTATGATTATCGGTCCATTCTTGATGTCACCCGGCAACCCCTTGAGTGATTTTACCAGAGATTGCAGCTTCATGAATCCCTTGTTGATATGAACCGATCCTTCACGCGGGTACATATACCCCGCACCGTCGTTGTTGTGTGACCAACATTCCGAAAGTATGTCATCTTCCGGAATGGGGTGGTCGCCTGGTTTACACACTATGATGCACATGATGCCTCCTGTTGGTTGTTTAGTGCTTCGAGAAAAGCGTTCAGCAAAGATTGAGTCTGGTCTGTGGGGCAGGGCGTAGGGTGCACATCGCTCCACGACCGGGGCATCCAGCACGAGTGCATGGCCCCCCTTGCGCAACCGCCGGAGGCGTAGCGACAGTGACGATCTGTGCCATGAAATAGACACGCGTTACACTCGTCGAAATCAGGCCAGAGGCGAAGCGGATGGGGTTGCCCCGGATCACTCCTGAACGCCGAGATGAAGCGTGCCGCCAGGTGTGTGAGTTGGTGAGTATCCTGTAATCGGTCCGGCCCCCACTTCTTGAACACATCCTTTGGCCATTTATAGATGCGCCCCGTGGATTTACTTAGAGATACACGGGGGTATAGTTTCTTCTTCTGCATGGTCTGTCCTCGTGTTATTCGTGGAGCGTTATGAACGAACTTGTCTTACCCGCCACCCGTATCGCAGAGACTTTGCGTTGCGTGGTGGGTACGAGGTCAATCTGCACGCCGTCCTTTTTTCTGTGCTGCACCCTTACCAACCGTTCGGCGTCGTGCTTTATCTTCTGTTCTCGCATTTGATCCCGTGTCATAATGCACCTATATGTTACGAAAGGCCACGTCCAGCGCCAATTCCAGCGCCGCCCATGACCCTTCTGTGTTCCACATATCCAACAGATCAATTATCCTCATGGACCCACGGCCGAGTGCCGGGAACACCAGTTCCGGTTTCCCCGGCCCGCCCAATCTAATTGTCATCGGTCTCCCCCTCTCTGTTTGCTTACCCACACGTACTAATTCAATGAATTAGACGGCCACCCCATTCCGCTCTCTGCTTCTGTTTGGTCCCCATTGTCTGAACACATCTTTCGGCCACCTATATATCCGTTTCGTGGATTTATCCCTGGACACACGGGGATACAGCTTCTTTTTCTTGACGTGTATCAGATTGAAATACTCGTTAAACTCTGCGACTACGGCCATTGCCGTGTCAGCGTATGCGGAGGGTATATGGAACGAGCTGTGGTCCCTGTACTCTTCCGTGCCCGGAAGATATAGGAGACCATCTCGCCCGTAAGGGCTAAACTCAGGGAACAACTGCGACAGCACCTTCCAGCCGTGGTTTTCCGAAATCCAATCAAAGCCGCGCGTGCCTCTATCTCTGCGTATCAGTTCCTCCGGCCACGAAGTCCATCTATACATCTCGTCTTCGACGTGCTCTAATACTAATGGTTGCATAGCGTCCCCCACTTCTTGAATACATCCTTTGGTTGCTTGTAAATCCTTCGTGAGTGTTTGTCTCGCCATACACGGGGGTAGCGTTTCTTTGGGGCTACCCGACCGATACCGTGGTGTTGGTTGAACTCTTGTATGGCCTGCATTACGTGGGGTAATGCGGTATTGCCTATGTAAACGAGTTGCGTGTCGTACGCCCGCTGTATACCCGGAAGGTAAAGTGTGTGGTCCTCCGAGCTCATGGCTGGCAGACTCATAGACTGAATGCGCCAGCCGTTGCTTGCTGTAAACAGTACGGATGAAAAGTTGCCATGATTGACACCACGGAATTCTTCGGGCCAAGACTCAAAGTAATACCCGTTCGATTGATAACCGGATGGTGTTAGTATGATTGGGTTCATTCTGTCCTCGCTGTGCTTATATCAGGCAGCGTTCCGGTGTGTGCTTTGCTCTCCACGTCCGCACGAAGGTTATCAGGGCATCGTAATTACGAAGCATGATATTGATTGCGCGGTTATTCCCCCGATTCTTCTGTGCCTTGCGTGCCAGCAACGCAGCCTTGCGTTCTTCCGCGAATGATTCCAGGTTGTCCGCCTGTCTCTGTGTCATTGGCAGTATGTGATTGAATGTTGGTATGTCTGTCATGCCTTACCCTCCCCCTTCTAATTCATTGAATTAGGTTAGCGTCTAGTCCAGGACTTCAAGTCGTCTAACACGCAGCTTCCCACGCATGGATGCAACTCCGGCAAAGCAGATGTCTTCGGACCGCACCTTAACCCGCAGCGGGATAAGGGTGTGATTGGCCCCACATAAGCCAGCCCATTCCGGTCGCCACCCCTGCTCGAATACGTGTAACCCTATATTGCACTGTTGGTCACTGACAACGGCCCTTGGCTCCTCGACTATGGCTCCCTTTGGATATGAGATGGGAGTAGCGTAACCCCAGCCGGGAGATTTGCGGTCTTTTGTGACCCACTTGATGAAGATATGGCTGTCGGAGCGTGCCTTGTACTCTTCGATTGCATCTCTGTTCAATTGCTCACTTGTCACGCCATCCCCGAGTGTCACGCCGTTCCCGAGTGTCACGTAATCCCCGAGTTTCACTTTATGCCAGAGTGTCACGCCATCCCCGAGTATCACGCCATCCCCGAGTATCACGCCATCCCCGAGTGTCACGCTGTTCCCGAGTTTCACGTAATCCCCGAGTTTCACGCTGTTCCCGAGTATCACGCCATGCCTGAGTGTCACGTAATCCCCGAGTTTCACGCTGTTCCCGAGTTTCACGCTGTTCCCGAGTGTCACGTCATGCCTGAGTGTCACGCCATCCCCGAGTGTCACGCTGTTCCCGAGTGTCACGTAATCCCCGAGTTTCACGCTGTTCCCGAGTGTCACGTAATCCCCGAGTGTCACGTCATGCCCGAGTGTCACGCCATCCCCGAGTGTCACGCTGTTCCCGAGTTTCACGTCATGCCCGAGTTTCACTTTATGCCCGAGTTTCACTTTATGCCCGTCGTCCGGCAGTGTTCTCCATCCATGTTTATCTGGTGGTATTACGTATAGTTCTTTTGTTGTCATGCCTCATCCTTTCCGGCTGGCAAGAGCCGCACTAAGTGCCAGTCCCAGGGCTGGTGATGACGGTTCATCTCCGCCGTGGTTCACGGTGATATGCGGACTCACCCTACCGTTAACGCGAATTGCCCCTATCCCGCCGGTGTTTCGGGGGAAAGGGGTATCGTTGTCTTGTTCCGCGCGTTCGTGCGCCCTTCTAATTCTGTGTTGTCGCAGTTTCTTTTTCGTCATACCGCCCCCTCTCTAGTGTTTTACCCACGTCCTCTCTTCCCACATAATCCTTTGCTCGACTTTCATCCTCCCCTTTTGTTGTCTGCTTGCTATCTTCCCGTGATAGATGGCCCGCCTATTCTGCCGCCTGATTGTGCTTGGATGTACCTGCATGTGTCCTCACCTTTCTTATGCCGCAACGCACACAGTAGTAATGCCCGACATTATCCAGGTCTGCATATCGCGGTGTGCGTTTGACGTAATGCCGCCCCTCCGCTTTATATCCCCCTATTACCCTGTCGCACTCCTGACAAACGCAGCAAAAGCCGTCATGCTGCGGGATCATGTATTTCAGTCGCATGTTCACCTCTCCTTCTGTTCAGCACTCCGCCCAAGCGAGCGCAACGACCATGATCACGAACACCATAAGTATAAATGCGTTACCGTCTATCATGTCCCCTCCCCGTTGGTTAATGCCGTGTTGGGCACACGGTCTATGCGTACCAGCTTGAAGTCTCCTGAATGCTTTGTGCATTCCGTCCGCACGCTTCGATGTATGTGGACGGAATGAGGGAAGCAAGGCTTGAACCTGCAATGGTTGTTGACCTGTTGTGTTTGGTTCGTTCTTGCTTCCCTGGTATCCTGCCGTACCTCCGGCTTGTTCCTCATCCCGAACGCAATGCATAGCATAGGTGTGGTATATGAGGCGGGGAATCGATCCCCCTCCGCATGGTGTCCCGCAAGGCATAGCGTCATATCCGCCAATGACGTTATCGAAGGTCGGGTATCTAATTCATTGAATTAGGTGGTGACCTGCCCATCCTTGGGCCGTCGGCAGATAATGGCCGTGCTCGCAAGCAATTACAGATATATGGTAAATGCGTGCGCCTCTTGCGCGCATACGGGGAATTATCCTCGAATCCGAATTGCACGGATTGTCATTGGACTTCGCGGCAAACCTTTTACCCCTGCCGCCTAGTCTTGCAATGGTTGCTACTCCCCCACAAGACAGGGATTGCGAGTCAATCCTTTTCGTATATCGAAGGCGATTTATCTCAACCAGCGTAATGTGTCACCCGGATTATATTAAGACTTTGCGCACGCTGTCTTATGACTGGCGTGTTATCCGGTTCACCGCACACGTCTTACCTTTGGTTCGCCTTGCCGTTCGCTCGCACCACTAGCATAGCTTCTTCCATACGAAGGTATAATCCCAGCAGTGTGTTGCGTACTCGCCGTACCGTTGTACTTACATGCAGTGCAAAGTTTCTGACGCGCCCCTCGGCTGTCTCGTTTGCCTGTAATGCTTTCCTGCTAACACTCCGGAATATCGCGCATGGTCTGTTGCCGTTGTACGGTTTCTTGCATTTACCTTGACCGCTCACCCATGCCCGAAACCTAATTCACTGAATTAGATCCCCGCGCGCTCTATGCCTAGCTGTCAAAAGAGCGATGGATATTTCACCATTATTTCAAGATTATTGTATCAAATTGAAAGAGTTTTGTCAAGAGGTTTTTTCGGGGGTGTGGAGAGACAAAAAAATGCCCAGCACAATAAAGATTATGCTGGGCATTCTTGAATAGCGTTGCGCGGTGGACTTGTTTGTGTATTACTCAGGCTTTCTGTTCACAATTGCGTCGATAACAATTACGAGACATTGCAATTGCTTCGCGCTTGATATCATCGCATTATGGGATAGCATCGCATCCGTTTCCGCGATGATTGACTCTTGTGTCTCCTTGTTCATCGCTTGCTTGGCAGCCTTTAGCGTGTCCTTGAAGGAAAACGCTTTGGTTGTCGTTCCGCGCTGTCCCATCGCCACGAACCTGGAGCAACACGTATTAGTCAGCACTTTCCAGCGAGCTGCACCATTGCCTTTCATTTTGTCGCGTGCATTGGGCTGTGCCTTGTACTTATCTTCGGCAATTTTGCGGAGATGAGCATCAAATATCTCTCGTAATTCATCCTGCGATTTCCCTCGCACGAGAGGCTTGATCTTATCCCGCACAGCCTTGTATGCTTGGTCGGCGTTGGAAAGACTACCGGCGCGAGCGACGAACTCGCCGAAGTGTCGCTTGATCTTGCCGACAATTGCCGGCACGCGTTTACTCGTGGCCGCGGCTTTCCGCGTTGTCTTCTTTTTGGTGGCTTGTTTCTTTGCTGTCATAGCATGTACTCCTGCCACCACGCATACGCTATTCAGTTTTTAGAGACCGTTTTCAATCGTCACAAGCATTATAGCATTGTAGCCGCATTATTGTCAACACTTTTTGGCGGGTTTTTTCATCTTTTTTTAC
>Ga0180432_10000979_pt1 | contig 45819 bp, 52 predicted proteins | sample SS_ome_10_FD_132414 | JGI IMG/M metagenome (GOLD analysis project Ga0180432, IMG submission 132414) | Hypersaline lake sediment archaeal communities from the Salton Sea, California, USA - SS_1_MS_2 metaG | ecosystem: Environmental > Aquatic > Non-marine Saline and Alkaline > Hypersaline >...
CTCACTGACTGAAGCGGCTAATTCCAGACTACTACCGCTTCATACCGGAGACAACCATGATATCCCCCCTATTTTTTGAGAATACTCCCTCATCCTTATTAATTCTCAGGCATCTCAGGCCGCACGATGTGCCCATCTCCTATTAATCACGCCATTCACGCATCATATTTTTTATCTCTTGTGCCTCTTCGAGCAACTCAGCAGCATTGACATCAGATAAGGAGGCAATCAGACCGGTGAGAGGATTATTTTCCTCCTCCTCATAAGTGAAAAAGTCAGCCGTTGCCTCGCTTGCCTCTTCAGCTACCGTCTCACCCTCTTTTTCCTCTTCAACAGCCTCGGTAGCCAGGGCATCCTGGTTTTCTTCCTCAACGGCTGGCTCCGCCTCTACGGGAACCGCTAGCTCGCCTTTTCCCTGATTCGGCTGGGTGAAGAGTCCCTCTACCGAGGCTCCGTCTTCTCCGGAATTCCCGGCAGCAGGGGTGAGATGGACTGACTGCTCATCAGTCTGGTCAGGGCTTCTTGCGGGAATGGCAAGCTGCTGCAACTGAGACTTAGCCTCCTCCAGTTCAGCAGTTCTCTGGTTAACCAGCTCTTCCAGGTTCGCCACCTGGCTAACCAGGGCTTCTTCTGTCTCGGCATCATTAAAGTCAAGCTTGTCATTCTTAACAGCATCTTCTACCTGCTCTGGGAGCTTCCTGGCAAAAGGCTTTTGCAATCTACGTATTCCCGAAAACATTTTTTACCTCCCTGCTTTCAAATTCCCGACGTATTTTTCCCATTCTCCCACCATCTTACTTGAACTGACCATCCCGGTTGGCCTTGGAGAGAATGCCGTAAACTTCATAAAAATCTGTTTTCTTCTGTTCATAAATGCGCTTTAAGATCTCAGCACGTTGCCTTATTATCTTGTATACCTCCCTCCGCTGCTCATGTGGTAAACCGCGCCGGGGAGCTATTTTATATTCAAGCAAATATGAGTTATTGTTACCCCTGAAATTGAAGGTGTCATCTATCGGGTTCCAGTTGAAGACCTCAATAAAGGAAAAGGAGTCCGAAATCGAATCATAGCTGATTATCTCGTTGATGCTGGTGAGGCGCCGGCCCGCCTTGCCATTGGGCAGACGGACCATCTGCGTGATAACCACCACATTGAGGTTATCAACATAGGTCTTGGGCACATTTATAGGATTACCGGTAACACGCTGAATAAGCTTGGATACCGAAGCTGCGTGGAAGGTACTCATGCAGGCGTGGCCGGTTTGCATCGCCTGAAAAGCGATGGCACCCTCCTCACCACGAATCTCACCGACAATAATCAGGTTAGGTCTTTGCCTCAGAGCCGCCTTGAGCAGGTCAAACATGGACACCTCAGAAGAGTCCGAGTCCTTCGCTGACCCGCGGGTACAGCCTCTAATCCAGTTATGGTGAGGAACCTGAACCTCAGGTGTATCCTCAATGCTCACTATCTTAGCCTCAGGTGCAATGAAGGTGGTCAGGGCATTAAGCAAGGTGGTTTTACCGGAAGCGGTTTCTCCTGATACCCAAACATTCATCCCTTCCTGAAGAATGATGGAAAGATAAGCTGCCATCTCATAGTTAATGGCGCCAAACTGGATAAGCTCGATGATGCTTAAGGGAACCTCGGAGAATTTTCTGATGGTGAAGTTGCTGCCTCGCTTGGAGACATCCGTACCGTAGACGATATTAATACGAGAGCCATCCGGCAAAGTGGCATCAACACAGGGCTCGCGAAAAGTTACCGGATGCTTGATACTCTCCGCCAGCTGGATGACGAACTTATCCAGGTCACTATGCTCCTCAAAGCCAATACTGGACCTAAGTCCGCCAAATATCTTATGCTCCACAAAAATATTACCCAGCCCGGAACAGGATATATCCTCGATATTGGAGTCTACTATCATCGGGTCTAAAACTCCCAGCCCTTCCAGTTTACGTCTCAGTAAATAACGCAGGCTCTTGTTCTGAATCGGGGTCAATACTACTTTGTCCTTAGATGATTTACCGTTATTGCCATTATTGCCTTTCTCATCTTTACTGCCGTTATTTCTTTTTTTTGCCGGTATACTCCCGCCACCAGCGCGCACCACAACCAGCTTATCAACAATCGCCATGATAACTTCAAGTCTTTTAGTGGCGTCCGTGATTCCTTCCAGGTCTTCCACATAGTCAGCCAGACGCTGCTCAAGGTCATCGAGAGAATCATCATAGCCATCAGCCAGGCTTGGCTCCACCGGAATATAGAAATCCCGGACGTCTTCCGGATTATTCAGAATATGAACAAAGACATTATCACTCACCCGGTAAATCAGGTTAGGATTTTTCTTACCCTTCATACTGCGGTCGACCTTCTCGTAGTACTCAGGCAACCCATATTCATCTATCGGAAAGGAACGCAAATACTGCAACAAGTGCAGGTGCTGCTGGCATTGTTCCTTAAGCGGGTCAGCCAGTTTAGGGTAAAGAGGGCATTTTTCTAAATCTAACCCGCATTCCTTCCCGCAATCCTGAGGGCACTGTATTATTTCAAAGGGTAAGCCAGACACATAAACCTCCTAGACTCTTGCCTTAGCAATGGGAATGACCATCATACCCACTTTGGGCTCAATATCAAAACTGACCACATCGCCGGTAGGCCGGTCAGCACCCCGCACTTTAAGGACCTCCATCAGCTTCACCATACGGTCGCCTACCTGCTCCAGTCGCAGCTTGAAGCGCGCATCACACAGGGAACGGGTACGGGAAAGCAGGTCTTCCTCAAAGGCATAAGAATGCGCCACCAGAATAACGGAGCGGTCCTTATCGCATAAATTTTTACACTCGGAAAAGAAGTCGATAATAGACACCGGGTTGCTGTGTGATATCAGCATGGTAATCGAGTCCACGATAATCAATTTGAACTGGGGGGGCAGAGTACTAAAATGGTAGTTAAGTATATGGAACGGTTTCTTGCCGTCCTTTAACATGTTCCGGAAAGTCAGCGGAAATATCCGCAGATGGTCTGCCAGAAAGTGCTCCTGTACGTAAAGATTAAGAGAACCCATCTGGGTAATCAGACTCTTTACGGTATTTTCAGTAGTATAATAGGCTACGGAGGCCTGAGCTGAAGTCAGTGTGCCATAGGTTAAATGCTGGCAGAGCACACTCTTACCGGCATCAGAGTGCCCCTCAATCAGACACAATGAACCTACCGGAATACCCCCCCCGAGCTTCTCGTCCACCTCCGCCACACCGGTAAGGATGACCTCCCTTTTCGCTTGTTCACCTGACATGGTATTTCACCTCACAACTCTAGTTAATTTCTGATGTGCTGGAGGGACGCCCTGATGGGCTCTCTCTATCCACCTCAGGGTCTAAATTAAGGCTAAACTCTCTTTCCTTGCCATCACCGTTGGTAAACACCAGTTTCAGTTTTAATGGCTTTTCTTCCGGCCTGTCCGGCGCCACACTTCCCGCGACTCCGGCCTCCTCAAGCTGCGCCTCTTCTGAGGCGTCATCCCACAACGGCTTGACCACGTGCATCGGGGTATCGCCCCCGGTAAGAATTCCGTGCAGCTCCAGAATCAGCTTGCTCCATATTTCGGCAGTGCTGGCATCCTCCGAGCTTGGCTCGGTTATCTCCACCAGGTGCAGAATCACTTCTTTCAGTTCCGGAGACAGGTGCCCGCTAATGCCATAAACCTCAAGGAAGGAGGCTAACTGTTCCTCACCTATCTCCCTCTTGGCATTGGAGACCCAGCGGATGAGGTTGGAGAGCATGTTAACCCGGGGAGCAGAATAGCTCTCTTCTTCCCTGCCTTTTGGTGCCGCTGTCCACTCCGCCATTTCCTCGCGCTCCGCGGGAACATTACTCCACCCTTCACATCCACCACCATCACTTTTACCAGAAACATAACCATAGCCCGCCGGAGGCTCTAACTGCTCCGCTTCTCCCATTGATACATCACCTGCTGACCCGGCTGATTCAACCTGGCTGGTCACTCCCGCTGGTGAGGCCCTGACCTCTGCCGGAGAATCAGGAACATCCACCGGCGAGCTACCGTCCGGCTCACCAGCCGCCATTGAGCTTTCACCACTACGAGCGCTCCGTGACGGTGGCGGTTCAACGATACTGACATCCGAACTGTGGTTAATTGAACCGGCCATGGTCACCTTTTGCTCGTCTTCTCCGTCAATGTATTTCAGGAATTCGGCATCTCCGGGAGGCGGCAACTTAAAGCTCGTCAGGTAGTCACGGACACTGGCCAGCGTCTCCTTTAACTCCCCCTTGATCAGTTTAAATTCGCTCTCAAGTGCATTAACCCTATCATCAACTGCCATTAATCTATACCCCCTTTCCTGAATCATTTTGCTCAGAAAGCTTATCGACATCCAGGTCTGCCCGAAGCGGCGTTTGCGCTTCCATCAGGCAGATGCGAATGTCAAGAAGAATCTTATTTAGCTCTTCCTTGGTATCCTGAAATTCCTCTTCCAGGGCTTTTATTCTGTCCTCAATTTCCATGTTACCCCCCTTACATTTGAACTGATTGAAATAGCGCTGCCGCCATTGATGGCAACGCCACCAGACTAATACCGGAAATTGCCGCCGTAATTCCCAGATTAAACAGTACTTTATACTTGCTGCCACCATCAGCAAACATGGGAGCAAGCGCATTAGCCACGGTAAATATCAGCACCAGTGGCAGCACCAGCTGATGCATCATCTCCAGACCGGCAAGATTAAAACTGGTGAAGGCACTGATTGATGGCCCGCCTGACAGCGAAGGCATCACTTCTTCCGCCTTGGCCACCATGCCGGCGAAGGTCATAATCACCTCGGTAATGAACACCAACAGCACCACTACCGAGGCATGCATCGCCAGGCAAAGCCAGAGGAAGGGGCCGGCTACCGTCTTACGCCGGGCACGAAGCATGGCTATCTTGTTGGCAAAAAGTGATGCCTGGTATCCGGCCTGGCCTGCCGCGCCACCCAGGTCTATGGCGTCATAGAACATGCCCACGCTCCGGTTGGCCAGCTCACTTCCCGTCTCGTCAATGAATTTTGTCCAGCAGAGCTTGGTCCTGATACCGGCAACCAACCTGGTACGCAGCCGGCTAACCGACTTCCTAAGATGATGTATCGAGTCCAGGTCCAGACGGTTCAGGGCAGCGCCCACCGTGGTTCCCAGGGCAGCGCAGACACCCCCCAGTGACCGTAAAAAGGTGCCAACTTCGGCATCTCTTTTGTTTACATTTTTGTCATCTCTGGTCACGATAAAACCGATGGGAAAAACCACAACGGCAGCAATCAGCAATACCAAGCCCAGATCGGCACCCGTTACCAAGAGAACGATACCGGCCGCCACAGCAATGGGTAAAGCCAGCTTGAGTAGCTTGCGAGCCAGCTTCTGCTCCCGGGTACCGGCCCACTTCAGCACCACGACTTCCCGTGGTGAGGTAATATATATAATCCAGACGCCGAGGGCTGTAGTCGTCATGGAAAGAAACGCCATACCTAAAATAATGGATGTCTCTATTTTCCATATCATTGTCGAGACGATACCGATGATAATAACCAGCACTGCGGAGAGAATAAGGGAAACGTAGGCATCGCTCCACATCTTCATCGCCTCAAGTTTTCTGCCGTATTCATTATCATAACTCTCCGCCAGTGACTCAGCCTCCCTGGCGAGGAAGTCAGCTTCAGGTTCACCGGAGATAAGAGAGCTGGAGAAACGAAGCAGCATACCCTTTACCTCTTCTTCCTCAGCAGCCTCACCCACCAGGCGACAGGCCCGGGCATAATCATATTTCAACCTCTTGGAGGCAAGTTCTATCCGCCTGAAGTATTCCGCCGCCGAACAGGGAAGCTGGGCGGCACGCTCAAATATCTGGCTGCGCGGCACCCCGCCGGCAGCAATAACCGCCATATAGGAAAGCTGATAGAGCAGGTCAAAGCTGATGTAGCTCTTGCTCTTCCCTTTGCCCGCTTTACCGCCACCTTTATTCAGCTTTTGTCTAAGCTTCCCCAGCATTGCTCAACCTTTCTCTGACTACCTCTAAAGAGAATCATTACCATCATTAATTGCTTTAATTTTCAAAGGATATTGAGGCCGGAATACCATTAGGAGTGGAGATGGTGACCAGATTGGTAAAGTCTTTGCTAAGAGACAGTAGCTGTATCTGCATCACCACATCCTCCCCGGGATTTATTATATTCGGCTCAAAGGCTTCAGGCTGTCCATCCAGGTAAATCCCGGTCACCGTCCACTCATGGATCCCCGGAGGGTTACCCGTAGTATAAGGCAGCCAGAGCACATGGTAGCCGCCACCGTCGTCATAATACTGAATAATGACATCCCATTTGTCCAGGCTGGCTACCTTGGTCTGCCCGGTATTGCGCAGCGTCACATCCAGCATATGTTGCCCGTTGTCCCAGCTTGCGTCCTGCGCTGAAAGCTCCGTCCTCATTATCTCTCCGCTGGTATTGCTCATCTCTTCCAGCCCGGCGGTGGTACTATCCACCGAGGTGAGAAACCCCTGAGACATGGTCATACCACCAAAGACAATCAACGCTATACAAATTAAAGAGACAATAGCTGTCTCCATAGTTTTCTCCGTTACATACTGAAGTAATAGTCATCAGATATACCATTAGGTATGATGAACTTGGCAAAATAAGTCCCGGCTCCGGGATCAGCATCATAGGTAATGGTAATTTTAACGGTGGCACTGCTCAGCCACTCGGTATCATTTTCAATCTCGTATTCCCAGCGTGGATAACTGCCGCCGGCATCATCCACGTAGGGAATGCGGGAAAAATCGTCCTCCTGACCAAAAAACAGGTCACTCTCGTCAATATTGACGATCCGCAAACTGCCCACGTTTTTGACCCATAGATAAACAGTTTGACGATCGGACGAATTGGCAGCATGCACGATATTTACGCGGCTTTTCATCCTCTCGTCTATTGTTTCCGCCATACTGACCATAGCCTGGCTAGAACGGTTCACCATTGGATAAACACTGTTGAATACAAATATCATACAAACCACCCCTGCTATGATGAGTAAAGCTGTAGTAACGGCCTTGTCCACTAAAGACCTCCATTATCCATACACAATCACAAATGCTTATCGTAATATCCCCATCTCCACAGCTTCTGACCGTGAGCGCCATCCCCATCAAGGCGCGGGGGTTTGGGGTGAGGGCATTGCACTCCCCCACCCCAGAACCAAACCATCAACACTAATGCATGTTCATTATGGTATCAACATAGGCCGGTGTGGTGCGCTCGATGTTCAACACAGCACCTACAGGCGGCTTCAACTCGATGGTGAAGGTCTTATTGACCGTCAGGTCGGGGTCGAGAGCGTCAAGCAGGTTGCCGCCGCCGGTACCATTGTCACTATTCCCGATAGTAATCTCGAATTTCTCGTTCATCTCCAGCAGGTCGTCATCATCAGAGTCCCCCAGCTTGGTAACGGTCCAGTAGAGATCATTCACTTTCTGATCCTCGTCAATGTAGGAGATTACTACCTTGTTGCTGCTGTCAGCATCGGCCAATCCGTCATTGTCGGTAGTATCCGCGTCCGGCGTGGTGAAATCAATGGGTTCACCAGACAGAACATTGCCCACGGTGAAGCTTACCTGCTTGATGGTGCCACTGGCGCCGGTAGCGCCGGCAGTGGAAATAACCGAGCCTCTCAGCTCAAGTGTGGAGCGGGCTTCCTCCAGCCCAGCATAGACGGCTTCCTGGCTCTTCTGTGTCGAGAATAAACCGGCCGACAACGCCGTGTAAGCGAAGACCGCAGCCACTACCACGAAGGCAATCAGGATGATGGCTGTTTCCAACCCGGTGATTCCCTTCTGTCCGCGATGCATCTTGAATAACTTCCGCATCATCTTCTTACTTTCCTCCTTTTACTTACTCTGGTACTTCACCTGCCGTCACTAGTGCAGGTTCATGATGGTGTCGATGTAGGCCGGCGTGGTGCGCTCGATGTTCAACACGGCACCGACGGGCGGTTTCACCTCGATGGTGAAGGTCTTGTTGACCGTCAGGTCTGTAGTCAGCGCATCAATCAGGTTGCCTGCTCCGGAGCCGGCGGTGGCACTGCCAATGGTGATCTCAAACTTCTCCTTCGTCTCCAGCAGGTCGTCATCATCAGAGCCACCCAGCTTGGTAACGGTCCAGTAGAGGTCGTTTACCTTCTGGTCCTGGTCAATGTAAGACAAGACCACCTTGTTGCTGCTGCCGCTGGCTGCCGTTCCGGTGGCGTTATCCGCCGTCGGCGCGGTGAAATCAATGGGTTCACCATCAAGAACATTGCCCACGGTGAAGCTTACCTGCTTGATGGTGCCACTGGCGCCGGTAGCGTTGGCCGTGGCTACAACCGAGCCTCTCAGCTCAAGTGTGGAGCGGGCTTCCTTTAGCCCGGAGTAGACGGCTTCCTGGCTCTTCTGTGTCGAGAATAAACCGGCTGACAACGCCGTGTAGGCGAAGACCGCAGCCACTACTACGAAGGCAATCAGGATGATGGCCGTTTCCAGCCCGGTGATTCCCTTCTGTCCGCGATGCATCTTGAATAACTTCCGCATCATCTTCTTATTTCCCTCCTTTTACTTACTCTGGTACTTCACCTGCCGTCACTAGTGCAGGTTCATGATGGTGTCAATATAGGCCGGCGTGGTGCGCTCGATGTTCAGCACGGCACCGACGGGAGTCTTCACCTCGATGGTGAAGGTCTTGTTGACCGTCAGGTCTGTAGTCAGCGCATCAATCAGGTTGCCTGCTCCGGAGCCGGCGGTGGCACTGCCGATGGTGATCTCAAACTTCTCGTTCCTCTCCAGCAGATCGTCATCATCAGCGTTCCCCAGCTTGGTAACGGTCCAGTAGAGGTCATTTACCTTCTGGTCCTCGTCAATGTAAGACAAGACCACCTTGTTGCTGCTGCCGCTGGCTGCCGTTCCGGTGGCGTTATCCGCCGTCGGCGCGGTGAAGTCAAGGGGTTCACCATCAAGAACATTGCCCACGGTGAAGCTTATCTGCTTGATGGTACCGCTGGCGCCGGTAGCGTTGGCTGTGGCCACAACCGCGCCTCTCAGCTCAAGCGTAGAGCGAGCTTCCTTTAGCCCGGAGTAGACGGCTTCCTGGCTCTTCTGCGTCGAGAATAAACCGGCCGACAACGCCGTGTAAGCGAAGACCGCAGCCACTACTACGAAGGCAATCAGGATGATGGCTGTTTCCAGCCCGGTGATTCCCTTCTCACCTTTCCATGTTCGCTTAAAAAGTTTATTTAACATCTATCCTCCTTTTTGCTAATCCTCCTATATAAGAATAGCCTCTTTAAGTAATTGCTTTGTGTGACTTCTGGCATCACCTCCTTTTTATTCCTTATATTCATTATTAATAAACCAGGGGTGTTATTAGCTATTGAGGACAGCATCAGTACAGGTTTACATACTGACTAACCCTGGCCGGAACAGTCCGCTCAATGGGAAGCACCGCCCCTACCGGAGGCTTTACCTCCAGGGTGAAGGTGTCATAAGGGCTAATATTATCCGTACTGGACAAATCTACAGTAATCTGAAACAGCTCATCATGATCCAGCAGATTGTCATCATTGCCGGTGTTCAGTTTCTGCATTGTCCAGTTCACTGTAGGGAGTTGCTGAATCTGGTCAGAGAAAGAGATAATCACCTTGTTATTACCGGTTGAGCAATCGGTGAAATCAACCGGCTCATTCCCAGGGCGTCCACCGACGGTGAAGTAAACCATGGTCACCCGGCCGCTTTCCATCTTGGCAATTACATCACCCTTTATCTCGATAGTGCTCCGGGTCTCCTCCATACCGCCGTAGACTGCTTCCTTCGCCTTCTGCGCAGAAAACAACCCCGCCGAAAGGACCACGTAGGCAAACACCGAAGCCACGATAACAAAGGCAATGAGAATAATAGCGGTCTCGAGTCCGGTGATGCCTTGCTGGCCCTCGTTTATTCTGCGAGCTAATACACGCATCACTGTTCCCTCCATTAGAAAAAATGATTACTCTCAATCTAACCCTGTTAGCGCCGAGCGACTACCAGACCATCCCCAATGTTGGTAGATAATTCTGTCCAATATTTCTTAAGGGGTTACCCAGAACTAAAGTAAGGGGAGCGATGGGGCAATTTGGGGGGCAGCACCTATTGTATTCGGTTCAGGGAGATGGCAGAATCTAGTCGTGAATTCGCCACATGGCAAATTAAAACAAACAATGATGACACCCGGTGAATTTAATTTGACATTTGGCCGGTTCGAGCAGACTTATAGAACTTTAACAAGATTTTAATGGAATGTTTATGATTCTTTATTCGTATCTTTATACTTTTCTATTAGAATCAGTTTAGCGGTGATAAAAATAAGGAAAAATTAAATAATTCGCGGAACCATTAAGAATAACCTCCACGCTGCCAATATCTCCCGGAGAGGTTTTCAGAAAGCTAGAGAGGCCAGACATGGAACAGACAAAAACAAAGACGGTAAAACTCTACGTGGTGGAGGAACAGGAACTATACCGGGAGGTATACAAAGCAATACTGCCGGCAATAGCATCAGTAGAACTACTGGAGGTTTCCCATAATGGTAATTCCGGCTCACTGAGCCGTGCCGTATCAGAACTCCGCCCCGATGTAGTCTTACTGAGCACCAAGAAACTCAGTACAGATATAATTGAAGAACTGGAAAAAATCCGTGTGGACTATCCCAATCTCGGGATAGTCCTTTTACTGGTGTTTTATAGCGCTCAAGATATTGAGCTGCTGCGCAGACTGGCCCTGAAGAGCGAAGGCGGTATGGCACTTTTCCTGAAGCAGTCACTTGACCAGGTAGACCAGCTGGGGAGGACGATTTTAGCGGTTAACCAGGGACAGGTTATTCTTGACCCGCCACTGGCCACCTTCATGTTTGCCGGCAAGCCGGATTGCCCCTTCTTGAAGCAACTTACCGCCCGGGAGCTGGAAATCCTGAGCCTGCTGTCACAGGGATACACCAACTCAGCGATAGCTGCCACATTATTCATCGACATCAAGACCGTAGAACATCACCTGAACAGCATGTACAGCAAGCTTAAGGCGGATCCGGATTTCAATGACAAGCACCTGAGAGTAAGTGCCGCCCGGCTTTATCTGGAAACGATGGGCGGCGAGCTGAGCCAAAGAGAAGATTCACTGGTTCGTGTTGCTGCCGGCCGAAGATAATTTTTTAACCACCTACCGGGCACTACAACCCCGGGCAGAAAACAAGCATAGCTAACCAGAACCGAAAGACCAGTAATTCCTTTATGTTCCAGACGGTTACCACTGCCAGTGGCTACATCCCTCAAGTTCCATCACAGGTTAAGTGTTTCCAGCACGCCAGCAAAAAGGTTTTACTGCGCCCACTCCGAAGCCAGCTGACCGCCTCTTGCCCAGTTGTGCTTGGGATTATCCCTGATGATAATGCATACCGCATGCTCAGGCATACCAAGCTTGGTAAAAGCAGCGGATATTTCGGTTACCAGCTGCTTCTTATCCTCAACGGAATGCCCTTCCCACATATCTACAGTAATTACCGGCATAAGATAACTCCTTATTTTAATTCACGGCTCAGTCCTCTTCTTGTGGCCGCTTGAACTTATCCTGAAGAGACTTCAACTCCTGCTGACGGTCAAACTCTTCCTGGCTCAGTGGTTCGCAGGACTTTAACTCATTATTCTCAATACTGATGGTAAACAGCGCCCGGCATTTCCAGCACCGGTAAGGCCCCTGGTAAACGGGGTCAACCAGAGACATTCTTCCCTCACTGCTGCACGCAGGGCACCTGATAACCGTTAACATGACTCCCTCCTTTTCACGGAAACTTCATAATCTCTTAACGCATACTATTAGCAACACGTCACTTTGTCAAAATTGCTATATGAAAGTTTATTCTTCCTTCCTCACCAGCAGACAGATGTTTCGGGAAAACACTTTCAACGGAAACCTGTAAGTACTTTCCGGGAAAGATTTCAGCACCGTAAAGCCCGCCTGTATAATCAGTCTCTCCAGCTCATTATAGGAAAACAGGTAATAATAGCGATAAAGTGTTTCACTCTTTGCCCGCCACGGCACCATAGCCTCCTTGCCGGAAAACCAGAAGCGGGGCTGCCAGCGGTTCCAGGCGGTGATAAAGGCCTCGCCACCGGGCCGGAGCACCCGCCTTAACTCTCGCAGTGAAGCCAGTCTCTCTTCCTTCTCATCTATGTGGTGGTAGGTAGCCACCGCAATTGCATAGTCGAAAGCCCTGTCAGCATAAGGCAAAGCCCGGATATCAGCCGTGGCCAGATTTACCGGAAAAGCGAACTTCTTAGAATACTTCAGGGCAAACTTGAGCATTTCCACGGAATAATCCACGCCGTACAACTCAAAATCTTCTTTGAAGGGCAAAAAATCAGGGCCATGAGCGCAGCCGAGGTTCAATAACCTTCCTCTCCGCCACCGTCGCACCAGCATCTCCAGCTCGGCACGGAAGATAGACCAGTGCCGGAAGTTATACCAGCCCGGGGCTATCCGATTAAATACGTCTATTACTCCCTCACCCCCTTAAACTACCCACCAGAACCGCACGCCGTTTGTTGTTGCCGTAATGCTAATCTGCTAAACTTTAGATAACTCCCTTAATAGTACGGATAACATGAAGAAATTTGCAAGGACTATCTCCGGTGTCACCCCCGTCGCTGTCATGACCCGCCCCATGAAGTGCCCGGGAAACTGTCTCTATTGTCCCACTTATTCACTGACGCCGCGCAGCTACACGCCGGAATCACCGGCAGTGCTGAGAGCGATACAATGCGATTACGACGCCAGGGCGCAGGTGGAGCTGAGGATGCGTATTCTGGCCAATATGGGGCACCCCACGGATAAGGTGGAGCTGATTATAATGGGCGGCACCTTTCTGGCCTACCCGGAGGACTACCAGTACCAGGTCATCAAGGGCTGCTATGACGGCCTGAACGGTGTGGCCTCAGCAACACTACAGGAGGCCAAGCAAATTAACGAAACCGCCCGCCACCGCTGCACCGGGCTGTGCATTGAGACCAGACCCGACTGGTGCGGGCAGGCGGAAATCGAACGCATGCTTGACTTCGGCGCCACCAGAGTAGAGCTAGGTGTGCAGGCCCTGAGCGATGAAATATACTGTCTGGTAAGAAGGGGGCATACCGTGGCTGATGTGGTTAACGCCACCAGACTACTCAAAGAACACGGTTTCAAGGTCTATCACCACTGGATGCCGGGGCTGCCCGGCTCAACCCCGCAGAACGACTTAGCAATGTCCAAGAGGTTGTTCAGTGACGACAACTTTAAGCCGGACGGACTAAAACTATACCCGACAATGGTGGTAGAAGGCACTGAACTGGAACAGTGGTACCGAGAGGGACGCTACCAGCCCTATGAGGTCAGCGCCATGATTAACCTGGTAGCCAGGATTAAGGCTATCGTCCCCAGGTATGTTAGAATCTCACGCGTACTTCGTGACATCCCGGCCAAGTTTATTGTTGCCGGCTGCAAGGATTCCCTGCGGGAAGCGGCCAAGCAACAATTGGAGGACGAGGGGCTGGAATGTAAGTGCATCCGTTGCCGGGAGTATGGCCACCGGGCACGGAACGGCCGGGAAATCGGTGAACCCCGTCTGGTCAGGATGGACTATGTTGCTTCGGGTGGTCAGGAGATATTCCTGTCTTTTGAGGATGAAGGGGAAACACTATTCGGCTTGCTGCGAATGAGAGTCCAGAGTAATCCCATACCGGCGCTGGGGCAGGAACTAAAAGGTAACCTAGCCTTAATCCGCGAACTGCACGTCTTCGGGCCGGAGGTTCCTCTCAACGAGCAAAAGGAGGATGCGGCCCAGCATAAAGGACTGGGCAAAGCCATGTTTCAGGAAGCCGAGAGAATTGCCGCCGATGAGTTTCACGCCGGTCAGATTGTCGTACTGAGCGGCACCGGCGCCAGGGAATATTACCGCACGGAATTTAACTATCATGCGCTGGGAAATTACATGGCCAGGAAACCGGGGACTTAAAAACAGGACTGTCCAGACTAATCCTGGTCCTTCTCCAGCTGCCGCAGCCTGGCATCACTGATGCCAAAATGATGGGCGATTTCATGAAGTACCACCCTTTTAATCTCCGTCACAACCTCAGCATCACTTCGGCAACCGGCTTCGATCGGCTTCTGGAAAATGGTAATCATATCCGGTATTACCATCCCGTAATGCCAGCCCCGCCTGGTCAGCGGTACACCCTGATAAAGACCCAGCAGCGTTTCTCCCCTCTTCAGTCCGGCTTCGGCTATCTGCCGGGCAGTCGGCCTCTCCTCGACTACTACATCAATATTCTCCAGCCGGTGCTGAAACTCATCAGGCAAGCTTTCCACTGCCCTGGCTACCAGTCCCTCGAATCTCTCCCGGTCCATATAACCTAACCCTTCCGCATTGATTTCCGCAGTGACCAGAGCACCCAAAGCACCAGCAAGTAAGCGCTGAGGCTGGAGAGCAGCACAAAAGCCCCGATAACCTTGCAGAGAGGCGGGTCAGCCAGGGGTGAGACAATAAAATTAATAAAATGGGACACACCGGCAACAAGACCCGCGGTCAGCGCCACTGTAATCCCGATTAAAAAAGGTAAGCCCCGGAATTTATCCGGTTTGAAGGTGAGATAGATTACGAGGGCTTCTATGCCCAGCAGTGTCAGAATCAGCGGTATGAAAATAATCATTGTGCCCTGCGTGGGAATAGCCACTATCTGCCAGATGGAACGGATAACCACAGCCGCCACGGCCAGGGTAAAGGTAAGAATAATCCATATTCGCAGACGCAGGTAACTCATTAATCCCCTTTTACCTCAGTCATCAAGTTGGGATAGATTAAAGCGCATGCCGTCACGAGCGGCAACCACCTTAATACCGGTCTGCCGGGACAGATCCTGGGCTATCTGCCATGGTTTTAGCCGCCAGACATTCATGCCGAAATGAGTGATAATGGCTACCTTGGGCTTCAACTCCCCGACTATCTTCGCCACATCCGCTATTGACAGATGATACACGATTGGCCTGGATTCCGCCAGCACCATATTTATAATAAGTAGCTCACTGGCATAACTGGCAGACAGGCCGTTAAAATACTGAGTGTCCGCAATATAGGAAAAGCTGCGTCCGCCAACACGGAAGAGCATGCCGTACGTCTCCACCGGGTGCCGGTGAAGAACGGGCGTGGTAAAGGAAACGTTACCTATTGAGTAAGATTTGCCTTCTGCCAATATTTCAATGCCGTTCAGATATTCCCGCAAGTAAGAAAAAGCAACCGGTTCGCCTTGCAAAGCATCGGACGGTAAAAACAACCGGCCGCGCGGTTTGAACCCGCCCTCGGTCATAGCCTCAACCATGATATTGACATCCGCAGCGTGGTCCAGGTGCCGGTGCGACAGTATAATGGCACTGAGCTTTTCCGGATTCAGCTTTCTTTTGGTTGCCTGCACCAGGCTGCCCGGCCCCGGGTCAACCAGTATTTCCGTACCACCCAGGCTCAGCCACAAGCCCCCTGAAGCGGCAAGCTGCTTGGCCACCATAAACCTGGCTCCGGCTGTTCCCAGAAAGATTACGGTATTTCCAGCGGGGGTATCTTCAGTCATCATCTCCAAACATAATCAAGCGAAGAAAAATGCTGGCAAATAAAAGGCTGGCTCCCGAGGTTGGACTCGAACCAACGACCAAGCGGTTAACAGCCGCCCGCTCTACCGCTGAGCTACTCGGGAATAGTCCACCTGACCATAACCATTATCCCCATTCTTAAATACTAAGTCAAGCTAAAGCTAAAGTGGCATTCCGCTTGCTATCCACCATTTTAACAGGCTATTATGATAGCAGGGGGCAAAGCACAAGATGGTTTACCGGAGATACGCGGGTTTCAACAGAAACGCCATATGGGTAATAATAGGAGTTAATTTTTTCTTATTTATTATCATAAATGTAATTATCAAAAATATAGATCAAAATACATATATAATGGCTTTATCTACCCTCGGCTTATCTCCGTCAACCTTCCTTGGCTATCCCTGGACGATTGTCACCAATATGTTCGTGCACGGCAGTTTCTGGCACATCTTCGCCAATATGCTGACCCTCTTTTTCTTCGGCAGTTACTTCGCCAGCCTGGTTGGTAACGGCAGGTTTCTTCTGGTCTATTTCGGCGGCGGTGTACTGGGCAGCATATTATATCTAATCCTGGGGCCGACTTATTCGATAGCTGTCGGCGCGTCCGGGGCTGTCTACGCAGTGGCGGGCACCCTGGTGATGATGAGACCTAATCTGAGAGTTCTTTTATACTTCATTGTACCGATGCCTCTCTGGGTTGTAATTCTCGTGTTCTTTGTAATCTGGTCTCTGCCCAATATCATACCCAATGTCGCCTGGCAGGCGCACCTCGGCGGGCTGATTTTCGGGCTTATCGCCGGCTACATCTTCCGCAGGAGGGAACGCTATTTCTTCCGCTAACCTCCAGCTTGACTTTTAGGTCATTCATTACTTATAATACGTATCTGTATCCATACTATTGCTAAGAGTATGTTGCTGGTGCCTGAGTAGCTCAACCGGCAGAGCAGCCGACTTGTAATCGGCAGGTTGAAGGGTTCGAGTCCCTCCTCAGGCTGGGCTGCCGGAGAGTAGCAGGGAGGGGTGCCGGAGTGGTTAATCGGAGCAGACTGTAAATCTGCCGCCCTAAGGGCTACGCAGGTTCGAATCCTGCCCCCTCCACCATGACTTGATTTATAGAGTTCAGTATAGACAAAGCATTATAAAAATCTGTATAATGAGACCGAGGCCCACATAGCTCAGTCGGTAGAGCACGTTCTTGGTAAGAACGGGGTCACCAGTTCGAATCTGGTTGTGGGCTCGGAAAGAAACGGAGGTTGAAATGGCAAAGCAGAAATTTGATCGCACCAAACCGCATGTAAACGTGGGGACTATCGGTCATGTTGATCACGGAAAAACAACTCTAACCTCAGCGATAACATTTGTGCTGTCCAAGGCTTATGGCGGCGCCTTTCGCTCTTTTGAGAGCATTGACAATGCGCCGGAGGAAAAGGCACGCGGCTTGACCATTGCCATTGCTCACATTGAATATGAGACGGAAAAGCGGCACTATGCTCATGTCGATTGCCCGGGGCATGCTGACTATATCAAGAATATGATCACCGGCGCGGCTCAAATGGACGGCACGATACTGGTAGTAAGTGCTCCTGATGGCCCCATGCCACAGACGAGAGAGCATATCCTACTGGCACGCCAGGTGCAGGTTCCCAGTATTGTTGTCGCCCTCAACAAAGTGGACATGATGGAAGATGAAGAGCTGCTTGACCTGGTGGAAATGGAAGTAAGAGAACTGCTCAGTAAATATGAATTCCCCGGTGATGAGATACCGATAGTAAGAGTAAGTGCTCTCAAAGCTCTGGAATGTGGCTGTGGCAAACAGGAATGTCCGTGGTGCGGTGGCATTCTGAAACTGATGGAAGCCGTAGATGATTATATTCCGCTGCCGGAACGCCCCAAAGACCAGCCATTCCTGATGTCTATCGAAGATGTCTTCAGCATTAAAGGGCGGGGCACCGTACCCACTGGCAGAGTTGAGCGGGGCACAATCAAGGTCGGGCAGGAAGTTGAACTGGTCGGCCTGCATCATGAGCCACGCAAAGTGGTGGTCACCGGTCTGGAAATGTTCCACAAGTCCCTGGATGAAGCCGAAGCCGGCGATGCCGTCGGCGCCCTTCTACGGGGTGTCGAGCGAGAGGATATCGAGCGGGGCCAGGTGCTGGCTGCCCCTGGCACGATTAAACCCCATACCCACGCTGAGGCCGAAGTGTACGTTCTGGGCAAAGACGAAGGAGGCCGGCATACCCCCTTCTTTAACGGATATAAACCCCAGTTCTATATCAGAACCTCTGACGTCACCGGTTCCATTGAGTTGCCGCAGGGGGTTGAGATGGTCATGCCCGGTGACAATATAAACATGGTAATTAAACTTCTTTATCCGGTAGCTCTAGAACAGGGTTTGCGTTTTGCAATTCGTGAAGGAGGCAGAACGGTAGGGGCCGGCACATTTACTAAAATCGTGGAATAAACAATGGCAAAAAAAGCGGAAGCAAGAGGCATTATTTATCTTACCTGTACTGAGTGCAGGGAGAGGAATTATGCCACTACTAAAAATAGAAAGAATGACACCCAGAGGCTGGAATTAAACAAATACTGCCCCCGCTGTCGTAGTCACAGGTTGCATCGAGAGGCTAAGTAGCACGATGCTACGGAAGGGTGTGGGGGTATTCTGGCAATGACACGTCAAACAGCAAATAAAAAAAGTGGGCCCAGGCTCTTTAGGTATGTCGGCGAGATTATCAATGAACTGAAAAAGGTGGTCTGGCTCACCAGGCGAGAGGCGGCCTACCTGACAGTTCTGGTGCTGGTTGTCGCTGGCATTGCCGGTATTATCTTGGGAGCACTTGACTATGGTTTTACCGCTCTTGTTGACAGGATTCTACTGGGGCAGTAAGGCGGACTATCCCCTGGTTATAATGTAACCCGTATAATATGCAGATGGGCTATCTAATTTCCCCGGAACGCAAGCAGTGAGGAACCGGTGACAGAAGACAAAAAAAACTGGTATGTAATACATACTTACTCGGGCCAGGAAGAACGTGTTAAGAAGAACCTGGAGCAGCGCCTAAAATTCATGGACGCGGAAAACGAGGTCTTTCAGGTAGTTATCCCCACCGAGGATGAAATCGAGGTGAGGAGCGGGCGACGACGAACCGTAACCAAGAAGATACTGCCCGGTTATGTCCTGATTGAAATGATAATGACTGACCAGAGCTGGAGCCTGGTAAGAAACACTCCCGGCGTTACTGGCTTTGCCGGCAGCGGTGGTAAACCCACGCCACTGGAGCAAAGCGAGATCAGCGAGATTCTAAAACAGATGGAAGCAGAAACGCCCCGGGTTAAGATTGGCTTTCGCAAAGGACAAAGTGTACGGGTAACTGACGGGCCGTTTATTGATTTTGTGGGCGTGGTAGATGAAATAAATATGGAAAAAGGCAAGGTTAAGGCACTTCTATCCCTTTTTGGCAAGGAAACAACCGTAGAGCTGGACTTCTTGCAGGTAGAAAAACTCTAACCTCCTTGAGGAGGCAGTATGGCAAAAAAAATTAGAGCGATTATTAAACTACAGATTCCAGCCGGACAGGCAAACCCGGCGCCGCCGGTTGGCCCCGCGTTGGGGCAGCATGGTGTTAATATCATGGCTTTCTGTAAGGATTACAATGACCGCACTTCAGGTCAGGCCGGCTCAATCATACCCGTGGAAATTACTGTATTTGAGGACCGCTCCTTTACCTTTATTACCAAAACACCCCCCGCTACGGATCTACTGAAAAAAGCGCTGGGTATAGAAAAGGGGAGCGGCACGGCAGGGCATGAGGAGGCCGGTAAAATACCCATGGAGAAAATCCGGGAAATAGCGGAAATTAAGGCTAAGGACCTGAACGCAAATAGCATTGAAGCTGCCGAGAAAATCATCAAAGGCACAGCGCAAAGTATGGGCATCAAGGTGGAGTAGAATGACAAGACACAGTAAAAAATATAAAGAAGCCGCCACAATGATTGAGCGGACTAAGGAGTATCCGCCTCAGGAGGCTATTGAGCTGGCCAAAAGCACAGCGCATGCCAATTTTGATGAGACGGTGGAACTCCACCTTCGCATGGGACTCGATCCCAGAAACGCCACCCAGCAGGTGCGGGGGGTAGCCCTGCTACCCAACGGTCTGGGCAAAAGCGTACGTGTACTTGTTTTTGCCCAGGGCGAAGCGGAAAAAATCGCTGAAACTGCCGGAGCTGATTATGCCGGCGGCGACGAGCTAATCAAGAAGATTGAAGAAGGCTGGCTGGAATTCGACACAGCGATTGCTACTCCAGAGATGATGGGCAAGGTGGGTAAGCTTGGTAAAATTCTGGGTAGACGAGGATTAATGCCAAACCCGAAATCCGGAACGGTAGTCAATATGGAAAATCTGCCCAGGGTGATCGAGGATGCCCGCAAGGGGCGTGTGGAGTTTAAGCTGGATAGAACCGCCATTATCCACGTTGTCCTGGGCAAGGTCAGTTTTGAAGACTCGAAGCTAATGGGCAACCTGGCAGCGGTAGTGGAAGCAGTGGTCAAAGCCAAGCCCAGCGGTGCTAAAGGCCAGTATGTCAGGAGTGCCTTTCTGACCACCACCATGGGGCCTGGCATCAGGCTTGACCTGACCCCCACCCTCGCCTTGAGCTCCAATTAAACACCTTTACCAACAAATAGAAGTGTGTTAGAATAAACCAAGTAATATCCGAAGACAGCGGGTGCCGTAAAAGGCTTAATATGTGCCTGCCGAGGAAAGTTTAACTCCACAGTCTGTGGTTTTAGCAGTCCTTGTGCATGCACAAGGACTTGTTTTTTTACTCACCCGGGAGTAGGAGGAGGTACTGAAATATGCCGCAAGAAAAGAAGGCACAAATTATAGATCAGTTACAGGAAGTTTTTACCCGGTCCGAGTATGCCATTCTGACTGACTACCGGGGACTGACCGCCGGTGAGATAAATGGCTTGCGCCGTAAACTGAATGAGGTCAACATTGAATACCGAGTGGTAAAAAATACCCTGGCCCGCTTTGCTGCGGAAAGAGCCAACCGGGATGACCTGAGCAGTTCTTTTCAGGGTCCTGTAGCTATCGCCTTCGGCTCCGGCGAAGTCACCGAAACTGCCAAAGTCCTGGCCGACTTTATCCGTACATCAAAGCCAACTATGAGCGTTAAAGGAGGCTTTTTAGGTGCGCGGCTATTGACGGCCAAAGATATAGAGTCCCTGGCTACCCTGCCACCAAAAGAGGTATTAATCAGCCAGATTATTGCCGGAATAAACAGCCCTGTTACCGGTCTGGTCAATGTTCTGGCAGGTTCCATCCGCGGGGTGATGGGAGTAATACAGGCAAGAATCACACAATTGGAGGGAGGATAAAAATGACGGAAGAAGCAACTACCGGACAGGAACAGGTAGCGGAAACGACTGCGGAGGAAGAGGCAGTCAAGCAGCCTGAGGCGGAGAAACCCGCTGATGAGCCGGAGGTAACCACGGAAACCGGGAAAGCCGCCGAGGAACCGGCCGTTCCAACCGAGGCAACGGCACCTGCCGAGGAACCAGCAGCACCGGCTAAGGCAGAAAAAAAGGCTGAGAAGTCCGCGGCAAAGGCGGATACCACCGCCAAGGCAGACAGAGCCAAGTTATCAGCCTCAAGCGAAGAGATAATAGCGGCCATTAAGACCATGACTGTGATTGAGCTATCAGAATTGGTCAAGGCTTTAGAAGCTGAGTTTGGCGTTAGCGCAGCCGCTCCGGTGGCAGTAGCTGCCGGACCAGTGTCAGCAGCCGCCGCGCCCGCCGCAGAAGCTGAGGAGCAGACAGAGTTTACCGTAATTCTCAAGGAAGTTGGCGCTAACAAGATAAATGTGATTAAGGCGGTACGTGAGTTAACCACCCTGGGGCTGAAAGAGTCCAAAGACCTGGTAGAAGGTGCTCCCCAACCGGTCAGAGAAGGGGTTAATAAGGAAGATGCCGCGGCAGCCAAGCAGAAGCTGGAAGCAGCCGGTGCCACCGCTGAGATTCAGTAGCAAATTTCCCCGCTTTAGGCTAGAATGAGGTGGCATATTGCTATCACGTAAAGCACTCCCGGTAAAGGAGAAAAGCGGGATATGCCGAGTGGTGATTACTTTATACTGATGGGCGTGGGGGGGCTATTCCTGATTCTTGGTATAGTGGCGTATCTCTGGGGTAAACACGAAGAAAGAAACTACTTTGATGCCATAGCCACTCGCACCAATGACCTCAGGGAATTCGTTGACCACTGGCCACCACGCCCTCAGCCCGGTGCCTCCAAAATAGGCGGCTGGATAGCCATTGCCATCGGACTGCTCTTACTGGTGGTAGGGCTTATTTTCTGGCTGCTTGCCTAGAGCCGTGTAAAGTTTACTCGGGCTCAGGCTCGGTCTCTGGGCTTAGCTCCTGCAGGTCTGCTTCTATCCGGAGGGCATTAGCATTAAGATGGGTGGAAGGCATTACCTTCCCGTCCATGAAGACAAACCAGCTGGCCTGCTGCCAGTGAGTCTGCCAGCCCCATTCCTCGATCGCGGTCATGTCGACCACGATATGCCATACCCCAGAGCCGTCTTTGAAAAACTCTGACTCAGCACTCCAGTTATCACAAACTGTGTAGAAATCAGCGAGATATTTTTTTGCTTGATGACTTTCCGCACTTCCCAGGAGATGCTCATAAACCGCCAGAATGGCTCCGTCCCTGGTACGAATCTCGGTCGGTAATGGTGTTACTTCCTCTGGCACTTCTTCGGCAGGGGCAGCTGGAAACCCGTATTCCTCACACCCACTCACCGTTACCATTAAAACCGCCAGCACAGCAATGATAAGCAAAGGCTGTAGCCACTTTTTGTTCCGGTTAATGAATTTCATCTCTGCTCCCTCCGTCTACCAGCCGAAAAGGTCCGGCTGCCTTTTAAAATCACCGTTCATACTGCTCGTCTCGGCCGGTACTGTATTGCCTCAGCGATATGGTTAGCCTTAATTATACCAGAATCTTCCAGGTCAGCGATAGTGCGGGCCAGCTTGATAATGCGGTGGAAGGCCCTGGCAGACAGGTAAAGTTGCTTCATCGCTGCTTTGAGCAGACTCTGTGCCGATTCCTCCAGCTGGCAGAACTCTCTTATCTCGCCCGGCATCATCTCGGCATTGGTGGTCAATCCCGTCCCGTCAAAGCGCTTCTGCTGCGAAGCGCGGGTAGCAACAACCCGCTCCTGTACACTGGCCGAAGGCTCACCTAACCGGCCATCCGCCAACTTTTCATAATCGATATGGGGTACCTCAACAAAAATGTCAACGCGATCAATAAAGGGGCCGCTGATACGCCGCTGGTAACGGGAGACCAGACTGGGAGGGCAGGTACACTGCCGGAAAGCATCCCCGTAGTAACCACAGGGACAGGGATTCATCGCCCCCACCAGCATAAAGTTAGCCGGGAAGGTAACCCTCCCCTGAGCGCGGCTAATCGCCACCACCTTGTCCTCAAGAGGTTGGCGCAGTACCTCAAGCAGAGAATGACCGAACTCCGGTAGCTCATCAAGAAAGAGGACGCCACGGTGGCTAAGGCTTATTTCACCCGGTTTGGGCCAGTGTCCACCCCCTACCAGCCCGGCGTGGGAAATGGTATAGTGCGGGGCACGGAAGGGCCTCTGCCTGACCAGGGCTGTATCTGAAGGCAACAGACCGCTGACACTGTAAATCTTGGTAACTGCCAGAGCCTCGGCGGTGGTCATCGGCGGCAGTATTGAGGGAAGTGCCCTCGCCAGCAAGGTTTTACCGCTGCCCGGAGGGCCGCACATTATCAGGTTGTGACCGCCGGCAGCCGCCACCTCCAGCGCCCGCTTGACATGCTCCTGCCCCTTGATGTGAGCCAGGTCAGTAACCGGGGAAGGAGACGGAGAATCCTCCCGGGTTTCGTCTGCCTTATACTCAGCAATGGCTATTTCACCGCGCAGATAGCCAACCAGCTGGGAAAGTGAAGCCACCGGGATAATCTTAACACCCTCGATTAAAGATGCCTCTCTGGCATCAGCCGCCGGCACAATTACTGTTGGTATACCCTCATCATGGGCCTGAGCCACCATGGGCAAGACCCCATTGGTATGGCGTACATTCCCATCAAGAGACAGCTCACCGAGAAGGAGAACCTGGGCAACTTCAGCGGAGACCTGCTCCGAGCTGAGCAGGATACCCACCGCAATCGGCAAATCATATGACGGCCCCGCCTTCTTGATATCGGCCGGAGCCAGATTAACCACAATGCGCTTCATGGGAAAGGTGCAGCCCGAGTTCCTGATGGCACTGCGCACCCGCTCTTTCGCTTCCTGAACGGCGGCATCGGGCAAACCGACAATGGTAAAAGACGGTAGCCCACTCGAAATATCTACCTCAACCTCAACAATCGCCCCTTCCAGTCCGATAATGGCACAGCTTCTTACTTTGGCTAACATTAGGCGTCTGTCCTCTCCTCAGGCGGGCTGCTCACTGGCTAATTGTAGCCCAAATATCCTTGAGACGCAAAGCAAGGCGTAGTGTAATAACCAAAACACACCGGGAAGTGGTACTTATGCTTACAGCCAGTCTAAGACATTAATGGAAATCCGGGCGTGCTGAATAATCGGAACTGATGGCCGGACTGCCCAGGGTAGGAAATCCATATAGTTTTATTAGCTACAGGTGTACGAGACATAATTCCCAGAGTAAGAAAAAAACGGACACGCTCGCTTAGAACCAAGTCCGCTTCTTATATTCCGCGTATTCCCGGTACTTCTTCACCAGTCGTCTTTCTTCTGAGTTTCTCCAATATAAAAGCTGCGGTACCCAGATAATCGCGGAGGCGAGTGTAAAAGCTGCTGTCGTAAATATGGGAAAGCCGATAATCCATATTATGAACCCTAGATACATCGGATGCCTTATCTTTGAGTAGATACCGGTTGTGACTAAATTGTCAGTTTCTTGCCCTCTTATTTTTACATGGGAGAATATGAAAAAGAAAAACCCGATTATGAAGAATGTCAAACCAGCATATCTTGCCCAGGAGGGGAGATTCATCTGGTATGGATCATTGAAACTCATCCCAAACCAGGCAAACCACAGGAAAAACATCGTCACAAACAGTACGGTAATGAATCTCTTGTTCTCCGCCAGCCCGCTTGCCCGGTCAGCTAATACATAATATGAAGTGCGGATAGCAAAGCATATCAAGCAGACCCCGAAGAAAATGTAGAAAATTAATACGTCCATAGTCTTTCCCCTATTTTGGAAATTCCTATCCGCCTTGGGGTTCTATTCATGTATTCACGATAGTCTAAAACATGCTTCTCCAGGCAATATCTCTTGTCATCAACTACAGCGAAACGCATCAAGACCGGCCAAATCGTGAAAATCCAGGCGTTCCGTATGCCTGTTCCCAGGGCTGGTATAAGTGGCACCCTTACCTCTTTTTTATGGCAAGAACTATATTTCCTGCGGCTCCCACCAGAAAAGCAACCGGGCAAATGATGATGGCGATAATGAAGAAGACCGGCTCATCACCCACGCCGTTTCTTTCCCAGAAATCCGCACCAAAGAAGTAAATAAAGAGACCATAGACAGCATTGTGCAGAACAACACCGACGGGTATTCCCGCGGCGGAGGCTCCGGTCAGTATCAGGAACTTTTTAGTTAATCCTCCTCCCTTTTCCTTTGCCGCCAGCACTAAAAGGGCTATACCCAGTGATAATAATAAGATACCGGCGATGACAAGAAACCACCCACCCCCCAAGATATCCTCGGCTGCGGGGATTAATGAAGATCCTACCATTATGGCAACAATAACGATAAAAACGCCCAGCAATGCCCAAAAGATGGGCCAGCTTAATCTACCCTTCATTGGCTCCTGCCTCCTTTTGGGCTGATTTCATGCGCCGTAAACTGACTTTAACTCTCGTTTATGGTCTTGTCAATACCGGAATAGTAATGAGCTTTGCCCCGGTGCTACTTTCCACAGCGTCTGCTCAATATCGCGTGTCCCGGCAACCGGTCCGGTATTTCCGGTAAATAAAAAAGGATGCAGGATAATATCCGTTACCGGATAGACCTGCATCCATCTATGACCTTATAGATATTGTTCAAAGCGTGCTATGTGCTGGTACGCTTTCAGGTGTCTACAATCACCGTATTTCCACTCGAAACGTTCTCCCACAAGTATCAGGTTATCGAAGTCCTGGTGGTTAAAATCGGAATTAGCACCAGCTCCGTTACCTTTCACATGTCTCATTTTTCTGTGTCCGGTTCCATTTGCAAACATCATGCCACTCACCTCCTCTCTTGCTTCATATATCGCTATGATTTGGGTCTATCAAACTGCCTATTTTCTTTTACGAGCCGACGCTGCCGTTAAAGGCGCCACCGCTATCCAGAGTGTGATGGTTATCAGCATGGACAGCGGGTAATCTATACTTACCATCCCGATTTTAGGAGCGATAACCCCCCAGAGAAGCATAAAGAAAAAAGAGCTCAAAAAGAAACCAGGAATAGCTGCCAGTATGGAAAAGTATCCCATTTTAGACCTCCTTCTCAGCAATAACTTTGTTTCGGCATGCCTCCGTCACCTTACTCTTCCGCATATCGGCTAACTTCAGGTTTATCAAGGTATCGATGCCAGCGTGTGCCGCCTCCCGCAAGTCCCGCAAGGCTTCTGCGCCGGTCTTACCCAGACCGAGCACCACCGGTTCCCAGATGATATAGTAATCCCCGGTTTCTTCATCGAACTCTATTTCAAGATTACGGTTCCTGGACACCTTGACTCCCCGGCTCAGTAACCCTTATGTTTCTAATATATCTTCAATCTCCTGATAAGCACGGGAAATAATTTCATTGATACGGCTTATTTTCTCCGGCTCGGCGCGATGAAGCCTCTTGCCCATCAGCCTGCCCAATCTCCCAAACTCTCCTACCATCTGACCAATCGTGCCGACTTTCTCAGGACTCCAGTGATGCTTCATCTGACTTTTAACTTCATCGGCCGTGTCTTTTTTCTCGATAAGGAACTTACGCCCTTCCCCGGTTATGGTATAGACCTTCTTGCTGTCTCGCTCTTCGGCAATAGCGTAACCCATTTCTTCCAGCATTTGCAGGGTAGGATAAACCACACCGGGGCTGGGCGAGTAAAAACCGTGTGAAATCTCTTCAAGGGCACGGATAACCTCGTAGCCGTACCGCGGTTTATCCTTTATCAGGTCAAGAATAACGTACTTCAGGTCTCCCTTATGAAGAGGGCCTTCCCGCCCGTGTTCCCGGAAAAACCGCTCCCCCCGAAACATATGGTCTCTAAACATATCAACCTCCTGAATATCAGAACGCTGGATATTGATATATCATGTTATTTCTAGATATATCTAGATACATTATAATATTTATATCCGTATTTGTCAATAGTTTCACAATTTTTACGGAGAAACTGCTCCACCTCTGGCATTCTGGCAGCATGACACGGTCTTCCCAGGAAAATTAAAAATGAGATTAACCGATGAGGATTTGCTGAGCCAGCTAGACCGGACTAACCCGCCCCACCAGACCGAAGAGAAGAAACACCACGGCTACAATAGCCGCTGACAGCAGTGCCCCGGCGCCTACCTGAGCCAAGGAATGATGTTTCAGTTCTATCCTTGACCAGGTTACCGCCGGAAGCAGCACCGCCGATATCGCTCCGGTAAAGCCGTATAAGACAATCAACATGGTTACCGAACCGCCAACCAAGGCAGTATGCACGCTTATCTTCCACCAGAGATTGATACACATAAAAATGACTATTGCGCAAAGCCCGGCTACAAACGAGGCTATCAATACCAGAGGTGCCCCCATAGAAAAGAGAACTATGCAGCTTATCACGCCACAAGCACAGGAAAGCAGGTAAATCTTATCTCTTTGCTGGCGCATCCTGATGGAAATGCCTTCAATCCGGTCACTATAAACAAGATAAAGCATAACCCCTAAAACAGGCACGAAAGTTAGCCCCAGCGAGATTACTATCCACTTGAGGGCATCAGTAACACTGGAAGCCGAGTCAAGGGTAATAAGCACAATTATGGCTAAGCCCACCAGAAAAGGGTTCAAAAGGTTTGAGGTCATTTCCGCCAGTTTCTTTCTCATCAATAGCTCCCTTTAAAAATATACCATAATTATCCGTTGACTTGCACTTTACCCGGCAACCATTCGCTTTGAGCGTTGCCGGTGGCTGTTATATAATAAAAAGTGAGGCGGTGTGAATCATGATTGAGCGACTGGAAAATATAGAGAAACGATATCAGCAGATAGAGCAGCAAATGGCCAGGCCGGAAGTAGCCTCTGACCTGAAAAAACTCCAGGAACTGGCTCAGGAAAGGGCTGGTATAGAAGACCTGGTAACCAGGTACCGGGAATATAAAGCAACGGATAGGGCGCTGGCAGAGACCAGAGCCATGCTGGATAATGACCCGGATGAAGATATGAGGGAGTTTATCGGGCAGGAGATAGCCAGCCTTGAAGTACAGCGGGAGCAGCTACTCGGTGAGATAAGAATCGCCCTGTTACCCAAAGATCCCAATGACGAAAAGGATATCATTATTGAAATCCGGGCGGGAGCGGGGGGTGATGAAGCCGCCCTCTTCGCCGCTGACCTGTTCCGCATGTACAGCCGGTATGCTCAAGTTAAAGGCTGGAAAACTGACATCCTCAGCACCAGTGAAAGCGGCGGCATCGGTGGCTTTAAGGAAATCATCTTTGAAGTCAGAGGCAAGGGCGCCTACAGCCGGCTGAAATACGAGAGGGGAGTCCACCGCGTACAGCGTGTTCCCGTCACGGAATCTTCAGGCAGGCTTCATACTTCCACGGCTACTGTTGCCGTGCTGCCCAAGGCGGAAGAGGTGGATATTGATATTAACCCTGACGACCTCAAGACTGACATCTTCCACAGTGGCGGCGCTGGCGGACAGAATGTTAACAAGGTAGCCACTGCCGTTCGCATCACCCATGAGCCCACTGGCATGGTCGTCGTCTGTCAGGATGAACGCTCCCAGTTACAGAACAAAATAAAGGCGATGTCCGTACTGCGAACCCGCCTTCTTGATATCGAGCGACAGAAACAGGAGAGCCAGATAACCTCGGACCGCCGCTCCCAGGTAGGCACCGGCGACCGTGCTGAAAAGATACGAACCTATAACTTCCCCCAGGACCGCATCTCGGACCACCGCATTAGCCTCACCCTGCACAACCTGCCCCGAATTATGGAAGGAGACCTTGACGAGCTGATTGATGCCCTGACTAACACCGATCAGGCCAAACAACTAGAGGCACAACTGGCGTGAACCGCAAACAGGCTCTCCACCAAGCTCAGAAACTGCTCGCCGGTAGTGACATAGAAGATACCCCTATCGAGGCTGAGCTGTTGTTAAGGCACACGTTGCAAATCAGCCGAGCAGAGCTTTACACTGAATTTGAGCTAGAGCTAAACCAGCGGCAGGAAATAACCTACCGGCAACTGCTGGAACGACGTTTAAGCGGTGAACCTTCTGCTTATATCACCGGACACCGTGAATTCTACGGGCTTGATTTCCATGTCAACCCCGCTGTCCTTATTCCCCGTCCGGAAAGCGAACTGCTGGTGGAAAAAGCCATCATTATCACCCGTAATGCCGATATCACCACCATCGCCGATATCGGCACCGGCTGCGGCGCTATTGCCGTTAGCCTGGCAACTCGCCTGCCGGTAACCAGAATCTACGCTACTGACATATCAGCCCCCGCTCTGGAAATCGCACGGCTTAACTGCCAGAAGCACGGAGCCTCCGATAAAGTTCATCTTCTGCATGGCGATATGCTTGACCCCCTGCCCGAACCCGTCGACCTTATTATAGCCAACCTGCCTTACGTTAAATCCTCTGAGCTTCCGCCCACCGGCGAGCCAGCACTGGCGTTAAACGGGGGCGCTAAGGGGTGGGATAAGATAAAGAGGTTCTGCCACCAGATAAACGGCAGACTTCAGCCACAGGGCAGGGTACTGCTGGAGATCGGGCTGGGGCAGGGAAAGGCGTTAAGTGCCTTACTGCGCCGCCTGTTCCCCACCTCCGAGATTGAAATCACCCCGGACCTCAGCGGCATCGAACGTGTATTAAGCCTGCGCTTGACAGCCGACTGACCCTATTGATAAAATATTGCGGATTGAGCCCCCTAATTTCCAGTTTCAGTAGTAACGACCGGAAAAAGGATATATGATGAAACTGATTGTATGTGTTAAGCAGGTAATTGACCCGGAGGCACCACCAGCCAGCTTTATGATTGACTCTTCTAATAACCAAGCAATGCTACCCGGCGTACCGCCGGTAATTGACCCCTATGGAGAATACGCGGTGGAGGCGGCGTTGCGAGTCAAGGATACTCAGGGCGGCAATATTACCGCAATAAGCCTGGGTGCCAACCTGCTGCGGGAAGTAATCAAGAAACCGCTGGCCATGGGTGCCGATGAGCTTGTCCTCCTTGAGGATGAAACCCTGACTGATGGAGATAGCTGGACAACCGCCTGTGCCCTGGCGGCAGCTATCAAAAAAATAGGCGAGTATGACATTATACTCTGCGGGCGGGAGTCCTCAGATACTAACGCCGGACAGGTAGGCTCCGCCATCGCCGAGCTATTGGGTTTACCCGGTGTCACTCTGGCCAGAAAAATAGAAGTCAGTGACAGCAAAGCGAAAGTAGAGCGAGTGACAGCCGATGGCTATGAGACCATTGAGGTATCCCTGCCGGCAGTAATTACGGTTAGCAACGAGATTGGTGAACCCCGTTACCCCACCATAAAAGGGATTATGGCCGCCAAGAAGAAGGAACCCCTTATCTGGAAGTCAGCCGACCTCGGTCTTGAGCCGTCGCAGGCCGGTGCTGCCGGACGGCGCAGCCAGGTGACCAGGCTTTTCCAGCCGGTTCACGAAGGCAAGTGCGAGATGATAGAGGGGGATACCCCGGAAGAAGCGGCGGTCAGCCTTGCCCAGAAACTCAGAGAAGCCAAGGCAATATAGGGTGTCATTCCGCCAATTTCAACCAGAGGAAGAGTGAAGATGACTGAAAATAAAGGTGTTATGGTCTACTGCGAATCTACCGGGGGCAGGCTTGCCGCCATTGCCACCGAAGGGCTGGGCTGCGGCCGGAAACTGGCTGACGAGATCGGACAGGAACTATCCGCGGTAGTGGCCGGCACCGAGGTAGAAAGCCTGGCTAACCAGGCTATTTCCTTCGGCGCGGATAAGGTATATGTTATTGAAGACCCGCTACTTAAAGACTATCATGCAGATTCTTACCTGGCGGTTATGGAAAAGGTGGTCAAGGAAGCAAAACCACAAATTCTCATTCTGGGACAGACTACCATCGGCCGCGACCTGGCACCAAGGCTGGCTTTCCGTCTGGAGACGGCAGTCACCCTGGACTGCATAGAACTGGCGATTGATGCGGAGTCAAAGCGGCTGTTACAAACCAAACCTGTTTACGGAGGCAATGCCCTGGCCGTTTTCATGAGTGATACTGACCCACAGATAGCTACCATCAGAACCAAGGCAATGACTCCCCTGCCGCCTGACACATCACGAAAGGGTGAAATTATCAAAATCGACGCCGGGCTTGACCCGTCAGCAATCAGAACCAGGGTACTGGACAAGGTTGTCGAAGAAGCTGAGGGTATAAAACTGGAGGATGCTGAGGCTGTCATTGCCGGGGGCAGGGGAATTGGTGGCGCCGAAGGTTTTCAACAACTGGCTGAGCTGGCGCAGTTATTGAAGGGGGCGGTGGGTGCTACCCGCCCACCCTGCGATAATGGGTGGGTGCCAGACACGGTGCAGATAGGACTGACCGGTAAGATTATCGCCCCGGAGCTATATATTGCCGTTGCTATCTCCGGCTCCAGTCAGCACCTCAGCGGCTGCTCAGGCTCCAAGACGGTTGTCGCCATCAACAAGGACGCTGAAGCCAACATCTTCCGGGAAGCCCGCTTTGGCGTTGTTGGCGACTGGAAAAAGGTGCTGCCCGCTTTCACGGAAAAGGTCAAGGAGCTTCTGGCTTCTTAAACACAGGCAGCCTGTATTTGCCATCTGTAACAGCTAAATTTTGATAATGAGCTTAGTTTTCTATAGAATTATTGTTACTGACAAATCAGTCCTATGAGGTGGTGAAACAATGAAAATGTTCAGGTTAATCTGCTGTCTCCTTCTGATGTGCATAATGGCGGCTTTTCCTGCCGGCGCTGTCTTCGCCCAGGAAAATGGAGACTCCGCCGAAGACACGGGAAAGATTGAAACGAACGTCCCCTTCCCTAAAATAGAAGACATTGCCGGTGGCAATTACGAGTTTGAGGTAGAATTCAGGTACATCGGTGAAGAAGCCCTTGACTTCGATCTAGAAGTATCATCACCCCGAGGCTGGGAAACATATATTACCCCAAAATATGAGACGGACACCAAGATTAAATCCATAAATATCAAGCCGTCCACCACCTTTGGTAACGCTGTCAAAGTTGTCGCCAGCGCCCCTTTCTGGCCCCTGCCTGACCCGGGAGAATACCCGATAACTCTGGAAGCATCGGCGGCTAACGTAACCGTCTCCACAACACTCTTTGCGGTAATCACCGCCAAATATTACATGGAATTGACCCCGGTTACCGAGCGCTATAACACTGAAGCCACCGCCGGGAAGGATAATTTCTTCTCGCTAGAAGTCAGCAATCTGGGCACGGGAGCCATCGATAGTATTGAATTTAACTCATCCAAGCCTGAGGGCTGGAGCATAGATTATGTACCGGAAAAGATAGAAGTCCTCGAAGCCTTTGGCAAACAAACCGTAGATATCAATATCAAACCACCCCCCAAGACAGTCGCCGGCGATTATATGATTAGTGTCGGCGCCTCAGGGGAACAGGAGTCAGCTAGAGACATTGATATCAGAGTCACCGTAGAAACCCCGACCATCTGGGGCTGGGTGGGGGTAATCATCATCGTGATTGTCTTTGCTGGACTGGTTGTTATCTTTATGCGCTTTAGTCGGCGGTAAGAATGCAGGAAACACTGGCGATAGAAACCAAAGACCTGACTAAAAACTATGACGGGGTTACGGTGGTTGACCACCTGAACCTGAGCGTCAGAGAAAACGAGATATTCGGCCTGCTCGGCCCCAATGGTGCCGGTAAGACCACCACCATTCTCATGCTACTGGGGCTGACCGAGCCAACCGACGGCAGCGCCCGGGTATGCGGCTTTAATCCTACCCGGGAACCGCTCAAGGTGAAACGCCAGGCAGGCTACCTCCCGGAAAAGCTGGGCTTTTATGACAGCCTGACCCCCGGGGAAAACCTCAGGTTTATTGCTGACCTGAACAACATCAGGGGTACCGAGGCGGATAAACTGGTTGACGAACTGCTGGAGACCTTGGACCTGGCTAAAGACAAAAATCTGGCAGTGGGCAAATTTTCACGCGGCATGAAACAACGCCTGGGCATTGCCGATGTCTTAATCAAGAGACCGAAGCTGGTTTTCCTCGACGAGCCTACCTCCGGCCTCGACCCGAAAGGGATTAACCGGCTGCTGGAGATAATCGCGGAACTACCCCAAAAAGGGACAACGGTGGTGCTATCATCACACCAGCTTTACCAGGTGCAGAAGGTATGTCACAGCATTGGCATCCTGTCCAAGGGTAAAATGGTGATTGAAGGTCCGCTGGACAAGCTTGGTAGAGACGCGCTGGGGGGAGGACGTTATACCATCGAGGTTGAAACTGCACGGCCCAGCCCCCAGCTTGTCGATATTGTCAAAAAAATAGAGGGGGTAATTGACGCCGAAGTCAAGGACAACCTGCTCCGAGTAAGCACCAGCGCAGACCTGCGTGCTGAAATATCGAAGGCGGTGGTAAACAATGACATCCCACTGGTACAGATGAAGGTACAGGAATTCTCCCTGGACGATATTTACATGAAGTATTTCAAGGAAAGCTAAGCAAAAATATGACCGCTATTATCCGTAAAGAACTAGCTGACTATTTTACCGGTATCAGGGTTCCCGTGCTGTTCCTGCTGGTGTTACTGGCCAGCGGTGCGGCCCTCTTTGCTGTCCACCAGGGAATCCGCGGTACGGCTTCCGAAGGGTTTGTTTTTCTGCGGCTGTTTACTACTGCCGGTAATATACTTCCGTCCCTATCCAGCTTTATGGCTCTCTTCTTCGTTCCCCTGGTCGGTATCGCCCTGGGTTTTGATGCCGTTAATAGCGAGCGCTCCGGCGGCACGCTGAGCCGCATCCTGGCCCAGCCGGTTTACCGGGATAGCATTATCAACGGGAAGTTTATTGCGGGAATTTTTACCCTCGGCATCATGGTGGCCACCATTCTTTTGCTGGTTGCCGGATACGGCCTGCGCATGATTGGCGTACCGCCCAACGCCGAGGAAGTCATCAGGATATTTATCTATCTGGCCCTCACGATTATTTATGGTGCCTTCTGGGTAAGCCTGTCAATACTTTTTTCCGTACTTTTCCGCAGAATAGCTGCCTCTCTGCTGGTCACCGTGGCTATCTGGCTGTTCTTCAGCTTCTTTATGCTGATGATTGCGCCTGCCATCGCTAACGGGCTGGCGCCGGTCGTCGGGAACACACAGGCGGAAATTCTCCGCAATGCCGAAATGCAACAGATGATCCTGCGCTTTTCCCCCAACACCCTGTTCGGAGAAGCGGCAACCGTGCTGCTTCATCCGGTGATACTGGAAACGAACATGGGGCTTATCGGCGCACTGGCATCAGGGCAAGCAGCTTACATGATAGACAATCCACTCAACCTCGGCCAGAGCCTGCTCGTCATCTGGCCTCACCTCACCAGTCTGGTCAGTCTCAGCGTTATCTGCTTCGCGATTAGCTACGTCGTCTTTATGAGGCAGGAGGTACGGGCTACTTAAGCGGTCTATTCTTTCTCCGCTGCTTTCTCCGCCACTATCTTCTGAGTAATATGCGCCGGCACCTCCTCATAGTGGCTGAACTTCATGGTATAATTACCTCTACCCTGCGTCATTGACCTGAGGTCAATAGCGTAGCGCTGAACTTCAGCCAGGGGTACCTGCGCCTCGATAATGTTATAATCACCTTCCGGGTTCATACCCTGCACGCGGGCGCGCTTGGTATTCAGGTCACCGATAATGTCACCGGTCAGGTCACCGGGGACAGTTACCTGCAAATTCACTATCGGCTCCAGCAGGATCGGATTGGCCTGGGACAAGCCCTTCTTCAATGCCTGTGCCCCGGCGATTTTGAAGCATATTTCCGAAGAATCAACGGGGTGAAAGCTGCCATCATAGAGAGTGGCTCTTACATCCACAACCGGGTAATGGGCCAGCACACCGTCCATAATCGCCTCGTTGACCCCTTTCTCTACCGCAGGAATATAGTTCTTGGGCACGGAACCACCGACTATCCTCTCGGTAAATTCATTGCCACTGCCACGGGACAGGGGTTCCATCTCCAGCAAAACATGCCCATACTGGCCATGCCCGCCGGTCTGCTTTTTATGTTTATACTCGGCATTGGCTGTTGTCGTAATAGTCTCTTTATACGGGACCTTTGGTATCATCATGTCCACACCCACCCCGAACTTACGCTGCATCTTCTCCGCAGCCACTCCCAACTGAGTCTCACCCATACCATAAAGAATTATCTCTCCGGTGTCCACCTCCCGTTGCATGCGCAGCGTCAGGTCCTCTTCCACCAGCCGGGCCAGAGCTGTACCCAGTTTATCCACGTCAGCCTTGGTCTTGGGATACACCGCCTCACTAAATACAGGTTCAGGGAAAACTACGGGGATGATTTTCACCGGCTTGTCCTGACTGCACAGGGTATCACCGGTGCCGGTCTGACTCAGTTTAGCCACCACCCCGATGTCTCCGGCGCCAATCTGGGGCACCGCCTCCTGATTCTTGCCTCGCATCATATACAACTGGCCTATCCGCTCCACGCTACCCTTGTTGGCATTCCACACCTGGGAATTGCTGGCGATAGCTCCGCTATAGACCCGGAAATAAGTCAGTTTACCGACATATGGGTCAGCGCTGGTCTTGAACACCAGAGCCGCCAGCGCACCGTCCTGACTCGGCTCAATAGCGCCACCTTCGGTAAGCACTTGCCGATCAGCAGATGACGGTAGATAATCACCAATCGCATCCAGCAGCCTGTCCATGCCCACATTCTGCAACGCCGAGCCGGCCAGGATAGGGGTAACACTGCCATTCATTACCGCCTTGCGTAAATTTATTTTAAGCTCTTCCTGCGTGAGCTCTTCACCGCCAAGATACTTCTCGATAAGGCTGTCATCGACCTCGGCTACCGCCTCCACCAGCTTCTCCCGGAAGGAATCCACCTGCGCCTGCATGGCTGAGGGTATATCCGCCTCCTTGGACGGAGAACCGGTATAGGCTTTCATCATCAGCAGGTCAATTACTCCCTCAAAACTAGAGTGAGCGCCGATGGGCAACTGCAACGGCAGGCACCTGGCCCCAAATTTCGCCTGGATATTCTCCACCGCCTGGAAGAAGTTGGCATTCTCACGGTCCATCTTGTTCACGAAGATAAAGCGGGGCAATTTGGCTTCCTCACAATAACCCCACACCTGCTCCGTGCCCACTTCCACTCCGGAGGCGGCACAGACAACAATTATTGCTGATTCGCTAACCCTTATCGCCGCCTTAACCTCACCCACAAAATCGGCATAACCGGGAGCATCAAGGAGATTTACCCGGATATCCCGCCACTGGCAGGGAAGCAGTGAGAGGTTAATGCTTATCTGGCGCTTGATTTCGTCAGGGTCATAATCAGAGGTAGAACTGCCATCATCCACCTTACCCAGCCGGTTGATGGCTTTGGCGGTAAATAGAATTGCCTCGGCAAGTGATGTCTTACCGGCACCAGCGTGAGAGAGTAAAACAGTATTACGAATATTATCCATACCAAACGTCTGCATCTAATCACCTACTCCCTAAATTCTTCAACAATAATTATTATACCCAGAGTTGGCGGAACAGAGCAAGTAATAGACGTAGAAGTGGCGTTTAAGAGAAGGCGGAGCCCCAATTTTACCTGACTTCTTAAGTGTCCGGAGGGCAGTGACGGGCCTGACGGATACTATGGCAGTAATAGCGGTGTAACAAATGTTTCTATAATGGCCGCCGGCACCAGCAGGCCACAGGCAATAGCCAGATATTTCAGGGGCTGCCTTGCCCCGGGGAAAAACTGCTTCCGTCTCTCGCTTGAGAAAAGAGCGAGGATAGCCATGAACCCGAAGCTGAGGGCGGCCGCCTCACCAATAATCAGCGCCGGTATTTCAAAAACGCCGTGGGGCAGCAGCGCCGCCAGTACCAGACCCGCAGAAATCTCCCGGGCTATACTGACCGACAACGCCGAAATCAGCCCGCCGTTTATCAGCAAAGCCAGAGCCGGCATTAAACAGAGCAAGGGACTGAAGGCAAAGCTCAGCAACAGAGCTGACACATTTTTGAAAAAGATAAACACGGCCATGCCCGCGGTAAATGGCTCCAGAATACCGGCGAGTTCCTCAAGCACCGCCATCTCTTCCGAAAGAACATTACCTGTGCCAACCGGGATAAGCAGACCCAATACCAGACCGGTAACGAACAGGCCCAAAGCAATGGCCAGCCACCATCTAAATTTCATCAAAGCAGTGTCTCCCCTACCCCATCTATCACCGGAACCGTACCCGGCAGGTTCACTCTCCCCAGGCGTCCTTGCCAATCAGAGATACGAAGTGGCAACCGCCCAGATTTTGCACGGTTACCCTGTTCTTATGCCTGGTGACCTGGCATAATTCCTGCAAATAGCGCGAGCCTACCGGAATCACCATCCGCCCACCGACGGCTAACTGGGCCACGAGTTCATCGGGTACCCTGGGCGCACCAGCCGTAACTATTATGGCGTCATATGGTGCTTCCGCCGGCCAGCCCAGAGTCTCTTCGGCAATATGCATCTCAATATTGGTATAGCCCAGGGTATCCAGCACCTTCCGGGCACGCTCAGCCAGGGAGGGTAACCGCTCTACCGTAACCACCAGACAGGCCAATTCAGCAAGGATAGCCGCCTGAAAACCGCTGCCGGTACCTATTTCCAGCACCTTCTCCCTGCCGGTAAGTTCCAGAGCCTCGGTCATGAGGGCAATAATAAACGGCTGTGAGATGGTCTGACCCAGGCCGATGTTCAACGGCCTGTCCTCATAAGCCAGGGGGCGGCTCTCAGCGGGGACAAACAGCTCCCGGGGGATACGAGACATCGCCGCCAGCACCCGCTTGTCTTTAATTTCACTACTGAGATACTTGACCAGCCTGGCTCTTTCCGCGGCAAAATCCATAATAACCGCCAGAATAAGGCTAGGATAAAACCCGGGACAGTACGATAAGTACTATGATTATTATCCCAGCCAGAATGCTTATTCTGCGCAGTTCAGCAGCGACGTACGGATACCGGGCTGCACCTGGTTTAGCCAGCGGGGCCGGCTCAGCTGCCGGAGGAGCCGGCGTCTCCACGGGAGTAGCCGTTTCCGGAGCTGGTGCAGCTACCTGCTGCGAAGACATCATCGCCGCGCGCCGTTTGGCTTTGCTTTTCTTGCTGTGAAATTCGCGTCTCTCTTTGCCGTGTCGTGATTTACCTGTCATTCAATACCTCACCGCTGGTAAACAGATTAAATTTACCACCCCAGCCCTTCCTTCATATCCTATCTCTTTGCCCTGGGGTGTGATTTCTCATACGTACGCCGGATATGCTCGGTGGTAAGGTGAGTATAAACCTGCGTAGTCGAGATATTGGCATGACCCAGCAGTTCCTGAACTGCCCTCAAGTCAGCCCCGCCACTAAGCATATGCGTGGCAAAACTATGCCGCAAGGTGTGCGGGCTAATCTTGGTATCCAAACCGGCTGTTCTGGCATACTCCTTCAGCTTCTGCCAGAAGCCCTGCCGGGTCAGCCTTTCACCACGGGCGTTGAGGAAAAGGGCCGCCTCTTGCTTGTTACGGGCCAACTGAAGACGGGGCCCTTCGATATATTCCTTTACTGTCCTGGCTACCTGTTCATAGATAGGAATGATGCGCTCTTTATGCCCCTTGCCAAAACAACGCACGTAATGGTCATCGTCAGTATTGACATCCCCCATATTCAAAGACACCAGCTCACTTATCCTCATGCCGCTGGCATATAATAGTTCCAGCATAGCCCTATCCCTTTTGGCTTCGGCAGTACTCAGCTTGGCCGGCTGTTCCATCAAACGGCGCACCTGCTCTATGGAGATAGGCTTGGGCAACACCTTGCCTATCCCCGGCGAACTCATATTCTCGGTAGGGTCATTTTTGATAACGCCCTCGGCAACCAAAAAAGCAAAGAAAGACCTGGCCGCAGCCACTTTACGCGCTAACGTGGTCGGGACATAGCCCCTCTCCTTGAGGTCAAGCTGATAGCTCAACATGTTCTGCCGGTTAAAATTAGCCCATAACGGCACCTCACCCTGCCTGGCAGCCTCTTTCTCAGCGAAATCAGCCAGACCGTTAAGGTCATTCTGATAGGCAGCTATCGTGTTCTGTGAATAACCCTTCTCTACCGCCAGATAATTTAAAAAGCTCCTGACACCTTCTCTCACCACGCCTCCTCGCAGTTCTAATTAACCTGCAACTTATATTCCCTGTCCATCTGGATATTTTAACACAGCCCCAGAATTATGTAAAGAAGATATGTTAAAATTTTAATAGCCTGCCCTCGTTTGCTGCCAGCCGGTCAATATTGACCGGCACTACGCTGTGTGTTATCCTATCACTTACGCAGCAATTCGAGGTGAGCTTTCTTGAGCACGTTTGAGCGACAATGGCAACGCTGGTTTCCTGAAGATGAAAAACCGGCGCCCCCTGCCCGGCGCCGCGGCATGGCGTCCCGCGTTATCATGGTTCTGGGCGGTCTCTTACTACTGTTCATCCTCCTCAATATTGCCAAGGAGTTCTACACCGAGTGGCTCTGGTTCAGTAGTCTGGGCTACGGCAGTGTTTACACCACCATCGTCAAGACCAAAATCGTTGTCTTCTTCTCAGCGGCTATTATTTTTTGCGTCCTGATTCTGGGAAACCTGTTGCTGGCGACACGCCTGGCACCGAGCAGCACCGCGAGTATCTGGCCCTGGGCAATAATCGGCCGAATACAGCGTGTAGTTAAAATAAATGTTATCCTGGGAACAGTCTTACTCAGCTTGATCTTCGGCCTGGTGGCGCAGGGCAACTGGCTGGTCCTGCTTCGCTTTTTCGACGGGCAGCCCTTTGGCATAACCGACCCCGTCTTCTACCGGGAGATCAGTTATTATGTCTTTTCATTGCCTTTCCTCCACCTGCTGCGAGGCTGGCTACTGGGCGCACTGATAGTCTGCCTGCTCGGGGCCGCCGGGGTGTACCTGCTCAGCTACGCCGTGCAACGGGTAAAGTTCGATTTTGCCCGTCCGGTACTGGTCCACATTGGTGGACTTATCATGGCTATCCTGGGGCTTTTCGCCTGGGGCTACTGGCTGGGCATCTGGGAACTGGTCTTCTCCCAGCGCGGGGTGGTCTTCGGTGCCAGTTACACTGATATGCACGCTCAGCTTCCTGCCCAGTGGCTTCTTTTCGCGGTGGTGCTTATCTGCATGGTTATTATCGTTGCCGCCGTCTGGCGGCGGAAACTCCGCTGGCCCCTTTATGCCGTCGGGGGATGGATTGTGGCGGCTATTATTTTCGGGGCTATCTTTCCCGCCATAGTGCAGCGTTTTCAGGTACAACCCAACGAGCTGGCACGGGAGAGGCCTTACATTGAGTACAATATAGAATTTACCAGAGAAGCCTTTGGCTTAAACCGGATTGAGGAACAATCCTTCACCGCTGAGGAAGCACCCAGCCAGCAGGACCTTGCCGAGAATGAGGTAACCATCAATAATATCCGCCTCTGGGACCCCCGCCCCCTGAAAGACACCTATGAAGAACTCCACGCCATTAGACTCTATTATGACTTCAATGATGTCGACGTTGACCGTTACAACATTAACGGTGATTACCGCCAGGTGATGCTGTCCGCACGGGAGTTAACCCCGGAAAAGCTGGCCGGGGAGGCACAGACCTGGGTCAACCGCCGCTTGCAGTTCACCCACGGCTATGGCCTGGTAATGAGCCCGGTCAATGAGATAACCACCCAGGGACTTCCCGAATTGTGGATAGAGAACATACCCCCCACCGGTTTTTTTGATATCGAACAACCGCAGATATACTTCGGCGAAAAGACCAATGCGTACGTGATTGTCAATACCAAGACCGAGGAATTTGACTACCCCCGCGGTGATGAAAATGTCTATGGCAAATACGAGGGTGAGGGTGGAGTCAGCCTGAACGGTTTCATCCGCCGCTTGTCCTATGCCTGGCAACTCGGTGACCTGAATCTTTTAATCAGCGGCGAGCTAAACCCGGAGAGCCGGGTGCTTTATTACCGTAATATCCAGGAAAGAGTCAACCACCTGGCACCTTTCCTGCAGCTGGACAGTGATCCGTATCTGGTGTTAATGGAGGGTAGGCTGTTCTGGGTACAGGATGCTTATACCACCACTGACCGCTATCCGTATTCCGAGCCGCTTGGCGGGCTGAACTACATTCGTAACAGTGTCAAAGTGGTCATCGATGCTTACCACGGTGACGTTAAATTCTACGTTACGGAACCGGATGATGCCCTGATACAAACCTACCAGGCCATTTTCCCTGACCTCTTTCTGCCCGCAGAGCAAATGTCCGATTCATTAAGAGCGCATATACGTTACCCCGAGGGGATGTTCTCCGTCCAGGCTGCGGTATACCAGAGCTACCATATGCGCGACGCCCGGGTGTTCTATAACCGGGAGGACCTGTGGGCCATACCCAATGAGGTCTACTACGGCAACGAACAGCAAGCAGTAGAGCCCTATTACGTTATCATGCACCTCCCTGACGAAGAGAAGGAGGAATTTCTGCTGATGATTCCCTTCACGCCGGCCACCAAGAATAATGCCATAAGCTGGCTGGCTGCCCGCTGCGACGGAGATAACTACGGCAAGCTGCTTGCCTACCTTTTCCCCAAGGAACGGGTGGTCAAAGGACCCAGCCAGGTGGAGAAAAGAATCTCACAGGATACCGCCATCACCGAGCAGCTTGCATTATGGGGCCGCGGTGGCTCCCGGGTTATCCGCGGCAATTTGTTATTAATTCCCATTGGCGAATCCAATCTCTATGTGGAGCCAGTCTTCCTCCAGGCAGAAGCCGGCGGATTGCCAGAACTGAAGCGGGTTATCGTCGCTATCGGGGAGAAAATAGCCATGGAACCCACACTCAAAGAAAGCATCGCCGCTATCTTTGGCATTGAAGCGCCCCCACCCGCTCTTCCACCCGCCACCCCTGCACCAACCCCAACCACACCTGCGCCCCCGGAACCGGTAACCGCTGAGATAGCCAGCCTCATTGAAGAAGCCCAGCAACACTATGACCTTGCCCAGCAGTATCTCAAAGACGGTAACTGGACAGGCTACGGCGAAGAACTGGAAGCCCTGAAGACCGCACTGAACCGCCTGGCGGAGCTGACCGCTACCGACTGAACAAAAGCCGTTATATCACTATCCTCACTTTCACCCCGGCACCGGTGGCATTTTGCCAACGATAGCCCGGGGAGCGTCACGCCTGTATACCACCAATTACCTATTACTCCTATGACCAAAGGGCTATTGTTCATAGGTAACAAGGTACCTATCATGAAATAGTATCACTCCTATAAATTAGGGGAAGAACCGCCTGAAGAGGCGGAGGGCGAGATATGGCAAAAACGCGTTCGGGACAAACCAATGCCAGTTTACAGAAGCATCTCCTCGAGAGCGAGGCAATGCTCTTAATTCCCGAGGCGATGGCCAGGAAGTACTCGGCAATACCCATCGCCATTGAAGGCAATGCCCTGAGGGTAGCCATGGCCAACCCTTCTGACATATTTGCCCTCGAGGCTTTAGCCAGCCAGACCCAGATGCGCATTGAACCCGAGCCAGCCACCGCCGAGGAAATCCAGGAGGCTATTGACTTCAACTATAAAGCCTATGATGAAATTGAAAAACAGATTTCCAACATTACATTACCCGATGGCAATACTACGGATCAACTCAGGTTAGATACAGCCACCGACGCGCCGGTAGCTCAGGCCCTAAACCTCATCATTGACGAAGCGGTCAAATCCCGTGCTTCGGATGTCCATCTCCAGCCGGAAGAAGATAGACTGCGCGTGCGCTACCGCATTGACGGCACCCTTCAAGACATGTTTTCCCTGCCTGTAGCGTCGGCAACGCAGCTGGTCTCAAGAATTAAAATCCTGGCCAGCATGAATATCGCTGACCACCACCGCCCTCAGGATGGCCAGTTCTCGGTTAAAGCCAAGGGGCGGCTGATTGATGTTCGCGTGGGCACTATCGCCACCGTTCATGGTGAGATGGCGGCATTGCGCCTTCTCGATAAATCACGGGCGACACTAAATCTGACTGACCTTGGCTTTCTCCCCGAAAGCCTGGAAAAGTACGAAAAGATGCTTCAAGTCCCCTACGGCATCATACTGGTTAGCGGCCCCACCGGCGCCGGTAAGACCACCACCCTCTACGCTTCAATTAACTGTCTGGACAGGGTGGGGCGGAACATCATCACCGTTGAAGACCCGGTAGAATACCGCTTCAAGAACATCAACCAGATTCATGTTAATCCCCGCGCCGGCATTACCTTTGCCAGCGGACTCAGGTCAATACTGCGCCTTGACCCCGATGTGATACTGGTCGGCGAGATACGTGATACTGAGACCGCCAATATTGCCATTCAGTCAGCCCTCACCGGACATCTGGTGCTATCTTCAATCCACGCCAACGATGCCATAGGCGTAGTCCTCCGTCTTACTGATCTGGGTGTTGAACCTTTTCTGGTATCCTCAGCCCTCATCGGAGTCGTCGCGCAGAGAATGGTGCGTACTATCTGCCCTGACTGCGGCTGTATGATTGAGGCTCCCGCAGTAGAGCAGCTGACTTACAATAAAGAAATGAACGAGGAGAAAAGTGAGTTCCTTTACGGCGCTGGTTGCAAGTCCTGCGCCAATACCGGCTATAAAGGAAGAACCGGCATCTTTGAAATCCTGCAATTCAGTGATGAACTCAGGACGCTACTGGTCAAAGGGGCTACCGCCAGTGAGCTGAGAGCCCGGGCACTTGATGAGGGGTTGACGACCCTGCTCAGTGACGGCATGTCCAAGGTAAAGGAGGAAATTACCACTCCGTCTGAAATCCTGCGTAATGCCTACCTGGTAGATTAGTCAATAATAATCTGAGGAGACCTGATGGTTTTTCAGTACGTAGCCTATAATGAACAGGGGGAAATAGTCAAAGGCAAGCTATCAGCGTCCGGAGAGGAAGCCGCCGCCGAGCTAGTAAGCTATGCCGGCTACCGGCTGATCAACCTTAAGCCGTTTGTTCCCTTTTTCAGCCTTGACCGGCTGTCATCGCAATTCTTCCGGGTAAAACCGGCTGAGATAATCCTCCTTTACCGCCAGCTAGCTTTGCTACTGGAATCAGGCATTAATATTATTACCTCTTTAGAGCTGTTACGGGCCCAGTTAACCAATCGTGCTTTGAAGAAAGTCATGGAGGAAGTGGTTGCTGACCTCCGCTCGGGCAACCAGCTATCAACGGCACTGGCCAAACACCCGAGTGTTTTCCCTACCCTTTACTGCCGCTCTTTAAGCGTCGGTGAGCAGACGGGCAGTCTGGAGACAATGCTGCGGCAGGTAGCCGATTATATTGAGAAAGAAATTAATGCCAACAAAAGCATTAAAAATGCTCTTATGTATCCCGTCATCGCGGCCATTGTCACCGTTATCGTGGTAAGTGTACTGGTCATGTTTGTATTACCCGCCTTCAGCAGTTTTTATGACCAGCTCGGCGCTGAGCTGCCCGCGCTGACCCGTATTGTTATTGACAGCGCTGCCATGTTACGCAGTAACGTGCTTTACATCATGATAGCCCTGTTCATCGTCATAGGGACAGCCCTCACTTATATCAAGACACCGGAAGGGAAATACAAATGGCACAAGCTGCTCATCAGCATGCCCCTGCTGGGGCGGGTGAACCTTCTTAATGAGCTTTCCCGCTACTGCCGGAACATTGCCCTGCTCTTCCGCGCCGGTCTGCCCCTCACGGAAATCATGCCCCTGGTTATCCAGGGCAGCAGTAATAAAGTACTGGCTACGGCCCTCACCGAGGTGCAACAGAACATGCTTAGAGGTGAAGGCTTATCCCAGCCAATGTCAAAGAACGCGCTGTTTCTGCCGATGATGGTACAGATGATCAAGGTTGGTGAGGAAATCGGTAATCTGGACACTTCTTTAATTGCGGTAGCCGAAAGTTACGAAACTGAAGCCGCTGACAAGACCCGTTCCCTTATCGGGCTGATACAACCGGCGATGACGTTAATTATCGCCTCAGTGGTGGGTTTAATTGCCCTGTCACTGGTTACGGCCATGTATTCCATGTACGGGCAGGCATTCTAGCCAGGAGCAGAAGCAAAAATGAAGATAAGCAGAACAAGCTGGTTAATTCTCGTTGCTGGTGTCTTTGTTGTCGCCCTTGCCAGCCTGGGTATCGCCCACGCCCAGCAAATCGAGGAGCAGGGCCAGCTGGATGAAGAGCTTACCGTGGCCGAAAAAAGGCTGACTAATCTGGAGCTCAAAGGTCTTTCTTCCCAAAAGATGGAAATGGAGAAGCAGCTGGAGCAGACTGTTTCAGAACTGGAAACTATTCAGGATAACATAAACTACCCGATCGAAAGCATTCAGGAAACTGACATCTTATTTGATATTGCTGAGGCTTGCGACGTAACAGTTACCGACATGACTTCCTCGGCGTTGGGCGGTGAACAACTGGCCAGTATTGATTGCTCGGTGATAACACTCACGGCAAAGGTCGAGGGAGACGTGGCTGACTTGATTGATTTCGTCATCAAGCTAAATAACGATTTTACCACCGGCATGATAAAGTCAGCC
>Ga0180432_10000984_pt1 | contig 45722 bp, 25 predicted proteins | sample SS_ome_10_FD_132414 | JGI IMG/M metagenome (GOLD analysis project Ga0180432, IMG submission 132414) | Hypersaline lake sediment archaeal communities from the Salton Sea, California, USA - SS_1_MS_2 metaG | ecosystem: Environmental > Aquatic > Non-marine Saline and Alkaline > Hypersaline >...
ATCACGCCCGGGGGGGCTCGTTAGCCGCCTGCATCGCGATCGACAGCGCCCCCTTGATCGACCGCACCCGCCCGCCCAAGGCCAGTTCGCTTACGATCACGTAGTCGTCGAGCCTTTCGCCGGCGAACATGCGATGGTCAATGACCGTACCGCCCAGAGCCCTAACGAAAGGAACCTCCATGACACTACAGCGATACCTCTACGAACACGTCGCCGCAGCCTTCACCGGCCTGTGGATCCGATCTTACGAGCACGAAGATGCCCTCGCCGAAATCGCTAGGCTGTGTGGTGAACACGAATGGTCTCTCGCCGTCTGGGACATCGACCGCGGCCTGCAGGTCAACGGGCAGGCGGCCGAGGCAGCGACCGATCCAGTGGCGGCGATCAAGTCGGTCAACGCCCTTGCCCCAGGTGATGGCGAGGGATCGGCACTGCTCGTGCTTCCAAACTTCCATCGGCTCATGAACTCGGCCGAGATCATCCAGGCCCTGGCCCACCAGATTCACGAGGGCAAGCAGAACCGGACGTTTGTCGTTATCCTCTCACCCGTAGTGCAGATCCCCGTCGAACTCGAAAAACAGTTCGTCGTGATCGAGCATGAACTGCCCGGTCGGGAACAGCTCGAAGAGATCGCCCGGGGCGAGGCCCGCATTGCTGATCGCAGCGTATGCCTGCCGTCCCTGCGGATGTCCAACCTCAAGCAGACAGACATGCCGCGACAAGTGCATCCCACCTGAGCAGGCACAGCCCTGGCACCGGCACGTATCCGCGCCACCCGGTGCAGGGGCCCTACGAGGAACAAATACAGATCAAAAAAAAGGAAATCCACGGGACAAGAGTGGCCTTGTCTGCATGTATCATATCTTTGTGCCGCACAAGTGCATGTTCCACTCTGGAAACCTCGCATGAGCGCGTGACGGAAGATAAAATCGATAATATACTTCTTGGAAATAACTTACAAATGTTCGGGAGCGCGAACTCCTGGCGAGGTTTACACGAAAGTGGAACATAATGGAACACTGGCGGGCCGGTGGAACATCGCGCGGTCGGCAACGGGCGATTACGGGGGATTGGTGTTCGATTGGCGGTGGTCGACTCGCGGGCGGCGGCCTATGGAATCGGTCTCAGGGCGGCGGTGATCTGCTCGACGGTGACGCCGAGGGTGGCTTTGGCGATGCGGCTCAGGGCGGCGACGTCGCCCTGGAGGTGGATGGTCCGGTGGACGTGGAGGACGGACGCGCCCGGCTTGAGGGCGACGGCCGGGGAGAGGGTCTCCATCTCGTAGAACAGCCCGCCCAGGGACTTGGCGCCGGGGGTGATCGGGCCGTCGTTGTAGCTGCTGATCGCGTCGCCAACGTAGGGCCGGGTCTGGATGGCCCAGGTGGAGTTGGCATAGTCGGCGGGCCCGCCGGGCTGGTTGTACTGCACGATGGTCAGCAGCTTGTTGACGGCGTCGTAGCTTCCGCAGACGCCCTTGGCGCGGCGCGAGAACAGGCCGATCTTGTTCCGCCGACGCCCGTCGGCGCGGAAGTAGACCACCCCGTCCGCAACCCGCAGGCGCTCGGGAAGCAGCGTGCCGAAGCTGGGGTAGCGGTTGAGGACGGGGCCGAATTCGGCCTCGGGACCGGTCTTGAACGGGATCGCCACGGTGGTCTGTGGCGTGGCGTTGTACTGCCCGAGGATCCAGATCGACAGCAGGCCGGTCGTCTTGTCCCAGGGCGTGTTGCCGGCGTTGGCGAGGGTGGATTCGGACTGGTAGGCCACGGCGCGGACGCCCGCCGGGAGGGGCGCCTTCAGCGCGGTGGCGATCTCGGCGGCGCTCAGCAGGCGGACCGTCCGGTCGATCTGGAGGGTGAACCGCGTGCCGGAGTAGTTCACCAGGCGGGCGTGCTTTCGGAACGAGACGCTGTCGCGCGTGCTGACGAGAACCTCGTAGGGTTCGGTGTCGATCAGGGGCGGCGTCTGCCAATGCTTCATGTCGAAGGGCTGGCCCTTCTTGAAGAAGATGGAGAACTGCCCGCCCTCGGGGGCGAACCAGAGCCTGTCCTCACCGCCGAACACGTTCATGTGCGGGCCGGTCTTGCCCGAGGCGATCAGCGCCCGGTTGATCCACCCGCAGCTCATGCCGTCGTCCCCGCCGGAGGTGCTGGTCATCACGCGGCCCTGGTACTGCGGCACGACGACGACCTGCGCTTGGGCGTCCGGGCCGGTCAGCACGACGGCGTCGGTGTGTTCGAGCAGGAAGTCGCGGTCGGAGCCGAACGTCGCCGGGCCCTCGGTGCCGCAGCCGGCGAGAACGAACAGGGACAACACGGCCGCTGGGATTATGGCGTGTTTCATGGTGGGTTCCTTTCGTGAAAAGAGGTGTCCCGTGAGTATCCCAATCATCACCGGGCCGGTTTCAGCAGGATGTAGTCCAGGCCGAACATGTAGGCCTTGATCGCCTTGGGGTTCGCGCCGGTGATCTCGACGGTGAGTTCGTGGGTGCCTTTGGTCAGTTCGCGTTTGCCCAGCGAGAGCGGGCCCAGGGTGATCACGTCGGGGTGGTTGTACAGGTCGATGGGCCCGCCGAGCTTCTGCCCGTCCAGGGACAACTGCACGACGCCGTAGTCCCTGGCCTTGGTGAGCAGGGCCTGGATGTCGTACGTTCCGGCCTGCGTGACCGTCAGGGCCAGGACGAGCTTGTCGCCGGGCTTGCCGTTGGTCCACCAGAGGTGGGACTGCCGGCTCCACTTGCCTTTGGGGAACGGCGTCATGTCCTGCGGGCGGACGTTGCCGGTCTTGCGGAGGACCTTGAGCCTCTCGCCCTCGATGGCGCCCTTGACGTGCCAGACCTGGGGCGTGGTGCAGTAGCCCCATCGCTGGTCGGCGGCAAGCGGGGCGTAGGGGTCCTTTCCGCCGGGCGCCTGGTACCAGTAGGCGATCGCGCCGTACAGCGTGGGCTTCTTGTTGGGGTAGTACTTCTCGATGGCCGCCTCGAACGACTTCTGGAACGGGATGTTGTCGGTGATGTGCCAGCGGTTGACCGAGACGTGTCCGCGGTTGCCCATGCTGATCGTCTGGTTGTGGAACGCGCGCTGGAAGAGCGTGGGGTTGCACCAGGCGTATCCGAAGTAGTCCTCGGATCCGGTGCCGAACGTACTGGGGAACTTCTCCCCGTCGACGAAGAACTTCTCGTCGCCCTCGCCCCACCAGCCTCCCCGCGGGTTCCACACGTGCAGCATCACGCCGACCAGCCGACCGCGCCCGGTCGTCTTCAGCAGCGTCCAGTCGATGGCCCGCTCGGGTTCGACCGGCAGGAAGGCGTCCCGGTGCCACTTGGCGTGGAAGCGGCCGAGCGTCTCGATCGGCCGTGTCAGCGGCGCGTGGACGGCCTCGAAATGGACCTTCCGCGCGGTGTCGCCGTCGTTGACGATTCGGACCTTTGCCCCGGAGGCGAACGGCATGTACCAGTAGCTGTAGAACCCGTCCTTCTTCGTCACGCCCAGCGGGAAGGACGTGTACTCGTTGATCCCCGGCGCCGTGCCGAAGAAGTCCCCCAGCGGGCTCCACACACTCGGGGCCTTCTGACCGTCCCAGTGGATCTGGAGGGCCAGCCGGCGCAGGGCGGCCATCTCGTCCTCGCGGTCGGCGAAGTCCATCTTGACCTTCAGGACCGTGATCGCCCCGGGGCCGGTCAGGTCGAGGGCGGTGGCGGCCTTTCCCGGCTCGACGGTCAGGTCGCACCGGACGGTCTTGCTGCCCTTGCGCTGCGGGGCGGGGTCGGTGCCCATCTTCGTGCGGAAGAACGCGTCGGCTTTGGCCAGGGCGGCGGTTTCCTCGGCCGACAGGGGCAGGCGAAACGTCGGCAGCTTCGTGCCCTTGGGATATACCGTGTACGTGAAGTGGAAGTACCGCCCCCAGCCCTTCTCCGCGACGATCTTGCACGACGTGGCGAACGGAATCGGGACGTAGCAGTTCTGGCCCCGGGCGGCCATGTAGCACAGCGACGGGTAGACGAACGGCTTGGCGGTGCGGTCGAAGTACTTGACGAACGGCAGGTCGACCGCGGGGGAGGGCTTTCCGTCCAGGAGGATCTTGACGCGTCCGCCGGCGGTTCGGGCCGACCAGATCCGCCAGATCACCCCGGGCCCGTCCATTTCCGCGAAGACCTCGCGATCGTCTTCCCGGCGGATGATGCCCGTGCCGTCGCCGTTAGCCGACCAGGCGACGTACTTGCCGCCGGCTGCGTCGTACGTGCTTCGCCGGTCGTAGCTGGACCATTGCATGCACTTCTCACCCGGCTGTGGCAGCACGGCCGGAGCCTCAAGATCCGTCAGGCGCCGGACAAGGTCCACGTAGGACAGGCCCTCTGCGGCCGACGCGCCCTGGCAGCAAAGCATGCACGCCGCCGTCACGATCAGCGTCCTGCTCATGATTCGTCTCCCATGTTCGTGCCACGTGATGTGCTTGGTGCAAGATATCCCCCCGGCGACGTGGTGGCAAGGGGCGCTCAGTCCTTCTTCCACTCCTCCAGGCGCTGCCTGTACTTCTTCTCCAGGCCGGCGTTGGCGGCGACGTCGGCCATGGCTTGCTTCAGGTCCGTCTTCGACTCGAAGGGCCAGTAGCCGGCCAGGTGCTTCTCCCGCTTCGGATCGGCAACGGCAGCAGGCCTGTCGTGGTGGGCCTTGATCTCGTCAGCGGTCAGGGCCCGGCTGTAGATGCGGACCTCGTCGATGCGCCCGGCGAAGGTGATGTACCCGTCCTGCCGGCGACCGATGGCTACGGGGGTGCGGCCGGGCTTGCGCGGCTTGGCGACCTTCGTCGCCCCGGCGAGCGTGCCGTCCAGGTAGATCTTCAGGTCCGTCCCGTCGTAGGTCATGGCCAAGTGGTGCCACCGCCTGGTCTTCAGCGAGCCGGCCCTTCCCGCGGCGCTGTAGTGGTTGTCCTGTCCGCCGCCTACGTTGAGATACGCCGCGGGCTTATCGCCGTAGACGATCAGGCCGTAGTGGCCCTCGACCCACTCGTTGGCGTTCTTGTTGACGATCCATCGACGGGGGTCGCGGCCGCCCGGGACGGCGTCCAGATACACCCAGGCCTCGACGGTGAGCCGCTCCGGATCGAGCGCGGGTGAGTGGGCCGCCTGGACGAACGTGCTGCGTCCGTCGCACTGGAGGGCCGTGCCGACCTTCCCGGGCGCCGGCGCGCGCCCGCCCATCACGTTGCCCTTCCACGTGTGCCACTCTCGGCGACACTGGTTGAACCGGACGGGCTGTCCGTGGGTGTTGTAGATCACGTTCCGCTCGAACAGGTACCCCTTGGAGCCCTGGTCGATGAAGATGCCGTTGTTCGGCGCTCCGCCGTGCGTGTGGGCGCTGCGGTGCACGTCGTGCAGCAGGTTGCCGCGGAGCACCGTTCCGGGCTGGAAGCCCAGCGTGTAGATGCACCCCCCGTCGGCGAGCTTCTTCATCACGTCGTAGATGTGGTTGGCCTCGATGAGGTTGGCCTTGCACGCGGTGGGCTTCGGGTTCCACTGCCAGCCCACGCTGACGCCCGTGTACGGCGTGTCGTGGACGAGATTGTGGGCGATGGTGGTGCCCTGGACGTAGCCCGCCCAGATGCCGCACGACCCGAAGTACTCCCTGCCCGTGGCGTGCACGTAGTTGTTGCAGATGCGGTTGCCCTTCGGCACGCGCTTCTCGTCGTTCGGTCCGGCGAGCATGATGCCGTTGGCGGCGACGTCGTGGACGTGGTTTCCGACGATGCGGCAGTTTCGGCTGCCGTCGCTGAAGTAGACGCCGGAGGCTCCGATGTGGGCGACGGCGCCGTCTCTGAAGCTGACATTGTCGACGAACGTGCAGAAGATGGCCGGCTCGATGGTGGTCCATCGCCTGCCGGGGCCCTTGGGCCCGGTGGTGATGTAGTGGCAGGCCTGGATGCCGTGATATCCGCCGGCCGGGAGGGGCCAGGCGGTGTGCTCGAAGCTGATGCCGCTGAAGTGCAGGTTCCGCACGGGCTTCTCTGCGGTGCCGACAACCTCGACCAGCCGCTTGAGGACCGGTGCCACGACGTGCGCGGCGGTCATATCCTCCCCGTCTCGCGGCCAATAGGTCACGACGCCGGTCGTGCGGTCGAGGTACCACTCGCCAGGGCGATCGAGCATTTCGAGGGCGTTTTCGAGGTAGCAGAACTTGCCCTTGCCCGGGCGATTCCACGGGATCGCCTTGGCGTGAGGCGGGGCGAGCATGATGACGCCTGTCTTTGCGTCGGCCGACGCCAGACGCTTCCGGTTGATCGCCCAGTTGCCGTGGATGAGGATCTCGACGTCGCCGATGTTCTTCCAGGCGGCCACGTATTCAGCCGGCAGGCGCAGTCGATACGTCTTCAGGTCCTTGCTCAGCGCCGCCTCGGCGAGGCGGGTGTACGAACTCTTCTCGCCGGCGTTTGGCGTTCTTGCCCGCGTGGCGCGGCGACCGTTCACGAACAACTGCCGGAAGTGCCATTTCCCGCCCCTGGCGTCGGGCACGTCGGCGGTCGAGAGCTTGCCGCCGGCGCGCTTCCACCCCGCGATCCGCCGCCCGCCGCTGAGAATCACCTTTCCCTTGCCGGCCGCAGCGTACGTGACGGCGTGGTCCCGCGTTCCGGAATCCGCCGGGCCGAACGTCAGCGGTTCGGCCAGCACGTACGTGCCGGCGGCGATCGACACCGTCACGTCGTCCTTCAACCCGGCGGCGATGAGTCGGCGGACGGCCTGCCGTGCCCGCCCGATCGAGGCGAACGGCGCCGCCGCCCTGCCGGGGTTGGTGTCCCGCCCACCCGGCGAGACGTGGAGCACCGTGGCCGCGCTCACAAGGGCCGCACACGTCAGAATCACGATACTTGCGACTGCGGGGACCGACTTTGATATGGTCATGTTCTCTCCTTCGCGAGACGAGACGTTGCGTTCGAGCAGTATACGTCCACGAGCCCGTCGACGTAAGGCGTGATGTTCATCGGGCGAGCAACGCTCGCCGTTCGTCCTTCGAACGAAAAGCGGCGAGCGTTTCTCGCCCGCTAAACGGACAATCCACGACAAACGAGATCCCACATTAGACCAGCTATCTTTCCGCCGTCAGCTTCTTCTTGAGGGCCTCGAGGATCTTGATGCACCGGGCCAGGTCGACCGCCGTCAGGCCCTTGACGATCTTGCCGGCGCCGGCTTCGGTGAGCATGGCCCGGACGTCGCGGCTGGTGGTGGTCATTCGCCCGGACGCCGCGGCCAGAACCTTGCGGATGCCGCCCCAGCCGGTCTCGGCGACGATCCGGTCCATGACGGCCAGGGCGGCGGCGTAGCGCGGCAGCGCGGGGGCCTTGTCCTGCTGCGTCCATGCCAACAGGTCCACCGTCTTCTCGCCCGCGGCGAGGCCCTGCTTGAGATGAGTGATGCGGTCCGTCAGGTGTTTCGCGGCGAGGTCCGCGTGCTCGGCGGGCGTGACGCTGACCGTCACCAGTTCGGCCAGCCCGTCGCGAAGCCAACGCGTGGACTTGTGCTCGATGCCGATGAAGGCCGGGCCGAACAGGGAGTTTTCCGTCAGTTCGTGCGCCAGGACGATGTGGACCTCGTGCAGTTCGGCGTGGGTTTCGCGGAGCTGCTTCATTGACGTGGCCACGATCGGCCAGGACCGCACGCCGTGAATGAACACGCCGTTGCGGTACGTGTGACCGCCTTTGCGGGTGATGTACCGCGCCTCGTCGGTTTTGTCGGCCACGACGATCGCGCCCATGGGTTCGAGATCGGCCCCGAGCAATTCGCGCACCGCGCGGCGCTGGGCGACGAGCAGGTCGAGCAGGTCGCGTGCGAAGCGGCGGCCGGACCAGGGGAAGTAGACGTGCGCGCCGCCTGAGGCCAGCTCCCACTTGCCTAGCTTTGCCGTGGAGACCCACGCCGTCGAGTCCTGCGTGACGCTGGTGGTGCCGGCCTTGGGGTCCCACAGCAGGCGGACGAACACGGGCGCCGAGTAGCCTGGCTTGGTCAGCGTGACGCAGACGACATGTCCGGGCGTTTGGGCGGGCGCGAGCGGCCGGGCCAGCCCGTCCGGGCCGGTCGTCCCGACCCACAGCTTGCGGGTGCACTTCCGGTCGGCATGGACGCCCACGCGGACGCCGGCCACGGGCCTGCCCGCGCAGCGAACGACCAGCCCGAGCTTCACCGTGTTGCCGTCCTGCTGCGGCCCGCCGACGGGCCCCGCCGTGATCCGCGGCAGCAGCCCGCGCGGTCGGATCGGCTGCGGTTCGTCGGCCCGCGCCTCGCCAACCAGCGCGGCGCCCCACAAGGCGAACCACACAATACGATGTCGCTGCGACGCCATAGGCGCCGACGATACCACGATGCCGTCCCCGCGGGCAATCGCCCGTTTCACCGGTTTCGCCCATTTCGCCCCGGGTGAATTGAATACACCCGGGGCGAAATAGGTGCTTCGCAAGGGACATTCGTGCCGTTCGCGCGATGTCCCTGTTGCCCGGGACGACATGACGTTCTGCCATCGAGGCGGCAGCGCCGCTATCGGTCGACAAGTCTCGGCTCGCCGATGGCTGTATCGTTCTTGGTCGGTCGGCCGATCCAGGCCTCCCAGTCGAACCCTGTGTGGTCCGGCGGTATTCTCTGGACGATCACAACGTGCGGGTCGCCGCGCCGGCCGTACTCCCAGTCGATGTGAAAGAACGCTATTGTCGCGCCGTTGCACTCGCGCTGCCTCGGCCAGGTCGCCGGTACACGCTGCCGCATCAGGTCGCCGTAGATGAACCAGACCTTCAGCCGTCCTGAGGTCGGCGCGCCCTTCCCGCCCAAGTGCACGGTGAACTCGTCGCTGACGGTGACGTGAACCACGGTGTCTCGCGCGGCGTTCTTCACGCCCACCGGGTACCAGTTGCCCGAGACAAGCGGCCCGGTGCTTTTCGTGTCGGGGTGTTCCCGTCGGCCGGTGATGTCGTACTTGCGTATCAGGACGCCACCGAAGTCGTTGTCCACGTGGTGCCCCGGATCCCAGCCCCCGTAACGTTCCTGCCGGTCGGTCCCGTGCAGCGTGAACAGGAACGCAAGGTTCGGCCAGAGCCATCGCTTCCCGGCGTCCCACACGTACGGCATCCAGTGCCTGTACTGCGGGAAGCTGGTTTTTCGGTTCCAGCTTTTCCTGTCGGCCTCTGTGGCGTGCGGCCTGACCAGCCTCAGGCTGACGGTCAGGCGTTTGTCGGCGCCTTCGGGCTCGTCGTACCGAACGGTCAGTTCACCGTCCAGGTACTTCACCGCAGTGCGCTTTGCCTGACGCGGGTCCACCGGAGGCCAGTTCACATCGAACGTCAGCCTCGCCACCCCGTCGCGGAGATGCACGGCCTTCGCTGCCGGTTCGGCCGACATTGTGTCCGGTTGCCTCCGTTCAGACTTCTGGGCGGCACGTCGACCCGGATCGTCCCGCTCGCGGGAGCACCCGCTCGCGGCGGCCAGGCACAGCAGCAGGCGGATCAGCATGGCGATTCTGACGGGACCTGCCTCATTCATGTCGCGTTCCTTCTCCGCCCAGGACGGCCCTTCCTGAAGATCATGGCCCGTTGCTTCTTGCCCGTCAAGTCTCGCCGGGATCGGTCCATGTCCGTGTCTGGCCAAACGACATGCCCTGAAAAAAAACTTCAGCTTCCTGTTGACATATCAACGTTCGTTGGTACAATAGAATATGCTCCAATCCGCCTGGGGAGCGGCGGAGTGTCGACCTGAGCCGGTCGAGTCCAGATGAGGGCAGGGGCGAATGATCGCTCCTTCACTTCTGCCCAGGCCGCACGGCCAAGTTCCCGCGTGGGTGGTTTATGTCCGTCGGTGGCGATTTTGCCTCCGGGGCTTTTCGTGCGAGGCAGAGGTTTGCACCCGCCGACGTGCTGTGAAGGACATGTGAAGGACACGTTGATTGGGTCAAGCGGCCCGCGTTGCGCACAACGCTGCGGATGGCACCGAATGCGGGCCAAGAGTGAAAGGAGCAGGACAATGAGGAAACTGACAGGACGTGCCGGGCTGTTATGCTGCATCGTCGTGGCGCTGCTGGCGCCGCAGGCGCCCGCCCAGCCCGTGGCGGGAAACTTCATCCTCCAAGTGCCCGACTGGAACCAGCCGACTCCCGGCAACTACCCCGGAGACGGCCTCCCTGTCGGCGGATATCCGCAATGGTGCAGCCCGACGGCCGGAGGCAACCTGATGGGGTACTGGGAAGACGTCAACGGCTGTGTGGGCCTGACCGACCGGCAGGCCTATGCCGCCGGTCCTGGTTATCCGGGCACGGCCGGCACGTGGGAACAGGGGCTCTACCACGACGGGATGATCGAGATGGGCTGGTTCATGGACACCGGAACATGGGCAAGCCGGCTGGGGGGGCCGATCTTCCCACCTAATGCAGGCAGTACACCGCTGGCCAACATTCTCCCGGGGCTGTTGAACTACGCCTGGGGCGGCTGGACGGACAACGACTACCCTCTGCCTCCGCCGCCACCCTCCGGTACGGGCATTGTCAAGGTGCCCTATCCGAACGCGGCGGGGTTCACGCACACCAAGGGAAACGTCGCTCTGCCGGTGATGTGGACGACGTACTGCGGCGAGATCGACGCGGCCCGGCCGGTCGAGGTGAGCTTCGACAAGTGGGTCAACTCGAACGTTTTCCTGGGCAACGTCACCGTCCAACGTCCGGACACACAGCAGATCATAGCAGAGAAGTACCCCTGGGACCTCAGCACCGACCCGCACTCCGTCGTTGGCGTCGGCTACATCGACATCACTCCCGGACTCCAGAACGACGGCACCGACGAGTGGTTCATCTGCCAGGACGGCTGGCCGGGTCCGGGCGGCGGCAACGGCGGGACCGGGCAGTTCGTCGCCGTGCCGCTGGACACGATGTGGCAGCAGAACGACTACATCACCAACGTCCCCGAGCCGGCCACGATGTGCCTGCTGGCCCTGGGCGGACTTGTTCTGATTCGCCGCAGGCGCAGATGACGGCCGCGCCGGCCTGATCGCACTACGTGCCCTCGGCCAGGGCCGCGGCGCGTTCGGCCAGGGCCACCGCCGCCAGACCGTTGGCCTCCGTGATGCGGCGCTGGTGCGAGCTGTTGCGGATGAACGCGACCTGGTCGGCCAGAAGTGCACGCACGCTGTCGGCGTAGAGCGTCTGCTTGTCCGGCTGGGGGGTGTGGGTCAGGCGTATGCGCTGCGTGACGCGGCGCTGCCTGCCCCGCCCGGCCGTCGGGGGGCCAGTATACGTCTGAAGCACCTCCACCTCGCACCCGGGGCACAAGGTGCGAAGGGCCTCGGCGCCCTCATCGTCGACGGCGGCGTCCACCGACAGACTCAGCGGAATCCACCCGTCGGCGCGGATGTCGCCGGCCTCGCAAACCAGGCGGTGGTCCGTGCGGTCCATCAGGGCCATCTGGTCGAACCCGTGGTAGTGGCTGGCGACGGCCCCGCTGTCGTAGCCCAGCGTGCACATCACCCGGTCTTCCTGGCCGGTGCCCTCGCGCCGTTCCGCGTGGGCCGACAGCACGCGCCCCGGACCCAGCCAGTGCGAGTACAGGTCGAAGAAGTGCACCCCGTGCTCGATGAATATCCCGCCCGAGAGGGCCTTGTCCCAGAACCAGTGGTCCGGCCCGAGCGGGGTGTCGCCGGCGCAGTTCGTCAGCCGACCCGAAAGCACCTTGCCCATGACCTGCGAGTCGATGACGGCCTTGACGCAGTCCACGGTGGGGTTGTACCGCAGCACGAAGTTGACCGGCGCGATGGTGCCGGCGTCGTCAGCGGCGGCCAGCATCTCCTCCGCGTCGGCCACGCTGCACGCCAGGGGTTTCTCGCACAGGACGTGCTTGCCCGCCCGCGCCGCGGCCAGCACGAGGTCGTGATGCGTCGACGGGGGCGTCGCCACGTGAACGATTTGCACGTCGTCCCGGGCAATCAGGTCGGTCGGGTCGTAGCAGGCGGGCACGGAAAAGGCCCCCGCCAGCTCGTCCGCCGCCTCCCGGCGCACGTCCGCCACCGCCGCGATCCGCACATCGTCCAGCGCCGAAAACGCGTCCAGGCAGAACATGCCGAACGCCCCGCACCCGATCAGGCCCAGGCCCAAAGGTCCGTTGTCTGTCATGATGATTCCTTTGCTGGCGCGTCAGTGTATCCGGCATCCCCGCGGAATGGCAAATGGTCTCTGGATGGGTTGTTGGTGTGCTTGTGGCTTGACTCAGCGCGAGCTTCGTGGTCTACTGCGCAATGTGTCCAGAGCCCGCGCACGCGACTGCGTGGGCCTTTTAGGAAATCGAGATGCTTGGCTGGCTCGGGAAACTGTTCCTCAAGCTGATAGGCGGCAGCCGAAACGAGCGGATCGTTCGCACCAGGATGGCGGTTGTGCTCGAACAGATCAACCCGCTCGAGCCGAAGGTCCGCGCGCTGAGCGACGCCGAACTGCTCGATCGCAGCGCGGCGCTTCGCCGGCGGCTGGCCGACGGGAGCCCGCGTGAGGCGATTCGCCCGGAGGCCTTCGCGCTGGTCCGCGAGGCGTCCCGCCGGGGGAGGAACCACCGCCAGTTCGACGTGCAGCTCGTGGCCGGCATGATCCTCGACGAGGGGCGCATCGCCGAGGAGGCCACCGGGGAAGGCAAGACCATCGCGTGCTACCCGGCGGTATACATGGCCGCGCTTGAGGGCCTGAAGGTGCACGTGGTGACGGTCAACGACTACCTGGTGCAGCGCGACGCGGAGTTCGCCCGCCCGATCTTCGAGCTGCTCGGCCTGACGGTGGGGTTCATCACGGCGGGCATGGACAACGCCCAGCGGCAGGGCCAGTACGCCTGCGACGTGACGTACGGCACGAACAGCGAGTTCGGGTTCGACTACCTCCGCGACAACATGAAGCTCTCGACGGGCGACCAGGTCCAGGGGCAGTTGGGCTTTGCGATCATCGATGAGGTCGACAGCATCCTGATCGACGAGGCGCGGACCCCGCTGATCATCTCGGGCCCGGCGTACGGGCGGACGGACCGCTACCGCAAGGCCGACTCCGTCGCCCGCGAGCTGATCGGCCGACACAGGCCCTGGGACCGCGCCAACAAGCACGTCGAGGCCCTGAAGCGGAGCGTCAAGGCCCTGGCCGGCGAGGTCGACCAGGCCAGGGGCGACCAGGCCGAGACGCTCGGCAAGAAGCTCCAGGGCGAGCAGGCCAAACTCGCCCGGGCCGAAGACGACCTGGCCCGCCAGACCAAGTACTACGAGGTCGAACTCGACCGCAAGTCGGTCCACATGACCCACGAGGGCGTCGGGGCGGCCCAGGAGATCGCCGGGATAGGCAGCTTCTACGTCGGGGCGAACATGGAATGGCCCCACCTGATGGACCAGTCGCTCTGCGCCCACCTGGTCTACGAGCGCGACAAGGACTACGTCGTCCAGAACGGCGAGGTCGTCATCGTCGACCAGTTCACCGGGCGACTGCTCGAGGGGCGCGAGTGGTCCTACGGGCTGCACCAGTCCGTCTGCGCCAAGGAACACGTCCCCGTCAAGGAAGAGAACCAGACGCTGGCGACCATCACGCTCCAGAACTACTTCAAACTCTACAAGAAGCTCGCGGGCATGACGGGCACGGCCATGACCGAGGCCGAGGAGTTCATGAAGATCTACTCCCTCGACACCGTGAGCATTCTGACGCACCGCCCGGTCAACCGCGTCGACCACAACGACCGCATCTACGCCACCCCGGAGGCCAAGTTCAAGGCCCTCGTCGAGGAGATCAACGCCGTCTCGAAGGCCGGGCGCCCCGTCCTGGTCGGCACCACCAGCATCGAGAAGTCCGAAGTGCTTTCGACCATGCTGACCCGCACGTACGGCGTCGAGCACGAGGTCCTGAACGGGCGGGCCGAAAACGCCGCGAGAGAGAACGAGATCGTCTTCAAGGCCGGACAACAGGTCCCGCTCAAGCAGGGCGCCAAGCAGATGGTCGGGAACGTGACGATCGCGACGAACATGGCCGGGCGGGGCACGGACATCAAGCTCGGCCCGGGCGTGGTGTGCCAGACGTGCAAGGTCCCCCCGGCCGAGGAGATCGAGCGTCTGGGCCTGGACGTCGAGGAGTTGTTCCCCCCGGGGACCAACAAGTGCTGCATCCACTGCACGCAGTACGACCCGCTGAACCGCTGCGCCCACTGTTTCAAGCCGAAGCTCGACCCCGAGTTCCCCCTCAAGGGGCGGACCGACTGCGCCCGGGCGGTGCCCTGCGGGCTGCACATCGTGGGCACCGAGCGCCACGAGGCCCGGCGGATCGACAACCAGCTCCGCGGCCGCTCCGGCCGACAGGGCGACCCCGGCTCCAGCCGGTTCTTCCTGTCCATCCGCGACGAGCTTCTGGCGATCTTCGCCGGGGAGTGGACGCTGAAGATTCTCGGCTGGCTGGGCCTGCGGGGGGACGAGGTCATCGAGGACAAGCGTGTCTCCAAGGGCATCGCCCGGGCCCAGAAGAAGGTCGAGCAGCGGAACTTCGACACCCGAAAGAACCTCCTCGAATACGACGAGGTCATGGACTACCAGCGGCGGACCTTCTACTCGCAGCGCCAGAAGATACTCGAGGGCCGAGGGCTCGAAGGGCTCGTCAAGGAGATGATCGGCGACACCGTCGCCGAGGCCGTCGACCGCTATCTCGACGGAAGGTACCGCCAGCAGTGCATCGCCGACTGGGCCGCTCAGACCCTCCAGATCCCCCTCCGCGAGGACCAGGTCCGCGCCGACGGCCCCGACGACCTCGAGGCCCTGATCGCCGACCTCCGCGAGCGGGCCAAGGACGAGGCCCGAAGCACGATCGCCATAACCCTGGGCGAGTACATGGACGAGGAGATCGAGCAGCGCCACTGGGACCTGCGCGGGCTCAGCGCCTGGGCCATGAGCCGATTCAAGGTCAGCCTCTCGCAGAACCAGCTCCGCAAGATGCAGCCCAACGAGGTCGAGGACGAACTCGGCGACTCCGCCGCCGAGCAGATCGACCAGATCCCCCTCGCCCAGGTCGCGCGGTACCTCGAAGGCGATTTCGCCGCCAGGTCGCTCGCGCAGTGGGCGGCCGACAAGTTCGCCATGGACGTCTCGCCGGACGAGGTGGCCGGAGACAGCGCCGAGGTGGCCGAGCGGCTGACCGCCAAGGTGGACGCGGCCTACCTCCGCAGGGAGATCGAGTACCCGGTGGAGCACTTCGTGGACCTGACGGTGGGCCAGGGCGGCACGGACAACGTCTACGCCGTCGGCGCACTGGTCGACTGGGCCAACGGCAAGTACGACGCCGGTCTGACCGTCGAAGACCTTCGCGACGCCGAGATCCCCGCCGTCGTGACCCGGTTGACGGACCTGTCGGAGCAGTGGACGACCGGCGCGCGGCTGGACGGGGCGATTGACGAGGCCCTCGACGGGCAGGCGAGCATCGAGGCGGCCATCGCGTTCGCCCGAAAGCGCTTCGACACCGAGCTGTCTCCCGACGACTTCGTCGACGACAGCCCTCCCGGCGTCCGCCGCAGGCTCAGGACGGCCGGCCGGAGCTTCCTGCGCCGGGAGATGACCGAACTCGAGCGCTTCGTCCTCCTCCAGATCTACGACAGCCTCTGGAAGGACCACCTGCTGGCGATGGACCATCTCAAGAGCGGGATCGGGCTTCGGGGCTACGCCGAGCAGGACCCGCGCGTGGCCTACAAGCGCGAGGGCGCCAACCTGTTCCAGGAGATGCTCTCGAACGTGCACGACCAGGTGACGGACATGATCTTCAAGGTTCGCCTGTCCGCCGACGCCCAGGTCGCCGACGTTTACGAAATCTCCAGCATGGTTCACGAGCAGCTCAGCGGGTACGATCACCTGGCGCGGGACATGGCCGACCAGCAGGCCGCCGCCGAGCCCAAGAAGGTCGAAACGATCGTCCGGGCCCTCCCGAAGGTCGGGCGCAACGACCCGTGCCCGTGCGGCTCGGGCAAGAAATACAAGAAGTGCTGCGGGGCGAAGTGACCCCCGGGGTCACGTCGCCCCGCCCTGCACGTGTGCCCCCGCACACGTGCAGCCGCTTGCGGCTTCGCGCGCCGTTAGCCGTTCGCGGCTTCGCGCGCCGTTAGCCGTTCGCGGCTTCGCGCGCCGTTAGCCGTTAGCCGTTCGCGGCTTCGCGCGCCGTTTGTTGTTCTTAACGCAAGAGACACAACCAGCAAGGACGCACCGAAATGTCCAAAGACCCCATAGGTGACCGCTTCTCGCAGCGCCAGAAGAAGCGAAAGCTCTCCGACCTGGCCAAGCGGGCCCGAGGCACCGACGACATCGAGGCCGAGGAAGAACTCCTCGAAAGGACCGAGAAGGTCGAGCCCATCAAGGCCGACCAGGCCCCCAGCCGAAACGACCCGTGCCCCTGCGGCTCCGGGAAGAAATACAAGAAGTGCTGCGGCGCGAAGTGACCCCAGGGTCACTTTGCCCCGCCCTGCAAGTGTGCCCCCGCACACTTGCGGCCGCTTGCGGCTTCGCGCGCCGTTCGCCATTCGTGGCCTGCCTGCCGGCAGGCAGGTTTCGCGAACTGTCTGTCGTTCGCCTGCCCTGAGCAAAGTCGAAGGGCCGTCTCGCACCACAGGAACAACCTATGCCCACCGCCACACCATGCAAGCTCGCCCTGGCCGATGGCCTGGTCTTCACGGGTACGGCCTTCGGGGCCGAAGGCTCCGCCGATGGAGAGGTCGTCTTCAACACCGGCATGACCGGCTACCAGGAGGTCCTGACCGACCCGTCCTACGCGGGGCAGATCGTCACCATGACCTATCCGCTGATAGGCAACACCGGCGTGAACGCCGAGGACATCGAGAGCCGCGACCGACGCGTCCAGGTCCGCGCCTTCGTCATCAAGGAGGTCTCCCCCGTCGTCAGCAACTTCCGGGCGAGCACGACGATCGAGGCCTACCTCGCCGAGAACGGCATCATGGGCATCGCCGGGGTCGACACGCGGGCGCTGACGCGCCACATCCGCCTGGCCGGGGCCATGAACGGGGCGATGAGCACCGAGATCCTCGACGACGCCGAACTCGTCGCCCGCGCGCGGGCCCTGCCCCCGATGGCCGGACAGGACCTCGTCAAGGTCGTCGCCCCCGAGGCCGCCTACGACTGGGCCGACGGGTACGCCTCGGACTTCGCCCAGGGCCATCGAGACCACGGCGAGAAGGTCTTCTCCGTGGTGGCCGTCGACTGCGGCGCGAAGATGAACATCCTGCGGAACCTGGTGGAGTGCGGCTGCCGCGTTCGCGTGGTGCCGGCGTCCGTCTCGGCCGACGAAATCCTCGCCGCCGAGCCCGAAGGCGTGTTCGTCTCGAACGGCCCCGGCGACCCGGAAGCCGTCACGTACACCATCGAGACGCTGCGGCACCTGGTGGGCAAGGTGCCGATCTTCGGCATCTGCCTGGGGCACCAGTTGCTGTCGTGGGCGCTGGGCGCGCGGACGTACAAGCTGAAGTTCGGGCATCGCGGATCCAACCACCCCGTGCGGAACCAGGCCACCGGGAAGGTCGAGATCACCAGCCAGAACCACGGCTTCGCCGTCGACGCCGAGGCCATCGAAGCCGCCGGCGCGACGATCACGCACGTGAACCTGAACGACCAGACGGTTGAGGGCTTCACGCACCCGGACCAGGCCGTCTTCAGCGTGCAGTACCACCCCGAGGCCTCGCCCGGCCCGCACGACGCGACGTACCTGTTCGACTGCTTCCGCGACATGATGGCCGGCGGCTCGGCCCCCACCGCCGAGGAAATGCACGCCGCCCAGGAGAAGCTCGCCAAAGCAGGGCAATCCATTGACGATTGACGATTGTAGATTTTAGATTGACGACTTTTCGCATGCCCGCTTGCGGTTTCGCGCGTCGGTGAAAAAATCCGCACCTCACGCTATTTTCTTATCAGCGCCCCGCGGGTTGCCCCGGTACAGCGGTATAGAGGCCCACCATGAGCGAACAGCCCTCCGACGAGCAGGTGATGCAGGCACTGGCCGACGGACGCGATGCGGCACTGGGCGAACTCATGAGCCGCTGGCAGGCCCCGCTGAGGTGCTTCGTCTCGCGTATGGTCTCATCGCGGGTCCTGCCCGACGACGTCTGCCAGGAGGTGTGGACCCGGCTGTACCTGTATCGCCGGCGCTACCGCCGGGGCGGGGCGTTCAAGTCATACCTGTTCACCATCGCCGCCAACTGCTGCCGAACCGCCCTGTCCCGCGGGCGCGACGCTTTTGCCCGTCCCGACGCGATCTACCCGCTGCCGGACGACCTCCCGGCGGGCACACCCTCGCCCGCCGAACCGCTCGAACTGGCCGAGGCCAGGGGCGAACTGCACCAGGCCATCACCATGCTGCCGTGGGGCCAGCGGGCCGTCGTGCTGCTCTATCTGCTGTGCAGCGCCGACTACGCCCGCATCGCCGATATCCTCGGACACAGCACATCCACCGCGCGCAGCCTGATGCACCACGCGCTGGCCAGGCTCCGCAGGCGACTTGCGAAACTCACCCTCGCCGCCGAAAGGAGGGTCGATCATGACAGACTGGAACGCTGAGAAGCTCGACGACCTGATGGACCGTTACGTGTTCGGCCTGCTGGACGCGGTGACCTCGGCCCGCACGCGCCGGCGGATCGAGGACGATCCGGAATGGCAGTTGGCGTACGAGGCGGCCGTCGCGCGGAAGCGCGCCCTGGCCGAGGCCGTCGGGCGGGGCGCCGCCGAGGCCGCCGCCACGCAGGGCCGGACGCCGACGAGGTCATCGCCGCGGCGAAGCAGCGCGAATCGCAGACGCGGCGCCGGCGCAGGATTACTCGCGGCGTGTTCGGCGGGCTGGCCGCGGCGGCGGCGATCGTCGTGGCTGTCGCGTGGGGCCGCGTGGCGCTGGTTCAGAGGCCGGAGCTGGCCGTCCGCCTGGTCGGGCAGAGGAGCCTCCTGGCCGGGTCGCGGGCGTCGCTTCGGGCGATCGTCTCGGACATGGCCGGCCGCCCGCTGGCCGGAAGGCGCGTGGAGCTTATCCTGACCGCCCACGACGGCACGCCACCGGACCGAACGCTGGGGCTCTGGACCACCGGCGCGGGCGGCTCGGCCGTCGCGTGCGTCGACGTGCCCGACTGGCCCGCCGGAGACTACACGCTCATCGCCCGCCCCGACGGGCGGGAAAGCCTCCAGCTCGCCACGCCCATGACCATCGACCGGGCACACAAGGTCTACCTCGCCACCGACAAGCCCATCTACAAGCCCGGCCAGACCATCCACATGCGCACCCTCATCCTCCGCAAGACGAGCCTCAAGCCCCTGGCCCGGGGCGCCGCGGAGTTCACCGTGACCGACCCGGCCGGCAACGTGATCTTCGCCCAGCCGGTCACGCTCAGCAGGTTCGGCATCGCCTCGGCCGACCTGCCGCTGGACGAGCTGATCCGCCCGGGGCTGTACGCCGTCAAGGTCGCCGCCGGGGGCGACCAGAGCACGCAGACCGTCGAGATCTTCCACTACAGGCTCCCGGCCTTCGCCGTCAAGATCACCCTGGACAAGCCCTACTACCTGCCGGGCCAGACGGTCACCGGCCTCGTCCGGACGAACTACCACTTCGGCAAGCCCGTCACCGACGCGACGGTCGCCCTGACGCTGTCCCCGGGCCCGCTGGCCGGCTTCGCAAAGGGACTCAAGCTCGAACGCACGGTCACCACCGACGCCAAAGGCCGCGCCGAGTTCGCCTTCGTCCTCCCGGCCACGCTGTTGGGCTCTCGCGCCGCCCAGGGCCAGGCGCACCTGCACCTGACCGCCCGCGCCACGGACACGGCCGGTCAGGAGAACATCGCCGCCCGCGCCGTCCACGTGGCCGCCCAGGACATCCGCATCGCCGTCGTTCCGGAGAACGGCGCCCTGGCGCGCGGGCTGGAGGGGCGGATCTACATCGTCACCAGCTACCCGGACGGCCGCCCCGCCGAGACCGTGGTCGACATCGAGACGCTCGCCCGCACCGTCCGCACGGACGCCGCCGGGGCGGCTCTCGTCAGCGTCCGCGACGCCCCGCGCCGGCTGAAGCTCTCAGCCCGCGACGCGGCCGGCCGGAACGGGCAGGTGGACGTCACGTTGGCCGAGGCGTCCGAGGCGCTGGTCCTGCGGACGGACAAGGCCGTCTACACCGCCGGGCAGACCGCCGCCGTCGAGGTCGTCGCCGCCCGGGAGGGCGAGGTCTACCTCGACGTGCTCAAGAACCGCCAGACCGTGCTGACCCGCACCGTGAGCCTCACCGGCGGGCGGGGCGCCCTCGCGCTGGACCTGCCGCCCCACCTGGCCGGGACGCTCCAACTGCACGCCTACCTCCTCGACGGCGACGGCGAGTGGGTCGGCCGCGACAGGCTCATCATCGTGACCCCCGCCAGGCAGCTCAACGTGGCCGTCACCACCGACCGGAAGGGCCCCTACCGCCCTGCCGAGGACGCCACGCTGACGTTCCACGTGACCGGCCAGGCCCCCGGCACCCCGGCCGCGGTCAGCCTCGCCGCCGTCGACAGCGCCGTCTATGCCGTCCACCGCGCCGCGCCGGGCCTGTCGGCCACGCTGGCCGGCCTCGACGCCGAGCTTCTCGCCCCCGCCGTCCAAGTCCACGGCTTCGACCTGAACATGCTGCCAACCCACGACCTCTACGCCCAGGCCGCCCTGGCCGCCGCTGCGACGCCACGCCCGTCACCGCGCCGGGAATCGTTCGACACGAGCGCTGCATCCATCCACACACTTGACGAAGACGGCCGCGAGGACGCAATGGGTCAGTACAGGTCTCACAGGTACGCCCGGGAGGAGGAGGCGGAAGCCTGGACATGGATGGTCGTCGTGCTGGTCTTGATCTGCGTGGTTGTCTACTTCTGGCCCGTCATAGCCAACATGGCCGTCCGGATCCGTGGGAACTTGACAGGCAGCCAGGTATTCATCCGCGTGTTCCTGATAGTCATGGTCGTGATCGTGGCCAGTTCGATACTCACGCCCTCGCTCATGCGGATATCGGAGAGGGCACAGTATGCCGGCATGGAGGACGACGCGATGCCTAGGGCGCCCCAGGCCGTGGACATTGCCGCCCCAAGTGATAGTTCCAGCATGGCCGCCGCCCGGGTGCGGTCGTACTTCCCCGAGACGATGCTCTGGCGGCCGGAGATCATTACTGACGAGAACGGCCGGGCCTCGCTGACGGTGCCGCTGGCCGACAGCATCACGACGTGGCGCCTGACGGGCTCGGCGGTCTCGGCGGACGGACGCCTCGGGGCCGTCGACTCGGCCGTCCGCGTCTTCCAGCCGTTCTTCGTCGATATCGACGCCCCCGTCGCCCTGACCAGCGGCGACGAGGTCTCGCTGCCGATCGTCATCTACAACTACACGCCCGCCGAGCTTGCGGTCTCGCTGCGGGCCGAGGGCTCGGCGGCGCTGGAGATCCTCGACGGGCGGCAATCCGCCCTGCGCATCGCCCCGCAGCGGGTCGAGTCGCTCTACGTCCGCGTGCGGGCCGGGTCGCCCGGACCGGCCAGGCTCACCGTGCGGGCCTCAGCCGCGGGCGTCGCCGATGCCATCGTCCGCCGGATCGCCATCGACCCGCCCGGCCTGCCGATGGACCGCGCAATCAACGGCAGCATCACCGGGCCCGAGCAGTTCATCAACGTCGACATCCCGCCCGACGCGGCGGCGGGCAGCGTGAGCGTCCGCCTGAAGGTCTACCCCAGCACGTTCAGCGAGCTCCTGGACGGCCTGGAGGGCATCTTCCGCATGCCCCACGGGTGCTTCGAGCAGACGTCCTCCATCACCTACCCCAACGTCATGACGCTGTCGTACCTGCGCGCGCAAGCCCAGGGATCCAAATCCCTGGGTCAGTCCTTGGGGTCTCCCGAGATCCGCGCCAAGGCCGCCCGATACATCCACCTGGGCTACCAGCGCCTGCTCAGCTTCGAGGTCGACCACAGCGGGGGCTTCAGCCTCTACGGCCGCCCGCCGGCCAACCTGCCCCTGACCGCCTACGGGCTGATGCAGTTCACCGACATGTCCCGCGTCCACCGGGTGGACCCGGCCGTCCTGGCCCGCTCGGCCCGGTGGATAGCCAACCGTCAGCACAGCGACGGGTCGTGGACGGGCGAGCTGCCGATGTCGTACGGCCGGGGTGGCCGCTCGCTGGCGGTGACGGCGTACGTGACGTGGGCGCTGTCCGGCAGCCCGGTCGCGCGGTCCGCGGCGCGTCGGGGGGCGGCCTACGTGGCCGAGTTCCTCGCCGGCGCCCAGGACGCCCACACGCTGGCGCTCTGCGCCAACGCCCTGCTGGCCGTCGACCCCGGCGGGTCCGCCGCGCAGAGGGCCGCCGACCGCCTGGCCGAGCGGGCCACGGGCGCCAAGGGCTCCCAGGCCTACTGGTCCGCGGCCGGCGCCCGGCTGGCCTACGGCCGCGGGGCCTCGGCCGATATCGAGGCCACCGCCCTGGCGGCCCTGGCGCTGCACCACACCCCGAAGCACCGGCACCTGGCCGATGGGGCGCTGCGCTACCTCGCCGCCCACCGCGACGGGCGCGGCACGTGGGGCACCACACAGGCGACGGTCATGGCCCTCAAGGCCATGCTCGCCGCCGCCGAGACGCCCCGCAAACGCAGCCGGGACGCGGCCTTCACCGTGGAGGAACTGACCGCCGACGGACAGCAGCGCCCGCTGGGCCGATTGACGATCAGCCCGGCTCAGTCGTCGGCCGTCCACACGCTTCGGCTGGACGGTCTTGTGGCCCCGGGCCGGCACCGCCTTCGGGTGTCCGCCGCGGACGCCGTCGGCATGGGCTACCAGGTCTGCCTGCGGTACCACGCGCCGGCTGCGGCCGCCCGGCCCGAAGCGCCGCTGGCCGTCACGGTCGACTACGACACGGGCGACCTCCAGGCCGACCAGATCGTCCACGTGCGGGCGACGGTCCGCAACCGTTCGGGCGAGGATGCCAAGGTCCTTCTGGTGGACCTCGGCACGCCGCCGGGGTTCTCGGTGGACCCGACCGGGCTGGACGCCCTGGTCAAGGCCGGCCGGATCGACCGCTACACGCTGACCGCCCGCGGGGTGATCGTGTACGTCCCGGCCATCGCGGCCGGGTCCGACCTGAAGATCGCCTACGACATCCGAGCCCGGTATCCGGTGCGCGCCGCGGCGGCTCCGACGCGGGTCTACGCCTACTACCAGCCCGAGCTGACCGCCGCCGCCCAGCCGCCCCGCGTGGATACCACCACACGGTCCGAGTAGCGCCGGGTGGCACCGAGAGAATCCGCGGTCCGCAGTCCGCAGTCCGCAGTCCGCAGCCCGCAATACCGGCGGGCTTGACCGCAACGGGGCGCATGAGATATCTTCAGTGTGTTCCAAGGGTTTTCCCGCCGGATGGCGGTGCAGGGCGGTGCGACGTGATGGCGTTTGACCACGAGACTCGACGGCTCCAGTCGCGGATCTTTACCGCGGTGTTTCTTCGCTACGCCGTCATCGCTCTGACCTGCTGGACCTTCGCGTGGGCGGCCGTGGCACTGGCGCTTCGCGCCGCGGGGTGGGCTGCGCCCGAGCAGTTGCTGTGGGGCCTGGCCGGGGCCGGCCCGTGCCTGATCGCCGCGGCCAGGCTCGCCGGGCACGCGGCGCCGCGGACGGAGCAGGTCCTGGCCGCCATGGACCGCAGCAGCGCCGCGGGGGGACTGGTGATAGCCTCCGGTCAGGCGGACATCGGCCCGTGGCGTTCGACCGTCGGGCCGCTGGCCCCACTTCACTGCCGGTGGCGCGGCCGCCCGTGGTGGCTGGCCCTCGGCGCGGCCGGCGTGCTGGTCGCGGTTGCGCTGCTGCTGCCCCGGGGCATGCTCCGAGGCCCGGACGCCCACGCCCTGGACGTCAACCGCCAGGTCAGCCGCCTGACCGCGCAGATCGAGACGTTGGAGCAGGAGGACATCATCGAGCCAGAGCAGGCCGAGACGCTCCAGGCCAAGCTCGATCGCCTGCGGGCCGAGGCCAGCGGCACCGACCCGGTCAAGACGTGGGAGTCGCTGGACCACGTCGAGCAGACCGTCCGGGACACCGCCGCCGAGGCCGCCGAGAACATCGCCGCACAGAAGCAGAAGCTCGAGACGGGCAAGGCCCTGGCCGACGCGCTGGCCAAGGCGACCGGCGCCAAGGGCCGCAAGCCCGGCGAGACGGCGACCGAGGCGATGAAGGCCCTGTCCGAGATGACCCGCCAGGCCGCGGCCGAGAACGAGGCCGTCGCCGAGAAGATGGCCGAATCGCTTCGCGAGGCGGCCGAGAACGGCCAACTCAGCGCCGAGCAGCTCAAGGAGCTGTCCGAGGCGCTGACCCCTGGCGAGACGAGCGGCCAGGACGGCCAACTGAGCGAAGAGCAGCTTCGCGAACTGTCCGAAGCGCTCGGGCAGGCCGGCGACGAACTGGCCGAGACGCTCAAGCAACTCGCCGAGGCCGGACTGGTCGACGGGCTCTCGCCCGAGCAGCCGCCCGAAGAGCTGGACGTCGAGGGGCTGATCGATTTCCTGGAGGACAACGCGGGCGACGGGTCGATCGCGGAGCTGGTGGAGGCCTGGCGGCGCGAGGGTCCGGGCCGGGGCGGCGTGAACCGCGGGCCAGGCGACGCCGACATGACCTGGTCTGACCCCAGCAGCGCCGAGGGCGCGAAGTACAAGGCCCAGGCGCTGAGTCCGGCGGCGGTCGCGGCCCTGAAGAAGAACTTGCTGGCGGGCGTCAGCGTCGGGGCCCCGGGCAAGGGCGAGCCCCGCACGAGCGACGGCGGCGGCGCGTTGTCCGGCGCGGCCGCCGGGGGCGGGTCCGCCCACACGCACGTGATCCTGCCGAGGCATCGCAGCACGGTGCGGAAATACTTCGCCCGGCCGTCACCGGCCGGGCGCATTGAAAATTGAAAATTGAGAAATGCAAATCGCTGATTCCGTCTCGCTGCTACCGAACCAATCGGTCTGGGAGGTCGTCATAATGACGCCGGATAAGTTGTCGGAGAGGTTACTGGCTGCGATTCATCATCAAAGCCGGACTGCTGCCCGGCGAACGCATGGAAGACCTCCTCGACGAATGCACCCAATTGTGCAAGATACTCGGCAAGTCCGTCGCAACATCGAAGGGCGAACCAAGAAAATGAAACCAACCGCCGAGCGGACAATCTGCAATGTGCATTTTTCAATTTTCAATTTGCCATTGTTTTTCCCTCTCCCCCTCGAGAGCACCAACCATGACAAATGACGCGTCAATAATGCAGCCGGACGAGCTGTCCCCCGCCGTCGAGATCGCCCGCAGCATCCTCCAGCAGCTCGACGCCATCCTCCTGGGGCGCGCCGCCCTTCACCGGATGGTGCTGGCCGGCATCCTCAGCCGGGGCCACATCCTGCTCGAGGGCCTGCCGGGCACCGGCAAGACGGCGCTGGTCAAGGCCCTGGGCCGGCTGCTCGGGCTGGAGTTCGGGCGCGTGCAGTTCACGCCCGACCTCATGCCGGGCGACATCCTCGGCACGTACATCCTCCAGGAGACGCCGGATCGGCAGCGCGAGATGGTCTTCCAGCCCGGGCCGATCTTCACCAACATCCTTCTGGCCGACGAGATCAACCGGGCCTCGCCGAAGACCCAGTCGGCCCTGCTGGAGGCCATGCAGGAACGCGCCGTGACGCTCATGGGCCAAACGCGCCCGGTGGGCGATCCGTTCTTCGTGCTGGCCTCGCAGAACCCGATCGAGCTGGAGGGCACCTACCCGCTGCCCGAGGCCCAGCTCGACAGGTTCCTGTTCAAGCTCCAGGTAAACGCGGCGGACACGGGCGTAATGGAGCAGATCATCTCGACCCGCCGGCGGGGCGAGGAGCCCGAGCCGACCTGGACCGCCGCCGACGGGCAGCTCGATACGCTCTTGGCGGCGATGGAGCGGGTATTCCTTCCTCGCGGTGTGGCGAAGTACATCTCTCGGCTGGTGGCGGCCACGCACGCGGACGCCGCCGAGGCCACCGACGGCGTTCGGCAGTACGTGGCTTACGGCGCGTCGCCTCGGGCGGCGATCGGGATAGCCGAGTCGGCTCGGGCCCACGCGCTGATTGCCGCCCGTCCCACGGTGGGGTTCGAGGACGTCCGCGCCGTGGCGCCGGCGGTGCTGAACCACCGCATGCTCCTGAACTACCAGGCGCGGTTCGACCGCGTGCGAACGGCGGACCTCATCGCCGCGCTGCTGGACGGGCTGGACGAGGCGGGGCTGAACCTGCCGACCGGCGTGAGCCTCGCCGAGGGGTCCGAGCCGTGAAACCCGCCCGGCCCGGCACGCCCGTCCGCCGCCGGCTGGTCGTCGTGCGAACAGCCGCCGCGGCGCTGGTCTGCGCCGTGTGCGCCGTCCGGGCCGAGGCGAGGGTCCATCGCTACGGGGATATCGAGATCTCCGAAGTCGACATACCGTCGGCCAACAGTTGGCACGGGTACGCGGCGTACCGGTATACGATAGTGAACCGATCCACGTCGGCGGGCCACACGGTTGAGCTTCGGCTGCCGGCCGAGATGCACTGGCCCTGTGCGTACGTCAGCACGACGACCACGGTGGCCCCCGGCGCGACGGCCGACGTGACGCTCTACCAGCCGCCGCTGAACGTCGAGGGCAACGACGTGGGCGTGGCGATCGACGGCGAGGAGGAGCGCCCGATGCCGCTTGGGCTGGTCGCCCACGCCCGGCACGATTACCATCAGATCACCCTCCTGGCCACCCGGACGCATGCCGAGTCCCTCCGCCGGGCCAATGCTCGAGGGATGGGCCATGAACTCGAGGTCGAGCAGCCCCCGGTGGGCGTGGCGCGCTGGGCGACGCACTGGCTGGCCTACAGCCGCTACGACGCCGTGGTGGTCTCGGGCAGCGATTGCGCCGCGATGGGTCCGGGCGTCCGCGAGGCCCTGACCCGTTACGTCGCCTGCGGGGGCACGCTGGTGGTCTTCGGACCGATGGATCCGCCCGACGACTGGTTCCGCCTCGGCCGCCACCCGGACGACATGACACGCTGCGCGGTGGGGTTCGGGATGTGCTTCATCGTCCCGGGCGACTCGGCGGGGCTGTCGCAACGGTCGTTGGAGGTTATGCTGCGCACCTGGCATGGCGAGATGCCCAAGCGCAGCGCGAGCATGTCCGTCCGCGAGGCCAACCGGGCCCTGCCGGTCGTCGAGGACCTGGGCGTCCCGGCCGGGGGGATGTTCGTGGTGATGCTGCTGTTCGTCATCGCCGCCGGTCCGGTGAACCTGCTGGTCCTGTCGAAGCTCGGTCGGCGGGTCTGGATGCTCTGGACGGTTCCGGCCGTGGCGCTGGTGACCTGCCTGGCTGTCTTCCTGTACGCGCTCCTGGCCGAAGGCTGGAGCGGGCACACCCGCACGGCGGCGGTCACGATCCTGGACCAGCGCAACCACCGCGCCGCGACGATCGGCCTGGCGGGCTTCTACTCCCCGCTGACGCCGGGGGACGGGCTGCACTTCAGCCGCGACACCGAGGCCGTCCCGCAATGGGGCGACATGCACGACTATCGCGGGCGGCGCGGAACGCCCGAGGCCCACTGGTCGCAAGACCAGCACCTTCGCGGGGGGTGGATCAGCGCCCGCGTGCCGGTGCACTTCCGCCTGCGCAAGGCCGAAACACGCCGGGAACGCCTCGACGTCGCCGCCGCGCCGGACGGGACGGTGATCGTCGTGAACGGACTGGGCGCGCGGATCAGGCGTCTGCACCTGGCCGACGCGAACGGGCGGATTCACGAGGCGACTGACGTCAAGCCCGGCGCCCAGGCGGTGCTGAAGGCCACGTCGCAGCGGACGCGGTTGGACCGGGCCGCGACACTGAGCAGCCTGCAGACCATGCTGGTCAACGGCCCGGTGTACACGCTGAAAGGGCTGGCTGACAGCCAGGGCGATTTCCTCCTGCCAAGCACGTACGTGGCCGAACTGGACGGCGCGCCGTTCGTCGAGTCGGCCCTGGCCGGGGCCGAAGACGAGGAGTCGCGTTCGGTGGTGTACGGCATCCTTGGAGGCGGCGGTGGACGTTAGCGTCCGGAACCTGAAGCGGTACTTCGGCAAGACCCGCGCGGTGGACGACATTTCGTTCGCGTTCTCCGCGGGGCATATCTTCGGCTTCGTCGGGCCCAACGGCGCGGGCAAGACCACCGCCATGCGCATCATCGCCACCATCGACGAGCCTACCGCCGGCGACGCCACCGTCAACGGGGTGTCGGTCGTTCAGGACCCCGAGAAGGCCCGCCGGCTGATCGGGTTCATGCCCGACTCGCTGCCGACGCACAAGGACATCACGGTCCACGAGTACATCGATTTCTTCGCCCGGGCGTACGGCGTGGACAGCGGCCGGCGCGACAAGGTCGTCGCCGGCGTCGAGGAGTTCACGACCCTGACGGGCATCCGGGACAAGACGCTTCGGGCCCTGTCCAAGGGCATGAAGCAGCGGGTGAGCCTGGCCCGCGCGATGGTGCACGACCCGGCCGTCCTCATCCTCGACGAGCCCGCCGCCGGGCTCGACCCCCGCGCGCGGATCGAGCTGCGCGAACTGCTCAAGATCCTCGCCGCCCGGGGCAAGGCCATCCTGGTCAGCTCGCACATCCTGACGGAGCTGGCCGAGATCTGCGACGGGACGGTGATCATCGAGCAGGGGCGGATACTCCGGGCCGGCACGATGGACGAGATCCTGGCCCACGACGCCCCGCACCGCACGGTCGCCATCCGGACCCTCGAGCCGGTCGAGGTCCTCCACAGGCGCCTGCTGGAGATGCCCGGCGTGAGCGGCGCGCGGATCGCCGGGCCGCTCGTCGAGGCCGACATCGACGGGGCCGACGAGGCCTGCGGGCGCGTCCTGGCCGACCTGGTCGCCGCCGGGCTGCACGTGACGGAATTCGTCCATCGCCGCGCCGGGCTCGAGGACCTGTTCATGCACGTCACGAAGGGGCAGGTGCAATGACCGCCCTGGCCCGGGTCATCCGGAAGCTCGACGGCGCGATGAACCCCGTCGCCGTCAGGGAACTGCGCCAGGCCGTCCGCAGCGGCGTGGTGACCATCGGGTTCGTGCTGTTCGTCCTGGCCCTGCTGGGGGCTATGGGCATGTACCTGCTCGACCAGGACGCCGGCGGGACCGAACTCGAGGGCGGGCGCGAGATCTTCACGCTGCTGACGGGGATCCTGGTGGCCGCATCGGTGGGGCTGCTTCCGATCTACACGGGCACGCGTCTGGCCGCCGAACGCGGGGGCGTCAACGCCGACCTCCTGTTCATCACCACGCTGAGCCCCGGGCGGATCGTCCGCGGCAAGATGCTCGCCGCGGCCATGCTCACCGTCATGGTCTTCAGTGCCTGCGCCCCGTTCGTGACGTTCACGTACCTGCTGCGCGGCATCGACTTCCCGACCATCTTCCTGGTTATCGCGGCGAGCTTCCTCCTGAGCGTCACGGCCAGTCAACTGGCGATCTTCCTGGCCGCCCTTCCGGTCTCGGTCTACGTCCGGGTGCTGATCTGGCTGGCGTTTGCCGGGATGATGATGGCGCTGCTTCCGGCCCTGTTCGACGGGCACTCCGGCGTCCTGAGCAGCATCATCATATGGGGCGTCAACGGGTGGGCCGGCCTGTGGGAGGCCTGGCCGCAGTTGGGCACGCTGCTGGCGCTCGATATCGTCGCCCTGGGGCTCTTCCACGTGCTGACCGTAGCGCTGTTCATGCCCCCGGCCGCGAACAGGACGCTCCGGGTGCGCATCTACCTCACGATCGCCTGGCTGGTCAGCGGCGTGCTGGCCGCCGCGTGGGCGGACGAACTCGGCTTTGACGAGCCCATGGCGCTGTGGGGCTATGGCTGGTGGGGCTTCCTGGCCTGCTGCATGATCGTGGCCGTCAGCGAGCGCACGAGTTGGGGGCCGCGCATCACGCGGACGATACCCGCCAACCCCCTCCTGCGCGCGGGCGCCTTCGTGCTGTATACCGGGGCTGCCGGGGGCGTCACCTGGGTCGTGATCATGATCCTGCTGACCGCCGCCGCCCTGGGCTCGGGCATGGGCGGGATGACGACGATGACGTGGGGCCCGGGCATACGAGAGGACGTCGAGATCCTGATGGGGTTGACGTTCTTCGCCTTCGCCTACTCGATGACCGCGGCCCTGCTGAGACGATATGTGCTCAGGCGGATTCTGCCCGAAAGGCACACCGGCGCGCTGGCCGCCCTGCTGCTGTGCCTCGGGTGCTTCCTGCCGCTGCTGGCCGCGCTCGTCCTGTACTCCGGATCGCGCTGGCGGGGCGGGCCGCACGCCATCGCCGGCCGCGCCGGGTGGTGGAACGCGCTGAACCCGTTCATGCTCTGGGAGCATGACTGTCGAAGCCTGTGCACGCGCACCGCGCTGGTGTGGGCGGCGGTCGCGGCGCTGTTGTCCGTGCCCTGGTACGTGGAGCAGGTGGTGTTGTTCCGGCGGTCGCGCCCGCCCGAGGGGCCCGGTGAAACGCCCGAAGCGCCGGCGCCCGCCGCCGTGCCCGACGGGCTCGAACTCGTGGATGATGATGAACGCAAGGCCGAGTAGTCTGATGCCACAACTGCGAAGCTCCTGTTTAGCGGGCGAGCAACGCTCGCCGTTTGTCGTCCGAGCAAGGAGTAGACCTCTCTCATCGAGCAGTGAATATCGCGGCGTGTCCGAACGACGAGCGGCGAGCGTTGCTCGCCCGCTAAACAGGAGCTTCGCAACCGTGAGACGCGATTGGACCGGAGGCTCGCCGTGATGCCCGACGTGCGTCAGAGCCTGCTGGCCGGCATGCGCGTCGGGGCGCGTTACGCCCTGGCCGCCGCCAACCGCGCGCCGCTCGGGGCCGAAGGCGAGCACCTGGCCCACCGCGCCGGGGCCAGCCTCGAATTCATGGACCACCGTGAATACCAACTCGGCGACGACCTCAGGCGAATCAACTGGGCCGCCTACGCCAGGTCCGACAAGCTCACCGTCAAGCTCTTCCGCGAGGAGGTCAGCCCGCACTGCGATATCGTCATCGACGCCTCGCGGTCGATGGCCCTGCCCGACTCGGCCAAGCCCAACGCTACCGTCGCCCTGGCGGCGCTGTTCGCTGTGGCGGCCGACAACGCGGGCTTCGCGCACAACGTTCACCTGGCCGGGGCGGGCTGTCGACCCGTGGGCGGCGGGCGGACCTCGCCGGAGAGCTGGGACGGGATCGACTTCGAGTACGCCGGCACCCCGGACGAGTCGTTCGATCGGGTCGGCCCCGGCTGGCCGGCGCGGGGCATCCGCGTGCTGCTCAGCGACCTGTTGTGGGTGGCCGACCCGCTGGCGTGCCTGACGCGGTTCGGGCAGGACGCGTCGGCCGTCGTCGTCGTGCAGGTGCTTGCGGCGGCCGACGCCGAGCCCCCCGCCCACGGAAACGTCCGCCTCGTCGACAGCGAGACCGACGCGACGATGGAGATCTTCCTGGACGCGACTGCCCGGCAGCGGTACGTCAGCGCCCTGGCCGGACACCAGGAGAACTGGCGGCGGGCTGCCGTCCAGACCGGCGCGGTCCTGACCACCGTTATCGCCGAGAACCTGCTGGACGACTGGCGCCTCGACGACCTGCTGGCCGCCGACGTGCTCAAGGTGCTGTGATGCCGATCCTGACCTGGCCGATGGCGCTGTGGGGACTGGCGGCCCTTCCGGGCGTGGCGGTGATCTACATACTCCGCACGCGGTCCAGGCGCCGCGTGGTGTCAAGCCTGATGCTCTGGGCCGATCAGCGCCGACCCCGCGCCGGGGGACTGAAGCTCCAGCGGATCCAGACCCCCCTGCTGCTCGTACTCGAGTTGCTGATCGTGGCCCTTCTGGCGGTGGCGGCGGCGGGGCCGAAACTGCCCACCGCACGCACCACGCGACCCCTGATCGTCGTCCTGGACGACTCGTTCTCGATGCAGGCGGGGGGCGAGGCCTCTCCGCAGGCCCTCGCCCGACGGGCCATCGAGGCCGAACTCGACACCGGACGCCATCGCCCGGTGCAGTTCGTGCTGGCCGGCGCGCGTCCGCGGGTGCTCGGCCGCCCCGCCAGAACGCCCGCCCGGGCGATGGACGTGCTGGACGGGTGGACCTGCCGGGCGCCGGGCGCAGATCTCGGCGCCGCGACGGGTCTCGCCTCGGCGCTGTGGGCGTCGGACGACGCGGCCGGGAAGGCCAGGGTCCTCGTCGTGACCGATCGCGCGGCGCCTGCCCGCCCGCTAGGGCCCGATGTGCGCTGGCGTGCGTTCGGCCGCGCCAGGGGCAACGTCGCCTTCACCGCCGCCGTCCGCACCGAGACCGACGCGCGGTCCCGCTGCCTGATCGAAGTGGCCAACTTCACCGACCGCCGCCAGTCGGCCGTTGTGGCGATAGAAGGGCCCGGTTCGCCCGAGCGCCGCACCGTCGCGTTGGAGGCCGGGGCCACCGGCGCGATCCGCCTGGACGTCCCCGCCGGCGAACGGGTCGTCCGCGCCACGCTCGGCGCCGACGACCTGGCCGTCGACAACGCCGTGACCCTCCTGCCGAACCCGCAGCGCGTCGTCAGGGTCGACCTGCACGTCGCTGACGTGGCACTGCGCAAGGCCCTGACCGGCGCCCTGTCGGCTTCGGGACGGGCGCGTCTGACGGCCCAGCGGGCGAACCTGCTGATAACGGACCGTTCGCCGGCCCCGCAGGCGGGTCGCGGGACGTGGCTGGTGCAGTTCATCCCCGAGCCCGACGCCGCGGTATACACCGGACCGTTCATTACCGATTCGGCCCACCCGCTGACTGAAGGCCTCTCGCTGGCCGGGGTCTACTGGGCGGCGGGCAAGACGGCGGACCTGCCCGGCCGCGCCGTCATCGCCGCCGGGAACATCCCCCTGTTGTCCGAACGGCGTCGGCCCGGGGACCGGCGGGAAATCCGCATCCGCCTCAGGCCGGATATCTCCACCCTGATCGACTCGACCAACTGGCCCGTGCTGGTCTGGAACGTGCTGGACTACCGGGCCGCCGCCCTGCCGGGGCTGCGCGAGACGAACGTTCGGCTGGGCGCGCAGGGGCGGCTGGTGCCGCCCGGCGGCGCCGGGTCCGTCACTGTGACCGACCCGTTCGGCCGCGTGACCAGGCGGCCCGTGACGGACGGCCCGGCCGCCATCGACGCCGAGGTCCCCGGCGTGTTCAAGGTCAGCACCCCGGGCGCGGACTACCGGTTCGCCGTCAACGCGCTGGCCGGCGAGGAGTCCGACCTGCGGCAGTGCGCCTCGGGCGACTGGGGCACCTGGCTTTCGGAGCGTGCGGTAGCCACGGAGTACGCCCCGGTGGCCTGGATGCTCGTTCTGGCGGCGCTGGCCGCCCTCGTGGCCCACGCGGCGGTCCTGTCGGCCCGGACCCCAACGCGCGCGCCGCGGCGCGATGGAGGCGGCGCGTGATCCTCACACAGGCCATCTGGCTGCTCCTGGCGGTTCCGCTGGCCGCGTCGCTGCTGCTGTGGCGACCGCCGGGACGCGTGCTGTTGGCGCTCCGGATTGCGGTGCTGGCGCTGGTGGTGACGTCGGCCTGCGGCCCGGCCGTCAGGCTGCCCAGCCGGGCCGGGACCCTCGTCATCCTGGCCGACCGCAGCGCCTCGATGCCGCCCGACAGCGAGGCCCGCCAGCGCGAGGCGATCGCCCTGGTCGCTTCGAAGATGCCCCCGCGGAGCACGCTGGCGGTGGTGTCGTTCGGCCGCCTCGCCGTGGTGGACCGCCCACCGGGGCCCGGGGGCTTCTCGCACTTCGCCACGAAGGTCGACCCCGACGGGTCGAACCTCGCGGGGGCCCTGGCCACGGCCGTGGCGCTGATACCGCCCGACTCGCCCGGGCGCATACTCCTCCTCAGTGACGGGCGATGGACCGGGCGGACGCCGATGAATGCCGCCGGGCGAGCCGCAAACGCCGGCATCGCCGTGGACTGCCGGCCGATGCGCCGCTCGCAGGCGGGCGACCTGGCCGTGTGTCGCATCGACGCCCCGTCGTCGGTGACCCCGGGCCAGTCGTACACCCTGACCGCGTGGGTCCGGTCACCGAAGCGGCAGGAGATCGCCTATGCACTTCGCCGCCGCGCCGGCGTGCTGGCCTCCGGGAGCAGGACCGTCCCGGCCGGGACCAGCAGGCTGACCTTCCGCGACACCGCCGGCCCGGGCGGCACGCTCCGATACGCGCTGCACGTCTCGAGCGACGCGGCGGACCCGGTGCCCGAGAACAACACGGCGACGTTCCTGGTGGGCGTGCGCGGCCCGCGGCCGGTGCTGTGCGTCTCGCCGACGGGCGCGTCGCCGTTGGCCGCCCTGCTGCGGGCCGGAAAGATGGACGTCGTCGAACGCACCCCGCGCGACTGCTCCTGGTCGCTGGGCGAGCTGTCGGGCCTCTCGGCCGTGCTCATCGAGAACGTGCCCGCCCAGGACATCGGCACCGAAGGGATGGGCATGCTGGCCGCGTGGGTCACGCAGGCCCGCGGCGGGGTGATGATGACCGGCGGGAAGAACGCCTACGCGCCCGGCGGGTACTTCCGCTCACCGCTCGAGCGCATCATGCCCGTCTCCATGGAACTGCGGCGCGAGCACCGAAAACTCTCACTGGCCATCGTGGTGGCGCTGGATCGCTCGGGCTCGATGGCCATGCCCGTCGCGGCCGGCCGAACGAAAATGGACCTGGCCAACCTCGCCTCGGCGCAGGTGCTGGACATGCTGACGGGCAACGACGAACTGGGCGTTCTGGCGGTCGACTCGTCACCGCACCTGGTCGTCCCGCTGGGCCCCGTCGACGACAAGGCGGCCATTCGAAATCGCATCCTGCGGATCGATGCGATGGGCGGGGGCATCTTCGTCTACGAGGCGCTGTCGAAGTCGGCGGGCATGCTCGCCCGCGCCCAGGCCGGCGTCAAGCACATCATCCTCTTCGCCGACGCCGCCGACGCCGAGGAGCCCGGCCGCTACGCCGACCTCCTGGCCAAGTGCCGCAAGGCCGGGATGACCTGCTCGGTGATCGGCCTGGGCACGAAGCGCGACGTCGACGCGGGCCTTCTGGCCGACATTGCCAAGCGTGGCGGCGGGCGGTGCTTCTTCACCGACCGCCCGCAGGACCTGCCCCGCCTGTTCGCCCAGGACACGTTCGTCGTCGCGCGCAGCACGTTTCTCGACGAGACCACGCCCATCCGCCTGACCGGCGCCCTGGCGGCGATGACCGGGCGGTCGTTCGGCGCCCCGCCCGCCGTCGGGGGATACAACCTCTGCTACCTCCGCCCCGGGGCCATCCTGGGCGCCCTGACGCAGGACGACTACAAGGCCCCGCTGGTGGCGGCCTGGCAGGCCGGGGCCGGGCGGGCCCTGTGCTACACCGGGCAGGCCGACGGAAAGCACACCGGGCCCATCGCTCGCTGGGACAGCGTCGGGCACTTCTTCACGTCGCTGGCGCGGTGGACGGCCGGCGTCGACAGCCCGCTGGGCGACAACATGCTCGTCACCCAGCGCGTCACACGGGGCACCGCCGCCGTCCAACTGCACCTCGACCCCCAGCGCAAGACCCAGCCGTTTACCGACCTGCCGCGCGTGACCGTCCTGTCCGGCCGCCCGGGCGCCGAGCCGACCTCCCGCCAACTGACCATGCGTTGGACCGCGCCGGACACGCTGTCGGCCGACGTGCCCATCCGCGGGTCCGAGACCGTCCTTGCCAGCGTCGCGGTCGGCGGCGCCACCGCCTCGCTTCCGGCCGTCTGCCGGCCGTACTCGCCAGAGTTCACCCCCGAGGCGGGCGCCGCCGGGCTGGCCACGCTCGAGGAGATCGCCTCGAACACCGGCGGGACGCAGCGTGTGGACCTGGCGGGGATCTGGTCGGACCTGCCCGAGTCCCCCCGCCGGTTCGCCCTGGCCGGCTGGCTGCTTCTGGCGGGGATGGTCCTCTTCGCCCTGGAGATTCTCGAACGTCGCACGGCGTTGTTGAGCCTGGCCGCCGCTGGGGTCGCCGGCGGCGCCGCGACCCTTGTCCGCCGAGCGGCGGCGGGCAGGCCAAAGCCGACCGCCGAGCCGACCGCCGAGCCGACCGCCCGAGCCGAGCCCGAAGGCGGCCAGCCCGAGCCGGCCACCACCGCCCGTGAAGGTACCGCGTCCCCCACCGCCGAGCGTGAAGGTGTCGCGTCCGAGCCCGCAGCCGCGCCGACGCCATCGGCGCCACCATCCGACGACGTCCTGGACGCCCTGACGCGCGCCCGCCGACGGGCGGACCGCCGCACAGACCGCACGTGACGGGGTGTCGGGGGACAGTGATTGCCATCACCGCGATCGCACCGTACACTGCATCGCCATGAAGACAAGACCAGGCACGACCAGGCCCGGTTCGGGGTCCGCACAGGGACTGCTCTGGCCCCCAGACCCTGACGGGTTTGACAACGAGAAGTACCTCTCGGAACAAAGCGCGGAGATTCTGGGACGGGCGAGAGAATCCGACGGGAAGCTGTACCTGGAGTTCGGGGGGAAGTTGATCTTCGACTATCACGCGGCGCGCGTGCTGCCCGGCTACGACCCGAACGTGAAGATGCGGCTGCTCCAGCGCCTCAAGGACGATGTGGAGATCATCCTGTGCATCTACGCCGGTCACATCGAGCAGAAGAAGATGCGTGCGGATTTCGGCATCACGTACGACTCGGACGCCTTCAAGCTCATCGACGACATCCGCGAGTGGGGCCTGGACGTTTCGGCGGTGGTCATTACGCGCTTCGAAGGGCAGCCCAGCGCCGCGGCATTCAAGAACAAGCTCGAGCGGCGCGGGGTGCACACGTCCACACACCGGACTATCGCGGGCTATCCCGCAGACGTGGACCTGATCGTCAGCAACGACGGCTACGGGGCCAACCCGTTCATCGAGACGCACAAGCCGCTGGTCGTCGTCACCGGGCCGGGCCCCAATAGCGGCAAGATGGCCACCTGCCTTTCACAGGTCTACCACGAGAACAGCCGCGGGCACAAGGTCGGCTACGCCAAGTTCGAGACCTTCCCCATCTGGAACCTGCCGCTGAGACATCCCGTGAACGTCGCCTACGAGGCGGCCACCGCCGACATCCTTGACTTCAACCTGATCGACCCGTTCCACCTGGAGGCCTACGGGGAGGCGACCGTCAACTACAACCGCGACGTGGAGACCTTCCCGGTGCTGCGGACGATCCTGGAACGGATCATGGGCGGGCGCAGCACGTACCGCTCGCCGACGGACATGGGCGTGAACCGTGCGGGGTTCGCCATCGTGAACGACGATATCGTCCGGCGGGCCGCGACACAGGAGGTCATTCGACGCTATTACCGCAGCGCGTGCGAATACGCCATGGGCATGGCCCCCAAGCAGACGGTCGACCGCGTGGAAGTGCTCATGAAGGAGCTGAACGTCACGGCGGAAGACCGCGCGGCTGTCGGTCCCGCCCACGACGCCGTCGCGGCGGCCGCCCAGAACGCGGCCAAGGGGAATAAAGCCGTCGTCTGCGCCGCCGCTATCGAACTCCCGAACGGTACGGTAATCACGGGCGTCAACTCCCCGCTGATGCACGCGGCCTCCAGCGCGGTCCTCAACGCCCTGAAGCACATGGCGGAAATCCCCCAGAAGCTTCACCTGCTCTCAGACGGGATCCTCCAGTCCATCGGGCACCTGAAGCAGGATGTGCTCCAGCGCAAGAGCATCAGCCTGGACCTGGAGGAGACGCTGATCGCGCTGTCCATCGCGTCGACGATCAATCCCACGGCCGCGTTGGCCCTGTCGCAGCTCAAGCGTCTCCGCGGCTGTGAGGTCCACATGACGCACATCCCGACGCCGGGCGACGACGCCGGCCTGCGGCGGTTGGGCGTCAACCTTACTTGCGAGCCCCTGTTCGCCAGCAGCAATCTCTTCGTGGGCTGATCGGTGCGGCGGGCGCCTGCTTGCTCATCGCTGCGGCGGGACTCGAGCAGGCATCCCAGGCGCCCGGCCCGCCGGGCATGTCCATGCGGGGCTTCGCCTTGAGCATCTCGGTGATGGGGGCGAAGACGGCGACGACGGCCTTGTAGTCCGGGTCGTCTTTCGTGGTGAACACCGCCTTGCCGCACGCCTCGGTCCCGCCGGCGGCCTTGGCCAGCGGGGCCAGAAGAAAGCCGTTGTCCGCGATGTTCGTCACGCGCGTGTAGAACGTCCTCGGCACCCGGCCGCCCTTGTGGCACGACGCGCAGCGCCGCCGGGCCATGTCGGCCAGGACCTTGCCCAGCGCCGGGGGCAGCATCCGCCTGCAGCCCATTCGCCTGGGGTAGTTCGTCCGCGCCTCGCCGTAGTACGGAACGTTCAGGTCGATCCACGCGAAGATGCGCAGCCGCTCGGCGTCGGTCAGCTTGACGCGCGGCTTGCCGTCCTTGCCCGGGTGCCCGGCGAGGATCTGATCGGCGAGTTTGCTGGCCGGGGAACCCCACCGGCGCGGGGCGATCTGGCGGACGTTCGACTCGGAGCCGTTGGCGGTGGATATCCAACTGACCCAGGGCGGACTGGGCTGGCCGCCCCCGTGGCGCTCGGGATGAGCGGCCCACATCGTGCCCGTCCGCGTCAGCACGTCGTACGAGACGTTGAAGAAGTCCGTCCGGTCGCCGGACAGGTCCACGCCCTTGGGGTGCTTGCGCGCGTTGTGGCAGCGGACGCAATGCTTGTCGAGCACGGGCTGGACGACCTTCCAGTAGCTGAAGTTCTCCGCGCCCCACTCGGGCGGGGTGATCTCAACGGGTTTTCTCAAGGCGGCCGTCGGCCGCGGACCACCGCGGCCCGCCGCGTAGTTCCGGTCGGCGTGGCAGCCGACGCAGCCTTGGACCTCGCCAGGCATGAAGTGCGTGAAGGTCCGCATCCTCTGGACGGCGCGCCCCCGGGCGTCGAGGGCGGCAAAGTAGATCGGGCGGCCGGTGGGCACCTTGAAATGGGCCGACCCGTCGGGACGAACCGGCACGTAGCCCCATATCTTCTTCGCCGCGTACGTCGCGCCGCACGAGACCAGCGGGAACTGGTAGCCGAACGCGCTGTTGGCCGCGTAGCTCCGCCCCGTGGGCACGGCGTTGACCAGCGGAACGCGCTGGGCCTTCTCGATCTCCTCGATGATGCAGATCCGCTCGATCTCGCCTCGTTTGACGTCGGGCCCGAGCCCGATCCGGACGTCCTGCATGACGAGAGTGGCCCACGGGTCGGGATCGGCCGGCAGGTGCGAGGGGACCACCGGCGGGCGCTTCCGCGCCCGCAGCGGACGACCGTGGTAGAAGCCCATACCTCCCGAGGGGCGCAGCAGCACGGCCTGCTCCGTCCCGTCGTAGTCCCGCAGGATCGTCGTGCCGCGATTGGACAGGAGGAAGTACTTGCCGTCGAGCGGCCAGGGGCTTTCGTACGGCCCGTGGACCTGGTTTCCGGTGCCCCTGTCGACGCGTTGAATGTTGACGTCGGGCGTGATGTTGCGGATGGCCCGTTGGGCGTTTGCGCCGAGGGTGATGTCGATAATGCCGATGGCCCCGCGGCACGGGCCGTTGTGACTGGTCAGCACGCAGAGGATCTTTCCCGTCCCGGGAATCGAGTGTGCCTCCATGAACGTGCCCGGATTGAGCACGCGATTGCCGAACAGGCCCGAGACCCTCGTGCCGTCCGGGTTGATCGCCCAGAGACTCTGGATCGGGCACGCCGGGCGGTCGATGTACTCCCACCGCGAGTAGACAATCCGCCCGTCGTCGAGCACCCCGGGCGTCAGGTCGTTCAGGTAGCTCGCCGAGATCCGCGTGACGTCGCGCCCGTCGCGGTCCATGCGGTGCAGGATGGGCGAGGTGGTGGTGAAGCAGTAGGCAAAGGCCTGCCTGCGGTCCGAGAGGAACGCGATCCGCCCGTCAGGCAGCCAGCAGGCGTTGAAGTTGTTGCACGGCCCGTCGGTAAGCTGCTTCAGGGCGGTGCCGTCGGCGTTGATGCGATAGACCTGGTACGTGCCCTCGGCCTTGAAGTCCTGCGGGCCGTATTTGCTCTGGTTCCGGCCGGACTTCTTCCAACTGAAGAGGATTTCCCGCCCGTCGAACGAGACGTCGAGGTCGATGATTTCGCCTTGCGGACTGGCGACGAGTTCGGTCAGCTTGCCGTCGGCGGCGGACCAGAGATACAGCCCGCCCCCGCCGCGGAAGCTCTCGGCGTGGTAGGTGTAGATGTGCGAGGGGTTCATCTCGTGCCGCTGGACCACCACGAGCTTCTCGAACCCGAGCTTGCCGGCCTTGACGCGGGCGGCCAACTCGGGCGACTCGCGGAGGGTGACCTTCGCCCGGGCGACGCGCCGCCTGGGGGTGGACGTGTTGTAGATCTGGAACACCGGCAGCGGCTTGAACGCGCCGAGCGCCTTGTCCGGCGCCCCGGCCGAGTGGATCCGGACCTCCGCGGCCCCGGGATTGTAGCAGCGGTACCAACTGGTGAACTTCAGCTTCAGCACGCGGGCCTTGACGGGGACCGGCAGCGTGATCCGCTGGGGCCCGTGGCCGCACTTCAACTCGCCCTTGACGGCGGGCGTCGCCGCCGAGTCGAGGTACAGCTCGTAGCCCTTGAAGCCCTCGACGGCGAAGCTGCTCCGCCCGTAGTAGACGACCTCGGCCACGGTCACGGGCCCGGGCCAGCGGAACGTCAGCACGACGCCGTCGGGGTGCGTGTTGCCCCTGGCGGCCCACTCCTGCCCGGCGCCGGTGCACTTGCCGAGGGGGGGGACCTTCCCGTCGGCGACGAGTTTCGCGGCATACGAGGCGCTGTGTTCGGAGTTGGCGGTGATCGTCGCCTTGGGGGCGATGTTCTCAGGTGCCGCGGCCCTTGCGGCCGCAAGCGGCGCCGCGGTGACCGCCGAGACAAGAGCTGCCGCCCACGTGACGCGTCCTGCCGTCTTCATCGCATCGTCTCCAGGGGAATCGCGGGCGCCATGGCGAACCCGGTAGTTCACCACGCTGCGGTGTTCATTCTACCATGTGCGGGGCGTTGTGTAAGCGACGATCCACCGCTTCGGGCAGCGCATGTGTCGTTCCGCAGGCGCCCCGACGCGCGGCGCCGAAACCGCTTGCGGTTCTCCGTGTCACTGTTTGACGATCTCGAGTCCGCTGATGATGGTCTGCCCGCTGGACGCCGCCAGGTCGATCGTGAGCTTGCCGTCGACCGTGACGCCCTTGAACTCCTTGACGAGGGCCCTTGCGGGCCCGCCGGCCTCGGAGGCGACGTCCAGGTCTTCGAGGACCTTCCTGCCCTGTATCGCGACGGTCATCACGCGCCGGGCGGCCTCGGCGCCGGGCGGCTCGGCGAAGACCAGCCTGACGGTGTACACCCCTCCCGGCAGGGCCACGGTGATGGTCTTGACGCCGACAAGCGCCGAGGCGCCGACCCACTTCAAAGGCCCGGGGCCCATCAGCGCGCTGTGCACGCGCACGACGTTCATCCCGGGGAAGTAGCCGGCCGGGGGCCGTCGCCCCTTGGTCTTGGCGCGTTTGGGCGGAACGTCGGTCTTGCCGTCAACCGTGACGCCCTTGGTGGGGCCTTCGCCCCCGACGCTGGGCCAGTCCAGCCAGAGCGTCCCGCCGGGCCCGCGGCGGTTGCCCGGCGCGCCGAAGTTCAGCCCGAGGGCCCCCTCGCGCGGCCTGCCTCCGAACGTCCAGACGTCGTTTTCCGGCATGTGGACGAGGGCCAGGGAGGTCTGGTTCTGGTACGCGCAGGTACAGGTGCGGGTGTAGTCCGGCGCGTTGAGGACACCGTCGGCGGGAATCAGGTTGCTGGTGCAACTCGACTTGAACCCGCCGAAGTTCCCCGTGCCCCCGGCGCCCGTGACGTCGCAGTACCCCGCCGCCCCGGACCGGAACGTCATGATGTTCTCGCAGGCGATGGCCGTGTTGCACCCGTAGTGGCGCTTCCATTTCCAGCCGGTCTTGCGGCCGGTCTTCAGCTCCAGCGCAAACCCGCTTGACCCGTTGGTGATGAGCGTCTCGCCGTGGATCATGAGCGGCCCGTTGTATCGGATCTTGCGGTCTTCCCAGATGACCTTCCCGGTTTTCGCGTCGTAGGCGACGATCCCTGAGGCGGCCTCGTCGCCGGCGCGGTCGCGGTACCTGCTGCCGCCCTGGATCAGCACGCCGTGGGCCTTGGAGTACCCCAGCCACGTGCCGAACACCTCCTGGTCGGTCTTCCAGACCACCGTGCCGCTGCGGGCGTCGAGCCCGTAGAGGGTCTCCGGTGCGTGGGGCTCCAGGCCGCGGCGCTTCAGCGAGGCCAGCACCCTCTTGTCCAGCCTGTCGAGGCAGAAGACCATCCCGTCCCCGGCGACGATGCCGTTATGGCGGAACCTGTAGACGGCGTTGCGCGACCAGAGCGCCCGCCCGCTGTGCCGGTCCATCACCACCAGGCGGGTCGAGCCCTTGGCGTATCGCGCCCCGGGCCCGACGCCGGCAAACAGGCTGACCCGCGAGGGCTTGCCCCCCGGGGCCGGACCGGCCTTGCCCGCCACGAGGTACGGGTCCAGCGAGAAGTCGCTGCTGTCGATCGCCGTGTTGTGCCCTTCCAGGGCGATCACGTTCCTGCCCGGCTTGATCAGGTCGCGAAAGTCCCTGATGGGAAAGGCGCGATGGGAACCGGCACCGTGGCTGATGACGCGTCCGGCCTTGGCGCCGCGCCCGGACGTGACCCCCGCGCGAATCACCTCCTGGCCGTTGAGATACGCGATGAACCCGTCATCGTAGCTCACGGCCAGCGCCAGGTGTGTGGCGTCCTTCAGGGCCGCTCCGTCGAACGTCTTGCGGATGTAGACCGCGGTGTATTTGTTCCGCATGTCGGCCAGCACGGTCTTGTCGTCGTAGCCGCCGTAGCCGAAGCCGGCGCGCCCGGTCTTCCAGCCGGCGGCCTTGAAGTCGATTCCCGTCCACCCCTCGGGCGGATGGGCGCCGGCGAGGTACTGCCAGGTGTCCCGGGCGCGAATCACGCGGAAGGTGTTGAACATGTCGTGCTCGGCGGCCAGCGGCGCCACCCCCGCGATCAGCAGGTCGCCGTGGACGGCGACGTATCCCCAGTGCGCCGTGCGCCCCCCGCCCGCGGCGGGCACGAGCAGTTCCCTGACGGTCTTGCCCGTGGCCGCATCGAGCATCAGGCACTTGCCCTCGTGCACGACGTAGACGGCGTCAGGCAGGGTGACGGTGTTGCTCCCAATGGCCCCGGCGCCGGGCTCGTGGCTGACGTGGTCGTAGTACGTGCCCAGGTGCGGCAGGTCGCGTTCCCAGAAGACGCGGCCGGTGTACACGTCCACGCACCGCAGCAGGTCCGGGCCCTCGATCACCAGCCGGCCGCCGGCCACCTGGGGCGACGGGCCGTGACCGTGCCGGGGCAGGATCCTGTCGTTCGACGGCCCGCCGAACCACAGCAGGCCGAGCGGCAGCTTGACCAGCTTGTCGGCGTTGACGACCTGGTTGGCCGCGTCGCCGTACTGGTGCGACCAGACGTCCGAGCCCGGCAGCGGCCCGGTGCGCCGAACGGTGACGTGCCGGCCGCGCGTTTCGACCTTCAGGGGCGTGACCCCCGAGGCCGCCACCGCCCCCGTGACGTCACCGGCGAACGGGCCGAGTTCGAGCGCCCCGCCGTACGGGCGCAGCGCGTGGAGCAGGCGGGTGCACTTGGCGAGCTTCTCGGCCGTCAGGCCGAGCGCCGCGAGGTCCTCGGAGAGGATCACGGCGGCCAGGTATGGCGCCAGCGGGTAGTCCAGCGGGTCGCCGACCACCACGGCGGCGCGCGTGCCGTAGAGTCCGGCGTCGTCGAGTGTCCGCCGCAGGGCGTCGGCCCTGGCCGCGTCGCGCTCGATCACGATCAGGTCCAGCGCCGTCTGGGCCAGAAGCTCCCGGACCAGCGCGCCCGAGCCGGCGCCCAGCACGACCGCGTAGCCGGTCTTTGCGAGGGAGCCTTTGACCAGTGCGGCCACGCGCGCCTTCCACGGCCCGGCCGTTTCGGCCGGGCGCGCGGCCTTGCGCGGGTGTTCGGTCACCTTTCCGCCGCCGGCGCCGAAGCAGGAGATCCGCCCCTGCACGGTCACCACGAACAGCTTGCCGTCGGCGGCGAGCATCGTGTGCGGCGTGCCCGGGACCTCGGCCGACCACGCCGGGCGGGCGCCATCCTCGGCCGGCACATCCATCGCGCAGACGCCCCCGGTGCACGTGCCGTAGATCCGCGAGCCGGCCTTGATCGTCGCACTCGTCATCCCGCCAACCGCCGCGTCCCACTTCTTCACGAACATCAGCTTCTTCCGCGTCCGCTTGCGGCCGCGGCTGTCGATGTACGGCACGTCTCGCATCTCGGTTTTCAGGGCCCGCGCGGCCAGCGTGGTCTTGTCCGGCTCGACCTCCAGCCCGTACGCCGTCGGCCCGTCCAGCAGCGTCATCGGTATGCCGGAGACTTCCTTTGCCTTGGCCAGGTCGCGGCCGACCCCTCGACAGAAGAAGAACCCCCCACCGATGAAGATCCGCGAGCCGCCGAACCTCTTGTCGTAGTTGAACCACCAGAGCCTGCCCGTTTTGCGTTCGAATACGCCCGGAGTGGACCGCCCGCCGGGGACGACCATGTAGTCTCCGTCGGCGGCAAAGTACCCCTGCGGGGCCACGCTGCCGAACGACGGCGCCCCGTGCGGATGCACGGTCCACCGCGAGCTTTCCCCGCTGTTGGACCAGACGACCTTGCCCGTCTCGGCGTCCAGGCAATAATGGAACACGCCCATGAACGGCCAGATGCTCGCGGCGAGGTAGACCTTCCCGTCGACCAGGACGGGCGCCCCGCGCACGGGCCAGGCGCTGGTCAGCCGATTGTTCCCGATGACCCGCAGCTCGCGCGGGGCCGCCCGGAAGCGCCACTGCTCCCCGCCGTCGGCCGCACGTAAGCAGTAGACCCACCCGTCGTCGGAGACGAATATCACCTTGTCCTTGTGGATTACCGGGGCGAATCGCACCGGGGCCTCGGCGTAGAACCGCCAGACCTCGCGGCCGGTGTCCGTCTCGTACGCCGTCACGCGATCGGAAACGTTCGACGGCACGAACAGCAGCTTGCCCGCAGCCACCGGCTCGTAGGCGACGTCGAACTGCAACTGGTACTGGCTGGCGGGCCAGGCCGGGGCCGCCGGGGGCAGTTGACGCCACCACAGCAGCGTCATTTTCCTGGGCAGCTCGTGCGGCGCGGCGGCCCCTCGGGCCGGACCATAACGCCACTGGGGCCAGTCACCGGCCAACGCGGGTGCGGCAGCCCAGGCGGCCGCCGCCGCCACAAGAACGATGCATACGGTCCGACCGGTGCGCTTGACTCTCATGTGAACTACCTCGTTGGGTGCGGTTGTCTCCATTCGACGGAGAGGCTACTTCGTGTGTTTCAGGATGAAGTCGACAATCGGCTTGGGATCCTTGAGGCTGTGCGGGTGATGCCCGACGCCCTTCTTGGCGATCACGGTAATCTCCCCGCCGAGGGCCCTGTACCGCTCGGCCAGTATGAGCGTGTTCTCGGCCATCGGAACGACGGTGTCGGCGGCGCCGCAGACGTTCAGCAGGGGGACCTTCGCCTTGGCGAGGGGCTTGAGGTTGTCGATCGGGTTGCGCTTGTACTTCAGCGCCTGGGCCTCGGTCAGGTCGTAGGCCTTGAGGCACGCGGCCCATGCGCCCCGGCTGGGCTTGCCCTTGCCCTTGCCCCCGGGCCAGCTCTTGAAG
>Ga0180432_10000985_pt1 | contig 45717 bp, 36 predicted proteins | sample SS_ome_10_FD_132414 | JGI IMG/M metagenome (GOLD analysis project Ga0180432, IMG submission 132414) | Hypersaline lake sediment archaeal communities from the Salton Sea, California, USA - SS_1_MS_2 metaG | ecosystem: Environmental > Aquatic > Non-marine Saline and Alkaline > Hypersaline >...
CGTCGTAGTCCCAGTAGTACGTCACCGACGGATTGAGGACGCCGTCCTCGGAGCCGAACAACGCTCCGTCGTTCAGGCTGATCGAGCCGTATACCTCGTACGACGAGTAGAAGTCCCCGGTGGCGTTGGGGAACGTGTAGGCGATCCACCCGAGTTCGACGGTCACGGGGGTCTCGGGCACCTCGTACGACCAACTGAGCGTGTAGTCCACCTCCTGCAAGGTGGTCTCCACACCCGGTCCGAACGCACGCTGACCTTCGTACCACTCGAACCAGACGTCGAAGGTGATCGAGCCGAAGTCCGGCAGGTTCAGGTCCTTCAGGTCGGCCGAGAGCGACACGTCCAACTGGTGGTTGAGTTTTTCGGTCCTCTCGCGGGGCGCCTCGCTGAAGTTGGCCCCGCGCCAGATGTAGTCGCTGACCAGGGCGTACTCGACGGCCAGCGTGACGGGGTAGGGGTTGGCCGAGCCTTCGGCTTCTTCGGCGGCCGCGGCGGCGTTGTCAGGCCGGGACGCCGGGACGGCGCCGAGGGCCGACAGCCAGGTCTCCTGGGCCCAGGCGACAGGTCCGGTCAGGGCGAGGCATGCGGCGATTGTTCCAACGGCAAGCCTTGCCAGCCAACTCGCCGTGACGTTCCTACTGCTGGGCTCTTTCATGATCGTTCTCGCGTTTCTCCATTCCCGACGTCAGGGGTAGTGTCTGTAAGTCTGTCTCGTGCCGGGTCCCCGGCCGGGGACCGTCATCCGATGGCCTCGCTGCCTTCTTCGCCGGTGCGGATGCGGACGCATCGCTCGAGCGGGAGGACGAGGATCTTCCCGTCGCCGATCGCCCCTGTTCGGGCGCCGGCGATGATGGCGTCGATGGTCGGCTGGACGAAGGGCTCGTTTACGGCGATCTCCAGGCGGACTTTTTTCAGCAGGTTCACCTCGATGTCCACGCCGCGGTACGTCTCGTGGTAGCCCTTCTGCTGCCCGCAGCCCAGGGCGTTGCTTACCGAGAGCTTGAAGACGTTCGCGGCGTAAAGGGCCTGCTTGACGTCGTTGAGTCGTTCGGGCTGTATGTATGCGATAATGAGTTTCATGGTGCTTCTCCCGTCGTTGTCCTTCAAAGAACCTACGTGGTAGTGAATATCTGGAACCCGGCGTAGGCTTCCATACCGTGCTCGCCCACGTCCAGCCCGCTGAGTTCCTCGTCCCTGCTCACTCGCAGGCCTATCGTCTTCTTGATAGCGAAGAACACGGCGCCCATCGTAACCATGGCGAATGCCGTCACGCTCAGAGCGCCCAGCACCTGCGTGCCGAGCTGGCCCGCTCCGCCCCCGTAGAACAGCCCGTCAGCCGCCAGGTCGCCATTGACGCCCGTCGAGCCGAACAGCCCAACCGCCACCGTGCCCCAGATGCCGTTCATGCCGTGAACAGGAACGGCGCCGACCGGATCGTCGATGTGGAGCCTGTCGAGCAGAAGCGTGCCGAGCACCACGATCACCCCGCCGACCAGGCCGATCACGATCGCACTGATGGGCGTGACGAACGCGCAGCCGGCCGTGATGGCCACCAGGCCTGCCAGGCAGCCGTTCATGATCATGCCCAGGTCCGGCTTGCCGACGACCATCCAGATGGTGAGCATGGCGGCCAGCGCCCCGGCGGCGGCGGCGAGGTTCGTGTTGACCGCCACCAGGGCTGCCAGCGATCCCCCGTCGGCGGTCACGCCGAGCGTCGAGGCCGGGTTGAACCCGAACCAGCCGAACCACAGGATGAACACGCCCAGGGAGGCCAGGGGGATGCTGTGGCCCTGGATGGCCTTGACCTTTCCGCTGACGTACTTGCCAATTCGCGGCCCGAGCATGAGGGTGCCGATGCATGCCGCCCACCCGCCGGTGGCGTGGACCACCGTCGAGCCGGCGAAGTCGGCAAAGCCCATCTCCGCCAGCCAGCCAGCGCCCCAGATCCAGTGCCCGATAATCGGGTAGACCAGGGCGCTGATCACCGCCGTGTACATCAGGTAGGCCGGAAACTTCATCCGCCCGGCCATGCCCCCGGCCACGATCGTGGCCGCGGCGCCGCAGAAGGCCGCCTGGAACAGCCAGAACGCCCAGATCGGCACGCCCGAGGGGTTCGGCGCATCGGCGCCCAGGGCGAAGCCGCTCAGCCCGATGAAACCGTTGCCCTCGCCGAACATGAACGCGTAGCCCACCAGGAAGAACATGACGCTCGCGCTGCAGTAATCGATGAAGTTCTTGGTCAGGATGTTGCAGGTGTTTTTCGAGCGGATGAACCCGGCCTCAACCATGCCGAACCCGGCCTGCATGAAGAACACCAGGAACGCCCCCAGCAGCACCCAGATGGTATCGATGGCCGGCAGCAAGCCGTCCAGCTTCAGTTCGGCGGCGGTGTCTGCGAGCGCCTTGGTCTCCTGGCCCGCGTGGCACACGCCGCAGAACGACGCGACGAGCACCATCGGCAGGATCAGCGTGAGTTTGCGTGTTCTCATTGGTGTTGGCTCCTGGAATACGCCCTGTCTGGTGTACTGATTGTGTCCGCAACGGACACATGGATGGCTTATGGCACATCACGTGCCATAAGGCGGAATGAGTCATAAGGTGTTTTTTTTGCAGGGTTTTGAAAATATCAGTCCCGTACCGAAGAAGTGAATAAAACAAACATACTTGTCACAGCCCGCCAAATTTGTTACAATAATGTTGGGACAAGGAGCCAATATACTCTTTCATGAGACGATTAGAAAGGAACGGCGAATCATGGCTGAACAGACCGTGGAAGATACAGGAAAGGCCGAGACCTGCGGACATGGACGAGAATTGCAGGCGCTCTACGAGATCAGTCGGGCATTGGTCACAGGAAAGCACCAGCGGGCCATTCTGTCGGCCGTGCTCGATATCGTGCACAGCGAACTCGGCATGGTCCGTGCGACGGTGACGCTGCTGTCCCTCGACGGGAAGGAGCTGGTGGTCGAACTCGGCCACGACCTGTCCGAACGCCGCCGCCGGGCGGTCAGATACCGCACGGGCGAGGGCATTGTCGGGCGCGTGGTCGAGAGCGGCGAGCCGGCCATCGTGCCCAAGGTCTCCGAAGAACCGTTATTCCTCGATCGTCTGCACGAGCGGCAGAAGTCCGGCGACCGCGAGATCAGCTTCATCTGCGTGCCCGTGATGCTGGGCAAGGAGGTGGTGGGGGCCTTGTCGGCCGACCGGTATTACGACGCGTCACACGCGCTGGAGGCCGACGTGCGGGTGCTGAGCATCGTGGCGGGGATGATCGCCAACGACGTGCGTGCCCGCCGACTGGCCGCGTCACAGCGCCAGGCCCTGGAGGCCGAGAACCTCAGGCTCCGCAGCGAGCTGGAGGACCGCTTCCGCCCGGAGAACATCATCGGCAACTCCGGGGCGATGCGCGAGGTCTACCGGGCGATTCACCAGGTGGCCTCGAGCGATGCGACGGTGCTCGTTCGCGGCGAGTCGGGCACGGGCAAGGAGCTGGTGGCCCACGCGATCCACTACTCCAGCCCGCGCTCGGACGGGTCTTTCATCAAGGTCAACTGCGCCGCGCTGAGCGAGAACCTGCTCGAGAGTGAACTGTTCGGGCACGAGAAGGGCGCCTTCACGGGGGCCATCCAGGCCCGCCAGGGACGGATCGAGGAAGCCGGCGGCGGCACGCTCTTCCTCGACGAGATCGGCGACTTCTCGCCCACCACGCAGGTCAAGCTCCTCCGCGTGCTCCAGGAGAAGCAGTTCGAGCGGGTCGGCGCCAACCGCACGCAAGAGGCCAACGTCCGCGTCATCTGCGCCACCCACTGCGACCTCGAGCAGATGGTCGAGGCCGGCACGTTCCGGCAGGACCTGTACTACCGCATCAACGTCTTTCCCGTCTTCCTGCCCCCGCTGCGCGAGCGTAAGGACGACATCCTCCTGCTGGCCGACCATTTCGTCGAGCGCTACGCCGGCCGCATGGACAAGGACATCCGGCGGATCAGCACGCCGGCGATCAACATGATGTTCGCCTACCACTGGCCGGGCAACGTCCGGGAGCTGGAGAACTGCATCGAGCGCGCGGTCCTGCTGAGCACGGACGGCGTGATTCACGGGCACCACCTGCCGCCCACGCTCCAGACCTCCGACGCCAGCGACACCATCGGCGAAGGGACGCTCAAGGACCGCGTGGACCTCTTCGAGCGGGACATCATCGTCGACGCGCTGAAGCGCACGGGGGGCAACATGGCCGAGTCGGCCCGCGACCTCGGCACCACGGCCAGGGTGCTCCGCTACAAGGTCCGCCACCTCGGCCTCGACTGGCGGGTGTACCGGAGGACGTAACGGGCGCTTGGCGATGCTATCCAAGGAAGACTGCTCTTGAATCGGCCTGTGTTTACCTTCCAGGGCGGCTCGGCCTCGGTGTCTGTCACGAGACCAAGAAGATGGAATCGATCCGACGAGACGGTGTGGTCCATGCGATTCTCAGGAGCCAGTAATCAGATTCGGCCGATACAGGACGCAGAGCAGGAAGTTTCGATTGGTCGGAGATGCTGAAGGGCATAGAATAGGGACATGGTGCGGGTAACGGTACAAGCAGAGTTGCTTCGTTGGGCCTTGCAGCGATCGAGGCGTGACGAGGATACCGCGTGCGATAGGTTCCCCAAGTTCCCCGGGTGGCTTGACGGTACAGGTTCACCGACACTCCGTCAGTTGGAGGAGTTCGCAAGATGGACACGGACACCTTTTGGGTTCTTATTGCTGGACTCCCCACCTAGAGACCGCCTGCCCATCCCAGATTTTCGCACCATCCAGGGCCAAGCGCAACTGCCGAGCCCAGATCTTCTGGAAACCGTTCAGGCGATGCAGCGGCGCCAGGAGTGGATGCGAAACTTCCTGCTTGAAGAGGGACAGGAGCCACTGGCGTTCGTGGGCGAGGCAAACACCCAAGATTCGCCCACAGACGTCGCCAGATCCATGCAGACAGCACTAGGCCTGTTGGGGGAGTGGGCCAAACAGGAGAGGAGTTGGGGTGATGCGCTTCGATTGCTGCGACAAGCCATTGAGGCGGCAGAAATCATGGTCGTCGTCAACGGCGTGGTGGGCAATAACACTCATCGTCCCTTAGATGTGAACGAGTTCCGGGGGTTTGTATTGGTTGATTCCATTGTACCGCTGATCTTCGTCAATGGTAAGGATGCGAAGTGTGCCCAGATGTTCACGCTCGCCCATGAACTGGCCCATATCTGGATCGGCGAGGAAGGAGTATCCAATCTGGATCGCCTACAACCCGTTGGGTCGGCTGTCGAGGTCTTCTGTAACAAGGTCGCGGCAGAGTTTCTTGTCCCGGCTCAGAGACTACAGACGGAGTGGCACATTGTTTCAATGCATCCGGACCGGTTCAGCCGCCTGGCGCGAACGTTCAAGGTTAGCGCCCTTGTTGCGGCCCGAAGAGCGCTGGACCTGCAGTACATAACCCGACAGGAGTTCTTCGACTTCTATGATGGTCAGATCCGTGAAAGCGCCGAGCATCGCCAGCAATCCAAGGCTAAAGGAGGGGATTTCTGGAGGACGCAGCGGGTCCGCATCGGGGACTTGTTCGGCGGGGCGGTTGCTCAGGCCGTATGGACTGGACGATTGCTCTATCGGGACGCGTACAAACTCACCGGTCTGCGCGGGAAGACATTCGACAACTACATCGCGAGCCTCGGGCTATAGGTGTCATGGTGGGGACGAAACTGCAGTACATCCTGGATGCCAACGTGTTTCTCGAGGCATACAAACGATATTATGCGTTCGATCTGTGTCCCGGATTCTGGCAGAGCCTCGAATACCATGCTGCCCAAGGCATTCTGGCCACCATCGATCGAGTTGGAGATGAACTGCAGGAGGGACCTCTCCTTGACGAATGGAAGTCGCAGGCTCCTCCGCTTCTCTTCCTCGACACGGACACAGCGGATATACTCGCAGCCTATGGAGACATTATCCGATGGGCGCACGAGCAGGCACGCTTCACGGATGCGGCAAAGGCCTCATTTGCCGAGGGTGTGGATGCTTGGCTAGTCGCGTTTGCCAAAGCAGCGGGTGTCACGATGGTCACCCACGAAGCACCCGCCCCACACTCCATGAAGATCGTCAAGATTCCAGACGTCTGCAAGGCATTCGATATAACGTGCAAAGACTCATTCGTCATGCTCCGAGAGCTTCATGTCTCCTACTACTGGGACCGCCCAACGACTCCCCCGAAGAATCAGTCGATACCGTAGACTCCGCCACCGCGTAGGAGGAGGGCTACGAGCCAATCGCTGGTCGGGGAGCGGAGTAATCCGGTGTTCATGTCTTGATGTTCAGTGGAGCGTATCGACCAGGGCCGAGGCGACGGAATCCTGGAACTGCTTGGCTTGCCAGTTCTTTCCGGCGGGGACGCGGTTGACGAGGATGGCGAAGGCGTAGGCGGGCTTTCCGGCGGCGTCCAGGACGTAGCCGCTCAGGGCCGAGACGCCGGAGATGTAGCCCGTCTTGGCCACGACGCGTCCGGCGTAAGGCGCGCGGGCCAGTCGGCGGGCCAGCGTGCCGTCGGCGCCGCTGACCGGAAGCGACCGCAGCAGCACGCGGGCGTACTTCTGCTTCAGGGCCCCGGCCAGAACACGCACCAGCGCCCGGGCGGTCACGGCGTTCTTGCGCGACAGCCCGCTGCCGTCGCGAATCGTCAGGTCCCCGCCGGCCAGGCCGAACGCCTCGACCAGCGTCGCGGTCATGCGTTTTGCGCTGCCGGGCCACGTGCCGTCGCCCGCGCAGAGCAGGATGCACTCGGCGGCCATGTTCAGGCTGCGCTTGTTCGCGCGGGCGATGGCGTCGCCCAGGGGGGTCTGCGTCCGCGCCACGACGGCCGCCCCGGCCAGGTCCAGCCGGTCCGGACCGGCCGTGCGGACGGCCCCGCCGAGGGCCACGCCCGCGCGCTTGAGCCGGTCGGCCAGCACGCGGCCGAACAGCAGCGGGGGGTTGTTAACGGCGGTCGGCAGCGGGTCGCGGGTGGAGGTCTTGACGGTGCCGGTGACGGTCAGGGCCGAGTCGTCGGCGTTGGTCCGCAGGTCCCACAGGTGCCGCGAGCCGACCCTGACCCGGCTGGCCACGGCGATGAGGTAGCTTGCGGGCACGACGAGCGGCGTGGCGCGGGAGCGGCTGACCTTGAAGGTCACGTCGAAGCAGTTGTTGTTGAAGTTGACCTCCCCGACGGGAGCGACGTACCAGCGTTTGTACTGGTTCCTGGGCCAGTCCGGGTGGCGATACACCCCGCCGGGGGGCGCGGAGATCACGAGGATATCGCCCCCGATGCGGGGCCCGACGCGGCGTTTGACCGTCTCGGCCCAGCGGTCCAGTTCGGCGTAGATGCTCTTCTTTGTGCTCTTGGCGATGACGGGATCGCCGAGGGTCGGATCGAAGTTGCCCCAGACCACCAGGTCCTCGCCGCGCCGGATCAGCAGTGTGGAGATCCGGTAGTCCGGCCCCAGGCGAGTCAGGGCGAACGCGGTGGTGAGGATTTTCTGGTTGCTGGCCGGCGCCAGGGGCAGGTTTTCCCGCAGGGCGACGACCTTCCTGCCGCTGCGAACGTCCACAACGTGGACAGCGGCCACGGCCCGGCTGGCGCGCTGGTATGCCGAAGCCAGGGCGGCTATTCGCCCGGGCAGCGCCGGCTGGGCCCGGGCGGGGCCGGCCAGTGAAGCCAGAACGCAACTGCCGACCAGAAAAGAACCTGCACGACGCCAAGATGTCCGTATCTTCCCGCTCATGCTTCCATGCCGGACCAGGCCGGGCCGATGAGGCCCACGCGATATGATACCCTCCCAAGGGCGAATATGCAAGGCCGACGGTCCCTGCTGGACGACGGCCGGCGGTTTGCTTATAATATTCGCGGTCCCAGGTCCGATATTCCTGCAAACGGAAGTGTGGGACGGAGACGAATGAGCGAGCAGCCCTCAACGGAACGGCGCAGATACAGGCGCCACCCCCTGGCCACGAATGTCCAGTTCTACCACGGACCGACCCAGCGCGATTTCCCCGGACAGTGCGTCAACGTCTCGTCGGGAGGCATGTTGATGTACGTCCCCCCGAACGTCCCGGTCCGGGTGGGCCAGCCCATTCGCCTGTCGCCCGCCGGGTTGCGCCGCCCGGAGTTCGCCGGGCTCGGCGGGGAAGCCGTCGACGCCACCATCACCCGCGTCGATCGCGGCACATACCTCAGCGGGCAGCTCGGCGTGGCCGTTCGCTTCATCGCTGTCCCCAGGTAGGGCGGCTTGCGCCAGGGGGCCGCACGGGCGTCCGGCCCGTGACAAGGGAACATAACCGTGTCCGATTTACGGGCCGCACGCACGGGCCGCCCTGTGGAGAACAGCCGTGGATTACACCTACGATGACATCGCCGGGATGATCGATCATTCCCTGCTGACCCCGTCGCTGAGCGAGGCCGACCTCGAGGCCGGGTGCCGCCTGGCCGTCGCCTACGGCGTGGCCAGCGCCGTGCTCGTTCCCTACGCCCTGGCGCACTGCGCGCCGATCCTCAACGCCGGGGGGGTCAAGCCCTCCACGACCGTCGGGTTTCCGCACGGCATACAGACCACCGAGGTCAAGCTGGTCGAGGCCCGAAGGGCGCTGGACGACGGCGGGGTGGAACTCGACATGGTCGTCAACATCTCCCGCGTCCTGTCCGGACACTGGGATGCCGTCAGCGAGGAGGTGACCGCCCTGGCCGAGCTTGTCCACGGCCGCGACGCCAGGCTCAAGGTGATCTTCGAGAACTGCTATCTCCAGGACGAGCACAAGGTACGCCTGTGCGAGATGTGCGGGCGCGCGGGCGCCGACTGGGTCAAGACATCCACCGGCTTCGCCCCCGGGGGGGCGGAACTGGCGGACGTCGTCCTGATGCGGACCCACGCGCCGCCTGACGTGCAGGTCAAGGCGGCCGGCGGCATCAAGACGCTCGACCAGGTGCTCGAGATCCGGGCCGCCGGGGCCACCCGCGTCGGCGTCAGCGCCACGGTCGCCATCCTGGACGAGTGCAAGCGCCGCCTGGGTTTGGCGGAGTGACGTCCGGCTGTCATGTTTACTGATCCCTGCAAGAGCCGTTTTCAGATCACGTAACCCGTTGGCTGGACGTGTGGCGCCACGAGCCCAAAGGGCTCAACGACCACACGACAATCTGCTTCTCAACAGCCCGACGGATCCGGCGGACCGGCGCTGAACATGACCTATACAGGTATCAGTAGCGGGACTGTCCCATTCCACGTCTACCCGGGCTTCACTCCGGATCGCCGGCGGGCCGATACATTCATACGATCGGACAGCCCGATCCGACAGAGGAAGACCGATGACCAGAACACGTGGAACTGCTCACGCGAACGGACCGATTCGACGAATCCCGGCGGCCGTGGTCGCCTTGGCCGTGCTGCTGCTGGCCCCGGCCCGTGCGGAGACTCCCGCGACGAGCCCCGATCGGGACATGGCCCGCATCCTCGAGGCCAAGCACGCCGCCGTCGCCCGGGCCGACAGCCGCTACGCCCGCCAGGTCGAGGCGGCCGAGACGCTCTACGCCCGCTCGCTGGCCGAGGCCAGAGCGTCCTGGTCCGGCACGGTCGCCAAGGCCCGCCTGACGGCGGCGAGCGACCTGAAGACCCTGGGCAAGCGTATGGCCGCGGCGGGGAAGGTCGACCAGGCCATCCGGCTCTTCAAGACCGTCCACGCGCTGGCCCCGCAGGACGGCGAGGCCCTGGCCGCGCTTACGGCCGCCGGCGTCGACCCCGGCACCGTCAGGCCCGAGCCGGACTACGAGACACGACGCCTCAGCAGACGCCCCGGCAAGGTCGTGATCTGGAACACGCACGACGGGCGACACAACACCAGCGGAACGCTCGAATGCAGCGTCGTGCTGCTCCAGACGGACAAGCCCGTCTGGCGGGTCGACAAGGTCGCCGTGCCCTGGCAGCGCAACACGGACACCTCCGTCGCCGTCGACGTGCCGGCCAGACCGTTCAACAGGATCCGTGTCGAGATCACGAAGTGGCAGGGCTACTCGGGAGGGCTGGCGGAGATCGAGGTCTGGCAGGCCGGACGGAACATCGCGGCGGGCAAGCCCGCCCGCGCCAGCGCCGCGGCCGACCGACGCACCATGCCCGCCGCCGTCACCGACGGCATCACCACGTCCAGCGCCTACAAGAGCGGGTACTGGCTGCTGCCGGACAACCGCGCCGGGTGGGTCGAAGTCCACCTGGCCAGGCCGGAATACCGCCAACTGGTCCGCGCGCGGGTTTCGGCCCGCACGCCCTGGCAGGGCGTGCTGAAGGTCGCTGCCGGGGACGTGATCGACATCACGGCCACCGGCACCTGGCGGGCGGCGCCGGACATCCTGGCCGACGCCGACGGCGGCAGGACGGCGGGGGGCAACGAGCGAGGCAAGTTCGGCGAGAGGTTCTACCTCCAGGGCAGGCTGGGCAAGGAAGTGTTCAAGATCGGCTCGCGCTTCACCCTTCGCGCGGCGGTCGACGGGCTGCTCGAAATGGGCATGAACGAAGCCAGGCCCGAGTGGCACGCGAACAATTCCGGCTTCCTGGGCGTCACGGTGACGGTCCGCAAGCGCCCGGCGCCGCCGCCGGTCAGCGCCCCGCCCGCCTCGCCCAAACGGACCGCGGCGACCGCCCCAACCAAGAGCCAGGCCAGGAGTTGACAAGGCAGCCCTCGATTACATATCATTCCAAGTAAAGAAGGTGCGGCGATGACAGCGTATCGTGTGGAAGCGGTGATCTCCGAAGACGGGAAGATTGCCCTGGACGCCGAACCGTTTCGGCCGGGGCGGCAAGTAGCAGTCCATGTCACGGACCAGGAAGGTCCGGTGCCCCGCGAAGAGTATCCCCTTCGCGGCTCCATCGTGCGGTATGACCAACCCTTCGTCAGCGTGGCCGAACGTGACCGGGAAGTCCGTCAGTGATCCTGCTGGGAAGACGTCCTGTTCTGACTCTCGTCCGCAATGCAGTCTTCTCAGCGCAACAGGAGGGAGCCGCGGCGTACCGCCGGGGCGCCGTTCTCGTTCGAATGAGTTGAGCCTTCTCTGAACGTACGAGAAAGGGCACAGGGCATACGGAGGGAACAGTGCCGCGGCGATACACCGCGGCTCATCCCTGTGGCGCGGTGTTCGGAAGCGCATATGTTCGGGGCGGTCGGTAAGCTTGCGGAAGCGGGGCGGAGTATCTACAGTCGGGGATGAGTATGGAAGAGATGTCCCTGCAATTCCGGGCCGAGTCCAGCATGATGCTGCACTGGACGCTGCTGGGGTGCATCAGCGCGGTGCTGGTGGGCTACGGGGTGTGGCTTCTGGCCCGCAGGCGGGTTCGGCAGGGGCTGGTGAGCCTCGCCGCGGCGGCCGGGGCCATCGCGCCGGCGCTGCTGATCGACGGGGCGCTCGGACGCGGCCGCGGGCGGCGGCGCGGCGGGACGGCGCTGGCGTGCGCCGCGGCGGCGGGCGGGACGCTCGCCGTCGTGCTCGTGATCCTCTCGGTGCCCCATCGCTCGCAGGCGGTCTGGCTGGCCGTCCTGGCGTTCCAGGTCGCCGCCGCGGTCGGCGTGCTGTACGCGGCGGTGTACGCGTATCTCGGCCCGGGGCGGATCGCCGCCCTGATGGCCCTGCGGTGCGGCGCGATCGTCGCGGTGATGCTCGTGCTGTTCAAGCCCGCCCTGCAGTTCGCCCCGCAGGGCTCCAAAGGCGTCCTGACCGTGCTTCTCGACAGTTCCGGCTCGATGGCGACGCGGGATTCGGCCGAGCCGTCGCTGAACGATCCCGCCGGGCGCCCCGCGACGCGATACGAGCGTGCCGTGCGGCGGCTCCGGGCCCAGCAGGAGCGCCTCGAGGAGCATTTCGACGTCGCCTGGCGGCATTTCAGCAGCGAACTCGAGCCGGTCGAGTCGTTCGATGAGATGCGCGGCGTGCGGATCGCCGGCGCGACGGCGGGAACGGACATCGCCGCCGCCATCGCCCGAACCGTCCGGGACGCCGCCCCGGGCGCCTCGGCCGGCGCGCTGCTTGTCAGCGACGGCATCCACAACGCCAGGAACGACCTGGACGAGGCGACGGCGTCGGCCTCCGGGGCCAAGGTGCGGATATACACCGCCGGGATCGGCTCGCTGGACGAGCCGAAGACCGGCCCCGGCGGACGCAACATCCAGGTCCTCTCGGTCGACGCGCCCAAGACCGTCATCCGGAACAACGTCACGACGCTGAACGTTCGCGTGAAGGTCACGGGCATGACCGGGCGCGGCGCCGAGCTGCACATGACCGAGCCCGGCAGCGGCGCCGCGGCGAAGGTCGTGCCCATCGACGTCCCCAAGGGCGAGCGGGCGACCACCGTGAAGGTCCGGTGGCGGCCGGCCGACAGCGCCGCCAAGGAGCCCATGGGCGCCGGGCGCAGCGAGGTGCGTCGGCTGCATTTTTCGGTGCCTGTGGTCGAGGGCGAGGCCTCCGCGGACGACAACGCCGCCGACCTGCACGTCCTGGTCACCCAGCCCAGGATTCGCGTCCTGTACGTCGAGGGCCGCATCCGGCCGGAGTACAAGTTCCTCCGCCTGCGGATCGCGAAGGACCCCAACGTCCAGTTTCTGGGGCTGATCCGCATCAAGGACAGCCAGTTCTGGTCGTACGGCAGCATAGACGGCCAGCGGCTTGGGCAGTTGCCCCTGACGGACCGGGAGTTCGGCCTGTTCGACGTGCTGATCCTGGGCGACCTGCATTCGAGCTTCCTGACGCGGCGGCGGATGGCGCGGATCCGGAAGTTCGTCGACGACGGGGGCGGGCTGGTGGTGCTCGGCGGGCACCACAGCTTCGGGCCGGGCGGGTACGGCGGGACCGACATCGAGGCCGTCCTGCCCGTCACCGCCGGGCCCGTCACGCAGCCGCAGGAAACCACCGAATTCCTGCCCCGCCTGACCGCCGCCGGGCAGGACCACCCGATATTCGAGGGGGTTGCCGGCTCGTTTCCCGGGCCCTCGCGTCCCAAGCCGCTGCCCGACGCGGCGGCCCTGCGCGACCTGCTGGGCTGCGTGACGGTCGTCGGCCCCAAGAGCGGCGCCGAGGTCCTGGCGATTCACCCCACCCGACGAAACGCCGCCGGACCGCTGGTCGTGCTGGCCGTCCAGCAGTTCGGCAAGGGGCGCACGGTGGCCCTGACGGCCGACACGACCTGGCGATGGTACGCGCCGATGCGGGGCCTGGATTCGGACGGCCCGTACCAGCGGTTCTGGGCGCAGTTGGTGCGATGGGCGGCCCACGTGGACACCAAGACGCGCAAGGCCTCGCCCTCGGTGATCCTCCGCCAGGACCGGCCCTTCGTGGCGGTCAACAAGCCCGTGCGCCTCCGGGCCACCGTCCACGGGGTGGAGGCCGCCGAGGCCGGAAAGGCCGAGGTCAATCTCGCCGTCGTCGACGCCCGCGGGAAGACCGTGGCCACCTCGCAGATGGTCCCCATCCAGGAGGCCGGAACCTACGCCGTGGTCCACCGCCCGGAAAAGGCCGGCACGTTCACCCTCAAGGTCACCGCCGCCGACAAGGCCGGCAAGCCGTTCGGCGCCGACGAGCTTCCGCTGACCGTCGCGACGCACACGGCCGAAACGGACCGCACGGCGCGCGACACGAAGACGCTTCGGCGTATCGCCGAGGACAGCGGGGGGCAGAACGCCGACATCAAGCAACTGCCCGAACTCGTCGACAGCATCATCGAACGCCACAAGGCCGAGCACCCCGCACCGCCCCTGCGAATCGTCAAGCTGTACTACTTCCTCGATTACCTGTTCGGCCAGGGGTCCACGGGTTTCACGGCGCTGTTCCTGATCCTCGTGGCCCTGCTGACCACCGAATGGATGCTCCGCCGGCGCTGGCAGCTCCATTGACCCACCTTCGGGCGCCCTGCTATGATCTACGATGTATTGACAGCCCCGCCGGGAAGGATGAAACCAGGCGACGAGAAGGCGACGCATGCGACCGGGTCAGGCAAGGCCCCTGCGGGCAAGCGGCGGCTGCGCGGCGTGCTGGTGGCCGCGCCGTTCCTGGCCATGCTTGTCACCGCCTGGTCGCTGGAGCCCTATGCCAGCGGGTTCGGCACGGCGGCGCAGTTGGGCATGCCGGCGTGCAGCATGCTGGTGAACACGGGCTGGCCTTGTCCGACGTGCGGCATGACCACGTCGGTGGCCGCCGCGGCCCGGGGCGACGTGTCGGCCAGCCTGAGGGCACAGCCGTTCGGGCTTGTCCTGGCGATGGCGGCTTACGTTCTGGGCGGCGCGGGGCTGGTCCAGGCTGTGACGGCGCGCGACGCGCTGGGCGCGCTGCGCGTGAGATGGTGGTGGGCCATCGCCGGTCTGGTCGGGCTGTTCATCGGGTGGGGCATCGTCCTGGCCGTCGGAGCGGCCAGCGGCACGCTGCCGATGCGATAGCCCGCCTGGGCGCAGGGCCCCGCACGACAGAGAGCACTGATATGAGATCCGCCAAGCTGACACACCTCCTGCCGGTGCTCGCCGCGGCCGTGGCCTGTGCCCTGGGAGGATGCAACTACCTGGCCGGACTGCTGTACATCTTCACCCCCGAGTCCCGAACGGTCTCGCCCGAGTTCGACAAGCTCGACGGGAACACCGTCGCGGTCGTCGTCGCCGCCGACGACAGGTTCGTCACGGGCTACGACTACTTCCGCGAGCAGGTGTCGATGATGATCTCGGAGGAACTCAGGCGGCACCTCGACGACGTCAAGACGGTCGAGGCCTCCGCCGTGGTCGGCTACCAGAAGGCGCACCCGCAGTGGGCGGCCATGCCGCAAACCGAACTGGCCCGGCGGCTGGGGGCGGATTACCTGCTGGTGGTGACGGTTCGCGACTACAGCCTTCGCCCCAAGGGCAGCAGAAGCCTCTACCACGGGCACATCACCGCCGACGCCGAACTCTTCGACGGCACCAAGAGCCAGGACGCCGCCCGCGTCTTCTGGAGCCCGGAGATCTCGGCGGACTACCCCGAGGGGGACTGGCCCCTGACCCGGATCGAAGGCGGGCTCGAGAAAATGCGAGAGGAACTCGACAAGCGATTCGCCCAGACACTGGTCAGGAAATTCCGGCACTACAAGGTCAAAAATGAGTAGGATAGCCCCCCCCCTGAACCGGACGGCCCTGGCCGTGTGCCTGGCCGCTGCGCTGGCCGGCGGCGGGTGCGCCGTCATCGCCTACCTGACGGCCAGCATCCACGGACCGGAGAAGATCCCCGCCAAGTTCTCCCTGCCCGATGAGGGCCGCACACTCGTCCTGGTCGACGCCCACGGCAGCCGGGAAATGGTCAAACGCCTGCTCAGCAGGGCGCTGAACAAGGAGCTGACCTCCCGCGGGCTGGTCGGGAAAGCGGTGCCCTATGACGACGTGGTCGCCCTGCGGATGGCCACGCCCGGGTACAACCGCCTCAAGGCCTCCGAGATCGGCCAAAAGCTCAACGCCAAGACCGTCATTCACGTTCACGTCACCCGGTTCGCGCTGAAGGACGAGCCGCAGGACGTGATGTGGCACGGGCAGATCGAGGCGCGGGTCAAGGTCGTCGCCGTGCCCCTCAAGCGCCTGTGGCCTCGCGACCGCCCGGCGGGGTCCCGCGTCGGGCCGGTCGGGCAGGACGAAACGGTCGACCTCTCACCGACCTACGCCAGCAAGCTGACCTCGGTCTTGTGCCTCCAGATGGCCGACGCCGTGGCCAAGCTGTTCTACGAGCACGAGGCCGAAGGCGTCGAGAAGTGGGGCGCCAGACCGACCGGCGGGCCCGTCGAACCCCAGTAGACCCGAACATGCCGTCAGAACTGTGAGGTCTGTGAAGATGATGTCCCCCCGTGTTCGTCTGCGTGCAGTCGGTGCCCTGGCGGTCCTCCTGTCGTGCGGCGCGGTCGGTCACGCCGCTCGCCCGCGCAGGAGCACCCGCGTGCCGGACCTGACCGCGGGCGGCACGAAGGACGCCGCGCACGACTGGAACCTCGGGCCCACCGGGGCGCGGGGATGGATAGCCGGCCGCAGACTCGAAACCGCCGAAATCGACAATCGATAATCGGAATGAACGACATGAAGCCTCTGGACGGTCAATGGATCGTGATCACCGGCGCCAGCAAGGGGCTCGGGCGCGAGATGGCCCTGGTTCTCGCCGAGGCCGGCGGCCACCTCATCCTCACCGCACGCAGCGGGGACCTGCTCGAAAACGTCGCCGGCCGGGCCCGCGACCTCGGCGTCCAGTGCATTACCGTCGTGGGCGACCTGTGCGACGCGGACGTCCTCGAACGCGTCAAGGCCCTGGCCCTCGACAAGCGGATCGACATCCTCGTCAACAACGCCGGCATCGTCGACATCACCCCGCTAGAGGACGTCCCAGACAGCCGCGTCCGCAACGTGATCGAAATCAACCTCCTCGTGCCGATCCAGCTCACCAGGGCGGTCATCGGCATGTTCAAGCGGCGCCAGGCCGGCGTCATCGTGAACGTCAACTCCGCCGGGGGCAAGCGCCCCGTGCCCCAGCACACGATTTATTGCGCGAGCAAGTACGGCCTGAACGGCTTTCTCGAGGCGCTGAAGCTCGAGGTCAAGGGCCTGGGCATCCGGCTGTTGAATATCTGCCCGGGCAAGATGGCCACCAACCTCTTCGCCGCCGCCGGGCGGGACCTGGACACGGAGCACTTCATCCGGCCCCGCGAAATCGCCGAGTCCGTCCTCCACCTGCTGGCCCTGGGCCCCCAATGCTCCCACGCCGAACTGGCCGTCGACCGCACGTCCTGAACGGCAGGGCGCAGGGGATGGGGCATAGGGTTCTGTGGGCTTGGCGCTGATGGTGAAGGGATCTGTTCGGCGGGTGAGTTCTTGTCCGGACTTCTGGACGAGGGTATACTGCCTTCCGCCTGGTGAGTCGTGACCGGGCAACGTAGCTGTACCATTCTGCGAGACACACGATCCAGGACTGACAATGTTTTCGTTGATCGAAGCGCTCGATTTTCGTTGTCTCAGGCACGTTTACCAGCGCCTGGGCCCCTTTCACGTATTGGTTGGGCCCAATGCCAGCGGCAAGACTACTTTCCTGGACGTCGTGTCGTTTCTGGGGCAGTTGGTTTCCAACGGTCTGGACGCAGCGGTCTCCGAACGTACACGGAACTTCACAGATCTCGTTTGGGACCGGCAAGGTGACAGGATCGAACTGGCGCTGGAAGCCAGGATTCCGGAGGAGTTGCGCTGGCAGATGGCAGAGAAGGAGCATGACACCGTCCGATATGAAGTAGCCGTCGGAGTCGACCCCGACACGCGAGAGGTGAACATTCTGGCAGAGAACGTGCTGTCAAGGGCTAGCCCGCCCGAACAGCCAGGACTCCGAATGCTGTTTCCCGTTGAACCGGATCGGCCCGAGACGATCATTGCGGGCACGCGAGGATCAGACACGCGCGCCCTGCTAAGCAAGGTCCCGGGGGGCAACGACAACTTCTACTCCGAAGTGCGCGACAAGAGGAGAGACGGGGGAGGTGGGGGCGGCGGCTGGTCCCCCTCCTTCAAGCTTGGCCCGCGGAAATCCGCTCTCGGGAACCTGCCGGGAGATGAGGCCAAGTTCCCGGTCTCCACATGGTTGCGAGAGCTTCTGGCGGAGGGTGTTCAGAAGATCATGCTGAACAGCCTGGCTATCCGCAAGGCCAGTCCTCCGGGACAGGTCCGAGGCTTCAAGCCGGATGGATCAAACCTGCCCTGGGTCGTGGAAGACTTGCGGAAGAGCGATTCCGAACGATTTGCCGCATGGATAGCGCATCTCAAGACCGCGCTTCCGGATATCGAGGACGTTCACACGGTAGAACGGCAAGATGACAAGCATCGCTATCTGGTGCTTGATTACAGCGGGGGCCTCCAGGTTCCCTCATGGATGGCATCTGACGGGACGCTCAGGCTTCTGGCCTTGACACTGCCGGCGTATCTTCCTGCTTTCAAGGGCGTGTATCTGATCGAAGAGCCCGAAAACGGCATCCATCCGAGGGCGGTGGAAACACTCTTCCAGTCGCTTTCGTCTGCGTATGATGCCCAGATCCTCGCCGCAACCCACTCGCCGGTGATTCTCAGTATCGCGAAAGTCGACACGGTGCTGTGCTTCTCCAAGACGCCGCAGGGGGCCACCGATATCGTCAGCGGCAGCGAGCACCCGAAGCTTCGCGACTGGCAGGGAGAGACTAACCTCGGGGTGCTCTTTGCCGCGGGAGTTCTTGGGTGACCGCTTCGCTTCAGAACGGGTTCCAGAAGGATTTGGTCGTCCTTGTCGCTGACAAGAATATGGCCTTCGCTGTTAAGGGCATTCTCTCACGTCCGGAATCGCTGGCAATTCGACCCGTCTCTGCCGAGGTGATTGTCCATCCGGAGCGAGACCCGGGATGCAGAGTGAAAGCGCAGCAGATGCTCGCAGTCTTTCGAAACATGTGCGCCCATGCGATCGTCATATTCGACAAGAAGGGGTCTGGAGCAGAACAGTCCTCACGCGAATCTCTGGAAGGCGAGGTTCGGGCCGGTCTTGAACGGGCCGGCTGGAGAGGCAGGTCCGCCGCAGTGGTGATAGGCCCGGAACTGGAAGCGTGGGTCTGGAGTGATTCCCCACATGTCGAGAGCTGCTTGGGTTGGGCTGGCAGACGTCCTGGCCTTCGAGATTCTCTGCAACAGATGGGCCTTCTGATCGAAGGCCAAGCGAAACCACAGCATCCCAAGGAGGCGATGGAGGAAGCCCTTCGTCTCGTGCACAAGCCTCGGTCCTCCAGCATATACCTGGAACTGGCAGAGCGGGTCAGCCTTGAGCGGTGTCAGGACCCGTCGTTTGTCAGATTCCGGGAGATCCTGGAAGGATGGTTTGGGCTCCGGGATTGACCACAGATCTCGGATTGGCCCCGGTGTTCATCTCTTGCAAGACTGAGCCAGGAGGTGCCTAACATGGTATGATGGGGCTGGCCGGTGATCGGCCACGACTGGGAGTTGTCATGAAACGTGTTTCTCTTGTCTCTGTGATTGCCTCGCTGTTCTGCTGTGCGGGGCAGGTGTACGCGGCGCCATTGACGGCCGCGGGGCCTTGGGACGACCAGGGGGTGGAGAAGGCCATTGCGCGGGGGGTGGCGTGGCTGTGGTCGCAGCAGGGCAAGGACGGGCGCTGGCCCACGCTGGCCAACGGCAAGGCGCACGTCTACCCGGTGGGCCCGACGGCTATCGCCGTCTACGCCCTGCTCGAAAGCGGCGTCAGCGTCGACGAGCCGCGGATGGCCAAGGCCCTGGCCTGGCTCAAGACGGCCAAGACGCACAAGCTCTACACGCTGGGCCTGCGGTGCAACGCGTGGCTGGCCGCCGACCGCCAGCGGCCGGGCATGTACAGAAAGTACCTCCGCGACGACGCGGTGCAACTGCTGCGGTCGATCAACGTCAAGTCCGGCGGGTGGCACTACGACACGACGGACCGCAAAAACTACCACAACTCGACGGCGCAGTACGGCGTGCTGGGCGTGTGGTGCCTGGCCCAGGGCGGCGGGGAGGTGCCCCGGCAGTTCTGGGACCTGTCGGGGCGGTACTGGATCACCGGGCAACTGGGCGACGGGGGGTGGGGCTACCAGTACAAGAGGGGCCACTCGACCGGCTCGATGACCGCCGCCGGGGTCGCCAGCCTGTTCGTGGCGTTCGACAACCTCTTCGCCAGCAGCTTCGTCCGCTGCGGGCGCTCGACGGTCAGCCCGCCCTTCCAGGCCGCTCTCAAAAAGGGCCTGGCCTGGTTCGACAAGAACTTCTACAACACGCTGATCGGCAAGGCCCCGGCCGATATCTGGAACGGCGGCATGATGCCGTACTACCTCTACGGCGTCGAGCGCGTGGGCCTGGCCGCCGGGTACAAGACCTTCGGCCCGCACGACTGGTACAAGCTGGGCGCCCGGTGCCTGATGGCCCGCCAGGCCGCCAACGGGCAGTGGCGCATGGGGCGGGGCAAGGGCCCGGCGGACTGGTCGGTGGCGGGCACGGCGTTCTCGATCCTCTTCCTCGTTCGCGGCCGGCAGCCCGTCGCGTTCAACAAGCTCGAGTTCACCGGCGACTGGAACAACCGCCCGCGCGACCTGGCGAACCTCACCCGGTGGATGCGCCACAGGTACGAAGATCGCGTGCACTGGCAGATCGTCAGCTTCCGCACCCCCCCGGGGCAGTGGCAGGACGCGCCGATCCTCTACATCTCCGGGGCCAAGGCGCCGACGTTCACCGACGCGGAGATCACCAGGCTGCGAACGTACGTGTACGAGGGCGGGACGATTCTCAGCGTCACCGAGTGCCGCGGATCGGCGTTCACCCGGGGCATGGTCTCGGCGTACGAGAGAATGTTCCCCGGGCGCAAGCTGACGCCCTGCCCGTCCGGCCACGGACTGTACTCGGTTAACCCCGCGCTGCGGGCCCGGACGATGTTCCGCCGGATCACCAACGGCGTGCGGCCGCTGGCCATCCACGTGGACGAGGACGTCTCGCTGAAGTGGCAGCTTGTCCGCCGCGCGACCGGGCTGCCGGCCTTCGAGGCCGCCGCCGCCGTCTTCCTCTACGTCACCGACAAGGGCAAGGGCGTGCGGAAGCGCGGCACGACGCTCTGGCCGTACGTGCCGAAGTACACCCCGAAGGCCTCGGTCAAGGTGATGCGGATCAGGCACCAGGGCAACTGGGACCCCGAGCCGCTCGCCCTGGCGCGCTTCGCCCGCGTGATGGCCCGCGACCACCAGGTCCGCGTGGAGGTGGCCCCCCCGGGCGGGACCGACGCCCTGGGGCGTATCAAGCCCCACCTGGCCGTGCTGACCGATACCGGGCCGCTGGCCCTGGACGCCAACCAGCGCGGCCGGATCAAGGCCTTCCTCGACGCCGGGGGCACGCTGTTCATCGACGCCGCCGGCGGGGACCCGCGGGGGGCCGAGTCGACGGGCATGGCCGGTTCCGTCGTGAAGATGCTCTCGGCGATGTACCCCGACGAGCGTCTGCGGACGCTGGCGTCTTCGGCCCCGCTGCTGAACATCCGGAAGCTGGGCTTCAAGATTGCCCGCGTGTCGTGGCGGCGCAGGGCGCTGGTGGAAACGGCCGGCGCCCGCACGCCGATGCTCAAGGCCCTCTTCGTCGACGAGCGCCCCGCCGTCATCTTCAGCCGATACGACGTCACGGCGGGCCTGGTCGGCTGCCCGTCGTTCGGGGTTCTGGGCTACTCCGAGGGCAGCGCCTCGAGGGCGGGCTCGGCCACGCAGATCCTGCGCAACGTCGCCGCCTACGCCGCCGGGATGCGATAGCCGCCCGTACGGAGGCATCCCGGGTGGGCACGTGTTTAATCCCGCTTGCATGGAAACCACGGCCGACGTATAATGTTCTGATGTCAACAGGAGCTTCGTACGGCCTTCTCGGATGATGCATCACGCCGCGATCGCGGCCAGGGCCGATCGATGGACTCCACAAGACGGACGAGGGTTGACGACCCGAATCCGGTGAACACGGCCACGCGGCGGAATCTAGGTGGATTCCCCTACTGGCAAATAGTCCCATTTTGTCGAATAATAACGGTATGGACCTGTTCGAATCGTCCAGCAGGAAGCGTAAGGTCATCGTGGCGGTCCTTGTCCTGGCGATCGCCGCGGGTATCGGTCTGCTCGTGTGGCGCCTGACGGACGATGAGTCGGAAGCCGCCCCGCGGGACACCGGCATTGGCAACCCGGGCTATCTCTGCTCCGAGTGCGGCAGGAAGTTCACGCTGCCCGTCGATGCGTTGGAGGCGTGGGAGCCCGACGAAGGGATCGCGGCTGTTGACGACACGGCGATCGGCCGCCCGCATTGCCCGCTGTGCAAGGCCAGGCACTCCGGGTGGCTGATGGTTACCTGCCCGAAGTGCGGCGAGTCTTACGTGCCCCCCACCGGCATGCCGGGCGCGCCGTCCGGAGGCGACGAGGCCAGGGACGTCTGTCCCAAGTGCGGGACCGACCGCGCCGAGTGGTTCCGCACGCACGACAGAAAGTAACACAGTCAGACACACACCGTCTCGGCCGAAGGCCCGGCCGCGACGATGGAGCCGGATTATGCCAGAGAGAAAAGGGTTCACGCTGATCGAACTTCTGGTGGTCATTGCGATCCTCAGCCTGCTGCTGGGGATCTTCGCGCCGGGTCTGTGGCGTATCTGGCACCTGGCCAACGTCGACGTCTGCTACAACAACATCCACCAGTTGAGCGTCGCCTGGATGGGCTATCAGGCCAACAACGACGGGTATCTCATTAACGGGCTCACCAAGAATGCAGGCGGCCAGAAGGCCTGGGCCTATTGGGGCAATGAGTGGCCCTCCAACGCCAACAGGCGCAGCCTGATCACCAACGGGGCGCTGTTTCCCTACGTGCCCGACATCAGGATATACAAGTGCCCCGTCGACCCGGTGCACCACCTCCGAAGCTACTCGATCACCTCGATACCGAACGGGGAGGGCTGGTATCAAGTGTCCCCGCTCATTGTCAAGAGGTACGGACTGATCAAGGACCCGGCCAACCAGCTCGTCTTCGTCGAGGAGAATGACCATCGATCGATCTCCAACATGAACTCGTTCATCCAGGAACTCAAATCCTCGAACAGGAACCGCTGGGTGGACTACGTGGCCAACTACCACGAGGACTCGGACAACGTCGGCTTCGCCGACGGGCACGCCGAACACTGGAAATGGATGGACCAGAGGACCATCCAGAACGCGAAGGACCAGGTCTTCTTCCGGCCTGACAACGGGAACCCCGACCTGCGGCGGTTCCGCGAGAAGCTGTTCAACGGCGCGCCCGGGGCGTTCTAGAGAGGGAACGTCGGCACGATCACGTCGGTGACCGCCTCGGGGAGGATCTGCTCGTCGGTGCGCGTCTCGCCTGTGTTGCGGATAATCAGCCTGCGCTTGCCCGCACCGAAGTACAGGTACTTGTGCCGGGCCTGGGTGCCTCGGCCCAGGAGCGTCGGCACCATCGAGATCCCGTCGATGGGCGCCGGCGGCCTGATGCCCGCCAGTGCGGCGCACGTCGGCATGATGTCCCAGAAGGCCGACAGCAGATCGCTCGTTCGCCCGGGCTGGATCGTGCCGGGCCAGTACGCCACGCCCGGCACGCGGACCCCGCCGACCTCGAACCGGCCCTTCCGGCCCGGCAAGCCCCCGCTGCCTTCGAATAGCCGCGGCGCCGCCGTGCCGTTGTCGCTGGTGAAGATCACTAGCGTGTTCCGGGCGATCCCGTGGGTCTCAAGGCGCTTGACGATCCGCCCGACGTCGCGATCCATCCGCGAGACCATCGAGGCGTAGACCTTCTCCTTCTTCTGCCAGGGCGTGTCCTTTGTATACGGCTCCAGTTCCGGCACGACGTGATCGGAGTGCGGGATGGTGTACGGCACGTAGAGGAAGAACGGCCCGTCCTTGGCCGCGTCTATGAACGCCAGGGCCTTGGCGGTGATCAGGTCGTGGGTGTAGTGCGTGCGATTGGCCCGGTTGCCCTTCAGCGGCACCACGTCCAGCCTGTTGCCGTCCGTCTTCTTCCCGACCAGCCCGTACCGGTCGTACCGGTAGAGCTGCTCGGGGTAGTAGCTGTGGCAGTAGGTCTGGTTCGGCTCGCCGAAGTAGTAGTCCCAGCCGTGCTTGTAGATCGCCCCGCTGCCGTCTTTGTTCTTCGAGGCCTTCACGCACCCGATGAACCGGTCGCCGAGGGCCCACTTCCCGGTCATGGCGGTCTTGTATCCGGCGGCCTTCAGGACGGTGGCGATGGTGGTGTCTTCCTCGGCCAACTCCGGGTGGTTGCCCCCGCCGCCGTTTTTTCGGCAGCGTGCGTGGCCGCTGTGCAGGGCGGTCATCAACGTGCACCGGGCCGGGAGCGAGAGGGGGAACCCGGCGTGGAAGCGCGTCAGCTTCAGGCCCTTGCGGGCCATCGCGTCCACCGCCGGCGTGCGAATCAGCTTCTGCCCGTAGCAGCCCAGTTCCCCGTAGCCCAGGTCATCGGCCAGGATGAATATGATGTTCGGCTTGTCCCGAGCACCGCGGGGGGGCTTGGTGGTTTTCGGGGCGCCGGCGAGGGGTTTCGATGTCAGCGCCGCCGCCGCACCGAACCCCGCGGCCCTGAGAACGTCTCGTCTGCTGGCAATCGTCGTGCTCATGCGGGTCTTCCTGCTTTCCGGGTCGGTCCCATGATACCAGATGGGACGCCCGGCGCGCGGGCATACCTGGAGGGTTTGGGACGCCCCACGGAAGGTGGTATCCTGTTCGCAGGATTCCGCGGTCCGCAATCGTTTTATCCAGCGCGGAAGGAGCTGTGCCGTGAGACGGTCCGTTCTCATCGTGTTGGGCGCTGTCGCCGGCGTTGGGCTTGCCGCACAGGCGCAGAAGCGCCGTTACGTCATCGTGGACACCGGCCAGAAACGCTGCTTCAGCGATACCGGCCAGTTGCGCACGGTTCCGCGCCCCGGGCGGCCGTTCTTCGGACAGGACGCCTGCTACCAGACCGCGCAGCCCGCATACCGAGACAACCGCGACGGGACGGTATCCGATCTGAACACCGGCCTGATCTGGCAAAAGAGACCGGACCTGAAGCACAAGCCGACGTTCGCCCAGGCCCAGGCCGCCGCCAAGACGCTCGGGCTCGCCGGCCACGACGACTGGCGCGTTCCGACCATCAAGGAACTCTACTCTCTGATCGACTTCACCGGCTGCGTTCACGCGCGCAATCCCGTGCCGTACATCAACACGAAGGTCTTCGCCTTCGCGTTCGGGGACGAGAGCAGGGGCGAGCGGATCATCGACGCGCAGTACTGGTCGAGTACGCAGTACGTCGGGCTGACGATGCATGGCAACGCGACGGTGTTCGGCGTGAACTTCGCCGACGGGCGGATCAAGGGCTACCCCCGAGACCGCAGCCGAGGCGGCGGGCCCGGACGGCGATGCGTTCGCTACGTCCGCGGCAACCCGGCCTACGGGCGGAACCAGTTCGTCGACAACACCGACGGGACGATCTCGGACCTGGCCACCGGGCTGATGTGGGCCAGGGCCGACAGCGGCAAGCCGATGCACTGGGCGGGGGCGCTGGCCTACTGCGAGGGGCTCGAGCTGGCCGGGCACGACGACTGGCGACTGCCCGACGCCAAGGAACTGCACAGCATCGTGGACTACACCCGCGCCCCGGACGCCCGAACGCCCGCCGCGCGGGGACCGGCCATCAACCCCGTCTTCGCCATGACCGCCCCCGAGTCGTGGTTCTGGTCGAGCACGACGCACCTGGACGGTCCGCGGCTGGGCGACCGCGCGGTCTACTTCGCCTTCGGGCAGGCGTGGGGGTTCATGCCCGACAGGCGCAGCGGCCGCAAACGCAAGCTCAACGTGCACGGCGCCGGGGCACAGCGAAGCGACCCCAAGAGCGGCGACCCCGACGACTGGGCCGGTGGACACGGCCCGCAGGGAGACCAGATCCGCATCCTCAACTACGCCCGGGCCGTCAGGAACATCCAGCCCGCCGACGTCAAACGCGTTCGGCCGGATACCTCGCCACTGCCGTATCAGTCCCGCAGGCGCCCGCTCCGGCCTCCTGGAAGACCTCCGCTCTAATGCCCCGGGGGTGCATCGCGTTGCGGGCATCAGTCTCTTTTGCAGGCACCCCCCGGGCCGGACCCGGGGACGTTGGAAAGTGATGCGCCCGAACATCGCGGGAGCGTTCGGAAACTCGCGCGCACCCAAAGCCCCCGGGTGCCACCCCGGGGGGTACAGCAGTTCCGTCGCGGAACCGGGCGCTTGCTGATATAATTCACTGGTGGGCCGCACCACGCGCGGCGGCCCGGCGGGATGGCTATGACCGAAATCGACAGCCTCAAGGCTTTGACAGACAATGTGGAATCGGTGCTCCTGGGCAAGGCCGAGGCGGTGCGGCAGGTGCTGGTGGCGCTGCTGGCCGGCGGGCACGTGCTGCTGGAGGACGTCCCGGGCGTCGGAAAGACCGTCCTGACCCAGGCCCTGGCGCGAAGCATCGACTGCCACTACAGCCGTATCCAGTTGACGCCCGACCTGCTGCCCAGCGACATCCTCGGCGTGAGCGTCTACGATTCGCAGAGCGGGGAGTTCACGTTCAAGCCCGGGCCCATCTTTGCCCACATCGTCCTGGTCGACGAGATCAACCGCACCACCCCGCGCACGCAGAGCGCGCTGCTGGAGGCGATGAACGAGTGGCAGGTGACCGCCGACGGCAAGACCTACCCGCTCGGCCCGCCGTTCATGGTGCTGGCCACCCAGAACCCCTACGACTTCGAAGGCACCTACTTCCTGCCGGAAAACCAGCTCGACAGGTTCATGCTGCGCGTGCGGATCGGCTACCCGACCCGGGACACGGAGCGGGAGATCCTGCGGACGCGCCCCGCGCGGACGCGGCTGGGCGCCCTGAAGCCCGTCATGGACGTCGACGACGTGCTGGCCCTCCAGGCCCGCGTGCCCGAGGTGCGCATGGAGGAGGCTATCGTCGAATACGTGCTGACCCTTGTCGAGGCCACACGCCGAAACGACGAGTTGACGGTCGGCATCTCGCCTCGGGGCGCGTTGGCGCTGGCCCAGGCGGCGCGGGCTTCGGCGCTTCTGGCCGGGCGGGATTACGTCGTTCCCGACGACGTAAAGGACCTGGCCACGGCGGTCTGCGCCCACCGCCTCATGACCGAGACGTTCACCCACGACGGGCAGGCCCTGGCCGGGGAGGCGATCTTCACCCGCATACTCGAGACCATCCCCGTGCCGCAGTGACCCCCACCACGCCGCGGCGCAGACCGCCGCGCCCCCGGGCCGGGAGAACAGCAGTGGCCAGAAAGCGCAGAGTCTTGCGAGTCGGTCCGATTCGGCTTCGGCTGACGCGAGCGGGCTGGCTGTTTCTTCTCGTGTCCGTGCTGGTGGGCGTCGCCTCGGCGAAAAACCACGAATCCCCGCTGGTCTTCGTGCTGTTCGGCGTGATGATGGGCTCGCTGATGGTCTCGATCACGCTGGCCGGGCGAACGATCGCCGGGGTCCGCGTGGTGCGCAGCGCGCCGGAACGGGTCTGGCAGGGGCAGGTCGCCAACGTGGGCTACTACCTCCGCAACCGGCGCCGGGGCGGCGCGTGCCTGGCGCTGTCGTTGCACGAGGCCCCCGCCGACGGCGCCGACAGCGTGGGCGGCTACTGCGTGCACCTCGCCGCGCAGAACACCTTCCGCGCCGCAGGGCGCATCATGCCCATGAACCGCGGACGACTGAAACTGACCCGAATCGACCTGGAAACCACGTTCCCCTTCGGGCTGGTCCGCGCCAGCAGGCGAATCCGCCAGGCCGCCTCCATGGTGGTCTGGCCCGCCCGGGGCCTGCTCAGGCAACGCCTGCTCCACCGCGGAGCGGTCGAAACCTCCTCGGCGCCCCCGAGCCAGGTTTCCGGCGGGCAGGATGAGTTCTTCGGGCTGCGGGAGTATCGCCCGGGCGACAACCCGCGATGGATTCACTGGCGGCGTTCGGCCACGCGCGATGCGCCCGTCGTGCGGGAGATGGCCCGCCCGAGGCCGGATACCCTCTGGGTGATCGTCGACACCCACTGGCCCGAGGCGTCCGAGGAGGGCAACGCCCTTCGCGAACGCGCGCTGCGCTTCGCCGCGACGCTCATCGATCATGCGTTCGTGCGGGGCTGCCAGGTCGGCCTGGCCGTGGCGTCGGGCCACGGGCCGTTCGTCCGGGCGCCCAGGCCCGGGCGCGGACAGCGCAGCGCCCTGCTCGATGCCCTCAGCGATGTCCCTCTCAACACGACGGTCACGCTGGAGGCGGTGCTGGCCGGCCTGGGGCCCCGGCATTTCGACCGGTCGCAGGCGATCGTCGTCACCCCGCGGGCCCACTTGCCGGGTGCCGACCTGCGCAACGTCCGCCGGGCCTGCCGCCACCTGACCGTCATCGGGTCCGACCGCATGGCCAGGGCCTTCCAGGACTGCACGCCCGACCTCGAGGAGATCGTCCCATGCCGCTGACGAGCTTCTCCCAGGCCGATACCGTCCTGACCGAGCGGCGGCGGCTCGAGCGCCCGCTTCTGGCGATGGTCTGGCTGGGGGCGGCGGCCCTCAGCGTGATCGAGGCATCGCCCCTGTACATGCTGGCCGCCAGCATCGCCGTGGTGGTGAACATGCTGGCCGTCCGGCGCCACAGGGAGATCTATCTCCGCCGAGGGGTGATCAACGCCGCCGTCCTGCTGGCCAGTATCGTGCTGCTGGTCGAACTGGTCTCGGGCAACGGGGACGTGAGGCTGGCGCTGGGGCACTACCTGATCCTGATCCAGTTGTGCAAGCTTTTCGAGCGCAAGACCAACCGCGATTACGTGCAACTGCTGATCCTCAGCGGGCTGGTGATGATCGTCGCGGCCCTGCTGAGCAGTGAATTGTGGTTTGCGGCGACGCTGGTGGTTTACCTGGCCCTGGCGTGCCATTCGGCGATGGTGTTCACCCTGAAGCGCGGCCTGGACGCCGCCGCGGCGGCCACCCTGCCTTCCGAGCCCGAGCCGATCGCCCCGCGCCAGGTGGCCAGGAACGTCACCCGCCGCTGGCCCGGACGAACGCTCGTGCGTTACGTGGCGTTGGCTCTGACAGGCATGCTCGTGGTGGGCGCGGCCCTGTTCCTGGTCGCGCCCCGGGGCGAGCCCTGGGCGGCCGCCGCCATGAGACGCTCAGTCGCCTCGGGCATGTCGGCCTCCCCGAAGCTCGGGCAGGCCAAGCGCATCCGCCTGTCCGACAGGGTCGTCATGCGGGTCAGGCAGCGGGGCGGCCCGGTCAGCGAGTACATGCGAGGGCGGGTCTTCTACAGCTATGCGAACTCACGCTGGAGTTCGGCGGGTCTCGGCTGGTCGGCCGAACCGCCCACGACCGACGACCCCGACGTGATCGCCCGGGCGGCCGTCCAGGACATCGCGATGGCCGCGGACCTGCTGCCGACCCTCTTCGTCGCACAGCCGGCGGTCAAGGTCACTTCCGACGAGGGACTGATCAGCACGTTCGGGGACACCTGGCAGCTCGTGCCGGGCGACCACATCAGCCGATCCGTCCGCTACCGCGTCCACGTCCTGCCGACCACCTCGAACGACCCCGCCGCCGCCCGGTCGGGCTATTCTTGGCCGGCCGGAATGGACCCCCGACGGAACGTCTACATTCACCGGGACGTCGCCGCACTGGCCAGGACGTGGTGCAGGGACCTGCTCGAGAGCCGCCGGCCGGGCGAGGAGGACTCCGGCCAGACGGTCATGCGTATAGCCACTCGGCTGGCCGGGCGGCTGAGGGGGCATTGCACGTACACGCTGGACCTGACCGACGCGTCGGGCCAGCGCGACGGGGTCGAGGACTTCCTGTTCCACCTCAGGCGGGGCCACTGCGAGTACTTCGCCTCGGCCCTGACGGTGATGTGCCGCTCGCTCGGCCTGCGGGCGCGCCTGGCGACGGGCTTTCGCCCCAGTCCCCCGCCCGGGGCCGAGAACTACCTCGTTCGCCAGCGCGACGCCCACGCCTGGACCGAAGTGTACGTCCCGTCGCGCGGGTGGGTCGTCTTCGACGCCACGCCCGCCGCCGCCGCCCAAGCCGCCCAGGCCGAAATGGGCTGGCTCCAGAGGCTCTGGGCGTCGATGAAGGCGTTCTGGCAGGAAAACGTGCTCGAGTACGACTCGGCCGCCCGAGAGGCCCTCGTCGAACGCCTGCAGGAGGCGTGGCAGGCCCTGACCGCCGCACTGGCCCGGACCGCCCACCACCTGAAAATGAGCCTGGTCAAGCTCCTGGTCAGCGGGCAGGTGGACCGGGCGCTGTTTCACCTGGCCGTGGCGATCGGCCTGCTCGGGCTGGCGATCGAGGTCGTGCTCGTCGTGCGGGCCGTCAGACGCCGGGCCCGACACAAGCGGCTGGTCGCCGGCGGCCAGGCCGTGCCGTGGTGGCAGTTCGACTTCGCCAGGAGGCTCTTCGTGCTGTTCGAGAAGCACGGGCATCGGCTGGAGGCGGCCCTGACGCTTCGGCAGTGGGCCCGACACGCCGCCGGGCAACTGGGCCTTCCGGCCGCCCAGGTCGACCACCTGGTCGCCTTGTATTATCGCCTGCGCTGGGGGCGCCGGCCCGCAAGCGCCGACGAACTGGCCCGCGCCCGCGGCACCGTCGACCGTCTCGCCGGCCAGTTGGCGGGGAAGCAACCGGTAACCGGTAATCCGTAACTGGCGGTCGGGTGCTGTTTCCAAATCTGTGCCATCTGTGTACTCTGTGGCTGAAGTCGTTGCCGTTGTCGTCGTTATCTGCCGTTGTCGTCTTTCCCATCGAGGTGAACCGATGCGTGTGGCACTGGTCGGGCCGACGTCGTCCGGAAAGAGTTCGCTGTTCGCCGCCGTCGCCGAGGCCGGCGGAAGCCACGTCCACCTGGAAAGGCCCGATCAGCCTCACCTGGCCGTCGTCAAGGTGCCCGACGAGCGCCTGGTCTGGCTGGCCGAGCTGCACCACCGCACGAAGATCATCCCCGCCGAACTCGAATTCCTCGACCTGCCGGGCTTCGACCTGTCCGACCCGGCCGGACGAAACCGCGCCAAGGCGCACTGGACGGCCATGAGACAGAGCAACATGCTGGTCTTCGTCGTTCGGGGTTTCCCCGGCGAGACGGTGCCGGCCTACCGCGGCCGTATCGACCCGGCCGGGGACGTCGAGGAGTTGCTCAACGAGATGATTTTCGCCGATCTGGAGCAGGCGACCTCTCGGGTGGCCAAGCTCGAAGCGGCCCTGCGCAAGCCCACGGGCAAGCGCGACGAGCAGAAGCGCGAGCTGGTCCTGATGCAGCGCCTCTGCGACACGCTCGAGAACGAGCGGCCCATCGCCGAGGCCATCCACAACGAGGCCGAGGACAAGCTCGTCCGCAGTTTCGCGTTCCTGTCGCAGAAGCCTATTCTCGTCGTGCTGAACTGCGGGGAGGACGAGGCCGCCGACGCCGGACCGGACGAGGTGGCCGGCTGCCCGTGCATACAGCTCTCCGCGCGGATCGAGCAGGAGTTGGCCGAGCTGGGCCCGGACGAGCGGGCGGAGTTCCTGGCGGAGTTGGGGATTGCCTCGGCGGCGCGCGACCGGCTGATCCGCGCGTGCTACCGGGCCATGAAACTCGTCAGCTTCCTGACCATCGGGCCCGACGAGGTCCGCGCGTGGTCCGTGCCCGAGGGCACCCCCGCCGTCGAGGCCGCCGGTGAAATCCACTCCGACATCGCCCGCGGGTTCATCCGGGCCGAAACCGTCGCGTTCGACGACCTGCGCGCCTGCGGGGACATGAAGGCCGCCAAGGCCGCCGGAAAGGTCCGCCTCGAAGGCAAGGCGTACCTCGTGGCCGACGGAGACGTGATCAACTTCCGCTTCAACGTCTGACGGTGACATGGGCGCCCGATCGGCTGACATCGCGAGAAGGCCGAGACGAAGCCGGCTCCAGCGCCTGCTGCGTGCGGGGGTTTATCTCGTGCTCGCCGCGGCGGCGGCGGCGGCCACCCTGCCCTGGTGGGCCCCGACGGGCACGATCGCCGATTACCTCGAACGGGAACTGTCCCGGGCCGCCCGAACCGAGGTCCGCATCGCCGACGTCAGCCTCGACTGGGCCGACGGGCTGGTCATCGAGGGCCTCACCGTCGCCCCCCGGCCCGACGCCGCCGAGGCGCCCCTCTTCCGGGCCGAACGCATCCGCTGCGACGTCAACCCGGTGACGCTGCTGGGCGCGGGCAGGCCCGGGTGGATCGACCTGGACGGCCCGGAGCTTCGCGTGGCGCTGGCCGACGACGGGACGCACAACCTCGCCCCGCTGGAACGCCTGGCCGAGAGGGTGTCCGAATGGCCCGTCCCGCCCCGCATCTCGATCAGCCGCGGACGCGTCTCGGTCAGCCTCCCGTCACGCCGAAGGCCCCTGGACCTGAACGTCGCCGACGCCCAGGTGGTGACGGCCGAGGACGGCACGGCCCGCGCGACGATCTCGGCCTCCCTGGCACAGGACGGCGCGGCGGCGCCGATCAGCGCAGTCGTTCGGACCGACGCCAAGAGGCGCCCGACCGACATCGAGCTGACGTTCGCCTGGCTGGACCTGGCGGCCGGCGCCGAGGCGCTGGCGGGTCGGCTTGGCCGCGGACTGCGCGGACGATGCGCCGGCAAGCTCACCGCCACCCTGCGCGGCGACGACACGCTCGACCGCGCGGCCCTGGCGCTGAACGTGACGGACCTGGCCGATCAGGCCGGCCCGATCGCCGACCGCCTCAGCGCCGACGTGGCGTTCGCAAGCGTCGGCGAGGACGGGGGGCACATCTCGGCCGATCTCACGGCACCCGGCGCGACGGGCAAGGCAAAGGTCGCCTTCACCGCAGGCCGGGCCGACCTGCACAAACTGGCCCGAATGGAACAGCCCCTGGCCGCCGCGTCCTGGCCGCACGTGCGATCGGCGACCACCGGCTCGCTGGCCGTGCGCGTTGCGGGCCCGGCGCTGCTGGAGCGCCTCTGGCCCGAGCTGGCCGACGAATGGCGCCGGACCGCCGGCCGGAACATGGGCGCCGCCCTCGACGTCACGCTTGAACCCCGCGGCAAGACCCGTGTCGAGATGTCCGTCCTTCTCGGCCGGGCCGGCGACGCCTCCCTTTCCGCCGCGACAGGCGACGTCACCGCGCTCTGGTCCGACCTGCAGGCCTTGCGACGCGGGCCGGCGCGCCAACACGTCCGCACGGCGATGCGGCACGTGGTGCTGAGAGGCGCCGTGAGCGTTTCGGACATCCCGGCCGTTACGAGGCTTGTCCCGGCCCTGGCGGACACACTGGCCGACCTGCCGGTCGAGGGCGCCGCCGCAGCGGTCGGCATCGATCACGTGGGCAGTTCGGCCGTCACGGGCGTGGGGCCCGGGCACACGTATCTCGCCGCCGAGGTCGACGCGCCCAGGCACGGCAAGGTGTGGGCCGAAGCGCTCCTGCCCGACCCGGAGGCGTTCTGGCCGCTCGCGTTCAGGGCGCTCGACGCGCCCACGAAGGCCAACGTCCTGGCCTGCCTGCCCGCCGCCGTTATCGAAGGGGGCTTGAGGGTCGAGGACTTCGCTCCCGTCACGCGGATCGCACCCGAGCTTGCCGAGGCGCTCGAGGGTCTCAAGCTCAACGGCCGCGCCGTCAACGGGTGGTTCGCCCTTGAGGAAGACGGCGGCCTGGCGCTCCAGGCCGACCTGAGCATCCCCGCCGGCGCAGAGTGGACCGTCGCCGGGCTGTTCGCCAAGCCCCGCCACGCCGAGGCCGCGCTCACCCTCGACGCCACCATCGTCGACGAGGCGACGCTGTCGGACATTTCGGCCCGGTTGACCCTCGGCCGGGCGGCGGCGGCTATCACGGACGGTCGGCTGAAGCTGACGGCCCCCGCGCCCGGGCAGCCGGGCGCCGCGGCGGAGGGCAGGCTGGCCGTGTCGAACCTCCAGGCCTGGGCCGCCTGCCTGCCCGACGCCTGGGGCATGCCGCCCGACGTGCTCCGCGGCGCCGCCCGCGGGCGGTTCAGCATTGCCCTGGCCGGCGGGGGGCTCCGCCACGCCGGCGTGACCGCCGACCTGCGTGACGCCGCCATCCACGCCGGCGGGATGTTCGTCAAGCCCGCCGCCCAGGCCGGCCGGGTCTCGCTGGCCCTGGCGCCGATACGCGGGGCCGGGGGAGGATACGGGCTGACCGTGACGGCGGACGTCGGCTGCGCGGCGGCGGACGTCACGGCGCGCCTGGGCGGGCTCGATCCCGAGCGGATCGCCCGGGAGGGGCTGGTCTCGGTGACGGGCACGGTGCGCGACGCAGGCGACCTGGTCGGGCGCAGCGCCGCCCTGGGCGGCGCGCTGGGCGCCAGCAGGCTCTCGGGATCCGGCAGCTTCTACGGCGGCGCCACGTGGGGGCCCGATCGCGCCGAGGCGTACCTGCGCCTCGACGCCACGGCGCTGGCGCTGGCCTCGGCCGACCGGACCGCCCGCTCCAAACGCCCCGGCGTCCCCGCCGAAATCAGGCTCTTCGCGCAGGGCGACAGGAGCGGCCACGAGTGGACCCTCCGTCACGCCGACGCGATGCTCAGCCTCGGGGCGAACCGGATCTACCTCGGCGCCGACGGAGCCGTTCGACTGCAAACCATCCGCCGCGACCGCCCGGGCTGGCACGACCTGCTGAGAAGCTGCAACGCCTCCCTCATCGCCGAGGCCTCTCTCGGCCCGGTGCTGCTGGACCTCGTGCCGGAGCTGGCCGACCCGGCCAAGAGGTACCACTTGGCGGGGCGGTTGACCCTCCGGGCCGAGACCGCCGGCGACGGGGACGAACTGGCCGCCGCCTGCCTCGTTGACGCCCGCGCCCTGGAAGGCAAGGCGGCCCTGGCCCAGTTGGCCCGCGCGATCGGCTTGAAGGGCGCCGCGGCCGAGCAACTGGCCGCGATGGGCCCGATCGTCAAGTCCGCCGATCACCCGTGCGAGGCGTGGCTGATCGCCGCGGTGCCGCGGAGCCTGACGTATTGCCGACTCGATCACCTCGAGGCGACGATCGGGAAGCTGACCGTGACCGGCCGGGGGCGAATCGGCCTGGCACGGGCCGAGGCCGGGCCGCTCGTGCCCGAGACGGCCCAGGTCCACGGACAGGTCCGCCTGCCGGACGCCGCGGACCTGGCAGCGCTGCTGCCCGCCCTGAAGCCCTACCGCCCGAGAGGGAGCGTTCAGGTCGATTTCGCCTGCACGCGCACCGACCGCCGCGACGGCGGCGCCCTCGACGCGGTCGTGACACTGGCGAAGCTCGGCGGGCGGTATCGCGGGCGCGACGTGCAGGTGAACGGGACGGTGGACGTGATCGGCGTCTCGCCGGGCGCCGGCGGGGCGGTCTCGGTGCGGCGCGTGCGGACAGACGCCCTGGACGTCCGGGCGGCGGGCTCTGGCGCGGTCCTCGTCGCGGACCTGGCCGACCTTCCCCACGCCGCAAGCGGATCGGTCACGCTGCTGGCAGAGACGATCGACGCGGTGGCGCTGGAGCAGTGGCTCTCGCCCACGGGCAAGGTGGCGCCCTGGCCCGAGGGCAGGCTGACACCGGACGCCGCGGCAGCCCTGCGGGCCCAGGCCGACAAGACCGCAGCCGACCTGGCCCGCCTGACCGCCGGGGCGGACGTGGAACTGCACGTGCGCATCGCCCGCCTGAGGGCACGCGATACGATCGTCGAGGAGGTCTACGATCTGGGCCAGGTCCGGCTCGACGCGTCGGTCCGGCGCGGCCGCGTGCGAGGCCGATACGCCACCGCGCTGAACGGCGGGTTGATGAGCGGGCGGTTCGCCGTCTCGCTGGGCCTACCCGGGGCCGTGCTGTCGGCCCGAAAGCAGTTGCGCGACGTGGTCGCCACGAAGAACATGGCCCCGCAGATGCATCACTTCTTCCCGGGCAACACGCCCGGAGGAACGTTCGATCGCGCCGAGGACCTCCGCTGGCCTCTGCGGGACGTTCTGGCCTCGCAGGTCGATCCGCGTCTTCGGCTCCTGCCGACGGGTTCGGCCGAGACGATCACCACCGACGGGGTGCTCGAAGCCCGGGCCGCCACCGGGGTGATGGCCGCCCTGTTCCCGGCGCTGGAGGAAGCGACGTACCGCTACCGGAAGATGACGGCGTTTTCGACGTTTCGCCCGGACGGCACGGCCGTCAACGACATGATCTTCGACGGCAGAGATTACGGGCTCTACATGACCGGCACCACCGACGCCGCCGGGCGGGCCGACTACGAGGTGGGCCTGCTGGCGTTCGGGGCGCTCCAGTCGCACCGCCGGCAGCACACCCACCGCCAGGGGCGCATGCCGCTGTTCCGCTTCCGCGCCCTGCTCTACCGGCGGAAGTTCACCGACGTGAGAGTCGACTACTACTGGCCCCACCAGAGCCTCGGGACCATCCTCTTGGAGAACAACATCCTCCACCGCATGTGGAAGAGGGACTGACGCGCTCGATTGTCACGAGCGGACCGGCCCGCTAGAATGGCCGCGGAATGCCCGGCCGATGCGCCCGAACGCCCGGGCGGAAGGGACGTGAGATGAAGAAGACTGTTGCCGTTGCCCTGATTGCGGCGTTGTGGCTGCCTGTACTGGCCGTCGAAGCGCCGAAGGCTCCCGCCAAGGTCGAACCCACGTCGGTCAAGCCTGCGGTCCAGACCGCCAGGTGGGCCGTCCGATGGTGGATGAAGCGCCACAAGGAGAAGCTCGCCGAGAAGAAGAGGATGGGCCGGGTGGACCTGCTGCTGATCGGCGATTCGATAACGCACGGGTGGGACAACCGCCGAAAAGCGGGCGCCATCTGGGACAAGTACTACGCCAAACGCAGGGCGTTGAACCTGGGCTTCAGCGGGGACCGGACCGAGCACGTCATCTGGCGCCTGCAGAACGGGGCCGTGGACGGCATCTCCCCGAAGCTGGCGGTGCTGATGATCGGCACGAACAACGCCGGGCATCGCCGCGAGAAGTCCGAGGACACCGCCCTGGGCATCAAGGTGATCCTCCAGGAGTTGGCCAAGCGCCTGCCCAAGACCAAGGTCCTCCTGCTGGCGATCTTCCCGCGGGGCAAGGACGACAACGATCCCCTGCGCAAGCTGAACCTGGGGACCAACAGGATCATCAGGACCTGCGCCGACAACAAGCGGGTCTTCTTCCTGGACATCAACGACAAGTTCCTCGACAAGAACCGCGTCCTGCCCAAGACCATCATGCCCGACCTGCTGCACCCCAACGCCAAGGGTTACGAGATCTGGGCCAAGGCCATCGAGCCCAAGGTCAAGGAACTCATGGGCGAGTGACACATGGACGGTGTCTGGATTGCACTGGGACTGACGGTATTCGCCGGCATGGCGACCGGCATCGGCAGCGCCATCGCGTTCTTCGCCAGGCGGACGAACTACCGGTTCCTCTCGGTGGCGACGGGTTTCTCGGCGGGGGTGATGCTGTACGTCTCGTTCGTGGAGATCTTCTTCAAGGGCGTCGACGCGCTGTCCAAGGCCTACGGGGACACCTGGAGCCACTGGATCAACGCCGCGTCGTTCTTCGCCGGGATGGCCCTGATCGGGCTGATCGACGCGTTGATTCCGTCGGCGGAGAACCCTCACGAGACGCACAGCGAGGCCGAGACGGCCCCGCTGCACGACGCGTCGGCGCCGCGGCCTGATTTCGCCGCCGCCGCCGACCGCCCCGGTACCGGCCCGCCGGGCACCCACGACCACCGCATCCGCGACAGGAAGCTGCTGCGCATGGGGCTGTTCACCGCGCTGGCCATCGGGATCCACAACTTCCCCGAGGGTCTGGCGACGTTCCTGGCGGCGCTCGACGACCCGAGCGTGGGGTTGGCCATCGCCGTCGCCATCGCCCTGCACAACATCCCCGAGGGCATCAGTGTCTCGGTGCCCATCTTCTACGCCACCGGCAACCGGAGGAAAGCGTTCGTCTACTCGCTGCTGAGCGGGCTGGCCGAGCCGGTCGGGGCGATCCTGGCGTACGTCGCGCTGCGGTTCTTCATCGGGGGCGCATCGGGCGTCATCCCCCCACAGGTCATGGGCATGCTCTTCGGGGCCGTCGCCGGAATCATGGTCTACATCAGCCTCGACGAACTCCTGCCCACCAGCCGGGCCTACGGCAAGGGCCACGACAGCCTCCTCGGGCTGGTAGCCGGCATGGCCGTCATGGCCCTGAGCCTGCTGCTGATGAAGTGACGCAAGGCACACAGAAGGCCCGGTGCCATGCTCCCACGCGGAGCGTGGAGGCATGCGCGAATGCAGCCACGGCATGGCCCTCCGCTTCGCGCAGGACCATGGCAGCGCAATACATGGCAGCGCCCCCAAAACGTTCATGCACCCGGCAAACGGCTTCCCAAGCCTCTTGCGGAGGGGGTATAATCCGCCACGGGCGTTGGGGGTGACAGCTTGGCCTGCGTCTGTACCACCGGCCGGGATGCCGGTGCCGCAACATGAACGACCGGACGACCAACCAGCAGTACGATCATCATCGCGGGTCCGATCCGCTGCTCAGGCCCACCGCGCGCGGCCGCACCGTGGCGATGCTGGGGATGAACCTGGTCCTGTTCGTCGCGTCGTGCTCCTTTCTCTGGCAGTACCTGGCGACGGGGCACTGGCTCGATCCGTCGGCCGAGGCGTACGTGGCGGGCATGAACACGCCCCTGAGCGGGATACTCGTCCACCCGCTGAGCATCTTCGCCCACCCGTGGATGATCCTGGTCAACTCCCTGCTGTTGGCGCTGATGTTCTTCGTGCCGCTCGTCATCGCCGTGATGTATCACGAGATCGTGGCTTTGGGGTTCGTACTGGTGGTGGCGGCGGTCGGCCGCGCGCCCGCCCTGGCGCTGCTTCAGGCGGTCGGGTGCGTTCTCGCCGCCCGGACGCGACTCCGCAGCGACAGCCCGTTCCTGGCGGTGCTGCTGGGCATGAGCCCGCTTCTGGCCTACATGCTCATCTTCGCCCTGACGGTCGGGGAGTCGGCCAGGGTGCCCCTCCAGAAGTGGATGCTGTACTCCGTGGTGGGCTCGGCGATGCTCCTGGGCGTCCTGGCCGCCGCCGGGGAACTCGGCCTGGTCAAGGTCCTGCGCTACAAGCCCGGGGCGCTGTGCCCCGTCATGATCGTCACGCTGACCGCCGCCGCCGTCGTCTTCCGCGTCCGCGTCGGACCCGACGAGTTGGCCTATGCCCTGCTGACGGCTGAACTCGACCGCCCCGGGGAGCCGGACAGGCTGTTCGAGTCGGTTTCGCTGGAGAAATGGCAGGAAGCGCACGGGGCCGAACGGCTCGGGCGCGACGAACTGAAGGGGCGTCTGAGACGGGAACTCGACCGCCGAAAGGCCGACCTGATCGACCGCTGCGACAGGTTCCTGGCGGCCCACGGCGACAGCGACCGCGCACCGGGCGTGCTGTGGATCAAGGCCCAACTCCAAAGCCTGGCGCTGGACGAGGCGGATTACGAGGACGCCTACGACGCCGTGAACTTCACCAACGCGCCAGGCATTCCCAAACGCCGGGCCGTGCTCATCTCGCACTGTGCCGAGTTCGTCGAGCCGGCCTCGGAGAAGACGTGGCGTCGGCTGCTGAAGAACCATCCCGGCTCCTCGCACGCCACCCTCGCCGCATGGCGCCTGGGCGTGCTGGCGCTCCGTCGGCAGGACGTGGCAGCGGCCGAAAAGCTGCTGAGCGCGGCCAAGACACGCCTGTTGGCCCTCCGCAAGAAAACCGCCGCCCTACCCCAACGAGGCCGGAGCGAACGGGTATTCGTCCCCGTGGCCTCCGTGCCCCACGGAAACGCCGACTACTACGAGGAGGCCCTGGGCGACATCGAGCGCCTGCTGTGGCTGATGAGAGAGAACCACGTCAAGGACGACCCGCCCTCGGCCGAGGCGCTCGGGGAGTATCTCAAGATCAGCAGGCGGGACCCCCATCGCCTCGAGCACCTGGCCGTGCTGGCCGGACGCTACGAAGGGACGCACATGGGAGACAACCTGAAGCTGGCCGAGGCGCTGATGACCACCGATACCCTCACCAAGGCCCGGAAACTGATCAAGCTGGCCGAGGACAAGGTCTCCGACGCGGGCATCGAGGCCAACTACAAGCTGGCGTATCTTCGGATGGGGACGGGATCGGCCTCGGCGCTGCCCCTGATGGTCAAGCTGAAGAAGCCCCGGGAGTACTTCAACATTGTCGCCAGCGCCCGGGACAACCCGTGGGGGCGGATCGCGCGCGAGCGGCTGGCCCAACTGCACGCCCAGTCCAAGCCCTCCCCATGACGCGCCGACGACGATACGTTTAGCGGGCGAGCAAGCTCCCCGCTAAACGTGCGCCAGACTCCAAACGTCGAGGAAACGCCACGCGCCGCTTGAATCCCCACCCCCCGCACGTGACACTGTCAGGTCATGACCGCACCGAGCGACACACCCCGGCCCAGGACGGTGCTTGTGGCCACCGCGTCGGTGGGCGCCGGGCACAACTCCGCCGCCCGCGCCATCGTAGACGCCCTCGGCATCGCGTCGCCGGGCGTGGCCGTCGAGTATCTCGACGTGCTGACGCTCGCCCCGCGGGTGTTTCGCGCGTACTACGCCGGCGGGTACGCGCTGGCGGTCACCGCCCTGCCTCGGGCCTACGGACTGGGCTACTGGGCCACCAACCGCCCGCACAGGCCGGGGCGGCGCCTCATGGAACGCCTGCGCCTGTGGGCCGAACGCCGGGCGATGAGGCGGCTGTCTGGGCGGCTGCTGGCCGAGCCGCCCGACCTGATCGTCCACACCCATTTTCTCGCCCCGCCCGTGGTCGACAGGCTCATAGGCCGCCGACGCCTGCCCACCCGACAGATGGTCGTCCTGACCGACAACGACGCGCACCGGTTCTGGTACGCCGAACGCGTCGAGCGGTGGTTCGTTCCGAGCGAGCATTGCGTCGACGGCCTGCGGCGATGGGGCATCGACAGCGGGAACATCACCGTCAGCGGCTTCCCGGTGCACCCGAAATGGACGCGCCCCCTCGACAGGGCCCGGGTGTTGGCCGACTGGAACCTGCCGGCCGACAGGCGGATCGTCCTCCTGGCCGGGGGGGCCGACTTCACCTGCGCCCCGGTCGAGAAGATTGCCCGTCAGATAGCCGACACGGCCGAGCGGGCGTGCGTGGTTGTCCTGGCCGGACGCAACAAGAAGCTGCTCGGGCGCCTGGCGCCGCTGGCCGCGGCCAGGCCCGGCCGACTGGTCGGCGTCTCCTTCACCGATCGCGTCAACGAACTGGTCGACGTCTGCTCCCTGATGGTCGCCAAGGCCGGAGGCGCCACCACGGCCGAGTGCCTGGCCAAGGCGACGCCCATGGTCCTGCTCAAGCCCGTGCCCGGCCAGGAGGCCCGCAACGCGCGGTACTTCCAGGGCCGCGGCGCCGCGATCATCGTCCGCCGGACCGGACAGGTCGCCGACGTCGTCGGGCGTCTCCTGGCGGACCCGGCCGAACTGTCGGCCCTGGCCGACAACGCCGCCGCCCTCTACCGCCCGGGCACCGAGACCATCGTCTCGGCGATCTGCGATGCCCTGGATGCAGGGCCCGGTGGCCGGTAGTCACTCGCCGGGTGGCACGGCTGCTGTGCGGCCGTAGCACCCACGTACCGCCCCCCGGATACCGGCTATCGGCTGCCGGCTGCTGCCTTCTTCCTGCCCGGCTTCATCGTGACGGTGACATCGGCGGCACGTCCGCGGCGCACGGTGAACCGCCCGGTGTAGACATTCCCGTCGTCGTCGGTCAGCACCAATGTCGGATAGGGCCCGGTTCGCTTGAGTTGCCAGTGGGCGTACCGCCGCGACACGGTCAGGGCCTCTTCCAGCAGCTTCGGAGGCAGCCACTGTTCGGGCCGACACGCCAGCTCGCCCGCTGACGCCTTGGCGCGAAAGTCGTCGAAGTCCCGCATGCGCTCCCGCCTGGCCACCGCCCGGGCCAGAAAGCTGGTCAGCGTCTGGACGACGGCCGTGGCGTAGACCTCCGGGGTGGGCTTGAGCGGACGCGACAGCCACCACTCCTCGTACCGCTTCTGGAGCGCCCCCGTGTCGCGCCCGAACCGCTTGACGAAGGCCGCTCCCCACGGCCGCCCCGCCCCGAGGTCCGTCAGGAACCACCCGAACGCCTTGTGGTACGCCCCGTCCTCGCCGTGGATCAGGAAGTGGACCAGCGACCAGGCCTGGTCGTAGTTCCGCGTGCTCATCTGCTCGGCCCACGTGGCATCGGTCATGTTCAGCATGTCGGGCAGGTCCAGCATGCGCCCGAGCCTGACTTGCGCCTTGACCCGCAGGCAGCGGAAGGTCGGCACGGCCCCCATGACGAACCCGTCGCCCGTCCAGATGCCGTGGGCGAAGTACTCGGCCAGGCCTTCGTTCAGCCAGGGGGGAATCCGGCTGCGCATCGCCGCGTCGAGGAACTGGTGGAAGCCCTCGTGCTGGATCATGTACCACGTGCGGTTGGTGCTGCGCGTGCTGGCCGTGGCCATCAGCCGCCTGCCCGTGTAGATCCCCCAACTGTTCTCCGGGCCCCCGGCCTGGTGGTAGTCCTCCTTCTTGCTGAAGAGGTAGAACGGCAGCCGCCGCGTGACCTTCGCGCCGAACCCGCGGATTCGCCTGGCGTATTCGTCGCCCATGGCCGTCATCCGTGCCGCGGCCTCCCGGGTGGTGTCCTCGTCCAGATCGGTGACCATGTCATAGTACTTCGTCCGGACAAGGCGCATCCCCTGTTTTGGCTTGTCCTTGGCGCCCGGACCCACCCGGGGCGTCTGGGCCCGTACCGGCGGGGCAAGCACCGCCGCTGCCAGCACAGCCGCACCCAAACGCCCCAGCGTCACAACCGTCTGCCGTCTGCTCACAGCCCAACTCCCTGTCCGGCCGCGTCCTACTATATTGTACGCTCCCCGCGCCCGCCGGGAACACCCGTTATCTGTGTTCGGAATTGCGTTTACGTGTACCGGGAATGCTGTTTGGCGTTTGGCGGGGGACACCTTTATGCGGAGGCCCGACGGGCCGAACCTTGACTTTGGCGGATGGGGGGTCTATGAAAGGCGGCGGTCGGCGGGCGGCGGATCTGCCGGCGAGGTCACGTTGGCGCGCAGGGAGGCGCGGGTATGAAGTCGGTGCACATTGTCGACCAGTCGCTGCCGCTCGCGTGGGAGCGGGCGGTGGTGGCCTGCTGGGAACAGGGCCAGAGCTTTCCCACCGAGTACGACAGGCCGGAGGACCCCAACAGCCGGGACGTCGCGGCGATGATCCACGTCACCAGCCCCTTCGACGAGCCGAGAATCCACCGCGCGTTTCCCGGCGGGCTGGACGACCTCGAGAAGTACCGCGCCGAGGTGCTCTACGGGGCGCACGACCACTGGATAGACCCGGCGGCGGGCAAGTGGGAGTACACGTACCACGAGCGGCTGTTCGCGTACGACGTGCCGGGCTGCGGGGTGTTCGACCAGGTCGCCGCCGCCGTCGAGAAGCTCAAGGCCGTGCCGTACACCCGCCGGGCCCAGGCGGTGACCTGGCAGGTCTGGAACGACATGGGCGTGGACGACCCGGCGTGCCTCCAGCGGCTGTGGTTCCGCATTGCCGACGGGCAACTGCACATGAACGTCCACATCCGCTCGAACGATGCCTTCAAGGCCGCCTTCATGAACATGTACGCCTTCACCGAACTCCAGCGTGAGATGGCCCGCCAGATCGCCGTCGAGCCCGGGCAGTACATTCACGTGGCCGACTCGTTCCACATTTACGGCAGCTACTTCGACGAGTTCGAGGGTTTCCTCAAGAGCCTGGCGGCGCGGCGGGCCGAAGACAGGCTCTACACCACCGAGTTCGCGCGCGACTTCTTCATCGACGGGTGCGAGGCCCTCTTGGCCGAGGCGGACATGCCCGCCGACAGGAAGGACCTGATCGAGAAGCGCAAGGCGGAACTGCAAGCGGCCGGACAGTAGGGATACGATCGGGTCATTCGCCCTTGCGGTTGCCCCGCCAGGCGCCGGTGAGCTGGATGGCGTTCTTGCCGGTGGTCTTGACGGCCTTGAGGGCCTTGTTGGCCTGGCGGAGCAGGTCTCGGCAGGTGCGTCCCTGCGGGCCGAACGACGCCAGGCCGCCTGATATCGTCAGCACGCCGACGGCCTCGGGCCCGAGCGACCGGAAGCGGTGCCGCTCGACGGCGCGTCGGAACCGGTCGGCCAGGACGTAGGCCGTCGCCGGGGGTTCGCTGTCGGGGTGGCGAGGCTCGTCGGCGTCCCAGAACAGCACGGCGAACTCGTCCCCCCCGATCCGCGCGACGATGTCGTGGGCCCTGGTGATGTCCTTCATCATCGCGGCGGTGTCGCGCAGGATCTCGTCGCCGGCGGCGTAGCCGTACGTGTCGTTGTACCGCTTGAAGTCGTCTATGTCGTACAGCAGCAGCGTGACGTTGAAGCCCCGGGCCTCGGCCTGATGGAGGATCTGGTTGGTCAGGTGGTAGAAGTACCGCCGATTGTACGTGCCGGTCAGGTAGTCGGTGATAGCCAGGTGGTGGAGCGTTTCGGCCCGCCTGGCCGAGGCCAGCAGCGCCGGCAGGCAGTCCTGGACGGCGACGATGAACGCGAGGGCATCGGCGTCGGGTTCGGCGCCCGCCCCGGCCGGCACCAGCTCGCGCGGCGGCTCGGCGGGGCTGAGCAGCAGCGGGTGCCGCTCCGAAGCGTCTTCGGCCAGGACCCACCGGACGCTGCGGCCGATACGCCTCGAGACGAGATCCGCTATGCACTCCTCCAGGGCCTCCACGCTCCCGGTCGACTCGGTCATGCGCGAGAACTCGTCCGGGGTGATGTATCCGGCGGCCCGGGCCGGGCCCGGCGCAGCGGCGGGGGCCGAGGCGGCCCGACGCAGCCGGACGATCTCCCGCACGGTGGGGGGGTAGATGAAGTAGTCGTCGAGCACGCGGCCGACGAGGCCCTTGAGATCGATTTCCTCGATCGGGGCGCACAAGGCGAACAGGCCGGCGTCGGCCTGGAGTCGTCGGGCGGCCCGGCACAGCGCGGGCAGGTCGCCCACGTGCGAGGCGATGGCGACCGCCGACCAGCGCCGCTGGGACATCTGGCGGATGCCGTCGTAGGGGCTCTCGCAGCAGTGCAGCAGGTCGGGCAGTTCGATGCGTCCGGCGAGGTCGTCTCGGATGCCCGGGGGAGCCAACAGCAGCAGGCCGGCCGCCGAGGTCACGTCTCGTCTCCCAGCAGGGCGTTGAGTTCGGCGGGGCTGAGCAGCCCGTCGGTGGCCTCCTCCGCGACGGGGGCGGGGGCCTTGGCGGGCCGGTCGGCATCGCCCTGGGCCACCTCGGGCCCGGAGCCGGTCCGAGCGTCGGCCCCGCGCCGCGCCTCCTCGCCCCGCGACGTGCCGCCGGAACCGCGCAGGGCCTTTTCTATCGCGGGCGGCAGCCCCACCGACGCCAGCAGCGCATCGGCCCCGAGCGGGCCTGACCCGGCCGGCTCACCCATGGCCGCGTCATCCGGCTCCTGGGTCTTTGCGGGGGTCAGGTGCACTGACGGGGCGGGTTGGGCCGGGCCCGGGCGGGGTGGGGCCTCGGCCTTGGCTTCGGCCGGCTCGGGCGGGGCCGGGCGGGGCGATGGCGCGGGCGCCAGGGCGGCCACGGCCTGAGGAAGGTCGCGCCGGGCGACCAGCCGAACACCGCTCAGGTCCTCGGCGGTCATGCCGATCGGAAGCGACCCCACGCCGAACACCGCGACGCCGAGGTCCCTGGCGACCTCCAGCAGTTTCAGATGCCGACCCGCCAGGAAGCGCAGATCGATCACCAGCGCCGTCGTCGGGGCCGCCAGGAGTTCCGCCGCCGCCTCGTATCCGCTGGACGTGTGCGCGAAGGCCACCGGCTCGCCGGGCGCGGCCGTCGGCCAGGCCAACGAGGCGTCCTGCGACAGCACGACGATTCGCACGTCGCGGGCCGGGCTGTTCTCGCTGTCGTCCATGAGTTGGGCGCCCACCTCCTTCACTCTACATAGTGTATCCGGAAACCCCGATTCTGTCAAGATTGCGGGCAAGGCGCGGAGCCGGTTGCGTTGTGGGTGTAGCACGGGCATCTTGCCCGTGAAAAGAGAGTCCGGCGACTCGTTTTCACGGCGTTTTGTCCATGGGCAAGATGCCCATGCTACCTTGCAGGCCCACAAC